>ODAK010006129.1_pt1 | contig 12156 bp, 8 predicted proteins | sample 1539591 | NCBI WGS metagenome assembly ODAK01 (sample SAMEA3539303, study PRJEB22396) | soil metagenome | biome: tundra; feature: field; material: soil | place: USA | collected 2010-05 | depth 0.15 m | reverse complement strand
TTGAAGGTGGAAGTCCTGGACAAGCAAGGGCGGCCGGTTCCTACGGCCGACAATGTCATAGGATTCAAAATCTCCGGCGCGGGCGCGCTGATTGGCGTGGGCAACGGCAACCCGAATTGCCAGGAAAGCGACAAGGCGCCGAAGAGATCGCTGTTCAACGGGTTGGCGCAAGTAATCGTCCAGGCGACCAAAGAACCTGGCGAGATTCATATCGAGGCAGTGAAGGAAGGCGGGGACGGTCCGGAACTGACCCCGGCTAAACTTACGATTACGAGCAGGAAGGTTGAGCCGCGGCCGGCTGTTGGATAATTGCCGGCCCCAAGCGTTTTCCTCTTCGCTCCCCCAGTATGTCTCATCCATTTCCACTCGCCAAGAGAGGCGATCCCGGCCCGATCGTACCAAGCCGCCGCGGCAATGTGCTCCTTCACAGGCGGCGTTGCCGCTCGAGTCATAGGTGCGCGCGCGTGCTTGAGCAATATTGAACAGAGATATATTTATCTCCCCACGTAATTCCGCTCTTTCGCTGTCGGGCACAGTCACGCTACATGGCAGTGGAGTCTACATCTTCCAGATCGCGTCCGGACTGACAGTAGGCACTGGCGCCTCAGTTGTCCTCAGTGGCGGCGCCACTGCTGCCAATATCTTTTGGCAAGTTGGCAGTTCAGCCACGCTCGGAACGACGGCTGATTTCAAGGGAACCATCTTGGCGCTCACATCCATCTCGCTTGCCACTGGCGCCAAGCTCGAAGGCAGAGCGCTGGCGCAACATTGGCGCGGTTACACTGGACACCAACGATGTTACGATCCCGCTTGCCGCAGGTGTGCTGGTATACGTGCCTCCAGTAGCAACACCACCAAGAGACTGACGCGGTTCTCGAGCGCCTGTCGCCAGTTGCAGTGGCCCCGATTTCTCGCAGGCCGCAAGTGCCGGCGCGCCATCGATGGTGCCCTTTCTGCACTGGATGAGAGGAAAACGGCGGCGAGCCCTTCAACTGGCTCGCCGCCACCCTTCGGAACCCGTTTAACCCAAGATTTCCATCCTGAGAATGGCACCGTTTGACGCTGCCGTTCTGGTCCCAGGTCGAATGCGCGGCAAGGTGTTCTTATCTCCCCGACAAAAATGCCTTGGCGCGTTCGACTTTGGCACTCTGCTCTGCCGGGACGTAGATGAAGTTGTTTATGTACGTCGAATCGCCACCATTCAGGTTTTTTGGATCCATATCTTCATTTCGCAGCGTATTGAAATCCATGAGCGTCTTGTTCTTCAGGTAGAAGCCGAGATAGCCGAATTCCGAGAACATTGCAGCCAGGCGCCGAGGCGCCCCGGGGTTATGACGATCCTCGGATTCAACAATAAAGAGAGGTCGATTATCTTCTATGGTCTTCCCGGCGCCCCTGATTACGGCCTCCTCATGTCCTTCGACATCGATCTTGATCATTGAGATATTGGAAAGGCCATAGCTGTCAAGTGTTCTGGTTTCTACCGGCATGGAGACAACGGCCGATGGATCTTCTACGCAGACCAGGTTGTTTTTCTCTTCAATTGTGGCAACCCCGGTGTTGCTGCGGTCTAACCGCAATGTCGCTTTTGTGAGTTGATCGGACAAGGCGGCTGCTTCAAGTCGAAAACCTCGCCCCAAAAGTCGGCGCAATGCCGGCCAAAGTTCGATATTCGGTTCGAATGCAATTACACTTTTGGAGTACTTTGCCATAAAATAGGAATACATTCCCATGTTGGCACCCACATCGATCGATATCTTCCTTTTCTCGCAGAAGACAGCCACCAATGGTAACTCTGGTTCAAAATGATTTGGCCTGAAGCGAAGTTCCCGCTCCATCCACAACTTTGGGAAATGCCTTCTGATTCCCTTTGCTATTTGTACCTTGAGACTATCCTGTGCCATAGGTTTCCCTTCTGACTTACCCTTGGTTCTCGTCGAGAGATCACGGCGTATCTCGGTTTTCGGTTTTGAAAACGAGTATAGCTCATAGTCGTACATGAGACCGAGGGATGCACGAATCGCACCGGCCGCTTATTCACCAGCCCGACCGCAACGATGTCCACTGTCCATGCCGCCCCAAAACTCCCGGTCGGTAACTTGTGTCACTGTACACTAGTAAGTAACGCCAATAAGGTGAGCTCCGAAATGTACCTGCTCTGGCTTCGAGTCGCGGCTGTCCTTTACGGGGCGGCGAGTTTCGCCGTCTTCCCGGCCGTTCTCTACGGCTTGTTACGATGGCGCAAAGTCTGCGTGCATCTTGCCGGCCTCGCAGTCTTCTTTCATTTCGTTTCGGCAGTGGAGATGCTCGTTCAGGCCCATCGCTGGATGCCTGTCGGCGTGCGCGAGGTCGAGTCTTTGCTGGGCCTGGCCGTGGCGGCGCTGTTCTTTCTGGTGTGGTGGCTTTACGACGCCGTTTCGCTAGGCATCTTTGCCTTGCCGGCCACGTTCTTTCTGGTCTTTGTGCCCGCGCTGGGGCCGGGCCGCTACACGTTTCCCTCCGAAGGAGTACGGGTCAGTTGGCTGGTGGCGCACATTGTCGCATTGCTCGTAGCCTATGCCGCACTCTGCTTCAGCATGTTGGCATCGGTGCTCTATCTTCTTGAGGAACGGCGCATCAAGAGCAAGCCCAAGGCCTGGGCCAACCCCACGGAAGACAGCGGGTGGTTGAAGCGCGACTGGCTGCCGCCCCTCGACACGCTTGAGCGCATTGCACATGCAACCCTCGAATTCGGCTTTCCGTGCATGACCGTTGGGTTGGTCATCGGCTCTGTCCTGGCGCAGGAGACGGCTCTCGGCGCCGCTTATTTCCGCGACCCCAAGGTCATCGCGTCCTTTATTAGCTGGGGCGTCTATGTCCTGTTGCTCCTTGTCCGCCGCAGCGCCGGCCTGCGCGGACGAAAGGCCGCCTATCTGTCCGGCGCTGTCCTCCTGGTGATGATGGCCGTATGGGCCACCAACCTGCTGAGCCAGGTACACAGGTACGGTGCCCAATGACGCTGGTGCTCATCGGCGTGAACCACAAGACCGCGCCCATCGAGGTACGCGAGCGGATCGCCATTTCCCGTGAAGATCTGCCCGAGGTGACGCGTGCCCTGGCTGAAACGCCCGGCGTCACCGAGTGCATGATCGTGTCCACCTGCAATCGTGTTGAACTGCTGGCTGCGGTTGAGTCGCCTGATGCCGATCTCACCGGCTTTCTGCACCGGCATTTCGGTTTGGACCCGGCTCTCCTTGCGCCGCACATTTATCGGGAAATCGACCAGGATGCCGTTCGGCATCTCTTTCGAGTCGCCGCCAGCCTGGACTCCATGGTAGTGGGCGAGCCGCAGATTCTAGGCCAAGTGAAAGAGGCTTTCGCCACCGCGCGTGTCAGCGGCACCATCGCCGGGCAGCTTGAGCACTTGCTGCAATGCGCATTTGCCGCTGCAAAGAAAGTGCGCACCGAGACGGAAATCGGCTCAAACTCCGTTTCAATTGCTTCAGTGGCTGTGGATCTGGCGCGCAAGATTTTTGGATCGCTGCAAGGTCGCACTGTGTTTCTGGTTGGCGCCGGCAAGATGAGCGAGTTGGCTGCGCGCCACTTGGTCCAGCAAGGCGCAGGCGCCATCCTGGTGAGCAATCGCACCCAGGAGCGTGCCCGACGCATGGCGGAGACATTTCGCGGCCGCGTGATTCCCTTCGAACAGCTCTATGAAGTAGCCAGCGAAGCCGACATCGTGATCACCTCCACCGGCGCGCCGCATCCCATCTTCCGCCGCGAACACGGTCAGGCCTTTCTCCATCGGCGTCGCAACCGGCCCATGTTCTTTATCGACATTGCCGTGCCCCGCGACGTTGACCCGGCGATGAACAAGCTGGAGGGCATCTTTGTCTACGACATCGACGACCTGCAGCAAGTGGCTGCCGCAAACATGGCCGAGCGCAGCCTGGAAGCCGGCAACGCGGAGGCCTTGATCGAAGGGGAGGTGGAGCGCTTTCGCCAGCGCCTGCGCACCGTAAACGTGGCCCCGGCAATCATCGCCCTGCAACGCCAGGCCGAAGAGATTCGCCTGGCCGAGCTTCGTCGCGTGCAGGCCCGGTTAGGCTCACTAAACGCCGATCAAGTGGCCGCGGTCGAGGCCCTCACCCGTGGGCTCATGAACAAATTTCTTCACCCGCCGATGCAGGCCTTGAAGCAGGCTGCCCGCGAAGACAACGCGGCCCGCCTTGAAGCGCTTTGCGACGCCTGGCAATTGGAAGCAGGCACAATCGAGGACGAGGCGGCCATCGTCGATGAAACCCATGAGGAGAACCGCCGATGAAGCTGCGCATTGGAAGCCGCGGTTCCCAACTTGCCCTGTGGCAGGCCAACCACATCGCCTCTCTGCTTCGCGCGCAGGGGCACGCGGTTGACATCGAGATCATCAAGACCACTGGCGACCGGTTGCAGGAAGTCACCTTCGCGCAGGTCGGCTCGAAAGGGATGTTTACCAAGGAGATTGAGGAAGCGCTGGCTGAGGGCCGGGTCGATTTAGCCGTGCATTCGCTTAAGGATCTGCCTACAGAACTGCCGGATCCCTTCACGCTCGCCGCCACTCCGGTGCGCGTCGATCCTCGCGATGTCTTCGTATCGATCGAATTTGCCAATCTTGCTGCCCTGCCGCAGAGAGCACGCGTTGGAACCAGCAGCCAGCGCCGCCGCGCGCAGCTCAAGGCATTGCGGCCGGACGTCGAGGCCGTCGAGTTCCGTGGGAACGTCGATACCCGGCTGCGCAAGCTGGCCGAGGGGCGAGTGGAGGCGATTCTGTTGGCCGGTGCCGGGCTTGACCGCCTGCAAAAAACCGAATGGGTTCGGGAGCGGCTTGAACCAGGAGATTTTTGCCCGGCTGCCGGCCAAGGCGCGCTGGGGATTGAAACCCGCAAAGACGATGCAGCCACAATCTCCGCTGTGGCGTTTCTTGACCATGCCGCCACTCGCTTCGCCGTGACGGCTGAGCGGGCAGCGTTATCCGCACTCGGCGGCGGATGCCAGGTCCCCATCGGCATTCACTGCCGGCCGCAACTCGGTGGGCAAGAAGATTGGGACGAGATTTTCGGTCTTGTTGCCGATCCTGAAACCGGTTTCGCTGTTCGCGTAATTCACACCGCGCGGCACGCCGATTCCGATCCGATTGCGCTCGGCCGCCTGGTAGCGGACAAATTGATCGAGGCCGGTGCTGGCCCACTGCTTGCCGCTTCCGGCGGAGTTGCGGAGTGACGTCGCCGGCGTTGGCGGGCCGTCGCATTCTAGTCACCCGAGCCGCGCACCAGGCCGCTAAACTCAGCGACGGACTGCGTGCATTGGGGGCCATGCCAATCGAGGTCCCGGTGCTGGAAATTCGCCCCCCCGCTCGATTCGGGCCGCTCGACGACGCGTTGGCGAGTTTCGGTCAATATGACTGGCTGATTTTTACCAGCACGAATGCGGTCCGCGCACTCAATGAACGGGCCAAGGCGCGCGGCATTTCGCTTGATTCCTCGATGAAGGTGGCTGCGGTTGGCGGTTCCACCGCTGCGGCTGCCCGCGAGGCCGGCTTTCAAGTTGAGTTGGTTCCGGAATCGTACGTGGCCGAGAGCCTCGTTGAAGAAATGGTCGGCCGGGTCCGCAGTCAACGGATCCTGCTTGCGCGCGCCGAAGTTGCCCGCGACGTAATTCCCGATGCGTTTCGTGCGGCCGGCGCCGTGGTAGATGTGGTGGATGTCTACCGAAACGTGATGCCGGAATCTGCACCGGAGCTACTGCGTCAGGCCGTCGCGGAAGGCATCGTTGCCGCGACCTTCACGAGCACGTCGAGCGTCACGCATCTGGCGGAAGCGGTCCGCGCTGCCGGCTTGAGTTGGCCTCTGGAAGCGGTTCGGGCCATCTCGATTGGTCCCGTTACCAGCCTGAAGCTGCGAGAATCCGGCTGGGAACCCGCCGGTGAAGCCGATCGGTCGGACATTCCCGGGCTGATTGCGGCCGTGGTCAGCGTCTTACGCGGGCAGGGAACTCGTTGATGCACAGCCTGCGGAAAAACTCCATTTCTGATGCACAGCCTGCGGAAAACTGCATTTCTGAGGCTTTGTAACAGGGCACGACTTCAGTCGTGCCGATAAAGCCAATAAACTCAATGGGCTTTAGCCCCTGAGGGATGCTCCTTGAGCCATTTCCGTTGGAAATCATCCCGTTTCCGCAGCCTCGCAAGGCCCTCTTGCCATTGAGAACCTGCGTCTCGTCTTTTAAGTTTCACGCGACCCACCATTTCCCCACTTCCCGTTTGCATTTAATTTCAACCACCTGATGCACACTATCCATAGCAGACTCCACGATGTCCCAACACGCGCCACAATGCGTAGTGATTTGAAAGTTCGTCGGCATGGAGGGGGCGGGGGGTTCAATCCGTGCGCAAACCCGGAAGAATCAACAAGGGCTTCAGCCCCGGAGGGGCCTTTCGCAACCCTCCAAATGCCGCCTTTTTATTCTTTTCACGTTTCTCCACATTTTCTTACCTATTATCCCTTGTAAGTAGCTGCGAATGAATAGCTTGTAAATTTTACATATTAACTGACCAGTAATCAACGACCCTCGATTTTCGCCCGTTTTTGGGCCAAAAACAGCCCATTTGCACCAAAAACAGCCCATTTGCGCCTATTAGCGCGCCTTCTCACGACTGCCTGGTCTTGTCGTAGGAATGGCAAAGCTGTTCCAGGTTGCAGCGGTCGCATTTGGGGTTGCGCGCCACGCAGACCTGACGGCCATGGTGGATGATTTGGTGGGAAAAGCTGATCCACCGGTCTTGCCGAATCACCCGCATCAACTCCTGTTCGACTTTTTCCGGCGTGTCACTTTTGGCCACTTCGAGGCGGCGGGCGATGCGAAACACATGGGTGTCCACCACCACCCCTTCCGCCTTGCCGAAGCAGACGCCGAGAACGACGTTGGCCGTCTTGCGGGCTGCGCCGGGAAGGGTGATGAGCTCAGCCAGCGTCTCGGGCACCTTGCCTGCGAAGTCGGCAATGATTTTGCGAGCCGCGCCCTGGATCGATTTGGCCTTGTTGTGGTAGAAGCCCGTGGTGCGAATCAGGGCTTCAAGCTCGGGCAGGGTTGCCCTGGCCATCGCTGCCGGGCTATGGAATTGGCGGAAGAGCTCGGGGGTGACCATGTTGACGCGGACATCGGTGCATTGCGCGGAAAGGATCGTGGCAACGAGCAGTTCCCACGGCGAGTGGTGCGTAAGGGCGCACTCGACGTTGGGGTAGGCTTCGTCGAGGGCTTTGAGAATGGCCGCGATGCGATCCGGGGCGAGGGGGCCGCGTAGGGATCGGGCGCCGGGCCGGGCTTTGGGCGGCTTGGCGGAGAAGGGTTTGCCGGATTGCTTTGCCGCGGGCATCATGTGAAGTGTAGTTGATTCGAAGGCAAAACGGCTGAGTTTTGTGGTTTCCCACTCTTCGCCGGAAAAAGGCCAAAATCGGGACCAGGGGCACCCGGCATCTGCCCAAACAATCAATTCACGCATGAATAATCAACTCAATTGTGGATTCGATTCCGTTCCTCTGGTTATACGCTGCGCGAATATGCGCATCTGTTTGTGAAATTCTTCTTTCCAGGAGTTTGAAAGTCTTCGCTTATGAGTTTCGGCTTTGATCAGCGGCCAGGCTTCCGCGTAAGCCATGATGCGCTCGTGCCTGGCACGCCAGTGCCTGTCGATGCCGGCGAATCCGTTACCCTTGAATTGATATCCACACAAGGGGCAGGCCCTCTCGGTCCGTTTTCTTTCGGTCTTTGCGGATTTCGCTTTCATTCGACCGCACTCTACAACCCGGGAGACATTGCCCACATAGCAGCACAGGCTAACATATCAGGATCAAGCCTTAACCAGGTCACAGCTTACCGCTCAGCCATTCGCTTAGCTTCTCCACTGGCAGCCTGACGCCGATAAAGAATTGGCCGAAGAGGGCGTAGACAGCGCTTACTTCGTCGAAGCGCATTTCGTAGATAAGTTTTTTGAAGACCACTGGGTCGTCGGCGAAGAGGTCCACGCCCCATTCCCAATCGTCCATGCCGATGGAGCCGGAAATGATCTGCCTGACCTGGTCGGCATAGCGTCGGCCGATGAGGCCGTGCTCATGCATCATGCGCTGGCGTTCTACGAAGGGAACCGAATACCAGTTGACCTGTTCGCCGCGCTTGCGGTCCATGGGATAGAAGCTGAGGTATTTGGCGTCCGGAATGGCCGGGAAGAGGCGGGGAGCCATGGCGGCGGAGGCGCGCTTGAGGCTTTCGGCGACCTCCGCCTGCCACTCGGGCGAGTGGGTTTCAAGGCCTTTGGCCGCCGCTGCTTCGTAGGTCTTCCGGGTGGACTCGTAGAGGCCCAGTTCGACGACTGAGACATAGGAATGGCGCAGGTCGAGGTAGTCATAGAGGCGGGTTTGAGCAAGGCTCAGCTCTACCTTATTCAGCGCCTCGAGCGAGTCGCGGAAGTGGACGAGGATCAAGTCGCCTTTGTGGCCCAACTCAGAGAAAAGCGCCGAGCGCGTGGGCGCGTCGCTGCCGGCACGCTCCAGTATTTTCAGCGCCGCAACGGCTTCGGAAACGATGGACCCGCGCTCTTCCGGCGGCGCGGCGCGCCACGCCTTCCAGTCGAACCGGAAGAATTGATGCAGCATGCTGGAGCCTTCAAGCGTGAGGGGAACTGGGGGAAAGTCGGCCAACTGAACAACCTCGAGGATTCTTTCGAATACAACCCATCGTAGCAAAATGCGGCAACTCAAAAAGAATCAACTGAAGGGATGACTGATTCGGGCCGATTTCAATCAGCAGTGGACTCACTGGGCCGAGCGCGCGTACTGGCATTCCTGCTGCTTGCCGGCAGTGCGCTCTCTGCGCAGGAATACAGCTTTCGCAGCTACGGCAACGCAGAAGGGCTCACAAACCTGGCCGTGCAGCAGATCTACCAGGACCATGTCGGGTTCATCTGGGTGAGCACCGACAACGGCATTTTCCGTTTTGACGGAGAGCGATTCGAGGCATTTGGCCAGGCGCAGGGGGTCCCGTCCAGCTCGAGTGTCGCATTTGGGGACGGCCCGGATGGATCGCTCCTGGTGGGCGGCGACTTTGGCCTTCTCCGGCTGCAAGGCAACCGCTTTGAAAGGGTTCCGGCCAGCTTCAAGAAGATCGAAACGGACCAGGGCATCCAGACGGATGGAATGGGTCACACGTATCTTGGGACTGATTCCGGGCTTGTGGAACTCACCTCGCAACCAGGGCAGAGGGCTTTCTCGGTCCGCTCTTTCGCAAAACCGGCAGGCACAACCGGGCCAGAGGTCTTCGGCATTCTCGCAAAGGGCAATACATTGTGGTTCGGGTGTGGGACGGAATTGTGCCGCAGGGACGGCAGCGAGACCTCAGTGTATGGCGGTGACGCAGGCCTTCCTCATATCCCAATTACGACGATCCGGAAGGATGGCGAGGGCAACCTGTGGGTCGCGGTGAAGCATGGGGGCTTGCTGGTGATGCCAACGGGCAAGAGCCGATTCCAGCGGCCGGACTTGCCCGCGAAGACCTTGGCGGTCGTGAATCCGCCGAGCGTCGATTCCGAGGGGCGAATTCTGCTGCCCACGTCTGGTGGCCTGCTGATTCGGGAAAAGGAAGGCTGGCAGAGCATCGATCCGTCGAAGGGATTGCGAGGAGGGGTCTACACGGCGCTCGAAGACCGCCAGCACTCCATGTGGATCGGTATGGTGGGACGGGGACTTGTAAAGTGGCGAGGATACCGGGAATGGGAGACCTACTCGACTGCGAGCGGGCTGATCAGCGATGTCATATGGGAGATGCAGACCCAGGCTGACGGGACGCTTTGGGTTGGGACCGGGGAAGGTCTTTTGCGGGGAGAGCGCCATTGGTTTGGCACGAAGTGGAACAAGGTCGCAGGGCTGCAAGGATTTTCTGCGCACGGGGTGCGCCTCGGTCCCGACGGTGGCGTGTGGGTGGGCACCGAGACCCATGGCCTTGCCCGCCTGAAGGTGCGGACTGGCAGGGTCGAGTGGTTCGGAGAGCGACAGGGCCTTAGGGCCAAGGATGCGTCCACTCTCAGCTTTGACAGCGAAAATCGGCTTTGGGTGGCGACAGATGTGGGGCTCTTTGTTGCGGCCGCGCCGTACACCCGGTTTTCCCACGTGACGGCGTTGCCCTCGACGCGCATCTGGGCCATTGCCGAGGGCTCGGATGGCACGATATGGGCCGGGAATGGCGATGGGCTCTATGCGCTGGCAGGCGGCCGGTGGAAGCACTTCACGCGCGAGGACGGATTGAGCCATCAGGAGGTTCTTTCGTTGGGAGTGGGCGCCAATGGGACGATGTGGATCGGCTACGACCTGACCGGGGGAATCGACCGTGTTCATCTCCAGCCGGGAGGATTGGCTGTCGAGAAAGGAGTCCAGAGACCGGGCACGGAAGGGCTCGTTTATTTTTTGAAATTCGATCCATCGGGACGGTTGTGGGCCGGCACCGAGCAAGGCGTGGACATGTGGGATGGCTCCCGTTGGAGCCACTTCGATACGGGTGACGGACTGGCCTGGAACGACTGCAACTTGAACGCTTTCGTGCCAGATCCGGACGGCACGGTCTGGATTGGAACCAGCGGCGGATTGTCCCATTTCAGCCCGCGCCCGCACCTTCGGCCGAATGCGCCGCTCAACGTGGTCTTTACCAGGCTGCTGATGGGAAGAACGGACTTCTCCGATCAAAGCGAACCAACTTCGGCCATTCACGCGAACTCTCTGGTTGCCGGATATTCGGCGCTGAACGCTTCGCGGGAGAACGGGGTCCTGTTTCGATATCGGCTTGAAGGCGCGCATTCGAACTGGACCGAAACCCCTCACCGGGAACTGCAATTTGCCGAACTGGCGCCTGGGGCCTACCGGCTGCAGATTGAAGCTCGCGAGGGCGACGGAGCATGGAGCGCACACAGGGCCGAATTTGCATTCACGATTCCAACTCCATGGTATTTGTCGTGGTGGTTCTTGCTGCTCTGCGGATTGATTCCGATATTTGCGGGCTGGGGTGTGGTGCGCTTGCGCTTGGCAAATCTGGCGAGACGGGAACGAGAATTCCAGCGTTTGAAGGCGGCGCATGACGAAATCAGAAATTTGGCATTCTATGATCCGCTGACGGCACTTCCCAACCGTCGCCTGCTGTTGGATCGTTTGGAACAGGCCTTGACGGCAGACAGTACAGACGGCCGATTGAGGGCGCTGCTGTTTGTGGATTTGGATAACTTCAAGGTGCTGAACGATACGCTCGGTCATCAAATCGGCGATCTCCTGTTGCGGGAAGTTGCTCGTCGTCTTATCAACGCTATCCGCGAAGGCGACACCGTGGCGCGATTGGGCGGTGACGAGTTTGTGGTGATGTTGGAGGAACTGAGCGACATTCCGGAGGTCGCCGCAGCCCAGGCTGAAATCGTCGCGGAGAAGATGCTTGCTGTGGTCAGCAAGCCGTATCTGCTGGCGGATCGCGAATGCCTCAGCACATGCAGCATCGGAGTTACGGTATTCGGCGCCAACAAGGAAAGCGTGAACGAAGTGTTGCAGCAGGGCGACATTGCCATGTATCAGGCCAAGGCCGCGGGCCGCAACACAGCGCGCTTCTTCGCTCCGGCGCTGCAGGCCGCCGTGAATGCCCGAGCAGCGCTGGAAGCAGATCTTCGCCTGGCCATCAAGACGAACCAGTTTCTGCTTTACTACCAGCCCCAAGTGAAGGATGGACGGCCATTTGGCGCCGAGGCGCTGGTGCGCTGGAAACATCCCAAGCGGGGAATCCTTTCTCCCCTTGAATTCATTCCATTGGCGGAGGAGACAGGAATGATCCTGCTGCTGGGCGATTGGGTCCTGCAAGCGGCATGCAGACAGATTGCCGAGTGGGCTGAGGAGGATGAAACGGCGCACATCAAGGTTGCGATTAACATCAGCGCCCGGCAATTTCGCCAGCCGGATTTTGTGGAAAGAGTGCTGATGGCCGTGGCACGCAACGGGGCCAATCCGCACATGCTCAAGCTGGAACTTACCGAGAGCGTGCTGGTGGACAACGTTGAGGACGTGATTGCCAAGATGACGGAACTAAAAGCCGCCGGCTTGTGCATCTCCCTGGACGACTTTG
>ODAK010006125.1_pt1 | contig 12161 bp, 11 predicted proteins | sample 1539591 | NCBI WGS metagenome assembly ODAK01 (sample SAMEA3539303, study PRJEB22396) | soil metagenome | biome: tundra; feature: field; material: soil | place: USA | collected 2010-05 | depth 0.15 m | reverse complement strand
GGATCGACCGCGAGGTAGCGTTGCGGCCGCTCGGTCGCCACCTGAAACGCGCTCAGCCGGCTCAGAAGTTGCCTGTCATCCTCGGACAACCGCGTCACCTCCCGCAGATGGTCGGTCCAGTTCTCCATGGACCAGACTTCCAGCCAGCCCTCGGGATGCGCCACATCCTCGTAGACTTGCCAGAACAGTGCACCGCCGCGGCCTCGGATATGTCGCGCCTCCCGCATGAGGGTCAGGAACTCGGACCGTTGCTCGGGTGCGACGCGGTAATGCACGGTCTCCATCACCCGGCCGCGGACGTTGCGCAACAGTGCGACCAGCTCGGCGGCCGGAGCCTCCGGGCCTTGAACCACGTCCGCTTCCGGCGGAAGCGGTACCGCGGTGATCGTTTCGATCCCCGCGTAACGCGCCAGGACCGTCAGCACGAAGCCAACCGTCGACGCCGCGAGGAACGTATCTGGCAGGCCGATCTCCCCGCCGAGCCAACCCCAGCCGAATGAGCCGACCGTCAGCGCACCGTTCTGCGCCAGTTGGTAGATCGACAACGACCGCGCCCGCACCCAGGGCGGACACACCAACTGCGCCGCCGCCTGGATCGTTGCATAGGCGGAGGTCCAGCCAATGCCGAACAGCAACATGCCGAACGCCGCCAAAGCCCAGTGGCTGCTCAGGCCGACGATCGCCATGCCGGTGCAGGAAAACAGGCTACAGGTTACCACCGTGGCACCCCGGCTCAGCCGGCCCCGCACCATCGGCAACAGCATGCCGGAGGTCACGCCTCCGACGCCCATCATCCCCAGAATGACCCCATACATGCCGGGCCCCAGTTCCAGGTCGCGCCGGACGTACAGCGGCAGCAAAGCCCAGGGTGCGGAGGCCGGGATGGAATAGGCGATGGTGCGAATCATGGCATGCTGAATCGCGGGAGTATTGCGCACGAATCGCATCCCCGCGCGCATCGCGGAAACCAGATGCTCGCGCGGCAGTCCGGTGAACCGTCTGCCGCGGCGCCACATGATCAAGGCGCCGATCACCGCCAAAATCGAAGTCGCATACAGCGAAAACGTCAGTCCTGGGCCGCCCAGAAGGATCAGAAATCCGGCCAGCGCCGGGCCGATGGCGCGGGTCAGATTGAAGCCGATGCCATTGAGAGTAATCGCGCCGACAAGATCGTTACGCGGCACCAGTTCGGGAATGATCGCGCTCCAGGCGGGTTGCGTCAGCGCCGCTCCGATCCCGATCGCGAACGTCAGAATGAGCAGCCAGGCGGTGGTCATCAGCCCGGTCAAAGTCAGCACCGCGAGCAGACTGGCCGCCAGGATCGTCCAGATCTGGGTGCCGATCAGAAACACCCGGCGATCGACGATGTCCGCCATGGCCCCGCCCGGCAGTGCCAGCAAGAACACCGGCATGATCGTCGCCGCCTGCACCATCGCCACGGTGAACGGCCTGGGCGCGAGCGTCGTCATCAGCCAGGCGGCGCCGGTGTTCTGCAACCACGTACCGAGCCACACCACGATGCTGGCGAACCACAGCGTCCGAAAGCTTCCGTTACGGAGCGGAACCAGGGCCGGGGGCAGCCGCATTACCGCGCACTCTCCATTACTGTCCCCGCGCTATAGAACATCTCGACGCCGATGTGACACTGGGGTGACACTGGGGGCGGAGTGACGGCTCACCCACCGCGCAGGCGCAACCCGGCCCGGCGGCGCGGCGGGTTCAGCAACGCGTCCACCGATGCGGAACGCGCCACGACGCCGCCGGTCGCGTACGCCTCATGGTTCGCCTCGATCGTATCCGGATCGTAAAGGTAATTCACCATCAGCCCATACGACTCCTGTAGCCCGCGCGTGGAGACATTGCCGCGCCAGTTGATCCGCTCCAGCCGCGCGCCATTGCCCAGATGGAACCGCGCCACCGGATCAAGCGGTCCGCTTCCGGGTTCCGTTTCGGTTAGATAACGAGCGCTGAGCCGGGTGAGCGATGCCTCGAACGCGGCGCTCGCTCGTGGCGTCTCCCACGTCGCGGGGTCGGCGAGCGCGGCGATCGAATCGGCGTCCAGCGGCGGCTCGGGGTCGTCAGCGTGACGTTCAAGCCAGCGGCGGAACCCGGGCACCGGCGAAAGTGTCGCGAATTGCACGATGCTCGGCAGTTCCTGCTTGAGTTCCTCAACCACCTGCTTGATCAAGAAGTTGCCGAAGGACACGCCGCGCAGTCCATCCTGACAATTCGAAATCGAATAGAAAATCGCCGTATCCGCCGCGTTCGCCCGTTTCTGCTGGGCTTTTTCATCGGTATCGGGCGCCAGCAGCGGCGCCACGGCCGAGGCGAGACCACGCACCAACGCGACCTCGACGAAGATCAGCGGCTCCCCCGGCAACGCCGGATGGAAAAACGCGAAACACCGCCGGTCCGCGGCGAGCCGGCGGCGCAGATCGGTCCAACCATCGATTTCGTGCACCGCCTCATACACGATCAGCTTTTCCAGCACCGCGGCCGGCGTATTCCAGTCGATTCGGCGCAGATCGAGAAAACCCCGGTTGAACCATGACGCGAACAGATGGCGCAGATCGCTGTCGAGCGGCGCCAGCTCCGGTTGCGCGCGCACCACCCCGAGGACCTCCTGACGCAAGGATACCAGCGCCGCCATGCCGCCTTGCGCCTGGTTCATGCGGCGAAGCAGTTCCTGACGCGGCGGCTCGGCGGCCACGGACAGGTCCGCCGCGCGGGCCGGCGTCGGATCGGCGAGCCAGGCCTCGACCGCGTCCCGTAACGCGTCCTCATCGGGGGCGAACCCGGCGGCGATATAGCGGCAGAACGCCAGCCGATCCGCTGGCGACAACGCTTTTATCGCCTCCACCAGTTCACGGGCGAGCGCCGCACCGGAGGCTTCGCCCCGACCGCTGAGCAGGGCGTCGGCGAGTTGGCGCGCCCGCTCCGCCGCCGGAAGTGAGGCAGCGGGCACATTGGCATAATCACGGCCCCGATCGGCGATCGAGCTCCAGAGACGCTCCAGCCAGCTTGTGGACAGGTTGGGGCGGGGTACGACTTGCACGGGCACTTGCGGCTCACCTCGGATGGGTGGCCGAGGATAGCCTGTGCTCCGGGCCCGCGCCAACGGAGAAACGCCGGGTTCACACCACGGTAATCGTGGTCAGATCGACGAACCAGCTTTGCACCGGCTGGAATCCTCGCACCTTCTTCGACATCGCGCGGGGATTGAGGTCGTGCACCATGAACAGCCAGGCCGCCTCATCGACGACGATCGCGAGCCCTATGCCATGGAGATCTGGGTGAAGTCCTGGTACCAGCTTTGCGCGGGCTTAAACCCTTCGACTTTCTTCGACAGCGCGCGCGGATTGAGGTCGTGCACGATGAACAGCCACGGCGCTTCATCGACAACGATGGCATGCGCCTTCGCCAGCAACTCCGTCTGCTCATCAGGATTGAATGTCGCCTGGGCTTTGCGCAACAGAGCGGTCGCCTCCTCATTGGCCCAGTGGCCCCAGTTGTAGTTGATGGGAGAGAAGCTGTCGATGGAGTAGTAGCGGAACATGGACGACGGATCGGTAAAGCTCAGGCTGTTGTTGATGCCATCGACGCCGTGCGATGGCGCCGCGGTGGGCGCATTGCGAATGGCCACCAGCATGGTGCCCCATTCGACGACGTCGAAGTCGATGTCCATGCCGACAGACTTGAAGTTCTGCTGCATGAATTCATTCATCGGGATTGGCACCATCTGACCGGAACCCGATGTGGAAATCATGATCTTTGCCTTGACCGGCTTATCGGGACCATAGCCGGCCGCTTTCAGCAGGGCCTTCGCACGATCAGGGTCATAGGTGTAATGGTTCGCCGGCTTGCCGAAGATCGGATGCTCCGGCGGATACAGTCCGAACGCCGGTCTGGCCGTGCCGTTCAGCATTTTGCACATGCCCTCGCGATCCACCGCGTAATTCAACGCCTGGCGAACGCGCACATCGTGAAATGGCGAACTCTCCATGCAGTTCAATACGTACGGGTAAGTGTGCGGATACGGCCAAAGGCTGATCTGCAGACCGGCCTGCTTCAGCGACGGGATCGAATCCGGAGGCGGCACCTCGATCCAATCGACCTGGGCGGACCGCAGCGCCGCGACGCGAGTGGTGGCTTCCGGCATCGGATACACCACCATCTTTTCAAGTTTGGGAATGCGCGCTTTGTCCCAGTAAGCCTCATTGCGTGACATCTCGGCGTATTGGCCGAGCACCACTTTGGTGATTTTAAACGGACCGGTACCGGAAGGTTTCTTGGCGAACTCGGCCCAGGATTTGCCGACGGCATCCCATTGGGTGGGACTGGCGATCAACAGGCGGGTGAGCAGATACGGCAGGAAGCTGAACGGATATTTCGTGGTCAGCACGATCGTTTTGTCGTCCGCCTTTTCGTATTTGTCGATCATCGACACCGTGGCCTTGACGATCGGCGCGGCCGGCGCATCGTATTGCGGCGACTTGTCATCGTAGACCCGGCCGAAATTCCAGATCACGGCGTCGGCATTGAATTCGGACCCGTCATGGAATGTCACGCCCTCCCGGACCGTGCAAATCCAGCGATTGGGGTTGGTCTCGTCGGCATGCCACGCGGAGAACAGACCCGGCGCGATGTCGGCCAGCGTGTCGGTGTGGGTGAAATCCCAGTTCACAATCGAATCGTACGCGGGATAGCCGAGGAAGCGGAACCCCTCGCCGCCGTTGTTGGGAATGCCATGGGTGCTCGGCAAGTCCGCCGCGGTCATGCCGATCCGCAGCACCTGAGGCGAAGCGGCGTGGCCTTGGAGCGTGGAGAATCCGGAAGCCGCCGTCGCCGCGGTGATCAGTCCACGCCTGGAGAGCATCGTGTTGTTCCTTTGTTTGATACCGCATCGCCAGCGACTGTTTGATACCGCATCGCCGGCGATGACGATTGCCGATCCCGAAGCTGGCTCGTGGCTTCGGGATCGGCAGGTGCAAGGCCTATGCCAACGCCGGCTCCTGGATTGTCGCGGCGGTCGAGGCGGCCTGGATCAGGCCCACGATTGTTTCAGTATCGACAACATCGCAAAACGTATGTGCCATCGCCGAAAGTGTGGCGTTGTGCTCCGCATCGTTGAATGTCGCGTTGCCGTCGGCAATGAAGAACACCTTGTAGTTCAGCATCATGGCGTCGCGCGCGGTCGACTCGCAGCAAACCTGCGACGCGGTGCCGGTGACGATCAGCGTATCGATGCCGCGTTCCTGAAGGATCGCGTGCAAATCGGAGGCGCCGGGCGCGAAGGCACCGAAGCGGCGTTTCTGGACCTGCAAATCCCCCGGCAGGACGTCCAATCCAGGCCACAGCGCGTGGCCCTCGGCGCCGGGAGCGAATGCCTCGATCATGCGGGCGCGGCGCTCGGGGGAGCAGAAGTGGTCGAAGAAGGTGGACCACGTGCGGACGGCGATGTCGTCGAACGTGTTCTGGATGTAGACAACGAGGCCGCCGGCCTGGCGGACGGCGCCGCTGATGCGGTTGACGTTGGGCACGATGTCCCGGGCGGTGGCGATTTCGGCGACCTGACCGGGCGCCATGAAGCCGTTTTGAAGATCGACTATTATATGTGCAGTATGCCCGGAAACAATGCTTTCAAACACCCGCAACCCACCACGCCGCTCAGTAACACGGCGCACAACCTCGGGGTTAATCGTGATTTTATGCATTGAAACCTCCTGATTGCGTTGTATTCGGCCAGTTACCTTAACCTCCGACCGGCCGAATGACAAATGGTTAAAATATAGGCTTATTTTTGGCTGGACACTCCCAGGCGTTGTGCTATTTTTTAGGCATATTGCTGCGGTGCAGCGTAAACGCCCGCGGCGGAATTGCCCAGGCCGCCGGAGATCCCGCCATCATGCTCGTCTTCGCCATTCGCAGACTGCTCCAGGCCATCCCGATCCTGCTCGGCGTCTCCCTGGTCGTGTTCGGCCTGGTGCACATCGTGCCCGGCAACCCGATCGACATGCTGATGCCGCCGGAAGCCTCACCCGAGGTCATCGCGCAGATGAAGGCGGCGTTCGGCTTCGACAAGCCGCTGTACATCCAATACCTGCTGTGGTTGTGGCGCGCGTTGCAGGGCAACTTCGGCGTCTCCGTCTTCAATGCGAGCCCGGTCTGGGGCCAGCTCATCACCGCGTTGGGCAATACCTTCCTGCTGGCGATTGGCGGCGCGCTGCTCGGCTTCAGCATGGGGATCATCTGCGGAATGATCGCCGCGCTGCATCACGGACGGTGGCCCGACAAGGTGTTCTCCGCGATCGCCACCACCGGCGTTTCGCTGCCGCATTATTGGTGCGCGATCGTTCTGGTTCTCGCTTGCGCGGTGCTGCATGACTGGCTGCCGGCGCAAGGCATGGGCGATGATTCGTTGCCGCTGTATGACCGGCTGGAGTTCCTGGTGCTGCCGGTCATTACGCTTTCGCTGATCCCGATGGGCGTCATCGGCCGGCTGGTGCGCGCGACGGTGCTGGAGATTCTCGGCCAGGACTTCGTCGGCGCGCTGTCCGCCAAAGGCCTCACGCGCTGGCCGGTTATTCGCCACATCTGCAAGAACGCGGCGCCGCCGGTGCTCGCGCTGATGGGGCTGCAGTTCGGCTATTTGCTCGGCGGCTCGATCCTGGTGGAGACGGTGTTCAACTGGCCCGGCTCCGGCAACCTGCTCAACCTCGCGATCTTCCGCCGCGATATTCCCGTGTTGCAGGCGACGATTCTCGTGCTGGCGACATTTTTCGTCGGGCTCAATCGGTTGGTCGATATCGCACAGGCGGCGATCGATCCACGTATGCGGCGCTGAGCCAGGAGCTCCCGATGTCCCACACCACAATGGATGAGTTCGCGACACGGGCATTACCGGATGCCGCCGACGTCGCGGCCGCGCCGGCGCCCGGTTACTGGAAGTCCGTCGGCCAGAGATTGTCGCGCGATCCGGTCACCATCGCCGTCACGCTGGTGCTGATCGGCATTTTGTTCATTACGTTGGGCGCGCCGTTGGTCTCGGGTGGCGATCCCTACACCGGCAACGTGCTGGCGCGGTTGAAGCCGATCGGCACCCCGGGTCATTGGCTCGGCACCGATGAAACCGGCCGCGATCTGTGGACGAGGCTGTGTTACGGCGGCCGGCTGTCGCTGCTGGCGGCGATGTTGCCGGTGACGATCTCGCTGTTGGTCGGCGGGTTTCTCGGCATCCTGGCCGGTTATGCGGGCGGCCTCGTCGGCACGCTGATCATGCGCACGATGGACGTGTTCTACGCGTTTCCCTCCATTCTGCTCGCCATCGCGATTTGCGGCATGCTGGGCAACGGTCTGACCAATTCCATTCTCGCACTCGCCGTGGTGTTCATTCCACCCATGGTGCGCGTGTCGGAAACCGTCACCACACAGGCCAGGCACCTCGATTTCGTGGAGGCCGCGCGCGCGTCCGGCACCACCACGCTACAGATCATCCGCTATCACGTGCTGGCCAACGTTTTGGGTCCGATCATGGTTTACGCGACCAGCCTGATCAGCGTGTCGATCATCCTCTCGGCGGGTTTGTCGTTCCTCGGCCTTGGCGTCACGCCACCGCGGGCCGAATGGGGGCTGATGTTGAACTCGTTGCGGCAGGCGATTTACGTGCAACCTTATGTCGCCGCCCTCCCCGGCCTGATGATCTTCATCACCTCGATGTGTTTCAATCTGATGAGCGACGGAGTCCGCGGTGCCATGGACGTAAGGCTGAACAAATGAGCGCCAGTGTCGCACTCGACCGGCGCGACCGCGGCGGTCCGGCGCAGCCGTTGCTGCATGTCGATCATCTGACGAAGTATTTTCCGATCCGCGGCGGATTGCTCAACCGCACGATCGCCACCGTGCAAGCGGTCGATGATGTCTCCTTCTCCGTCCGCAAAGGCGAGACACTGGGCATTGTCGGCGAGTCGGGCTGCGGCAAATCAACCACCGCGCGCCTGTTGATGCGACTGGTGGAGCCTGACGCCGGGTCGATCGTGTTCGACGGTGATCAGGTCGGCTCGCCAGGCGGCATCTCGGTGAATGAGATGCGCCGGCAAATGCAGATGGTGTTCCAGGACAGTTATTCCTCGCTCAATCCGCGCATGACGATGGCGGAGAGCATCGCCTACGCGCCGCGCATGCACGGACTGGCTCACAAGGAAGCCTATGACCGGGCCGAGAGTTTGCTGGCGCAGGTCGGCCTCAATCCGCGGCAATACGCGCGGCGTTATCCGCACGAATTGTCCGGCGGCCAGCGGCAACGGGTGAACATCGCGCGTGCCTTGGCGTTGGAACCGCGGCTGGTCATACTGGATGAGGCGGTCGCCGCGCTCGACAAATCGGTCGAGGCGCAGGTGCTCAATCTGCTGGCGGAACTCAAAGAAAAATTCAATCTGACCTACCTGTTCATCAGCCACGATCTGAACGTCGTGGAATACATGAGCGACCGCGTCATGGTGATGTACCTTGGCCGCGTGGTGGAAACCGGGCCGGTCGAGGACATCTATCGTCATCCGCGCCACCCGTACACGCGGGCGCTGTTCGCGTCAAAACCGACGCTCGATCCCGACCGGCGCACGACGGAAATGCCGTTGACCGGCGATCCACCCAATCCGATCAATCCACCATCGGGGTGCCGGTTCCGTACGCGGTGTGCTTTCGCCGAGGCAGTGTGCGCGGAAAAAGCGCCGGCGCTGGCAGCACCTTTGGACGGTGACTTCGACGAGGCACTGCCTCATTTGGTCGCCTGTCATTTGCCGGAAGCGCAACGAGCCACCAGGGGACCACATGCCTGACATCGGAATGACCGAGCCGCCGGTTCTGGAAGTGGAAGACCTGACGGTGCGGTTCCGCCGTCGCGGCACCGATGTGGCGGCGGTCAACGGCGCCTCCTTCACGCTGCGGGCGGGCGAGACATTGACCATTCTGGGCGAGTCGGGCTCCGGCAAAAGCGTCAGCCTGAAAGCGCTGATGGGCCTGCTGCCGGACTACGCGGAAACCACCGGCAAAGTCTGGTTGAACGGCAAGGAGATTCTGGGTCTGCCCGCGGCGGCACTGGCGAAACTGCGTGGCGGCGCGCTGTCGATGATTTTCCAGGAGCCGATGGCGGCACTCGACCCGGTCTATACGATCGGCGAACAAATCGCCGAAACGATCATTCAGCACGATCATGTCGATCGCCGCACCGCGATGCGACGCGCGCTGGATCTGCTGGAGCAGGTGAAAATCCCCTCCGCCGCGCGGCGCCTGAAGAACTTTCCGCATGAGATGTCGGGCGGCATGCGGCAACGGGCGATGATCGCTCTGGCGTTGGCGTGCTCGCCGGCGGTGCTGCTGGCCGATGAGCCGACCACGGCGCTGGATGTGACCGTGCAAATCCAGATCCTTTTGCTGCTCCGTCAGCTCCAACAGGAACTCGGCATGGCGATCGTGTTCGTCACGCACGATGTCGGCGCGGCGGCGGAGATCTCCGATCGCATCGCGGTGATGTACGGCGGGCGATTTGTCGAGAGCGGCACGGCACGGGAGATCATTCGCACGCCGCGGCATCCGTATACCGAGGGACTGTTGGCCTCCACCGTGCACGGCGGGATGCGCGGGACGAAATTGCGGACCATTCCGGGTACGCCGCCCAATCTGGCGCGATTGCCACCCGGCTGCGCGTTCGCCGCGCGCTGCCGTTACGCGGTCGATGCGTGTCGGGACGGCGACATTCCCGTCGCGATTTCGGCGACCGGCGCGATGGCGCGGTGTGTTCGCGCGGTTGAGACCGTGCCCGCCTGAGGACTGAACCAACACCCGCGGAAAACGCTCTGTGCTGACCGCGCCGATGGTGCGAGCCGAGGTTCCGCGACAACGATGAACAGTGAACCGGCCCCGGTTGTGGCTCCGGCCTTGTATATCACACTGATGTGCGGGTCGGCGAGATGGACCCCGACGTGCCGCACCGGCAGCAGATGCGGATCCTGCGGTTCCTCGTCAAGAAACTGATCGGCGACCTGAAGGGCCCGGAGAAAGTTCTGGTGTTCCGTCAAAACGAATCACTGGCGGCCAACGATTTGCCCGATCTTCGGGCAGCGGTGGCCGGTTTGGCTCGCGCGGCCAGCCAGGTTCCGACGCGGACCATGGCTGGTCGCCGCCGGTGTCCGACTTTGTCTGGGCTTTCGATGATCGCAGCCTGCTTATCCTCGCGCGGCCGGCCGATGCCGCGAATTATCAGCTCGAAATGGATATGCTGCCGTTCGTCCACCCGGAGGCGCTGACCACGGAGCGCCCGGAGGTGATGGTCAACGGTGCATTGGTCCACACTTTCTACCCTGTACCGGTCGGCCTGTTATCCTGCGTGGTTCCTGGGCGATTGATCCGAGGTCGTGACAAAGTGGAAATCCTGCTGATCCATCCGCGGGCCGTCAAACCCGCCGACCTCGATGGGAACCCGGGCATTCGCCGCCAGGCGCTTATTTTCCATCGCGTGACTCTGGTTGCATTGCCGGAATGGTTCGGGCGCGCATGCGGAATCCGGCGGCGTCGGAACGGTGACGAATTTCCCCGCGGCCAGGTCGTGGCTTTTCGAAATCACGGGGCCGGTGGGCGGCGCCAGCGCGGTCGTCATGGCGCCACGGGCTACGGTCCCGAGATGGCGGGAACGGAAAGTGACAGGGCGCTCCGGCGCGTTCCCGCGGGGCTGCCCAGGCAGACGGCACGCGGCGTTGTGACTGGATGCTGTCGCGGCGATTGACGGCCGAGGAGGCTGGCGGACCGCACTCGGGCCGGCTGGCGGAGAGGCTGGCGGCGATGAGCCGATGGCGCGGCGGCGGTTCGCGGTTCCTCGGCGGGCTGGGTGGCGAGCTTGTCCGCCGCGCGGTCCCGCATGCGCAGCAGGGTGTGGAGGGTGGTCAGGAACATCCTCCCAGAGGCCAAATTGACCGGGCGGCTGCGGAGCTTGATTTCCTCCGGCTGGCCACGCAGCAGATCGCGAGCACCGTCGCGCAACATGGCGTCATAAATCACGCATTGACCGGCGAGCATGAGTTCCAGCGGATCGCGCGGCCGGAAACTCATCACTGAGAAAACCGTCGTCTGCTGCTTGAGCAAACGCTGCTCCCGTGTCAATCCCGGAAGGTCGGCGACGGTGTCGACGATGCCGCGGATGATCTCGGCGGCGGCGTGCTTAAAGCCGAAGTCTGGATCTGGGGTCATGCTGATGGCCTTTGCATGGACGGAGGAAGACGCGGACCGTTAGTATGACAAACAAGGACTGTTGTCAATGACGAATTTCCGTGTATATGATCTTATACCCACAAAAATTCACGGCTAATCAGGAAATTGCCGCTACTGCTGCCGCACTTGACCCCATCAATTTTCTGCTGTAGCGGTAAATCAATTGCGAATCACATTCGACCCCGCCAAGAACGCCAGGAACATCGCGGCACGCGGCCTGCCGTTCGAGCTTGTGGCGAATATTGATTGGGAAACAGCCTTGATCGTGGACGACACGCGAAGGGACTATGGCGAGCGGCGCCGGCAGGTCTATGGCCTTATCGGTCAACGCCTGCACATCGCGGTCATCACACACCTGGGTGATGCGGTTCATGTCATCAGTTTGCGCAAGGCCAACAATAAGGAGGTGGTGCGTTATGGACAGACAACTCGATGAACTGGATGACGCGGCTTCCCGACCTGACGAGGAAAACCCCGAAATCACTCTGGAACAAATGCGGAGAGCACGCCCGGCTCTGGAGTGGATAGCGGAACAGTTCGGCCCGGAAGCGGCGGAGGCGCTGCGTCGCGGCAGAGGGCGCCCCGCGAAGCCGGACCGGAAGGTCAATCAGACCCTTCGGTTGGACCCGGATGTGCTCGCCTGGTTCAAGCGGCGGGGACCGGGATGGCAGGCGCGCATGAACGCCGTGCTACGGAGCTTCATGGAAAAGAACCAAGGCGACGCCCAAAAATGAACGAATCGCCCGAGGTTGCGCGGCCAGCGATTTGAAACAGGGAGATTCCGGCGCGGTCAGGTGCTGATCAGACTCGCCGGATGGTTGATGCATCAGTGATTCGCGAACGGTTCGCGGCGGTACCCGAACGGCATCAAGGTCACCGACGCGGAGATGGCAACCCTCAAT
>ODAK010006124.1_pt1 | contig 12162 bp, 12 predicted proteins | sample 1539591 | NCBI WGS metagenome assembly ODAK01 (sample SAMEA3539303, study PRJEB22396) | soil metagenome | biome: tundra; feature: field; material: soil | place: USA | collected 2010-05 | depth 0.15 m | reverse complement strand
GAGAAGCTGAACCCGGCGCCAACTAGACCGGACGGCTTGCCCCAGTAGTTCGGAGCGGGGGTTCAGGCTCTCGCCGGCGTGCGCACGATCTCCACGGAGCAGGGGGCGTGGCGGACGACGAACTCCGACACGCTGCCCAGCAGAAACCGCTGCATGCCTCTGAGCCCGTGCGAGCCGACCATGATCAGATCGGCATGCCAGTCTGCGGCGGTATCGATGATGCCCTCCCGGACATCGCCGACCCCGACCAGGGTTTCCGCTTTGAATCCGGCGCTGCGCAGCTCCGTCGCAATTCGTTCGACCAGCGTCTTGGCGGCCTCTCGTTCGGCTTCCAACTCCGGGGCGTAGCCCGGGTGCATTTGCGGAGGAGCCGGCCCAACCGGCTGCAGGACGTGCAGGACCAGGACCTCAGTGTTGTCGGCGCGCCGTTCGGAGACAATCGCCCGCAGGATATCTCCGGAGTACTTGGAATCATCAACTCCTACCAGGATTTTCATAGTTCACTTCCCTTTGCGAAAACAATCAGGCGTCCGTCAGCAAGGCGCGTGGAGAGTATAAGCGCAAGTCAGCCACGTTGGGTATGGAATCGCAATGCCGGATTTCGTTTTGAGCGGCGGAATCTCTTGTCTAGTGGTGGTCTTCGGACTGAAGCCGGATGGCGACGGCCTGATCGCTGATGACGGAGTCCTTGTCTTTGAACACCGACGCGGCTTGCGAGCGGACGTTCTCGACGATCTTCCACTGGTCTTTGGCGCGGGGTTCGGGCACCCAGCCGGGGAGGGACATGCCGAGGTAGTCGCCGAGGGCCTGGGCTTGCGGCTCGTAGAGGGCGCGCAGGGCGTGGAGGCGAGCTGGGGCTTCGGGGTCGCCGCAGAGGCGCAGGCCGGCTTCGGTCATGGCGCCGCAGACGCGGTCGAAGTGCTCCGGGGGCAGGCGGTTGGGGCCGCCGCGGGCGCGCCATGCGGCCTCACATTTTTCCAGGTGGAAGACGTGGCCGAGGTCGACGAGCGCGTGGCGGGCCATGGCGAAGGTGAGCTGCGCCTGGCGGGAGGCGACGCCCGGAACGACGGAGATCAGCAGCGCGCAACTATCGAGCATGGCGGTGAGGGCGGAGAGCCAGCTTTGGTTGTCGTGCTGGGAGCGGTAGTAGCAGAGGATGGGGTAGGAGATGTGGGACTCGAGGATTTCAGCGGACCAGCGTTCCCACTCGTAGAGCAGGACAACCAGGGCCTCCTGGCCGCCGGGGAAGGAGTGGCGGCGGAGCAGTTCGGTGGAGGTGGGCGGCGAGCCGGCGCGGGCGTCGAGCAGCGCGACCGAGACCTCGCGGCGGGAGAATGAGTTGTAGAGGACGGGGACGTATCCAATGACGAGGGCGACGAACCCCAGGCCGGTGCCCGACTCGATGACGATGAGCGCGCGCGCGACGAGCGAGCGGGGCAGGACGTCGCCGATACCGAGGGTGAAGAGGGTGGTCCCGCTGACGTAGAAATCCGTGCGCAGGCGGGCCAGGGCGGAGGTGTCGGCCATGGCATCGGCGAATGGCGTATGCAGGCCGAAGAAGAGCAATCCGAAGCCGGCGACCAGCAGCAGCGCCCAGACGATGAGCAGAAGCAGCAGCGATCCGGGGCCGAAGGTGCTGTAGATCTGCTCGCGGGCCTTGGGGTTGCGGGTGCGGCGGGCGATCGCCGACCATGGCGTCCAGGTGACGATATAGAAGAGCTTGGTGATGCGCAGGCGTCCGACGGGACGGCGCGGCAGGATGATGGTCTGAAAGGCGTCGAGGACCGCACTGAGGCAGAAGAGCAGGCCGGCGATGAGAGCGGCAACGCGCATGGCCCATTCTAAGTGCATTTGAGAAATTCTGGTGACGCGGGACACCGTGGATGGGGTCCGAGGCCGGACAAAGGGGCCCGGTGCGATAAACTGATTCCTTGTGTTGAACAAGCTGATTTTCGCCAATCTAACCCACCGGCCAGTACGGACGCTGCTGAGCGTGCTGGCGATCGCGGTGGAAGTGACCATGATCCTAACGCTGGTGGGCGTGAGCCATGGGACGCTAGACTCGACCAAGGACCGCGCCAAGGCGGTCGGCGCAGACATTATGGTGCGGCCGCAGGGCTCGTCGGTGATGTCGAGCCTGAGTGGGGCGCCCATGCCCGACGAATATTTAGCGTTGGTGATGCAGCAGCCGCACGTGGCGGCGGCGACGGGGACGGTGGTGCAGTCGCTGACGTTTCCGGACTCGATCACAGGACTCGACTTTGCCGCGTTCAACAAGATGAGCGGCGGGTTCCAGTACATCAAGGGCGGCGATCCGGTCAACGACGACGATATGGTGGTGGACGAGGACTATGCGCAGCAGCATCACTTGCGTGTGGGCAGCAAGATCACACTGATCGCGCACGAGTGGACCATCTCCGGCATCGCAGAGGGCGGAAAGCTGGCACGCATTTGCGTGAAGCTGAAGACGCTGCAGAAGTATGAAGGGACGCCCGGGCATCTGACTCTGATGTATGTGAAGCTGGGCGATCCCAGGCTGGCGGACCAGGTGGCGGAACAGTTGAAGGTCGCGCTGAACGACAACCAGATCTACTCGATCAACGCGCTGATGGATGCGTACTCGATCAGCAATATTGGGATGCTGAGGGACTTTATCTGGGTGGTGATCGCGGTGGCGGTGATCGTGGGGTTCATCGTGGTGTTTATGGCGATGTACACGGCGGTGCTGGAGCGGACGCGGGAGATCGGAATCATCAAGGCGGTGGGCGGCTCGTCCGGGCTGGTGCTGAACATCCTGCTGCGCGAGACGGTGCTGCTGGCGGTGTCTGGAACGCTGGTGGGGATTGTGCTGACGTACGGGGCGCAGTGGATGATGAAACACTTTGTGCTGGGCAGCCTGGTGCAGGAGACGGTGTACTACTGGTGGCCGATTGCGGGTGCGATTGCGGTTGTGGGCTCGATGCTGGGCGCGGTGGTCCCGGGGATCAAAGCGGTACAGCAGGATGTAACCGAGGCGCTGTCGTATGAGTGAAGGCGGGGCAGGGGTGGTCGCGACGACGACGAAGCCAACGGGGGCGGAGCCGATGATTCGGGTGCGCGGGCTGACCAAGGTCTACCATGTGGGCGAGGTGGACGTGCATGCGCTGCGCGGCGTGGACCTGGACATTGCGCGGAGCGAGTTCGTGGCGATCGTGGGTGCGTCGGGCTCAGGCAAATCGACTCTGTTCCATATTCTGGGCGGCCTGACGCCGCCGACCGCAGGGACGGTGGTGATCGACGGGAAAGACCTGGCGGGAATGTCGAATCGGCAATTGACCGACCTGAGGAAGACGACGGTGGGGTTCGTCTTTCAGAAGTACAATTTGTTGCCGACGCTTTCGGCGGAGGACAACATCAAGATTGTGGAGTATATTGGCGGGCGGTCGACTACCTTTGGTCCGGAGTTTGTAGACGTGCTGAAGCTGCTGGGGATCGACGACCGGTTGAAGCATAAGCCGCGGGCGCTGTCGGGCGGCCAGCAGCAGCGGGTGGCGATTGCGCGCGGGATTGTGAACCAGCCGGCCATCCTGCTGGCGGATGAGCCGACGGGGAACCTGGACAGCAAGAATTCGGCCGCGGTTCTGGAGGTGATCAAGGACCTGAACGAGCGGACGGGGCAGACGATTTTGATGATTACGCACGACCCGGAGGCGGCGGCGTACGCCAGCCGGACGGTGCACATCCGGGACGGGCGAATCGTATGAAAGGCACGCGCATGGCGGCAGAGAGACGGGAAATCCGCCGGGCGGACGATAAACGGCGCGGGAAACTTTGTCGCGGCAGGGGCCGTCTACCGATAGATTGCCGGCAATGCGAATCAGTTTGGGACGGGCTGGAGCCGGTCCCCAAGAAGGAGTTGCCGCCAGGGCCGGATTTGCCCCAAAATACAGGAAAGCCGCGCAGGTTTGCGGTGAAAAGCAGGTGCTATCGCTGGTCAGGGCGGGCACTCTCACATTACAATCGAGGGGACTAGCACACACCCTAACTTCGCGTTCCAGCATCTGACCAACGCGCCTCATCGAAGGAGAAACACCGCCGCCATGAAATTGAATGCACGTATACCACTGTTGGTCGCACTGCTGATATTGCTGGGAACTGCGACCGGATGTAACTTTCTTAAGTCGCGCGACCAATTGAATAAGGGCATTGCGGCGTTCAAGAACGCCCAGTACGAGCAAGCGACGAGCTATTTCCAGAATGCGGCGCAGCTCGACCCGAAGAACGACAACGCCAAACTGTACCTGGCCACGACCTACGCGTCGCAGGTGGTGCCGAACCTGATGGACCCGGCCAACCTGGCGATGGCGCAGAAGGCGCTGGACGAGTTCAACCTGGTGCTCTCGAAACACCCGAACGACCTGACGGCGCTGAAGCAGATTGCCTCCATTGATCGGAACATCGGCAAGCTGGACCAGGCCAAGGCGGACGAACTGAAGGTGATCTCGATTGCGCCGAACGAGCCGGAGGCCTACTACATTGTCGGCTTTGTGGACTGGAAGCAGGCGTACAACAATGCGATCACGATCCTGGCGGCGGATGGGTTGACCGATGCCGGCGACGGCAACGCCAAGATGACCAAGGGCGCCTGCGCGAAGATCCAGGCGGCCAATTCGGCGGTGGTGGCCGAGGGCGTCAAGTACCTGGAAAAGGCAGTCGACCTGAATCCCAACTACGACGATGCGATGACGTATCTACAGTTGATGTACCGGCGCAAGGCCGACCTGGACTGCGGCAATGCAGCGGCGCAGAAGGCCGATATGGCCCAGGTGGATGTGTGGACCAACCGGGCCATGGGCGCGCGCAAGACCAACGAGCTGAACAAGGAGAAGAAGGCGGGCGGCGGCGTCACGATGTAATGGCCGTTTGCTGCAAGAGCATGAGGAGAAGCCTCCCGGCGCACTGCGGGAGGCTTTTCTGTTGGCGCCGGAGTGGGTGCGAGAAGATTATTCTGGCCAGCGGGCAGAGGGAGATACAATCCGACTGCGGCAGTTGCGAGTGAAAGGAACGCGATGAACGAGAATGCGGTTGCTGGAGAAGTTGGGGTTGGTGGCGATGGGGCGCGCGGCCTAAGCCAATTGGAGCGGGTGGTGAATACATTCGTCGCGCCCACGGCGACGTTCAAGGACATTCTGCGCAGCACATCGTGGTGGCTGCCATTTGTGCTGACGGTGGTGGCGGCTGTGGGGGTGATACTTGCCATCCAGCAGAAGGTGGGCTGGGAGCAGGTGGTGGAGACGCAGATCCACATGACCCCAAGTATGCAGAGCCAGATGGCTAACCTGACGCCGGATGCGCAGGCACAGCGAATGCACGCGATGACCCTCGCCTACCAGTATTCGGCGTATGCAACTCCGGTGATTGTGCTGATCTTTACGGCGCTGGCGGCGCTGGTGTTCTGGGGAACCTTCAACTTCGGCCTGGGAGCGAAGGCGACCTATGGGCAGTTCTTCTGCCTGTGGATGTACTGCTCGCTGCCGCGGTTGCTGTCGTCGCTGGTGACGGTGGTGATGCTGTGCTTTGGCGGGTCGCCGGAGAGCTTCAACCTGAAAGAGCCGGTGGGGACAAACCTGGCTTACTACCTGCCCGATGCACCGGCGTGGCTGCGGTCGCTGCTTGGTTTTGGAGATGTGATCGGGATATGGGTGCTGGTGCTGCTGATCGTCGGCGGCGCGATTGTGGCGAAGGTGAAGGTGAGCCAGGCGGCTGCGGTGGTGATCGGGTGGTGGTTGCTGATCATCGTCGTGTCCGTGGCGGCGACAGCGGCGTTCAGCTAGAGCGGGGTGAAGCAAAGGCTTAACCCCGATTGGCACCGATGCAACCGATGAAGGGCAAGGTCTTGATGAGAGGCCGACGCTACTCCGTCCAGCGGCGAAAGACGAGGGAGCCGTTGGTGCCGCCGAAGCCGAAGGAGTTGGAGAGCGCGTAGTCGATCTTCGCGCGCTGCGGCGCGTTGGGCACGTAGTTGAGCCGGCACTGCGGATCAAGCTCCTGGAGGTTCATGGTGGGCGGGGCGGTCTGCTCCAGCATGGCCATGACGGTGATGCCGGCCTCCAGGCCGCCGGCGCCGCCCAGCAGATGGCCGGTCATGGACTTGGTGGAACTGACGAGCAGGGTCTGGTTGAGCGCATGCTCGCCGAAGACATTCTCGATGGCCTTGGATTCGAGCGCATCGCCGAGCGGCGTCGAGGTGGCATGGGCGTTGACGTAGTCGATCTTGTCCGGTGAGATGCCCGCAACCTTGAGGGCTGCGTTCATGGCGCGGCGGCAGCCCTCGCCCTCGGGGGCCATTCCGGTCATGTGGTAGGCGTCGGCGGACATGCCGTAACCGATAATCTCGGCGAGGATCCTGGCGCCGCGGGCCCGGGCGGACTCGAGTTCTTCCAGGATGAGGATGCCGGCGCCCTCGCCGACGACGAAGCCGTCGCGGTCCTTGTCGAAGGGGCGGCAGGCGTGGGTGGGGTCGTCGTTGCGCGTGGAGAGCGCCTTCATGGCGGCGAACCCGCCGACGCCCATGGGAGTGATGGCGGCTTCGGTGCCGCCCGCGATCATGGTGTCGGCGTCGCCGCGCTGAATGATGCGGAAGGCGTCGCCGATGGAGTGCGCCGAGGAGGTGCAGGCGGTCGCGGTGGCCTCGTTGGGGCCGCGCGCGCCGAACCGGATGGAGACGTGGCCGGCGGCGAGATTGATGATGGAGCCGGGGATGAAGAACGGCGAAATCTTGCGCGGACCTCCGGCCAGCATGGCCGAGTGTTCACGCTCGATGATGTCGAAGCCGCCGATGCCGGAGCCGATGTGGACGCCGACGCGATCGTGGTTGGACTCGTCGATCTTCAGGCCGGAGTGGTCCATCGCCTCCTGCGCCGCGGCAATGGCGAAGTGGATGAATCGGCCCATCTTGCGGGCTTCCTTTTTGTCGATGAAGAGGAGCGGATCGAAGTCCTTCACCTCGGCGGCGAAGCGCACCGGATGGCCGGTGAGGTCGAACCCTTTGATCTCGGCCATGCCACTGCGGCCGGCGAGCAGGCCCTCCCAGACTTCGCTGACGGTCCTGCCGACTCCGCAGAGCAGGCCCAGACCGGTGACGACGACGCGACGCCGCCAGGGTTGCTGCTCCATCGATCCTGTTACGTCCATTGCTACTTGGCCGCCTTCTGGGTCTTTTCGATGTAGTCGACGGCGTCCTTGACGGTCTTGATCTTCTCGGCGTCTTCGTCGGGAATCTGAATGTCGAAGGCTTCTTCGAACTGCATGACCAGTTCGACCACGTCGAGCGAGTCGGCGCCAAGGTCCTCCTGGAAGCTTGCGCCGGGGGTTACTTCCGCCTCATCCACCTGAAGCTGCTCGACGATAATCTGTTTTACTTTTTCATCTACTGCTGCCATTTCGTTCTCCTGTTTACCTTCTGGTTCAAAATTCGCTGCGGGCCGGACGGGTGTTGCAGGGATGTCCCCGAGTTGTACGCGCAAGTCTCAAGGATACCGAGCGCCTAGGAGAGTGTAAAGCAAAGCGGGGGTCAGATGCTGTTACGGGCGCGCAGGGCGGAGATCATTCTTCGTCTTCGGAGGCGGCGATGGCGGGCAAAAGGCCGTCGAATCCATTTGATGCGAGAGGCAAGATCGCCTGCGCAGGGTCCGCACTGACATCCTGAAGTGTTTTGTTGATGGCGCGGGTCCGGGTGCCAAGGTCGCGGATGGTGTTCTGCACGGTTCCCACCTGCCTGTCCATCTTATCGATCAGGCTGCCGAACTTGCCGAACTCGGTTTGGGTGGCGGCCAGGACCTTCCAGACTTCGTCGCCTTTCCTCTGAAGATTCAATATGCGGAAGCCAAGCCGGAAGCTGGTGAGTAGCGCATAGAGGTTGGTGGGGCCAGCGACCATGACGCGGCAGGTCTGGTGCAGGTACGACTGCAAGCCATCGCCACGCAGGACCTCGGCGTAGATGCTTTCGGTGGGCAAAAACATAATGGCGTAAGGAGTGGTGATGGGTTCATTGATGTACTTAGAGCAGATGAGTCTTGCCTGAGCACGAATCGCGGTCTCAAACGCCTTACGCGCAGGCTCGATCTTGAGCGGGTCTCCAGACTCGTGTGCGGACTCCAGGCGCTCCCAGTCTTCGCGAGGGAACTTTGCGTCAATAGGCAGCCAGACCTCATCCCCGATGCCGGGGAACCTAACGGCGAACTCTACGACCTCCTGTGTGCCGGGACGCACGTTGACATTTTTTTGATACTGCCCCGGCGCCAAGACCTCATCGAGGAGGGTCTCGACCATCTCTTCTGCAACGCCGCCCCGTGTCTTGACGTTGGAAAAGATCCGGCTGAGACTTTTCACCTCGGCGGTCATGGAACTCATCTCTCCAAGGCCCTCGTGAACCTTGGAGAGCTGTTCGGCAATATGTCCGAAGCTCTCGGTGAGGCGCGTTTGCAGCGTAGCGTGGAGCTTCTCATCGACCGTGGCGCGCATTTCTTCGAGTTTGGCCGCGTTGTCGGCATTGAGTTTGCCGAGGCCGTTTTCGACGGAGGTGCGGAGCTTCTCCTGAAGCGCGGTGTTGCTGTTCGTCAGTTCGGTGAGTTTCGCGTTTAGCGACTCGCGGAGCGCGGTGTGCTGGGCACCCGTTTCCGTCGTAAACGCGGACAGGCGCTGGGCGAGACTCTCCATTTGTGCTTCGACTGCGCGGCGGAGCTGGTCGCTGGAGGTCTTGTTGTCTTCGCGGAAGCTGATGAGGTCGGATTTCAGGGTCTGGCCGATCGCGGTAATGTTGGCAGCTATCTCTGTACGCAGCGTGCCGAAGTCGGTAGCGTTCGCCTGGCGGGTGCGTCGAGCTTCTTCGGCGATTTCGGTACGCATCTGGACCAGTGATTCACGGACTAAGTCGGCCCGGGCATCGAGACGCGTGATCTGGTCTGGCAATTGAGCCAGACGTGGGTCCTGGGCTGAGGTCGCCGGCTTGCGGAGGATGAGTGTGAGAAGCGCGAGCAGGACGGCGAGTTGAAGGACCAGGATGGCGATAAGCATTCGATTTTCCTTCGCCCCCTAGGATAGCACCGACGGAAGGGTGGAAATCGGGGCGCGGGCTGTGGGAATTCACTCAGTGGCGGCGAGGATGCGGTCGGCGATGGCGGCGGTGTCGCGGGCGGGGCGGACGTCGTGGACGCGGAGGATGTGGGCCCCGGCAAAGATGGCGGCGGTGTTGGCGATGGTGGTGGGGTCGGTGGTGGAAGAAGAAGCAGATCCCTCCGCTGCGCTGCGGGATGACAACAAAGGGGCGCTGCGGGATGACAACAAAGGGGCGGGGCGGGTGAGGAAGCTCTTGCGGGATAGGCCGGCGAGGATGGGGAAGCCGAGGGCGTGGAGGGCGTCCAGGTGGGCGAGCAGCGGGTAATTCTCGTCGAGGATCTTGCCGAAGCCGAAGCCTGGGTCGAGGACGATGGAGTCGCGGGCGACGCCGGCGGCGAGTGCGGCGTGCGTGCGTGCGTGGAGGTCGCCGAGGACCAGCGGCATGACCTCACCGGGCGCGAGCGCGGGTTGGGTGCGCCACTGGTTTGGGCGGCCGCGGGTGTGCATGAGGATGGCGCCACAGCCGAGCGCGGCACAGGTTGCGGACATGGCGGGGTCCCAGAGATGTCCGCTGACGTCGTTGACGATCTCGGCGCCGGCTTCGACGGCCAGGCGGGCGGTTTCGGCGTGGTAGGTGTCAATGGAGAGGATCGCGTCCGGCCGCGCGGCGAGAATAGCGCGCAGCACGGGCAGTACGCGGGCCTGCTCCTGGGCCGGGGCGATGGGGACGGAGTTGGGCCGGGTGGACTCGCCGCCGAGATCGAGGATGTCGGCGCCGTCATCGAGCATTTGGAGCGCGTGGCTGAGGGCGGCCTGGGGCGAGAGGAAGCGGCCGCCGTCGGAGAAGGAGTCGGGCGTGACGTTGAGGATGCCCATGAGGAGCGTTCGCTCGCCGAGCGCGAGGCTGCGGGTGCGAAGGCGCCAGTCGAAACGCGGGCGGACGGCAAAGGGCATGAAGGCTCCTAGCGCAGGATAAGTTGCTGAATCCCAAGATATAACTCAATGCGGGATGCCGCCTACCGGACCGCCGGAGAGGGAAGCTGAAATTCCAGCAGAATTATTTCGATGGGGGATTTTCTTGTTCCGCTTTGCGTGCGATCGGGGTAATCTATAAAGACTTGCGCCCCAAAGAAATCAGGCCGAATTGGCCGACCCTAGGTAACCCACAGAGCAACCAGGGCCCGGAGGCACCATGAACCTTGCATTTCTTCCTGATCTTTTTGCCTTGGCAATTCTGGTCGTCATCCTCGCGCTGGTGCGCCGGCGCCACTCCGACGCGCGGGCCGATGCGTGGCTGCTGGGCCTCTCGTTTACGCTGATAGAGTCGCTGGCCCACACGTTCTATGCGCCGACGGGCGTGCCCGACCGGGTGCTGCACCTTATCGTTCTGGACTGTTACGTGCTTGCGGGACTGGTGTTTATCTGGGCGTCAGGGGACCAGGGAGTGACCCGCCGCGTGCGGCTGCTCTACCTCGGGCTGAATGGCCTGACACTGTTGTCGCTGACAACGATTTATGGCTGGAACCTCCGTTATGCGAGCGTGTATGTTCCGGCAGCTGTAATCGGCGCGATTGTCGGAGTGGCCAGTTCGCTGTTCCTGCGCCGCAACTGGCGGTACGCCCTGATGTACCTGGTGGGTTGGGGGCTGATCGGCCTGCTGGTGAGCGAAGGAAACTTCAGAGCGGCGGTTTACTGGAGCCTGGGCTGCGTGTATGCCATTGCGGCACTGCACTTCCAGCGCCGCCTGCAGCGCCGGAGCACCGGCAGACTGGCGATCGTGACCGGCTTTTCGATATGGGCGCTGTTCTTTCTTACCCATCCGTGGATCATGGACCACTACGCGGCGCACGCCGACATCGCCTCGCATGTGTGGAACATGCAGAAGTCGCTGATCTCGATCGGCATGATTCTGGTGATGCTGGAAGAGCAGGTATCGAACAACGAGTGGCTGGCGCTGCACGATGAATTGACGGGGCTGCCCAATCGCCGCCTGTTTGCGGCGAGGCTGACCCAGGCGATCGAATACTCCGACCGAAGGAACACCAGCCTGGCCCTGGTGGTGCTGGATGTCAACGAATTCAAGAAGATCAACGATACGATGGGGCACGTTGCGGGCGACCAGGTGCTGCGGGAGGTCGCGGCCATGCTGCGCAAGAGCATACGCGCGACCGACACGGTGGCGCGGCTGGGCGGTGACGAGTTCATCATCGTGGCCACGGACATGGCCAACGAGGGATCGGTGGAACGCTTTACCGACTCGCTGCAAAGCGCGATTGCGCGCCCCATCACGATCAACGAACAGGCCATGGTGGTGGGAGCGAGCTTCGGGTTCGCGATTTATCCCAGGGATGCGAAGGACGCGACGAAGTTGCTGCGACTCGCCGACCAGCGCATGTACCACCTGAAGCGAAGGCCGGTGGTACCTGCGCAGATCGAAAATGGGGTTGCGGCAGAGGTTGGGCCGAGCAGGCTGTCGGCTTAGAGACGCGCGAGCGTCGCGGGATCGGGCTGGCCGGTGAAGTATTGGTCGAGCGCGGTGCGGAAGGCTGCTTCGCCGGGGGCGACAGCGGCGAAGAGGGTGATGGACGAGCGGAACTTGAGGTCGTCGGGGTAGCCGAAGATCTCGGCTATGGTGCAGTTGGGGGTGCGGTTGGGCACCTGATTGACGAGCTCCGTGCATTCGCGCAATCGCGGACCGAGGGTGGGATGCGCGAGGTAGGCTTCGGCTTCTGCGCGGCCGGAGATGGCGAAGTACCGGGCCATGGGGCTCGAGCCGAGGCCGGCAATCTGCGGGAAGATGAACCACATCCAGTGAGTGCGCTTGCGGCCGGCGCGAAGCTCGGCGTGGACACGTTCGTACACCGGCGCTTGCGCGTCCACGAAGCGCTGGAGGTTGAAGGGGTCGGATGCGGGAGCGGCCATGGGACGATCTCCTTCGCTGCGATTCTAAGCCGAGGCGTGCGGTGCTGTGCGGCAACCACGGCGGCGAAGAGGCGCTACGCAAAGATGCTGGGCGCGTCGGTCGAGAACTCGACGCGCATGAAGAAGAGGCCGGCTTCGACGTCC
>ODAK010006123.1_pt1 | contig 12162 bp, 14 predicted proteins | sample 1539591 | NCBI WGS metagenome assembly ODAK01 (sample SAMEA3539303, study PRJEB22396) | soil metagenome | biome: tundra; feature: field; material: soil | place: USA | collected 2010-05 | depth 0.15 m | reverse complement strand
GAGCGAACTTGGCACGACCCATCGCTCACTCACAATCGGAAACCTAACACCGAGGGTCCGTTACTTCCTCCTGTAACGAGGGAGCCCAAGGTGATCGATTGCTACGTCACGACGTCAAAACTTGTGCCCTGCGAGCGGGACCCGTTCACCTGCAGCTCAATCGTGTGACGACCGGCGTAGTGCCTGCGAGTACTTATGCGCTTGAACGAGTGGCGCTTTTGGATGCGCAGCCGCTCCCCCGGCGCCAGCGTCTTGGTGCTGAGCTTGAAGACTTTAGGGGCCTGCGTGCTGTTGGCCTTCTGGTAGTGCACGACGTAATCAATCACCAGGCGTATCTCGCTCGGGCCCTGATTGACGACGACGCTCTCAAAGACCAATTCGCCGCCCAGTGCCACCACCTTCGCCTGGACCTTCGGCCGGCCGATCGAAACGGTCTCGCTCGCAGCGAAACCCATCAAGGCCAGGGCCCCGGGGTGGGCCTGCTTGATCAGCGTGCGCATGGCGTGACGGACCAGCCGTGGTGTGTTCGCGTCGGGCTTCTTGAGCCATCGCGTCGCCGTTCGAACCGCAAGGTCGGGATCGGCCCGGCTGATGTCGTTGAGGTGATTGGCGACGGATCGGCGAACGGTCTCCGACTCATCGCGGTGCAGGCGAGTGAGGATCTCGATTGCCGCGGCGGGCTGGGCACGAAAGGCGGGCACCCGCTTGGCCCACGGCAGGCGGGGTCGTGTTCCCTCACTCGCCAACCGTCGCACGGCCTCGTCGGGATCTCGTGTCCAGATGACCGCCGTGTCGAGCGTTCGTTGAAGGTCGGCGTTGAGAAAGGAACGGATGGCGAACTCACTGGAAAATCGACCGGTGAGCTGCGCCAACAACCTGAGTCCGTCCTCAAAATCGCCGGACTTTGTCGAGGCCAACGCCTTGAGTACCGCCGCCTCACCGACCGGCCAGATCATCCAGCTGGTGAACGCCTCGTTCTTGAGCATTTTGCGGACGATCTTGGCGGTGGCCGCGTACGAGGCGGGCAGATCGGCGAGCAGCGCGTCGCGCACCACGACGGCCCGTTCGCCGAGGGCCAGAGCATCGAAGTTCTTCGTGCTCGCGCGAACGCGGGCCCAGCCCTGGTTGGGGGCGGCGAGGCGTAAGCATTCGGCCAACTCGATGACCGCCGGGGCGCTGAGCAGTTCGTTGGCTGTGGGCACGGTGACTTCCTTCACTCGGGTAGCGGACATCCGATGGATCGTGGGCCACACCCTAGCTTTGCGAGATCACCGCAGGATCCTTGTCCGACACAGTGCATCGAGAGGTCGGTGAAGACCGTGTGAACGAAAGAGCACTCACCCGCGACGTCGTTCGAGGGCCTTGGATGACGGGGCCCGATTGCGTCGCTGCGGCGATGGTGGAGAGCGTGAATTTACCTTTGACGAATCGGCATTTGTGCCAAGGTTGATGTCGTGAGCACAATGGAAAAGGACCGTAGCGGCATCGTCCTGAAGAACCTCAGCAAGTCATTCGGCGAGGTCCAGGCGGTGCGAGCCATTGACGTAAACATTGCGCCCGGCGAAATTGTGGCGCTGCTCGGACCGAACGGAGCTGGCAAGACCACCACCATCGACATGGTGTTGGGTCTCACCCGACCCGATAAGGGCACGGTGACGTTATTCGGTCAATCGCCGGGCGACGCCGTGAAGGCTGGCCTGGTCGGCGGCATGCTCCAGACCGGATCGCCCCCGCAATACCTCAACGTGCGCGAATTGATCACCATGGTGGCGTCGCTTTATCCTCACGCCCTCGACGTCGATAAGGTGTTGCGCCTCACCGGCACGACCGAGATCGCCAAGCGATCAACCGTCAGGCTCTCGGGTGGCCAGACGCAGCGCGTACGTTTCGCGATCGCCCTCGTCGCCGATCCCGATCTGCTGGTGCTGGACGAACCGACCGCGGCCATCGACGTAGAGGGTCGCCGCGACTTCTGGAACACCATGCGCTCAGTGGCCGCCGAGGGCAAGACGGTCATCTTTGCGACGCACTACTTGGAAGAGGCCGACACGTACGCCGACCGGATCATCTTGATGGCGCGTGGTCGCATCGTCGCGGACGGTCCCCCCACCGAGATCAAGGCCAAGGTTGGCGGACGCGTCATCAGGGCCACTCTCGAGGACGTCCCCGTGGCCGAACTATCCCAACTCCCCGGAGTATCCAATGCGGAACGGCGCGGCGAAGGCGTGACCCTCTCGTGCAGTGACTCTGAGGCATCCGACAAGGTACTGCGCGAACTCCTCGCGCGCTACCCCGGCGCGCGCGACCTAGAGGTTCGCGGCGTAGGTCTGGAGGAGGCCTTCCTGGAGTTAACGGCCAGTGATCAAGACTCGTCGTACGTGCTTCGCGCGGAGGCGGACTTCAACCGGGGTCGGGAACTGCAATGAAGAACCTCACCTACTTGCGCTTCGAAATTCTCCGCACCCTTCGCAACCGAAGGTTTCTGATCTTCTCGCTGATTTTCCCACTGGTCCTGTTCTTTGCCATCGCGAGCCCCAACAAGAACATCATCGTGCTGGGCATCCCCTTCCCGCTCTACTACATGACGGGCATGGCGGCCTGGGGCTCGATGACGGCGATGCTCTCGAGTGGCGCGCGCATCGCCGCCGAGCGCCAGATCGGCTGGACGCGTCAAATGAAGATCACGCCGCTCTCGACGCGGAGTTACTTCACCGCCAAAGTCTTGAGTGGTTACATGATGGCGCTCTTCGCCATCATCGGACTGGGCATTGCGGGAAGCACGTTGAGCGTGAGTCTCAGCGCGGTCCAGTGGCTGACCATGCTGGTTCTGTTTCTGGTCGAACTCATTCCCTTCGCCGTTATTGGAATTCTGCTCGGACACTTGATGAAGGTCGATTCCCTCGGACCGGCGTTAGGCGGCGTCACGTCGCTCTTTGCCTTGTTGGGCGGATCGTTCGGGCCGATCTTCACGTCGGGCGTGATGTTAAAGATCGTCAAGGACGTTCCTTCCTACTGGCTGGTGCAGGCCTCGCGCTCGGTCCTGAGTCCGAGCGGCTGGCCGCCGGCGCAGGCCTGGATTGTCGTCGCGATCTGGTCGGCCGTGATGGCCCGGATTGCCGCGCGCGTGTACCAACGCGACTCCCAGCGCGTCAGCTAACTTCCAGACGGCACCACGATGTCGACGCTGTGACGATGAGTCACATGTCGAGGCCACCGTTGACCGGGATCACCGCCCCGGTGATGTAGCCCGAGCGATCGTCGAGCAGACCCATTACGGCGAAAGCAACTTCCTCCGGCGCACCCAGGCGCCCGACGGGAATGCGCGCCACGATTTCGTCGAGAATCTTCTTCGGCACCGACGCCATCATGTCGGTACTGATGAACCCCGGGGCCACGCAGTTGACGGTGATGCCCTTGCCGGCCAACTCCAGCGCGAGCGTCTTGGAAAGACCGAACATGCCCGACTTGGCCGTCGCGTAATTGGCCTGGCCCACGTTGCCCGTCTGGCCGATGATCGAGCTGATGTTGACAATTCGCCCCGATTTGCGCGAGATCATGTGCTCGATCACGGCCTTGACCATGTAGAAACATCCCGAGATGTTGATGCGCATGACCGAGTGCCATTCCTCGATGGTCATGCGCCGTACGGTGCGGTCGATATTGATCCCGGCGTTGTTGATGAGGTAATCAATGCGTCCGTACGCCTCGATGACTTCGTTGGCGTACTTCACGCAATCATTGGCGTCGCCGATGTCCACCTTGTGCAAGCTGAGCGATCCCCCGGCGGCGGCCACCAAGGCCTTCGTCTCTTCGGCGGCTTCGCTATTGGACACGTAGCCCGCAGCCACGTGCACGCCACTCTCGGCCAGGGCCAGCGTGATGGCCCGACCAATTCCCCGCGTGCCCCCCGTGACCATCGCAACTTTCATTTCCGACATGCAAATCACCCCCTGACTCACCATAGCCAGCGGCGCCCTGAGCAACACTTGTGAAGTTGTTCACGTCTGAATGACGCGACGCTATTCCCGAAGCACCGCCCGCGAAATCCTTGCTCTCAACGTGGCACCCGAATCAATTCACGTGCGCTGGCGCTTCAAGCGACCTCGGACAGCGCCTTGGCGATGATCGTCGTCTCGCTGTCGAGCGACGATGGCTCGTGGAATCGCGTGGTGTCCACCTCATCGATCTGCGACAACTGTGCCTGGATCGCCTCAGCGGTGTTCTCTTTCAAGACCACTCCGCACGTTTCGGCGACGAAGATGCGTGCGATGCGCCCTCCCGCGACGGAGTAGATGTTGCCATTGACCGCGCACTCCTCGTTGGTGAGGTAGGCCACCAGGGGGCTCACCGACTCGGCCGAGACCTTGGACGCGAGTTCGCCGAGGATTCCTTCGGTCATACGCGTCAGCGCGATGGGCGCGATCGCGTTGACCTTGATGTCGTGATCGGCGCCCTCGAGTGCCAGGACGCGCGTCAGGCCGGCCAAGCCGGCCTTGGCCGCGCCGTAGTTGGCCTGTCCGAAGTTGCCGAATAGGCCCGAGGCCGAACTGGTGTTGACAATACGACCGTAACCCTGCTCGCGCATCAGACGAAAGGCGGGCTGGCTGACGTAGAGAGCACCCTTCAGGTGCACGTCAATCACTTGATCGATCAAGTCGGCGCCCATCCGGTGAAAGGCCTTGTCACGCAGGATGCCGGCGTTGTTGATCAGCACGTCGACTCGCCCGAACACGTCGAGCGCGCATTGCACGATCGCTTCGCCACCCTGCGCGGTTGCCACACTTTCATCATTCGCCGCCGCGACGCCGCCCGCGGCCGTGATCTCGTCGACCACTCGCTGGGCGGCCGAGGCCGAGGAGCCACTCCCGTCGAGCGCACCGCCCAGGTCGTTCACGAGTACCCACGCGCCGCGCAGGGCGAGCTCGAGCGCGTGGCGGCGACCCAGGCCGCCGCCGGCGCCGGTAATGATGGCAACCCGTCCGTCAAAGCGCAGTTCTGTCATGTCTCTTTCCTTTGTTGTGGTGACGTTGTTCGGTGACGCAATTTGAGTGTGCGATGAGAGATGGCGAGTCCTAGAGCACACCGTCGAGGAAGTTGTCGACGACGCGCGCCAACGAGGCGGCCGAGTCGGGACCTTGCAGATCGTGGCCGCCCGGCAGGGTGGCCAACGCGGCGCCGCGAATGCGTGCGGCCAGCATTCGACTGTTGGCGGGCGGCGTGACCGTGTCCTCGGATCCGCAGATCACCAGGGTGGGAGCGTCAATCGCGCCGAGGAACGGCAGGCTCGACCAGCAGGCGACGGCCACTGAATGCCACAACGCGGTCGCCACTTCGGGCCAAGCGCGCGCACCCGATTCCGTGGTCAAGTCAGTGAGCGCGTTCAAATTGCCCGGCGCCGATCCCACGCCGCACGACGTCGCGACGAGGACCAATCGATTCAACCGCGCGGGGTAGGTAACGGCGAACTGCTGGGCCACGGCGCCGCCGTGCGAGATGCCCAGCACGTCAACGCGGTCGAGACCCACTTCATCGAGCACTGAGGCAGCGACGGTGGCCAGCTTCTCTATCGACAGCGGCATCATTGGTTCGGGGCTCTCGCCAATACCGGGCGCGTCGAAGGTGACGACGGTGCGCTCGCGTAGCGCGGCGACGAACGGCTCCCAACTTTCGAGGGGACGAGTGAGGCCATTGAGCAACAACAACGCGGGACCACTGCCCTGCACGCGCACGCGCAGCGACCGGTTGGCGACAGTGACCTGGCGGGTGTCAGACGACCTCGGTGACGCCGTGATCACGAGCGATCACGCACGTAACTGCCGGGGGCCGCCTCGAGCAGCGGGTAGTCCCTGCTGCCGAGCCGCTCGGGCGCGCCCACTTTGGCGCCGGCGCGCTGCCCAATCCACTCGGTCCAGTCCTCCCACCAGGTGCTCTCGCGCAACTGCGCCGCGCGGCGCCACTCCTCGGGATCGGCCGGGCGCTCGTCGTTGGTCCAGTACTTGGCCTTGGGACTCGGCGGGTTGACCACCCCGGCGATGTGGCCGGCGGTGCTCAGTACGAACCGGTTGAGTCCGCCAAAGATCTGTGCGGTCTTGTAGCCCGAGAACCACGGGACGATGTGGTCGTTGATGGCCGAGACCACGTACGTGTCGACCTTGACCTGGTGGGGATCGAGTTTGTGCCCGCCCATCTCGAACTCCCCACGAGCGAAGTCATTGTTGAGATAGCAACTGCGCAAATACTCCGAGTGCATCTTGGCCGGCATGCGGGTGCTGTCCTGGTTCCAGACCAGCAGGTCGAAGGCCGGGGGCTGGTGGCCGAGCAGCCAATTGTTGCTCACGTACTGGAAGATCAGATCGTTGGCCCGCAGCGTGTCAAAGACGTGCGCCATGGTGTCGGCCTCGAGGTAACCGTCCTTGGCCATCTGCTTTTCCATGCCGTCGATCGTTGCCTCGTCGGTGAAGACGCCCAGCACGCCGGGCACCGAGAAATCAGTGTTGGTGTTGAGCAGGGTGGCCGACTTGATCGACTCGTCGCCCATCGAGGCGTTATAGGCCAAGCCAATCGCGCTCAAAGTCCCACCGAGGCAGAGCGACACCGTGTTCACCTCGGACGCACCGGTGATCTCGCGCACCACGCGCACCGCGTCCAAGAGGCCCTGGCGTAGGTAGTCCTCCATGCTCAGTTCGGCCATGGTGGCGTCGGGGTTGCGATAACTGATCACGAAGCAGGTGTGCCCGTGCTGGACCGCCCACTCGATCAGGCTCTTGCCGGGGGCCAGGTCCATGATGTAGTACTTGTTGATCCACGGCGGACAGAACAGCATTGGCACCGCGTACACCTGCTCGGTCTGCGCCTGGTACTGGATCAACTCGATCAGCTCGTTGCGGTAGACCACCGCGCCCGGGGTGGCCGCCATGTTGATGCCCATCACGAAACCGGAGCTGTCGACCTGCGAGGGCCAGCCCCGGTGATGTCGTAGGTCACTCAGGAGGTTTTTCGCGCCGCGCACGAGACTCTTGCCGCCCGTGTCGAAGGCCTCCTTCAACGCCGCCGGATTACCGAGCAGCGTGTTGGTGGGCGAAAGGGCATCCAGTACAAGCTGTGCCGCGAAGCGGGCCTTGGCGTCCTGGGCCTCTTCTAATTGAGCCGCGTCGAGCAGTTCGCTCACCAGCTGACAGCCGAGCAGGTACTGCTGTTCGAGCAGAAAGAAAAACGGGTTCTCGGCGAAGGCCCGGTCGGTGAAGCGCTTGTCCCCGGCAGACGGCGACAGGGGCGCCGTTGTCTTGACGCCCAACGCGCACTTGGCCGTTTCGCGCAGGGCCGCGCCCATGCCGACGACCAGACGGACGTTGGCGGCGGCCACCTCGGCCGGCTTCTTGATCAGCGACGCCCCCGCTCCGCCGAGCGAACTCAAAAAGGAGATTGGATCCTTGCGGGCCAACAGGTCCCCGACGTACTTCTGCTGTGCACTCACCATTTGTCGAGTGAACTCGACCATCTCACTGGGTTTGGTGACGGCCGGCAGCGTGGGCTTGGGGGCCTCGGCCACCTTGGTGACCAATTTCGCGACACCGTCGAACCAGGCGCTCATGAACTGCAGGGTGGCGTCCTGGGTGAACTTGAGCCCGCTCAGGATTTGGTCTTCGAAACTCGACGTCGCGTCGCTGTCTCGGGTCTCCTCGGTGTCCACAACGTCCATCGTAAAACCCTTCGGATCTCAGGTTGCCCGGTGCCTCGCGACACTGTACATACCAAATGCTTGACATGTCAAGCATACCGACAACGGGGCCGGGACCTTAGTCAGGGTCTTGTTGTTTCGCGACATCGGAGTGATGACAACATTTGAAGATATTTTGTCGATTCCCAAAATTGGGAGTCAGGAGAGATGCTTAACGCACGCTCTCAGGCTTTGTCGCGATTGGTCTCCACGTAGCTGCGGTAGACGCCGAGCAGCGCGTGGCGCTGGGCTTCGCTCAGTCGGCTGTCGGCGCGGATGGCCGACTCGGTGGCGTCGTCGCCCAACTTGTCGGGGCTGGTGATCAGTCCCGCCTGCTCGAAGAGCATCTCGGCCGACACGTTGAGCGCGTCGGCGATCGACTTGAGCACGCGAATGGACGGCTCGTGCAGCCCGCGCTCCACCTGGCTCAGGTAGGGATTGGAAATCTCGGTGAGCGCAGAGAGCTGACGCAGCGACAGATTTGCCATCTGTCGCTGCATCCGGATGAAACCACCCAGCACTTGGCGGGGGTCACCCTTTATAACTGTCTCTGGCTCTTCCGTGTACTGCATCGTAGTGGAATCCGAAAAACGGACTAGGCCACCTTGTCAGTCACGAGCACGCTCGCGAGCTGCAATGCAAATTCGCGCTGCGCCTTCAAAAGGTCAGTGGCGAAGTCGAACGTGAACTTAGTCACGGCTTCGGCACCGGGTAGGGCAGGCATGCCGGGAATGGTGGGCAGGTCCGCGACGGGCAGGACCGAAACGGCCTTGATCCAGGTCTCGGCGGCGTCGAGCAACAGTTGCTGACTCTGCTTGACGGTCGAAATCATCTGCTCGCGAATCTTTACCGCAACATCGGGCACTTCAGTCGTGGGTGTGGTCTTGGTAGTAGTTACCATGTCAACTCCTCGGAGTTTCAATCCGTGCACGGCTTTTCCGGCACAAGCACACTATACACCCCAAGTGCTTGACATGTCAAGCACTTCCTCTAAGAACCACTCGTCGCGTATCCACGGTGTGGACCGTGGATGAAGTTCTGGTTCGTTGTCGGGAGAATTCGTTAGTTGCTAGCCGCGCCGTGACCAGGCAACGTCTCGATCAATTTCTGCACGAACTCCTGCTGGGAGGTCATCAGCTTCTGGGCGAAGTCGAAGAATTGGTCGGAGAGTTCTGCCGGCTTAGGCAGTGAGTCGACCAGCGGCAGCGTTGGCATGTCCGGGAGATTCGTCGCCAACTTGGCCACGCTCTCGGACCAGGCGCCCACAATCTTCAAGGTGGCGTCCTGGCTGCGCTTGATGGCGTCGAGCACTTGGTCTTGGATGCCCGCCGTCTCGTCGCTCGCTTTCGTGTTCTTGGTGCTCTTCGTGTTCTTAGTGTCGTCATCGGTCATCTGCATTACCTCGGGTCCGTACTAGGTGCCTAGCTCGTCTGGCACGGCACCATTTTACCTTGGTTGCGCGGGGCCGGTTCAGCGAACTTGGCTGGCGCTCGTGGCCAGGCGGCGATTGGGCACCAACCACTTGAGCGACACTGCGCTGTAACAGGCGTAGGCGAGGTACGGGCTGACGAACGCCAGACCAGTCCCGGCGACGTAGATAACGGGCGACGCTACTCCCTTGACGTCGCGACCGATGGCCGCCACGATGACGTCGTCATCGACGTTGGCGCGCAGGATGGCTCGCACGAGGGCGAAGTACGCGAGGGCCGCCCCGAGGGCGACCACGCCGTAGGTCGCGGCCGGCAGCGCCCGGGCGTGGTTGCCCCCACCCACTTCGTGGCGAAGGGAATGAGCGACAACCAGAAGAGTCAGGTGCAGGTTGGTCCACATCACGCCGGCACTGATGCGATGGGTCGCGCGCAACAGGTGGTGGTGGTTGTTCCAATAGATGCCGATAATGGTGAAACTCAAGATGTACACGAGCAGCAGCGGGATACGACCCTGGAGTCCGTGCCAGTTCGCGGTGGCCGGCGTCTTGAGCTCAAAGGCCATGATCGTGATGATGACGACCATCACGCCGTCGCTGAAGGCCTCCAGTCACCGCGGGTCCAGCGCGACGGCGCTCGCCGAGTCGTCCGCCTCGCTGAATGACTCACTCATGGAGCGACGCGGGGCCCTAGGTTCCGTCGCCGTCGCCACGAAACTGGCGAAAGAGATCAGTGAGTTCGTCGAGGGCCTGGGGATCGAGATCGTCCGGTCGCACGGCGCCGCTCGCGGCGATGGTGGCGCGCATCTGATCGAGGTAGGTCGAACAGTGTGCGCAGGAGGCCAGGTGCTTTTCTAATCGACGGCGATCGCGTCGCGAGAGCGAGCCCTCCAGGTAGTCGCTCATGAGTTCGACGGCCTGTTGGCAGACGAGGGGGTGCATGGTCAGTCTCATGATCTACCTCCTTGCAGGTTGGTCTCGACGTCGCTACGTACACGGGCGCGACCACGGTGAAGGATGACCCTCACGTTGGCCACGGAAAGTTCCAACAACTCGGCCACTTCCATAGTAGATAGTCCCTCCACGTCGCGAAGCGTTACGACGGCGCGTTGGGGCTCGCCCAGTCGGGCAATCGCGTCGTGGACCAAACCGACAATTTTCTTGTTGGCGACCGCGCGGTCGATGGCGTCGGTGAAGGGCTCGGGCGCTGCGCGCCACGCGCCGCCTTCGTCGAATCGGTTGGCGGCGACCGAGGCGTCGTTGCCCAAAGGGTCGATGGAGATCGAACGATGCTCGCGCACGCCGGTCGAACGGGCCCGGTTGACGAGAATACGAAAGAGCCAGGTCTTAAAGGACGACCGGCCTTCGAATTTGTCGACACCTCGCAAGACGGCGATCCAGGTGTCCTGGGCCACGTCTTCGGCGCTGGCCTGATTGTTGACGTAGTAGAGGGCGATGCGGATGAGGGTCGCGTTGTAGCGCACGACCAGTTCGGTGAAGGCTTTTTCGTCACCCCCGAGCAGGCGGCGAAGCAGTTCGGCGTCGTCCACCGGCCCATGGTACTCATCGAGAATTAATCCTTGGCAAAGAAATCTGTAACGCCTTGAGCGGGCGAAGGACTGTTCTTCGGCAACCCTGCCGACTAGAAGGAGAATCCCATGAAACTGAAGTCCTGCATCCGGGCCGCCGCGGCGGGCTCGCTCATCGTTGGTCTCGGCCTTACCGCGAGCGCCCTCAGCGCCGGAGCCGCGACGCACAACCGCGACTTTCAACCTTTCCAAGAGAGTCACGCACTGTTCGTCGAAACCGAATCGCCCACTGGCAACCACGTGCTCAGTTACTCGCGCGCGAGTGACGGCACTATCTCCCTCGCCGGCAGTTACGCGACCGGTGGCGTCGGCGCCACCGCCGTGGGCGCGACGGCCGACCCGATCGCCAGCCAGGACGGCCTCACCCTGATCAACAACAACACTGAACTAGTAGCCACCAACGCCGGTAGCGACACCGTGACGGTCTTCGCCGTCGACGGCACTCGATTGTTCTGGCTACAGCAAGTTGCCTCGCAGGGAGAGTTCCCCGTCTCGGTCGCCTCCCACGGCGACCTGGTGTCGGTCGTCAACGCGGGCGGCGTCGGATCGCTCGCGCAGTTCCGGCTGTTCGGTGACTTCCTCGTGGCCCAGGGCGTCCAGGTTCGCTCGCTCGGCCTCGCCAACACCAACCCGCCGGACTTCCACCACGGCGTCGGTGAAGTGGCCTACACGCCCAACGGCCAGCACCTGATCATCGCGACCAAGCTGTCAACGAACTCCTTCGACGTCTTCTCGGTGGGCTTTAACGGCATGCTCGGCGCCGCGCCGGTCGTGACGCCCGCCGACAACGCGCTGCCGTTCTCCTTCACCTTCGACAGCGCCGGTCGGGTCGTGTCAGCCGAGGCGTCCACCAGCTCGGTGAGCACGTATAGCGTCAACGCCAACGGCAGCCTCACGTTGGTGGGCACGGTGAGCGACGGCCAGAGCGCCCTGTGCTGGATCTCCGGCGCCAACGGCTACTTCTTTGGATCGAACGCGGGTAGCGGCAACGTCAGCTCCTTTGACGAGAACGCCAGCGGAGTCCCGCAGCTGGTGAACGCCACCGCCGCGATCGCGCACGCGGGCACGATTGACTCGGTGGTCTCGCCCGACGGCCAGACGCTCTACGTCGAGAGTGGCGGGGCCGGCACGGTCGATGCCTACAGCATTGGCGCCGGTGGATCGCTCACCCAGATCGAGACGATCTTCAACATCCCGGTGGCCTCCGAGGGAATCGCCGCCAGTTGATCACCAGCACCGAAGGTGTCCTCCACGCGGGGACACCTTCGGTGCTCAAAAGAAAATCATCAAATAGATTGAAGCCATGAGTACTTCCGAACCCTCCGAAGACGCACCCATCGTCATCTACGGCGCCAGTTGGTGCCCCGACTGTCGACGGGCCAAGCAGTTCCTCGCCTCGCACCGCATTGCGTACAAGTGGATTGACTTAG
>ODAK010006121.1_pt1 | contig 12163 bp, 13 predicted proteins | sample 1539591 | NCBI WGS metagenome assembly ODAK01 (sample SAMEA3539303, study PRJEB22396) | soil metagenome | biome: tundra; feature: field; material: soil | place: USA | collected 2010-05 | depth 0.15 m | reverse complement strand
TGGAGTTCAGACGTGTGCTCTTCCGATCTCTTCCTGATGCGTGTCTGCATTCGGAGTACTAGCGACGGTCCACCCTGACCCCGCGTTCGCGATCGCGGCCGGGAGTATCACCGCCGTGCAGGTCAGCGATGCGGCAAGCATCAGGAAGCGTCGTCCACGCGGGCGAGGACTGGTAGGGCGTACGCGCAGACCTTCGAACATTCTCGCTCCGATCGGATTCACACTGGAGTGTCGACCGGAATCTATAACGGATTGTCGCGTCAGAGGCGTTGACCGGTGGTTTCGCTGGCGTCGACGAGCTGCGAGCGCTCGAATCGGTCACATGCACACTCGTCCTACGTACAGCTTTCGCCACCAATGAGTTTTCTTCCGGCCCGACGGCGAGAAGCGATTTCATTCTCTCGGTCACTACGTGGAGCTCATACGAATCTTGTCGGGAACGACTCTGTCAGGATCCATCGCACCTTCCGGCCACGTTCGCTCCTCGCTCGGAGATCCGCCTGGCGGTGAGTTCACCTTGGCCGAACGCATGGGAGCGTCGCCAACCCTGTTCGCAAGCTCATGCCGAAGGGCACGACCTGTCATGCATTCCGCTGCAGAGCTGGGACACCTCCAACGGCTCCTCAACGGACGACCGCGCTGGACGCTCGGTCATATGACACCATCAGAGAAGCTTTCCGAGCTTGTTGCACTCACCGGTTGAACACGCCAAAGGAGACCGTCTAATGAGGGGCGGAGTGTGGTGCTTCCGGAATCACTGGTATGATCCGCAGGCGCTGTTTGCTCGCTCTCGGGGGCACGGGCAGGAGGTCCGTGAAGACGATGAAGTTCCTTGAACTGCGTCGCCGCGATGAGACGATTGAGACCGTCTCCCGCTTGCTGCCAGATGCGGCGGCCGTCGTAGGGACGCATGTGGAAGCCATGCAATGACGAATTCGATGCGATCCCGTCGGGCTGTCTTCGTCGCTGCGTCGCTCCTCTTCGCCTCCGTCATTGTCACCTCAGTCCATGTCCCAGCGGCGCACGCCTCGACGGGTGGACAATGGATCGTCGTCGCTCCGCGCCTCAGTTCCCCGACCGCGATAGTCGCCGACGCCGCAGGCAACGTCTACGCGCTTGAAGCAGGCATCCACTCGGTCATCCGGATCAGTCCCGCCGGGGCCCTTACACTCCTCGGCTCGGGCATCACGACCCCAGACGCCCTCTTCGTCTCGAACAACGGCGACGCATACGTCTCAGACGACGCGACGGGTGCGATCGACGAGATCACCCCGAATGGCACGCAGTCGACGGTCACCACGGCTCCGTCCACAAGTCCCATCCCAGAGCTCGCCGTCTCGAGCAGCGACGGGGAGATCTGGTTCGCGCAAGAAGGCTCGAACATCTTCAAGTCGGCACCTGGCGGGACGCCAACCGCCGTCACCCTCTCAGGGGCTGGTGGCGACAGCGCCCTCACTGCCGACAACAGCGGCAACGTCTACGCCCAGGCTGGCCACTTCGTCGACGAAGTCGCTCCCGACGGTACGGTCACGCAGATCCCGGACCCGCCGAGGTTCGGCAGCAACGGTGGCTGGGGCTTGATCCGGTCCGACGCAAATGGCGACCTCTGGCAGTACGCCGGCACGACCTACGGGCTCATCTATGCCGTCGGTATCTCCAGCATCTCATACCCCCTCAAGAGTGGCGTCGTTTGGAATGTGACCCCCGGCGGCGATGTGGTCGAGGCAGGGACGTCGTTCGTCGACTTCATCGATATGGCACTGAAGACCACGTACCTGCCCATGGACAAACTTGGTGGGGGGCTCGGCCTCGTCACGGCACCAGACGGCAACGTGCAGGTGGGGCAGGGGCAATGCCAGGTCGAGGTCGACGAAGGAGGCACCGAGCATCCGGACCCGGCGCAGTTCCCGACGTACCAATTTGCGTGCGATGGCACCAGCACCTTCTTCGACGGCCCCGTGTCGGGTGGCGGCGCCACGTCTGCCGATCCCTATCTCCAGCACTACTTCACGATCGACTCGCGGGTGCCTTCAAACCAGCAGGTCGCAGAGTTTTCGGAGGAGCCCGACGGCTTCCTCAGCCAAACCGACTTTGGCGGGGCGCCCAGCCAGGGCCAGTTGGAGCCGTATATCGCCTCCAACGGCACCGACCATGCGTGGTTCGTGACAACGCTCGGCGGTGGCACGCTCCTCAAGATCGACTATCCCTCCGGGACGCTGACGAACCTGGGCGCTATCTCGAACGTGAGCGCACTTGCAGTCGACGGTGCCGGCAACGTCTATGCAGCTGTCAACAACTATGACCTCGTGCAGATCCCTGCTGCCGGTGGAACACCGACCACGCTCTCGACTTCGCTCCAGAATGCCGAGGGGCTCACCTTCGATGCCAACGGCAACCTGTGGATCGCCGATGCCGGGCACAACAAGGTGCTCGAGGATGTCAGCGGATCCATCTCGCAGGTCGGTGACGCGCTGCCGGCGCCGTCGTCAATCGCCTTCGACGCGGCCGGCGATGCGTACGCCCTCAGCGCGCTCGGGGTCGAAGAGCTCGTCAACACCAGCGCGCCATCACGGGCGAACCAGGTGTCCGTCACCCCGGGTGACCAGCAGTTGGCCGTCTCATGGCACCCGCCAACCAACCCGGGTACCGGCTCTTTCGTGTCCTACACCGTCCGCGTCTACGCGAGGGGATTGGGTATCGGGGCAACCTGCACTTCCACCTTGCTCTCGTGCGTGGTGACCAACGCCAACACGTCCGGCCACTTCAGCGATCACGGCTCATTTCTGGACAACAATCTTGACGTCAACGTCGAAGTGCTCACGCAGACCACCGCCGGCGTATCAGAGACTCCGCCGATCGAGGCTGCCCCAATCCAGTCGTCGGCCAGCGTCCTCGCTTCACCGGCAAAGAGCGGCGCCGATGCAATGTGGTACTCGCCATACTCGGCTACGCAGCCAAGCGCATACGTCGTAACTCCCTACTTGGAGACGTCAAGCGGCTTCGTCGCCGAGAAGGCGACGACCTTCGCACGGGCGAGCGTCCCGGTTCCGGCGCGCGTGGGCAAGGACCTGCTCCTCGGCCCTGTCGCAGTCGGCGGACTCTTACCAGGTCACACCTACGTGCTCTCCGTCACTGACAAGAACAATGCGAGCACCTCGACGGTTTCCAAGCACTCCGGCTGGGTCGAGCCCGTCAGCACGACGCCGAGAGGCAAGGCGCCATCTGCCCCGACGCACCTGAAGGTGACGTTCCACGCCAGCACCGACTCCTTCGTCGCATCGTGGGCGACACCGTCGACCACTGGGTCGTCGGCGATCCAGTACTACTGCGTGCAGCCGATCGCGACGACAGGAGCGGATGCGAATGCTGCTTGCGTGCTGGCATCGTCGCGGACGGTCACGATCAATCAGTACGCGGGAGGTACGTACACCGGCTTCACGCCTGGCACGTACCACGTCGTAGTCTACGCCGTGAACAAGACAAAGTCCGGAAAGCTCTCCTCGAACGTAACTGTCACCATCGCATCCAAAAAATAGTATGTGAACCGACCACAACCGTTCTTTCTATATTCGTGTGATAGCACCGCGGGACATCACTGATCCGTCCGAACTGCTTTTCGCCTTAACGACTCGGGAAGTCCGCTCAGCGCAATTACTCCCCTGGCTCGCGAATCATTCGTACGATCAGCCATCGAAGTCATCGCCCCATGAGTTAGACCGCGTGGGGAGGTCCAGGGCCAAAATGCAATGAATCCACGAGTCAACATGCCTGCCGTACGCATCAAGTTGATGCCAGCCGAGAAGGTGCGCCTACGAATCGGGCACGCCCTCAGGCGGACTCATCCGACCGACGCAACGCCCTTCGCCGATGGACCTCCCGTCTTGCGAGTGTTGTACGGCTTTCTCGATTGCGACGGAGACGTGAAGGCGATTCTGCTGTTCGGTGGAGACAAGTCCAGACGCGGAAATGAATGGTATGGCTCTGCGGTTGCAGAGGCCGAGCGCAGGCTGGAGATCATCTCCGGACAGCGCGGGTGGAGGGTTGTGGGGAGGCGTTCGTGAAATCGATAGGAGGAAAAATGACACAGAGTCGGAAGATCCCAGTTGATGAGCGCATCGTTAAGGAGACTGATCCGGACTCGTCTGACGTTGAGTCAGCAACGACGGCAGGGCGATTGCTCCGAGAGCGCATTCTTTCTGACCCAAAGGGAAAGGCAGCATACGATCGTGCCTGGGCAGAGATTGATCGGCATCAAGCCAACCTGGCTCAGGTGCGGAAGGCAAGATCCTTGGCGCAGGCGACTGTTGCCGAAGCCATGGCAATGGATCAAAGCGAAGTCTCCCGGCTTGAACACAGATCCGACGTCATGCTTTCAACACTCAGACGCTTTATTGAAGCAACTGGGGGGGGGAACTCCATCTGGTTGCAACCTTCCCTGAGGGCAACGTCGAACTTCTCGTGGGAAACGGGTCGATGCTAGGAGAGAAGATCGACTCGTAATCTTCGAAGTCACTCGGTCGTGAGTTCGATGTACGCCCAGCTGAGTGAGTCCGCGCTCTCGCCGGGTTGCTCCGAGACATGGAACGGTCGGGCACTCGCCTATCAAGCTCATTGTTTGGATCGCGTCGCCGGCAGGATGGTGGTGTGGCTGCCAACCAAGGACGCAGGGTGGCCGTGGTGGCATCGAAGTCAACGCTGGACGACCAGGTTGACGATCTCGCGTATTGGTTGACCAAGGACCCCAGCGAGCGCATCGCGGCCGTAGAGACCCTGCGAAGGCAGGCGTTCGGGAGTGATGATGCACCCGGATCGAGACTTCAACGGGTTTGTCGGGTTATTTCTCGACAGTGACCTTTCGGCGATCGTGATCCTTCCCGCGGGGAGGGGCGGTGTCCGAGCGCCTCTCTCTGCATAATCAACGATCAGCGCGGGGACGGACTCGGAAGTTCCTCCGGATAGGTAACGACGATTTCGGAGATCGACTTCGAGAAGTCGTCTCGGTTGTTGGTAATGAATCGATCAGCAGCACTTCCCACTGCTGTGGCTAGATGAACTGCGTCGACCGCGCGAAGGCCATAGCTCGCCGCCAGAGCGGTTGCCAACTCAGCCGTCGCCTCATCGACCGGCAATAGTTGAAGCCGACTTAGGAGCACTCCCAGCCGCATCATTGCGTCTGCCCTTCCTTCTCGCATCGGCTTGCTCAGGATCTCCGGAAGGAGCAGGACCGACCCGATGCCTGCGCGAATGGATTCGCCCTCTGTGCCGGTGTCGAATAGGCACCGAACTCGTTCCCCGAGAGCGTGCCCTGGGGCTGCGGCATAGATGATCACGTCGGCGTCGAAAGCGTCCATTGGATTGCCCGGAGTCAGTTGCGCTGACGACCTGATCGAACGTGTGCAACGAGCGCCTCCGCGTACTCGACGCTCAGCGCGCCTCCCGCGTCGACTGGTAGGTCTCGAGCGTCGCGAAGAAGGCGATCCACGTCCGCTGCCATCTCGAATGCCGCGCTCACACGACGGACTCTCAACAGGTCAGGACGGACAAGGACCGCCACGGGCCTCCCGTGGCGCGTAATGGTCACTTCTTCTCCATCGGTCACTCGGTCGAGGATCTGAGGCAGCGTCGCCCTTGCCTCACTCACTCGGATCTCTGACACGGACAAATTGTACATCTCCGTACACTCATGTGCTGTCACGTTCACAATGGTCGTGTTACCAAGCCGCTTTTGGCCCATTCGGCAGTTATACCTGCACTGTATGGGAGCGCCGGAGGACGGGAGGCCCTCGACAGGGCGGTTCTTCCTGATGGCGGGTGAGGTGGCGGCTACGGCTTGCGATTCTTTCGCGCTCGCCGCTCCGCGCGGTTGGGACCCGGTGGCGTTCGCTGAGGGGCAAGTTGCTCGGGCTTCGCCAGGAGTCGCTGCTCCAAGACGATCAGTCCAGACGTATCGACCTGGCCAGCAGGAGGCCATGCGACCGTGTCCCGCTCGCACGGCCAGATGGGGACCAGCAGTGGCTCCGCGTTCCCCTCGATCTTCCACGTGGGACCGATCCCAAGTACCTGCATTACGAGGTAACCGATCATGAGGGTGCCATACATGCCGTGGTTCTCAGCAACGGCATCAGGTATCGGCGCGGAGCCTCGGCCCGGCTCAAGACGTATGTCATGTGGCTTGTACCGAAGCGGATATTCACCCACGTACCGACCGATCCAGACGTGCCAGTGATGGATGGGTGAATGGTTGCTGTAGAGCCAATGACTCCATGCGGGGTCGATCGGCATTTGCGAGGCCCGCGAAAGGCGGGCCGTTACGGCAACCTTCATCATCCACACCGCAGCTGCTCGCTGCATCGCCCTGTCGAGTGTGAACGGCTGACCTTGAATCGCGCTGTTCAGGAACGGCGCTGCGGCATTGTCAATGTCATTCATCCACTCGTTGTTGCACTTACTACAAACGCGCGCCGTATATTCAACGGTCGGACCGCCCCGCTTGGTTCGCTTCCCTTTGATCGTGAGTTGATCCGGCTCGCCCTCATTCACGTACAGGTGCGTCGGTACGGGGAAGCCGCGCGGGTCCTTCGCAAGAAGTTCAATGAACTGGGACGCGATGATGTGCTCATCGCTGTTCGCGGGACTGCCGCAATAGACACAGGGTTTAGGCATCGCCCGCAGGGAACTTTCGATAGCCTTGGCTCATGGCTGGGAAATCCACGACCCAAGAGACGCCGAAGGGCAAGACGATCCCGGTCCCGACACGGGGCGAGGTCTTACGTGACTTGGAGAAAGTGGCAAAGCCCGAGTCCAAGAAGAAGCGTTCCTGACGGGTCACGGTCCGCGTCGCCGTTTGCGACGCGCTTGCCATATTCCGACCGGCACGGCGACGATCAGGAGCGCGGCCGCGACGATCATCCACACCAGGACTTGGCTGCCGCTGACGTTCTGGAATGTGGAGGCAATCATGCTGTCGGCAGCGCTGATCGAAGCGCCATCTCCAAGAACATCAGGCGGCGGTTGCCTTGACCATCCTTGCCGCGCCTGTTGTAGCGCCACGCGTACTCGTTGAGGTAGCCCTGGAGCCACTTGGCCGAGACGTGGAAGTGCGTGCCGTTGACGCCGCGCTTGACGAGCGACCAGAAGCCGTCGATTTGCTGAGTGTGCACGTCGCCGTCCACATAGACCGCTTGGTCGTGGCGGATTGTCTCGTGCTCCCAGCCCTCGCGCCCATGACGGTGGTAGTGCGTGGCTTGGTCGGTGTAGATCTTCGTCTCGACTTCGACGTGGCGGAGCATGTGAGGCATGTACGTCGCCGGGAGCCACAACCTGACCTGGACGACCTTCCCTGCTGCGCTCGACCATGCCGAACACGGGTGTCTTCTTCTTGTCGGACCACCGTTGTGCTTCGACCTGACGGGACGTTCCGTTCGCCTTCGCCGCCTCTGCAAACCCGCGCTTGTCCGCAACGCGCGGACGACCGCCGACGTACATCTCGTCCATCTCGACCGCGCCGTTCAACTTCACGTCGCCGTCGTCCATCAGCTCGTTGCGAATGAGCGTGAACATGCGCCACGCCGTCTTGTAGGTGACGCCCAGTTCTCGCTCCAGTTGCTTGGCAGAGATGCCGCAACGAGTGCTGGTCATGAGGTACATCGCATAGAACCACAGGTGCAGCGACGTGGACGACTTGTGGAAGATCGTGCCTGCCGTCGGGTGAATGTGCAATCCGCATGCCGAGCACGTCCACGACTGGCGGGACTGAGTAGTGCCGTAGCGCTTGAAGGTGCGGATCTCTTCGCACTTGGGGCAGTGAGCCTCGTTGGCATCGTTGAGCGCGTAGCGCGTCTTCCAAAGCCACGTCAGACAGGTCTCGTCGTCAGGGAAGTCAGCCATGAACTCCATGAGGGCGTATGACGACTCCGACGCCTTGCCGCGCTTGGGATTCTGGCGAGTGGTCTTGGTCTGGGGGTTCTTCTCCATGTCCACGATTATACAGTACGGGTATAACTGCCCCCCATTCCCTGCATTCCCCCTGGAGGGCACGCGACGGCTCGGGGGGTGGGGCAAGCGCTGATCCCGTGCGCGCCCAATTTCAGGCAAGCAAGCCGACCGTTGCGCCCGAGGCTGAGACATCGTTCAACTTTGAAGGGAACAGCATGCATCGACAAAGGATCGTTGCCTTCGCGACTGCCGCACTCGTGGCGACACTGGTCCCATGACTGCCGCAACGACAGCAAGAGTCGAGTCGCCGAACTTGGCTGGACCTCAGTTCTCTTGGCACAGGTTGCCGAATGTCTCGGGATTGCATATGACATCAGACTCATGTGTCTCACGAGCGTTCTGTGCCGCCGTTGGATATGACGGACGAGCCGCCGTCTATAGGAGCCTCAAGTGGACGCGCCCTGTCGATATCGATGACCTCGACACGGTCTCTTCGATTTCCTGCCCGACGGTCACCTTCTGCATGGCTGTCGATCTCTATGGGCGATCGCTCGAGTACGACGGACGCGATTGCGAAGCCCCAGATCCTGTGGTCCATCTCGTGCGCGACGCAGTCGTTCTGCGTGGTGTCGACGTCGTCAGGCGGGGTCCTCATCTATGACCACCGGAAGTGGAGCTCAATCAAGCGCACCGATCCGGGCGGGGATGGCATCGTCTCGGTGTCGTGTCCCAGTTCGTCGTTCTGCGCTGCAGTCGATCTGCTCGGTGACGTCCTGACCATGCATGGCGTGCGCTGGAGTCGGCCCAGGAACGTCGACGCCTACGGTGGAGTCCCTGGATTCTCAGCGGTCTCATGCACCACGTCAACGTTCTGTCTCGCTGTTGATTCAACCAATGGAGCCTTCTTCTACAACGGGACGAAGTGGAGCAAGCGCGTAGCAATTGGTCCCACGACCACCATGTCCTTCGACGTCTCTTGCCCAACTCAGAGGATATGCGTTGTGGCCGGGCGCCCAACCCATGCGTACAACTCAGGCGATTGGAGTAGACCCATGCGGGTAGCTACGTACGGGCTTGACACGCTGTCGTGCGCGACGACAACGTTTTGCGTCGCAGATGACGATCGCGGCAATCTGTACATCGGCACGTGATCGAGCTTCGAAGATGCAGCCCGGTCGAAGTCACTCTTCGTGACTTCGATCTCGTAGGCAGCTATCGATCCGAGCGGGGCTAATCACCAACGACGGCCTTGGCGATTGCGAAGATCCGGAGGGCCGCTTGCACCGATCGCTTGGCAACCGCCTCTTCAGTCGGACTTGGGTCATATTCGGCGCGGTTCTTCAGGGGAAGGAGCTTCCGAAGTTGAGCGGCAGCTCGTCTTCCTTCAGAACCACCGACACTCTCGACGTGCCGAGCGGCTTGCGAGTGTTCGCCTTGCCAAACCACGGCAGCGCGAGCGGCAGATATCGCATCGGCGCTTGCTATGCCAGCTATGACCGAGTTACCTGTTGCCGCGATGAAGTTACCCAACCGAAGGGATCCCTCGGCGGCAGTCACGAATTCGCGCGCCTTGCCGAGATAGATCGCAGCGTCGGCTCGGTTAGCTCTCCGCGTCTCGCCCCGCGGCGTCAATCGAGTGTCTCCGCTCCACGTGGCAGCGATCCCGCGAGCAGGATGCCTCCACGGGCGATGCTCTCCCATAGCGCGTTCCCACTCTTCAACAGCTTCGACCACTCTCTCTTCGTGACCGTTATCAGAGCGACTGGATTTCCTGCCACGCGCGACGAGACTTCACACCAATGACCGAGCGACTCTGTAAGGCTCGGCTGGTCAGTAGCCGTGATTGCCAGCACGTCAATGTCGCTTGTTGCGGTCGCTTCGCCGCGCGCGAACGAGCCAAAGAGATACAGGCTCTCCGGTGCTGGCCTGAGCTTCTTCGCCTCAGCGCGCAAGAGATCGATGACGTGAGAGCGCAATCCGGCAAGAGCGATTACGAGCTTCGCTGCTTCATTGTCGGTTCTCAGCCGGACAAGGGCGGCCGATCCCGCTTCTCGTCGTTCCACAAGTCCGAGCATGACTAAGCGGTTGAGCACGTTTGACGCGCTTCCGACGCTGACGCCGCTGAGTTCTGCGACGGAACGCATCGTCAACTCAGCGTCGGTCTTGGCCAGTACGGCGAGGACGCGGCCCTGTGTGCCGGGTATGAGAGATTCCAGGGGCCGCCTGTAGTCCACGATCAAGATCGTAGCGGAAAAGTGAACATCTGTTCAGATATTCTTCACGACCGCTCTCCAGACACCAGTGCAGTCACGAAGTCGCAGACTGCCGCAACCGCGTCGTTGGCGAGAACGTCCTCATCGACGTCTGGATGAAGACTTCTCATCGTCCTCGCGTAGGCGACACTACCCCGGGCGTCGGCATCGAGAAAATTGGCAGATAGCTCTCCGAGCGCCGTTTCGGTTGCACCACCCAAATCATCACCGAATCGCGCGACGACCTGTTGAGCTGCCGCGGTTGGTCCCCCTGCGTCGTTGTGCAGCAGGACAAAGGCGATGTCGTACCAATCCTTCGGAAGGCTCCTTCCATGCGCGGCATGAGTCTTTGCCAGCAGATACGCCGGCAACGTCGCAACGCGAAGATGCACGGTTGGCTCGTTCCTGATTGTCGAAGAGAACGACTCCAGCGTCCAATCCTGTGCTGCGAATCCCGTGCCGCGCAGGTTCCTCGCGCCAAGAGACTCGCATCCGTCGAATGTGACCGTTGTGTAGTCAGCGACGTTGTCCATGTCAGCGAGAAACTCCACCTTCACGACGCGTCCCGGCTCTGAGTATTCTCGCCATCTCCAGACATGTTCGGGATCGGGCGTGAAGTCGCAGTCGTTGAGAGTGCGCTCAAGTCGAGCGCAGTTTGTCGCGCCGCCATGAATTTCGAGATCCAGTTGAACATCAACGTCGGTCGTGCCCTGGAGGAGCCGTGTCGCGGTGCGGCAAAGGAGATCCGGCACCAGTCCACCAAGCAAGACAAACTCCGGTACGTCCCCGTACGCGTGCACCAGTCGGACAAGCGCCCTCTCCGCGAGGTCTCGGGCTCGTCTACTTCGAACGGGGTCCTACATTGACCGTCTCCCTCAGGTGATGGGCCGCTTCCGCCGATCTCCCTCCGACCGCCATGAGATCGCCGTAGACGCGAGCGGGGAGCGCCACGTGGATGCCGTGGATTGTCGGCCCCGTCGCGCTAATAGGCGTGGGCAGAGCTCGAACTTCGATTAGGTGACCGCGGTCCACAGCTCTGCCTCCGAGAGCTTGGGTGAGCTGATCGCGGTCGGCGAACAGATCGTCGTCAACGTACAGCTCGACGACAGTGACGTCGGAGAGATACGGAGCGAGGAGGATGGAGGCGGCGGTGCCGGTGACGGCCCATGCACTCGACACGCGCTCAAGAGTGGGCGCAATCTCGTTTTCGAATGTCTGCAGTGGATCCTTCCAAAGCCGATGAACACGGATGACCAGCTTCTTGCGACGCAGCAATGCGGCGGCTTCGGCGTACTGATCGAGGAATGTGTCAGGATCAACGACGTGACGAGCTGATCCGGGACCACGGGTTCCCCGAGTCCGCTTCAGGAGGTTCAACTTCTCCATACGAGACAGAGCATTGGAAGCGGCACCTCGCGACATTCCAGTCGCCGCTTCCACAGCGTGAACCGTTGGAGCAACGCCCGCCAGCGCAGCTTCGGCCGCTGCGAGCATCGTCTCCGTCCATCTGATCGGACTTTCTGTTGCAACGTCTTGCGTGCGAGCCTCGCGAAGTATGACCAGACCCGTCTCGAGGTTCACGTTGGCGTCTCCGCTCTCATCCACCCACCCGCGATGTTGGGCGACCAACCTCTCCTTTGCACCGCGAGAGAACCGCTTGCCAAAGGCGACCTCCATCTCTGGCGCGAGGGCGAGTAGGCGTTCGACATCTGCCGGCCAGCCCTCGCCCGCCCATCCGGCAACGAAGCGATGCTCCCCAGAACCAGCCTGGACGCGCACCTCGAAGAGGGGCGCCGTGTGTGACAGCATTGGCTTGACCTGAGCCCGGATCCCATTCGGGAGTACCGCGACTAAGGCTTTGCGTACACTTAGGTTGAGTGGGCCGACTCCGGACATACTTCATGCGGTATCATACTTCACTGGTCCAGTGAAGTAGTCTAGATAGTGAAGTATGTCCTGCGGAGCTGGCGCTGAGA
>ODAK010006120.1_pt1 | contig 12163 bp, 16 predicted proteins | sample 1539591 | NCBI WGS metagenome assembly ODAK01 (sample SAMEA3539303, study PRJEB22396) | soil metagenome | biome: tundra; feature: field; material: soil | place: USA | collected 2010-05 | depth 0.15 m | reverse complement strand
AGGGCTCCGGCAACTGCCGCGACAAACTTGGATCGCCGCGACCATCTCCGCCCTTCATTGTTGGTACTGGTGTTAGGAGAGTCAATCATGAGGTATTTGATCGGCACGTTTCATCAAGACCTTGAGCCGTCTTGTATCAGTTGTTGCTGGCGGCGGTCATGTCACATCTCCAGGTCGAGCTGAGACCCGGGGCTTGGCCAACGGCGCCCCAGCACCGATGAGGTGCTCACCGAGCGAGCAACTCATCGGTGTCGAATGTCATCTGTGATCCCGACGCCTGAAGGCCAAGCACACTTTCCTCATTAGCCGGTGTCCCCATGGCCCCTGGGACCTTTGCGCGGCGCGAAGGACGGCGGGAGAACCTAGCCTGCTGACTCGTGAGCAGCCATGCGGTAGCGCACGCATTGCACCGTCGCTCGACCATGTGCCCGAACACAGGCCGATCCTAGCCAGCGGGCTAGTTGTTAGCGGGCGAGCATTGCTCTGTTGACTCTCTCGGGCGACATAACGGTTCATCTGGGTGCCCAGGTCCGCGGCTTGGATGAAGCTAGCGGACATCCCGAACGGCGGCTCTGGAGTTCCTCTTCGCCGGATCTAAAGATCGTCAGAGGTCGAGCAGGAACTTCAGAATGCGTCGGATTTGAAACCCGGTCTCGGTGTCGACAATTCCCAGGCGCGCGACGAATCGGTCTTCTGAGACAGATTTCACGTCCTCGCACTTCGCATAACTCACCGCGTCGAGCCCCGACGCCCCCGTCTCGATCTCGACATGCGACGGGAGCGCACGTCGACTTGTCGTGACCGGCACGACGATGACCACGCCGGCACGACTCTCGTTCAGTGGGTCCGCGGATACGACAACAGCTGGGCGCAGACCGGCCTGCTCCCTCCCGACTGGGTCACCGAAGTCGACGAGCCAGACCTCTCCTCGACGCACGTCAAGCGGAGGTGTCGTGCAATACGCCGCTCTCGAGCGCTCGCTCGCGCTCGACTTCAGCCCATGCGACTGGGTCAGTGCGGAGCTCGTCATAACGAGCTGAGAACTGGCCGAAGAAGACTTGGCGCTCGAGAGCGTCGACGGCCTCGTCGAGGAGTTGGGTCATGGGCCGACCCGTCGTATCCGCAAGCTTCGCGAACCGGTCCCTTGTGTGCTCGCTGACTCTGATCGTCGTGCTCATAAGATGGAGTCTACCGTTCAGTAGATTTGTTGATCTACTCCCGTACCGATCGGCGCGGAGGAAGGGCTTTAACAGCTTCGAAACCGGTCGGTCGGAGTGCAGATCGGCGTATCGAACGACACTCAAAGCAAGCGATCCACCCGCGCCGCTCGACGGTTCGGGCGGCGCAGTCCGGTGCACCCATCTCCGGTACCCGTGGCTTGGCGATCCTGACCGAGCCCAAACGGCTTCGGCCGCACGGCGCCTCACAGTTTCCGTGGCGGAGGCGCTCGGTTGAACGGTTCGTGATGTGCCGACCGTTGCTCACGCTTCGTGACCATCCTGGACCGCTGTCTGCCCGCAAGCGCCGATGCTTCGGTGTCCTGGTGTGTCCTGAGCGTGTCCTGGCGCGACAGGAGCCCTCCAAAGGAGGGCTCCTACCAGCACTTTTGTCGCGAAAATCGGGTGGAGGTGGCGGGAGTCGAACCCGCGTCCCCCGGTATCTTGATGGGACTTCTCCGAGCGCATCCGGCGGAGGTGTCTCGGGTCCCGCCACGCCACCGGCGCCGGTGCGGGACCCCAGCCGACTGAGATGTCCCTGACTGCTCGCCGGCGGCGCCGTTCAGGTAAGCCCTGCAAGATGACGCCTGGGACCGGTCCGCAGGACTAGGACCGGGCAGACGTTGCTGCTAGTTAGGCAGCAAGCGCGAGCTGAGGCTCGGCGTTTGTGTTGTTTTCCGGCTCTTTAACGTGGTTCCGGAGACCACGGCTCGCTTCTCCCAACTCGACGACCGAAGTCGAAGCCTGTCACCCCCTTGGTGATATTTGTTCCTGGTAGGAGGATACCGCTTCGGCCGTCGCCTCAGCGCCGGCGCTCGTGCTCCCGGATCACGCGCTGGGCCTCTCGGTTCGCGTCCCGTTCGGCGATGGCGTGTCGCTTGTCGTAGAGCCGGCGCCCACGCGCGAGCGCGAGCTCGACCTTGGCGAGGCCGTCCTTGAAGTAAATGCTGAGTGGCACGAGCGTGAGCGCCTTTTGGGCGACGCGACCGGAGAGCTCGTCGATCTGTTGGCGGTGCAGCAACAGTTTGCGGGCCCTGACCGGTTCGAAACGACCGTACCCGGACGCGTACTCGTACGGCGCGAGGTGTGCCCCGAGGAGCCACAGCTCGCCGTCGTCGATCCTGGCGTACGCGTCCTGCAGCGACGCTTGTCCCAATCGAAGCGACTTGACCTCTGCACCTTTGAGAGCGATCCCGCACTCATACACCTCGAGGATGTCGTAGTCGTGCCGAGCGCGCCGGTTGCGTGCCACGCTGCGGATCACCGGCTCGTGCTGGTCACCCAATGCCGTGGACTTGCCCGGGATGCGCTGAGTCCAGGTGGGCTTTCTCGTGGCCATCGCCGGAAACGCTACCGTGCGGCCCTGATGAGCGATTCCAAACCGGCCCCGTCGGCGCCAGCAGCGCCAGCACAGCTGGCGCCGGGCACGGCGGGCCTGCAGCTAGCGCGCTCTCACCTCGACGAGATGATTGCGCACTGCTTGCGTGCTTATCCGGAGGAAGGCTGCGGGCTCCTCTCCGGGGACCCGGCTACGGGCACAGTCACTGCCGTGCACCCCACGGTGAACCTGGCGGCTTCGGCCCGGGTCTACGAAGTCGACCCGGGCGAGCATCTTCGAATCGACCGGGCGGCCGAGGCCGATGGTCGGGCCGTGATCGGCGTCTTCCACTCGCATACCCACACCGATCCGTACCCGTCGCCAACTGACGTTGCTCAGGCGCCTGACCCTTCCTGGCACTACGTGGTCGTTTCAGTGCGCCACGAAGTGGCCTCGGTTCGTTCCTACCGGATCGTCGACGGCCTGATAACCGAGGAGGCGATCGAGGCCGTCGGGACCTGACTGCAACAGGCAACTGTCGTGCCTCTGGTACGCGGGCACTCGGACTTTTCCTGATCCTGGCCGCGCGGCCCCTGGCCGGGTACCCTGCCGGGATGACCGACCCGCAACGTGATGCCCTAGAGCTCGCACGCCACGACGGTCGGGCCCTCGACGAGCTCCGCCCGGGCTTCTTCGTCCGGGACTTCACCGAGTTCGCGGCCGGCTCGGTGCTTGCGGTTTCGGGCCGCACAAAGGTCCTGTGCACGGCCTCGCTCGAAGACGACGTCCCGAGATGGATGCGCGGGACCCACCGGGGCTGGGTGACAGCGGAGTACTCCCTGCTCCCTGGCTCATCGCCCGAGCGGGTGAGCAGGGAGGCGACGAGAGGGCGCCAGTCCGGCCGGACCCAGGAGATTCAGCGGCTGATCGGCAGGGCATTGCGCAGCATCATTGATCTCGGGGCGCTCGGCGAGCGCCAGATCCTGATCGACTGCGACGTGCTGCAGGCAGACGGGGGGACGCGAACGGCCGCGATATCGGGCGCCTACGTTGCGCTTCACGACGCCTGCTCACGTCTTTGCTTCTCGGGAGCGATCGCTGGTCATCCTGTGCGTGAGGCGTGCGCGGCCGTCTCGGTCGGCATCGTCGACGCGGTATGCATGCTCGACCTCGATTACGCCGAAGACTCCGCTGCCGAGGTCGACATGAACGTCGTGATGACGTCCTCGGGACGCTTCGTCGAGGTGCAGGGAACGGCCGAGGGGCTGCCGTTCGCCCGCACCGAGCTTGACGAGATGCTCGCCCTCGCCGAGCTCGGCATCAACCAGATCCTCGAAGCTCAGGCCGAAGTGCTGGCAACGCCCCCACCGGACCGCACCCCCGCCGCCACGGCCTGACGCCGCAGCAGAGCGAAGCTAGGAAGGATGGAGTCGGCATGCGGTTGGTGCTTGCTACAGCGAATCCCGACAAGGCCGCGGAATTAGGTGCCATTCTGGAAGAGGAGCTCGATGATCTGGTCGAGCTCGTTGCTCGTCCGCAGGGCGTCGGCGCGGTCGAAGAGACGGGGGAGAGCCTCGAGGACAACGCCCGTCTCAAGGCCGTCGCACTCGTCGCAGCAACCGGGGAGGCCGCCGTCGCCGATGACACCGGTCTCGAGGTGACGGCGCTCGGCGGGGCTCCCGGCACGTGGTCGGCCCGCTTTGCCGGGGCGGACGCCACCTACGCCGACAACGTCGCCAAGTTGCTCGCCGTTCTCGAGGGCGAGATCGACCGGCGGGCGCGCTTTTGTACCGTCGTGGTCTGTCGCTTTCCCGACGGCACCGAGATCATCGGCGAGGGTGTCGTCGAAGGCGAGATCGTGCCGGCCCCGCGCGGTGTAGGGGGCTTTGGTTACGACTCGGTGTTCGCGCCGGAGGGCGGAGGCGGGCGCACGTTTGCGGAGATGAGCCCAACCGAGAAACACGAGCTTTCACACCGGGGTCGCGCGCTCCGCTCCTTCGCGGCGTTCCTCAAGCAAAGCACCCCAGCCGCGCCGACTTCCTCGTCGCGGCTACCAACCTCGTGAGTCGACGGGCCACGTCTCGAGACATCGTCGCCGGAAACAAGGTGAACCTGGTCGTGATAGGCCATCGTCGGATCCACGTGAGCGGCACGAGGCGGAGCCTGTCGCCGACGCTCCGCGGCGGGTCGAAGGTCACGTGCTCGTCCGAACAGAACCAGACCTTGGCTCCCTCCGCTTCCGGATTGCCGTGATCCGTGCCGAACGCCTTGAGGCCGGCATCTGCCACTGACCAGTGTGCGCGGCTGGAGATCACGGTGGCGTCCACGAAGAGCGCCTGGCGAAACGGGAGGCCGAGGCGGCCGGCGTCGATCACGAGTGCGGGAGTCGCGAGCGCATCAATCTTCACTTACCCAGGCTACGCAGAAGGAGAGATACGCTTGGCCAATGGCAGCGGTCGCGGGCAAGGACGACAACGTGGATGAGGTAGTCGACCACGTGCTTGCCACACGGGAGCGGGTCCTCGTCGAGCGAGACGGCGCGCCAGCCGCCGTCATCATCTCAGCTCGTGAGTTGGAAGGGCTCGAGTACACGATCGATCTCTTGTCCGAGCCGAAGACAGTGCGCCGCATCCTCGAGGCAGAGGCCGCGCTTCAGAGTGGGAACCTCTACATGGGCGAGGAGTTGGCGGCGCTCGACCCAGATGCCCGCTTCGTGGTGCGCGCCGTGACCGGAGGAGCGTCGCTCGCGGCGGCGCGATCGAGTGCCGATACCCGGTGGGGCCTTGTCGGGAGCGAACCGGCGCGCAAGGCGCTGGATGAGCTCCAGTTCCATGTCGCGGATGAAGCCCGGCGTTTCATTTTCGGCCAGCTGCTCATCGACCCGATCGGGTCAGGCGTAGAGCTTCACGGCTTCCTGGCTCGGCGTCTGGCGACTAAGGTCGAGACAGCGCTCGTCATCTACCGTCTCGACAGTGTGAAACGCGTCGTTCGCCTGGTGGAGGTCCTGAACATCGGCGGCCTGGTAGGCAGGCAGGACAGTCGGCACTGGTAGTTGGCGCGGCGTCGCAAGTGAGGGCCGGCCCCGTCTGACAGGCAGCCTGACCTAGACCGGTTCGAGCGCGTCGCCGAGGGTCCCGAGCGGTGGTGCGCCGAGCTCGAGCATTGCCTCGTGGAACCGTCTGAGACTGAAGCGCGGGCCCCAGCGCGCGATCGCCTCGTCGCGAAGCGCCAGGATCTCGAGCTTGCCCCACGTGTAGCGGCCGTATGTCGGGTCGAACGTGGCTCGGCTGGCTTCGGACTGAGCCGCAGGCGCCTCCAGGAAAGCATCCTCGCGGAACCGCGTCGCCGCGTCATGCACTGTCATGGTCCCGCGGTGGATCCCGAGTGCCGAAGCAAGACGCGTCACACGCACGAGAGCCGCGACCCAGACTCCGATCGCAAAGCGCGGATCGTCGTGGCGGAAGCCCTCCTCCACCAACAATTCCTCCGCGTAGTGAGCCCAGCCCTCGACGAAGCCAAGGGAGGACAGCGACCGGCGGACGTCCCCGCGGGCGGCGAGCCGGATCATCCGTCCGTGGGCGAAGTGCCCCGGCGTCACCTCGTGTGCGGTGATGGCGGGCAGCGTCGTAGCACTGAAGAGCGACCGCCACCGCTCCTTGGTCTCGTGGTCCCAGGAAGGGTCGGGTGGGTTCACATGGAAGCACGCGGGCGCTTCGGGCTCATACGCGCCGGTCCACGACATCATCGCGACCGCGTGCCGCCTCGATGGTGGGGCCGGGCCGACACGACAGGTGCCTCCGAGCTCGGGGAGAAGGCCGCGCTCGGTGGTGAAGGTTCTCAGCTCTTCGACCAGGAGGCGGGCGGCGGCGTATATGCCCTCGTCGTCGGGATGGTCACACAGGAGCTCCCGGACGACCTCCGCAGGAGAAAGACCTGGTCTCAGGCGATCGCAGTCGTGAACGAGGCGGTCGATGAGCCGGGCCCTTTCTGCGTCCGCGACCTCCTCGAGCCGGCCGAGATCCACGGTCATCGCCTCGGGATCGCCGAGCAGCCGGGCTAGCTTCTGCGGGCCGAGGCTCGCATCGGGCGAACCGCTCGCTGCCGCGTTCTCCAGATGAGCGATCAGCTTTTCGAGACAGGCCCGGCCGCGGTCGCGTGTCGCAAGATCGGCAGCCACAAACTCGAGGCCTTCGCCGAGGCCGCGCACCGCAGGCAGCAGAGCGGCTGCCACCGGCGCAGGTATCGAGTCGAGTGACTCGATGGCACCGGCGATGGCGTCTGGCCACCCGTGCAGGTGAGCTGCCTTTGCGGCCGCACGCTCGTCTGCGGACGCGTACTCGCGGTCGTAGCAAGCGAGGTCAAGATTCAGCAGGTGGACCAAGGGGTTCCATCTGTGGATCTCGACCACGGAGAACGCGGCACGCGCTCCCGCCTCCGCAGCGGACAGGTGCGCCTCGTCATGCGCATCTGGCTCGAGAGCGCCGCGTCCGAGCGATGCGAGGAGAGCCTCTACTCCAGCTGGCGAGAGGTCTTGGACCTGGCCGTCGAACTCGTGCAGCCCCGCGAGCTCGCGGGTTTCGGGCATGTGGAGCTCCCAGATCGCACGAAGCCGGTCGGAGACCATATGGCGAACGTAGCGGGAATCGGCGCCGCGATCGCCCGGTAGCCTGACGAGCCTGTTACATCCTTCCGGCATCATCTCTCCTGTGGTCCTTGACCGGCCGGCTGCCTCCCGGGGCGGACGGACGGCCCTGGCCGTGACCAGGATCAGGAGGAGGAGCGATGCCGACCGAGAGCGTGTCCATAAGCTGCGATGACTGTGTGCTGCATGGGACCTCGGCGTGCGATGACTGCGTCGTCACCTTCGTGCTGGGTCCTCCGGCCGCCAGCGGGATCGTGGTCGATGTCGCTGAGGCTCGTGCCGTCCGCATGCTCCAGCGAGCGGGCCTCGTTCCCGAGCTGCGCTTCCGTCGGCGCGTCGGGTGATCCGCGTAGTCCCCGGTCCACAGCGTCTGAGGCGCTCAGCTGATGGGTTACATGCTCGTCACCAACGACTTCCCTCCCAAGCTCGGTGGCATCCAGTCGTATCTGTACGAGCTGTTCCGCCGGCTGCCCGCTAAGGAGCTCACGGTTCTCACGAGCGCGCACAGCGGTGCCTCTGAGTTCGACCGGCGGCAGGGTTTTCGGATCGAGCGCTCGAGGTCGCCAGTATTGCTACCGACGCCCGGGCTCGCGCGGACCGTGCGGCAGCTGTCGCAAGCCACAGGCGGCGGGATCGTGCTACTGGATCCGGCCCTCCCACTCGGCCTGCTCGGCAACCGGCTGCAGGTGCCGTACGGTGTGGTGCTCCACGGCGCCGAGGTGGCCGTTCCGGGCCGGCTACCGGTCTCGCGCCAGCTCCTGCGGTCCGTGCTGTCCGGGGCATCGCTCGCAATTGCTGCGGGCGGTTATCCGGCCGCGGAGGCGGCGCGCGCTGCCGGGGCGCGCAAGCCGCGGTTCGTCATCGTGCCTCCCGGCGTCGACCACGAGCGTTTCCATCCGCTCGGATTCGACGAGCGGATGTCGGTGAGGCGACGGCTCGGTCTGCCCACCGAGGGCAGGCTCGTCGTGAGCGTGAGCCGGCTTGTTCCACGCAAGGGCATGGACGTGCTGATCGAGGCTGTCGGGCAGCTGAGCGCGGAGCGACCGGACCTGACACTCGCGATCGGCGGCTCGGGCCGGGACCGCAGACGTCTGGAGCTGGCGGCGAGACGTTGTAGCGCGCCGGTTCGCTTTCTCGGTCGGGTCGCCGACGACGATCTGCCGATGCTCGACGCCGCAGCGGACGTCTGGGCGATGTGCTGTCGTGACCGCTGGTTCGGTCTCGAGCAAGAGGGATTCGGGATCGTCTTTCTCGAAGCTGCCGCCGCTGGCGTCGCCCAGCTAGCGGGGCGAAGCGGTGGCTCGGACGAGGCCGTCGTCGACGGCAAGACGGGTCTCGTGGTCGACCGGCCGGGCGACGCGACCGCGGTTGCCGCCGCGCTGGCGAGGTTGCTGGACGATTCGGAGCTTCGAGAGCGCCTGGGCGCGGAGGCGCGGCGCAGGGCCGTTGCTGAATTCGACTACGACAAGCTGGCCAGGATGTTGCACCAGACCCTGGTAGAGATGGGTAGCTGACCGCGTCAGTTCGTGTTCTGATTGTTGGTGAGGGCTGGACCAGCGTGAGCGGTCGGCCAATGCTGGCTGAAGGCCCGAGGAGATGCGAGGCTGGAGTCCACTAGGGCAGAGAGGAGGACGTGTGGCCGATCAGACCATTGAGCGGATGGTCGTAGACGGCTCCCCAACGCGGTGCTTCGAGGTCGTGGCCGACATCGAGCGTTATCCGGAATGGGTCGCCGATCTGAAGGAGGTTCACGTCCACGAGCGCGATCAGCAGGGGCGGCCTTCTCTTGTCGCGTTTCGTGCCGCTGCTTTCGGGCGCAGTACGAGTTACACCCTTGCCTACGACTATTCGCAGGCGCCGACGGAGCTTCGCTGGGTCCAGCGGGAGGGTGATCTCACCAGCCGCCTCGACGGCATATACCGTTTCAAGTCCGCACCTGAAGGCGGGACCGAAGTCACCTACCAGCTTGCCGTCGAGCTACGGGTGCCATTGCCGGGCTTCATCAAGCGACGCGCCGAGGGCAACATCATCCACGCTGCGATCCGGGACTTGAAGGCGCGGGTCGAGTCGACGCCGTGAACCTCACGAGCCTGCGGCTCAGCGAGGCTTAATGGCGTGAAGGTCGGTATCACCCTCCCGACGTTCGAGCCGACCGCTGCTGCAGCGCTCGCGACCGCACGCGCCGCGGAGGGTGCTGGGATCGACGGTGTCTTCGTCTTCGATCATCTGTGGCGCGGCGCCAGGAGGTCGCGGCCTGCCCTGTCGATGTACCCGGTGCTGGCCGCTGTCGCGACAGGGACTCGGCGCATCCGGCTCGGATCGCTCGTGGCACGCGTAGGCTTCCTGCCAGACCGGCTGATAGCCGAGTCGTTTTTTTCGCTGCAGGAGCTGTGCGGGCATCGTCTAGTGGCGGCCCTCGGCATCGGGGACGCGAAGAGCGTTTCGGAGAACGAGGCATACGGGATCGCGTGGCCTGCGGTGGCGGATCGACGGGCGTCGCTGGCCGCCATGCTCGGCGAGCTCACAGCTCGCGGGATCGAGTGTTGGGTGGGAGCGACCGCTCCTGCGACGCTCGAGGTCGCACGCGCCGCCGGAGCGACAGTCAACCTGTGGGACGTGGACCTGGACCGGTTGGAAGCCGAAGTGGCTCGCGGGCCGGCGACATGGGCGGGCCCGTTTCCGGCCGAGGCGCGCCCCGCGGCTGACCAGCTGATGGGCTTGCGCGCCGCCGGGGCCACATGGGCGATCTGGGGCTGGCCGGGCTCGATCGATCTCGTCACCGAGACCCTGTGTCTGGCAGGGTTGCAAGACCGCAGAGAGTAGGGACTAACGTCGGACGATGGAGCTGCGCAGGATTCAAGGACTTCCTCCGTACGTTTTCGCGGAGATCGACCAGCTGAAGTTGCAGGCGCGCCGCGCCGGTGACGATGTCATCGACCTCGGCTTCGGGAACCCTGATATTCCCTCGCCGGACGTCGCCGTCGAGAAGCTGGCCGAGGCCGTTCACAACCCCCGTAACCACCGCTACTCCGCGAGCCGCGGGATCCCCAAGCTCAGGCAGGCGATCGCGGATTTGTACCTACGGCGTTTCGGAGTGCAGCTGGACCCCGACCGCGAGGTGGTGACCACCATTGGAGCCAAGGAAGGGCTCTCTCACCTCATGTGGGTCGTTGTGGGACCGGGAGACACGGCGCTCGTTCCGTCGCCGTCGTACCCGATCCACCTGTACGCTCCGCTGTTTGCCGGCGCCGATGTCCGGATGGTGAGGCTGGAGGGGCTCGGCCACGACGAGGCGGACGCCGGCGAAACCTTCTTCGCCAATCTGGTCGAGGCGTGGGAGTCGGCGTGGCCCAAGCCCCGGGTCGCGATCCTCTCCTTTCCGCACAACCCGACGACGGCGTGCATCGACCTTGCGGCCATGACGAGGCTCGTCGAGTTCGCTCACGAGCGTGGCGTGCTCCTGGTGCACGATTTCGCCTACTCCGACACGGCCTTCGACGGATACCGACCCCCCTCGATCCTCCAGGTCCCAGGCGCGTCCGAAGTCGCTGTTGAGCTCTACACCCTGACCAAGTCGTTCTCCATGGCGGGCTGGCGAGTGGCTTTCCTCGTTGGCAATGCAGAGATCGTGCAGGGTCTCACCAAGCTCAAGAGCTACCTCGACTATGGAACCTTCCAGCCGATCCAGATCGCAGCGATCGTTGCCATGAACGAGGCACCGGACTATCCGAAGTTCGTGAACGATATCTACCAGGGGCGCCGCGACGCCCTTTGCGAAGGGCTGGCGCGCGTCGGCTGGGACGTGCCCAAGCCCAAGGGCACGATGTTCGTGTGGGCGAAGATTCAAGGGACCGTTTACCAGGAGATGGGTTCACTCGGGTTCTCGAAGTTCCTCGTCACCGAAGCGAAGGTGGCGACTTCGCCAGGAAGTGGGTTTGGGCCTGGGGGTGAGGGCTACGTCAGATTCGCTCTCATCGAGAACGAACAACGGATAGCACAGGCTGTGCGAAACCTCCGTGGGGTCTTGAAGTTCTGATCGTGGGGGAGCTGTAGTGCACGTCATCTTTGAGTTCTTCTTGGGACCGAACCAGCCGATATGGGTGAGCGACCTGTCAAACCTGACGGTGTTCGGGTTGTTTGTCTCAGCGGCTGGGGTCTACAAACGGTTCAACTGTTCAGAAAAGCGGTGCAGGCGCATCGGTCACCTGAAGGTGGAGGGCACGACCTTTCGAACGTGCCATCATCACACAACCCAAGAAGTGCACGAGCGTCTGTACAAGAGGCACTCCGAGCAGTACCCCGAGCAACATGAGTGGCTGAATCGGCCGGCCGCCGAGACGCGGCCAGCGAGCCAGTCGTGAACCTCGCCGTCACCCTCGCCGAGTCGGGCGGCAAGCCTGACGACTACGCCGACCTACTCGACGAGCTGCGGAGCCCCCCTACGGTGCCCAGAATGGCGTCAGATTCGCTCTCATCGAGAACGAACAACGGATAGCACAGGCTGTGCGAAACCTCCGTGGGGTCTTGAAGTTCTGATCGTGGGGGAGCTGTAGTGCACGTCATCTTTGAGTTCTTCTTGGGACCGAACCAGCCGATATGGGTGAGCGACCTGTCAAACCTGACGGTGTTCGGGTTGTTTGTCTCAGCGGCTGGGGTCTACAAACGGTTCAACTGTTCAGAAAAGCGGTGCAGGCGCATCGGTCACCTGAAGGTGGAGGGCACGACCTTTCGAACGTGCCATCATCACACAACCCAAGAAGTGCACGAGCGTCTGTACAAGAGGCACTCCGAGCAGTACCCCGAGCAACATGAGTGGCTGAATCGGCCGGCCGCCGAGACGCGGCCAGCGAGCCAGTCGTGAACCTCGCCGTCACCCTCGCCGAGTCGGGCGGCAAGCCTGACGACTACGCCGACCTACTCGACGAGCTGCGGAGCCCCCCTACGGTGCCCAGAATGGCGTCAGATTCGCTCTCATCGAGAACGAAC
>ODAK010006119.1_pt1 | contig 12167 bp, 11 predicted proteins | sample 1539591 | NCBI WGS metagenome assembly ODAK01 (sample SAMEA3539303, study PRJEB22396) | soil metagenome | biome: tundra; feature: field; material: soil | place: USA | collected 2010-05 | depth 0.15 m | reverse complement strand
CCCCCAATTCTAACGGGCGACCGCTCGCCGTCGGGGAATACCGATATCAATGCGCGGGATCGGGCAATTGTCAAATGCCGGTCGTTGTATGAGAAGTAATGACGGCCATCTGCCGCGCATCCGCGCCGAATCTGTTGAACGCTGCCCACAGTTCTGCCACTTTTCAAAATGGAAAAGAGAATTTGGGAGCCAGGAATTGGGTACTCACGTCCGGCCCGACCGCGCAGCAAGACTGGATTCGATTTGATTAAAACGCATTTCGGTCAATGCCGAGATCGGCAGACGGGGACAACAGTGGACGCTGGGTGTTCCGAAGTCATGGATTCTTCGCAAACGCAGCGAAGGCCTCGGCATAATCCGGATGCCATCGCGACAGCGCCGGCCGGTTTTCGACGATGTCGCCCGCGGCCCAAAGAATCCGCCGCTCGTCGAGGCGTCGCGGCACATCGTTGTCCGGACACAGGATATAGAAGTCTCCGGCCTCCACCCGTTCGATCATGAAGTCGACGGTTTGCTCCGGCGTCCAGGCCCCGGCCGGCTTTTCGGTGCGGCCTCGGGCAGTAAGGCCGGTAAAGACGAACCCGGGGATAAAAAGATGCGCGCTCAACCGGTCCCCCGTTGCGGTCCGCAACTCGTGTTGCAGCGCTTCCGTAAAAGCTTTCACGCCCGCCTTCGACACATTGTAGGCGGGATCGCCGGGAGGGGTCGTGATGCCCTGCTTCGAGCCGGTGTTGATGATGAGGCCGGGTCGGCCGCGCTCGATCATGCCAGGCGCGAAAACCTGCGAACCGTGAATCACGCCCCAGAGGTTCACGCCGAGGATGCGCCGCCAGTTTTCAGCGGGGCCGAACATCTTGCTGCCCGGCTGTATGCCGGCATTGTTCATCAGGATATCGGTGCCGCCGAACCGCTTTCGCACGGCGAGTTCCAGTCCCGACACATCTTCGATGCGACTGACGTCAACCGCCGTGACCATGATATTGGCGCCGCCGCCTGGCGCTGCCGACGATATCTTCTCTTCTGCCTCAGTGAGACGGTCGCCGGCCAAATCGGCGATACAAACCTTCATGCCGAGACGAGCGAACCGCATCGCGGCGGCAAGGCCGATACCGGACGCGCCACCGGTGATGACGGCAACGCTATTTGGCGACATGGCTGGGTGGGACACGCGAGTTCTCCTGACGTGCAGGGGATTGTCCTGCTGAACGATCGAACTATGCCGACACGGCGCGCCTACCATGCACGAAACGGCATGGGAGGTCTTCGTTCGACGCTATCTCGCGGGCCAGCCTTTTGCGAACAGGGCGAACCGGTTACAAATCCAGTTCGACAGGCATTTTTGGGGCAGACATGAAATATCCTTCGTTGTTTTCACCGCTGCAGGTCGGTCCTTACCGGCTCAATCATCGGGTCGTGATGGCGCCGTTGACACGGATGCGGGCGGAAAGGCCGAGCCTCGCGCCTCGGCCATTGAACGCAGAATATTATGGGCAGCGCGCGACGCCGGGCGGATTGATCATCGCCGAGGCCTCGCCGGTGATGGCGACGGGGCACGGAAGCCCCGGTACGCCCGGCATTTATTCGGAGCAACAGATCAAGGGTTGGCGCGGTGTCGTCGACGCGGTCCACGCCAAGGGCGGATTGATCTTTCTCCAGCTCTGGCATGTCGGGCGCGTCTCGCACTCCTCGTTCCAGCCCGGCGGCGTGCTGCCGGTCGCACCATCCGCAGTACCGATTTCAGCGGCGCTGAAGACGATGACGGCTGACGGAAAGCCCGCGCCGTATGAGACACCGCGTGCGCTCGAGACCAGTGAAATCGCCGGTGTGGTCGACAGCTTCCGGCAAGCCGCGCGCAACGCGCTGAGGGCCGGGTTCGATGGCGTCGAGATCCATGGCGCCAACGGCTATTTGATCGAGCAATTCCTCCAGTCGCACACCAATCTGCGGACCGACCGATATGGCGGTTCGATCGCCAACCGCACGCGGTTTCTGATGGAGATCACGCAGGCGGTCATCGACGTCTGGGGCGTCGAGCGCGTCGGCGTGAGATTGTCGCCCTATGGCGTCGCCAATGACAGCGGCGAAGCCGATCCGATGCCGCTGTACACCCATGTCATCGAATCGCTCGATCCGCTCGGCCTGGCGTATCTGCATTTCGTCGAGCCGCGCTCGAGCGGCGCCGGCCGTGCCGAGGTCAACCATCAGAACGTGCCTTCGGCGATGGTGCTGTTCAGGCCGATCTGGAGCGGGGTTTTGATTTCGGCCGGCGGCTTCACCGGCGAGACCGCCGAGGCGGCGATTGCCGCCGGCCATGCCGACGCCATCGCAGTCGGCCGCATCTTCATTTCCAATCCGGACCTGCCGCGGCGTCTTAAGCACGGATTTCCGCTGACACCCTACAACAGGGCGACCTTCTACGGCGGCGAGGAAGCCGGCTATACTGATTATTCCGCCTATGATGAGCTGCAACAGGCCTGAGAAACCCAGGATGCTCCCGGAAAAGGCGCTGACGACGAACAAGCCAAAAACGGCTGCGCTCGGCAAGCCCGCTACGGGTCAATGCCTGTGCGGCAGGGTCTGCTTCGAGATCGACACGCCCGCGCGCTGGGCCTGGCACGATCATTCGCTTCAGAGCCGGCGCGCGCACGGCGCGGCCTACGCGACCTATGTCGGAAGCTGGCGCAAGCGCTTCCGGATCACCAAGGGCAAGACCGGGATCGCGCGTTTCGAGGACAAGGCCACAAAGACCGTGCGCAGCTTTTGCGCGCGGTGCGGCACGCCGCTGTTCTATGAGCGCGCGCGTTCGCCGCACATGGTGAACATCCCGCGCGCGCTGTTCACCGGCCGTACCGGCCGGCAACCGCTCTACCATATCGCCATCGAGGAGCTGCAGGAGTGGACCTATACCGGCGAGCCGCTGGTGCCGCTGAAAGGCTTTCCCGGCGTGGTCTGGCAGCGCTCGAAAAAGAAGAAACGCGTCGATCATGACGGGCTGTTTTGACATCTGGAACAGGCGGCTCGCGATGTCGAGTCCGCCTTGGCGTCGACCGCGCAGGGCAGCCATGACTGCCCTCCATTGATCTCACCGTCTTGGATCAGTCATGATGCACAAATCCCGACGGTAACGGCCGCGGGAACGGGAGGACTTTCATGAATCGCATCACCGGGCGCTCGGCGTTCCTAGCCTTGCTCAAGGACGAGGGCATCACGCATCTGTTCGGCAATCCCGGCACCACCGAACTGCCGATCATGCATGCGCTGAAGGACCATCCCGAGCTCACTTATGTGATGGCGATGCAGGAAAGCCTTGTGGTGGCCATCGCCGACGGTTTCAGCCGGGCTTCGGGTCGTCTGGTCGCCTGCAACGTCCATGTCGCGCCCGGGCTCGGCAATGCGATGGGGTCGCTCTTCAATGCGAGCTTCACCGGCACGCCGATGATCCTGACCGCGGGCCAGCAGGAGCAAGGTCACGGCTTGATGGAGCCGGTGCTTTATGGGCCGCTGGTTCAGATGGCCGAGCCGCTGGTGAAATGGGCGGTCGAGGTGACGCGGCTTGAAGACCTGCCGCGGATCGTGCGCCGCGCCGCCAAGATCGCGACCACGCCGCCGACCGGGCCGGTGTTCATCTCGCTGCCCGGCGATATCCTCAATTCCGAAGCCGGCATTGAACTGGGACGCTCGACCCGGGTCGACACGCGGGTAAAACCCTCGGACGAGGCCTTGCAGGCGCTGGTGGCGCGCATCCTCAAATCCGAGCGTCCGGTCATCATCACCGGCGATGAAATTGTAAAGAGCGATGCGCTGCAGGAAGCCGCAGCGCTGGCCGCAGCGCTCGGCTGCCCCGCCTATCAGTCGTCGACGCCCTACGGCGCAAGTTTCCTGTCGGAAAGCCCGTGCTTCATGGGCGCGTTGTCGCGTCTGCAGAAGCAGGTGCGCGAGGTCTTGTCTCCCTACGATCTGATGATCGTGCTCGGCGCCGATCCCTTGCGGATGTCGGTTTACAGCGAGGTCGATCCGCTGCCCGAGGGGATGCCGATCGTGCAGGTCGGCCTGGTCGACCGCGATCTCGCCAAGAACTACGGCGCCGAGATCGCGCTGAAGGCCGATGTGAGGGAAACCCTTCGGGTGCTGGTTCCGGCGCTGAAAGCCGCCGGCGGCGCGGCGCTCGAGGCGCGAGCCAAACAAGGCGTGGCCGCGCTGGCATCGAAGAACTGGACGGCGCGGCGGGCGACGCTGGTCGAGCAGATCTCGAAGAACAAGGATCGTTCGCCGATCGATCCGGACTGGCTGGCGCTGCAGGTGGTCGAAGCGATGCCTGCTAACGCCATTCTGGTCGACGAGGGACTGACGTCGTCACGCCAGATGCTTGCGCTGCGCCCGCATCGCGATCGCTACGGCTATCATGCGCTGGCTTCGGGCGGCATCGGCTGGGGATTGCCGGCCTCGGTCGGCGTCAGCATGGCGAACCCGGACCGGCCGGTGGTGTGTTTCTCCGGCGACGGCAGCGCGATGTATTCGATCCAGGCGTTGTGGACCGCGGCGCATCACAAGCTGCCGTTGACGGTGGTGATCGTCAACAACGGCGGCTACCGCATCATCAAGCAGCGGCTGCTGGCGTTTCATGGCGACGACCACTACGTCGGCATGGATTTTGTCGACCCAAAGGTGGACTTCGCCGCCGTGGCAAAAGCGCTCGGGCTGGAGGCGATGCGGATTACCGAGCCTAAGGATTTGAAGTCCGCGCTGGCGTCGGCGTTCAAACGGCCCGGCGCGAAATTGATCGAGGTGGTGGTCGACGGCACGGTTTAAAGAACGATGCCGCGATTGCTCCGCCAATGGCGGCTTATTCGGCCGCCTTCGCCGTCATGTGCGGGCGGTACTGCACGGCGGGATGCGGCGCGGTGAGCCGCGCGCGGCCGGCGCCGAAAAACTTTTCGCGCAGCGTTCCCGGTTGGTAGGCGTCCTTGTAGCGTCCGCGCCGAACCAGCTCCGGCACCAGCATGTCGGCGATGTCCTCGAAATCCCCCGGCGAAATTGCAAACGGGACGTTCAGGCCATCGACGCCGGTCTGATCGAACCACGCCTCGATGTCGTCGGCGACCTTCTCGGGCGTACCGACCACGACCGGGCCGATGCCGCCGATGCCGACATGCTCGGCGACCTCACGCACGGTCCAGACCCGGTCCGGGTCGGCGCGGGTGATGTTGTCCATCGCGGTGCGGCCGGCGTCGTTCTGGACGTGGCGAACCTCCTGGTCGAGATCGTAGGTCGAGAAATCGACGCCGGTCCAGCCCGACATCAAAGTGAGCGCGCCCTCAGGGCTGACGTGGCGGCGATAATCGGCGTATTTGGCGGCGGCTTCGGCGTCGGTTCGTCCGAGAATAATGGTCATCATGCTGAACATCAAAATTTCAGCGGGGTTACGGCCGGCTTCCGCGGCGAGTGCTCGAATGGCCGCGACGCGCGGCGCGATGATCTTGGCCGATGGCCCCGACATGAACACGCATTCGGCGTGCTGCGCGGCGAACTGCCGTCCGCGTGGCGAGGTGCCGGCCTGATAAAGCACGGGAGTGCGTTGCGGCGACGGTTCGCACAGGTGAATGGCGTCGACCCGGTAATTGTTTCCCTCATGCTGGACACGATGCACTTTCGCAGGATCGGCGAAGATGCCCCGCGCACGATCGCGCAGCGCCGCGTCGTCCTCCCAGCTTCCCTCCCACAGCTTGTAGACCACTTCCATGTATTCGTCGGCGACATCGTAACGGTCGTCATGCGCGGTCTGCTTCTCTTTGCCGGCGCCGCGGGCCGCGCTGTCGAGATAGCCGGTCACCACATTCCAGCCGATCCGCCCTTCGGTGAGATGGTCGAGCGTCGACATCCGCCGCGCAAATGTATAGGGCGGTTCGTAGGACAGGTTGCTGGTCACGCCAAAACCGAGATCTTTGGTAACGGCGGCCATCGCCGAGATCAGCAGCAGCGGATCGTTCGCCGGCGTTTGCGTGGCGTTTCGTAGCGCCGCATCCGCACTGCCGCCGAACACGTCATAGACGCCGAGCACATCCGCCAGGAACAGACCGTCGAACCGTCCGCGCTCCAGCGTGCGCGCCAGATCGGTCCAGTAGGGCAGCCGGTTATAACAGCTGGTGCGGTCGCGCGGATGGGTCCACAGCCCCGGCGATTGATGCGCGACGCAGTTCATGGCGAAGGCGTTGAGCCGGATTTCTTTTTTCATGATCGAGAAGCCTTGAGGCACGCCTTGCACGGCGAGTTATCGTCAGCCGCCGGTCGAACGCCGGGCTGTTAGACGGAAATTGTTGCATTCCGGCTGACTTTAGCAAGGCAAATTGTCGGCGTCGTGCCCACTTCCGGCCGGCGTCCGATCCCGATACGTTGGCTCAACTCGAAGAGTTTTGCGGCCCGGGAAAAGCATGACATGAGCAGAACCGATGCCATCGCCCGGGCGCGCCAACAGCTCCATTCCGGCGAGTTTCTCGCCGAACTCGACCGCAGGGTCGCCTATCAGACCGAAAGCCAGAACCCCGAGCGGCGCGATGCGCTGCGCGCCTATCTCGAAGAAGAACTCCAGCCGGCATTCTCACAACTCGACTTCTCGACAAGACTGATCGAATCTCCGACCGGCAAGGGTCCTTATCTTCTCGCCGATTATCGTGAGGCCTCATCGGCGCCGACCGTTCTCATGTACGGACACGGCGATGTGGTCGACGGCATGGCGGGAGAATGGCGGGACAATTTGAATCCGTGGCGGACGACGACATCAGGTAATCGCGTCTACGGCCGCGGCACTGCCGACAATAAAGGGCAACACAGCATCAATCTGTCGGCGCTGCGCGCGGTTCGCGAGGCGCGCGGCGGCAGGCTCGGCTTCAATGCCAAATTCATCGTTGAAACCGGCGAGGAGATCGGGTCGCCGGATTTGCGCCAGGTCTGCGAATCGTTGCGCGACGAGCTTAAGGCCGATCTGTTTCTCGCCTCCGACGGGCCCCGGCTTGCCGCCGACCGCCCGACAATATTCCTCGGCTGTCGTGGCGGAATACGGATTCACCTCGATGTGAATCTGCGCGACGGTTCGCATCATTCCGGCAACTGGGGTGGAATCCTTGCCAATCCCGCGACCATCCTGGCCGGCGCGATCGCGACGCTTGTCGATGGCAACGGACGCCTGTTGCTGGACGAATTGAAGCCGCCGCGAATTTCGAACCAGATTCGATCAGCACTTGGCGACGTGAAGATAGAGCCGATGTCCGATGAGCCGGCACTGTCAGAGAATTGGGGTGAGGCAGGCTTGTCGGCCGCCGAGCGGCTTTATGCCTGGAACACGCTCGAAGTGCTGGCGATGTCTTCCGGCAATATCGAGAAACCGGCCAACGCCATTCCGGGACGCGCGCAAGCCGTTCTGCAGCTTCGCTTTGTCGTCGGCACCAGGGTGGATAAGGCAGTCGATGTGATCAGGACGCATTTGCACACCAACGGTTTTCCGATGGTCGAGGTGCTGATAACGCAGAGTTTTGCCGCGTCGCGAACCGATCTCGACAGTCCCTGGGTCAACTGGACGGCGGAGTCGATCCGGCGGACGACCGGAAAAGCGCCGGCGGTTCTGCCGAACATCGGCGGCTCGCTGCCCAACGATGTGTTTTCCGAAGCGTTAGGCTTGCCTACGATTTGGGTGCCCCATTCCTATCCGGGCTGCTCGCAACACGCCCCCGATGAACACATTCTGCTCTCGGTCACCGAGGAAGCACTGGGCATCATGGCGGGTTTGTTCTGGGATTTGGGCGAAATGCCGCGCCCACCGCATTGATGCCGGCGCCGTTTCCGGCAGCGACAGCGGCCACTGGCTTCGGCCGCATCCCTTGTCGTCAGCGCGGTCTGGGGCCGTATGGCCGCCGAAAGTTACGTTCTATTCCGGTCCGAATTATGCAAGCATTGCAGAAGTCATCCCAACGAGGAGAGCACGAATGAAACATTTGCGTATGATTGGCCTTGCGCTCGCCGCCGCGTTCTGCGCAGGGCAGGCGAATGCCGAGGAGCTCACGGGGACACTGAAGAACATCAAGGAAACCGGCGCGATCACCCTTGGCTTTCGCGACTCGTCGATTCCGTTTTCCTATCTGGACGACAACCAGAAGCCGATCGGCTTTGCGATGGATATCTGTTACAAAATCGTCGATGCCGTGAAGAAGGAGCTCAAGCTCGACAAGCTCGAGGTCAAGCTCAACCCGGTCACATCGGCGACCCGCATTCCGCTGATGGCCAATGGCACCGTTGACCTTGAGTGCGGCTCGACCACCAACAACGCCGAACGCCAGAAGCAGGTTTGGTTCACCAATACCCACTTTCTGACCGCCAGCCGCTTCGTCTCGAAGAAGTCCAGCAAGATCAACTCGATCGACGATCTCAAGGGCAAGTCGGTGGTCTCGACCTCCGGCACCACCAACATCAAGCAGCTCACCGAAGCCAATGCCGCCCGCAACCTCGGCATCAACATCATCCCGGCCAAGGATCACGCCGAGGCGTTCCTGATGGTCGAGACCGATCGGGCGGTGGCGTTCGTGATGGACGACATCCTGCTCGCCAGCCTGGTCGCCGGATCGAAAGAGCCGGCCGCCTACGTCATCTCCAAGGACGCGTTCTCGAAGCCGGAACCTTACGGCATCATGCTGCGCAAGGACGATGCGGCCTTCAAGAAGGTGGTCGATGGCGCCACCGCAGCACTCTACAAAAGCGCCGACGGCCAGAAGCTGTACGACAAATGGTTCATGCAGAAAATCCCGCCCAAGGGATTGAACCTCAACGCGCCGATCAGCGCGGAGCTGAAGCATGAGTTCGCCAAGCCTTCAGACTCCCCGGATCCGGACTCTTATAAGGCGATGTGAGGTTTGTCGGCTCATGCGGTGGCCCGGCCATTGCACGGGCTGATATCGATGGCGCAGGCTCGATCTGTAGCCGCGCAGCCCTAGCGTACGGAATGCCCTGTGAACTATCACTGGAACTGGCGCATCTTCTGGGAGCCGGCCCCCAACGGGACCGGCACCTATCTCGACATGCTGCTGTCGGGGCTGGTTCTGACGATCGAGACCGCGATCTGCGCCTGGATCATTGCGCTGGTATTCGGATCGGTCGTCGGCGTATTGCGTACGCTGCCGTCGAAGACGGCGTCCTGGATCGGCTTTGCTTACGTCGAATTCTTTCGCAACATGCCGCTGCTGGTGCAGCTGTTTCTCTGGTTCTTCGTTTTGCCGGAACTGCTGCCGCAGTCGTGGGGGCTCTGGCTGAAGCAGATCCCCGACGCGCCGTTCTATACGGCGGCGATCGGGGTCGGGCTGTTCATGTCGGCGCGCGTGGCCGAGCAAACGCGCGCAGGTATCAACTCCCTGCCGCGCGGACAGAAACTCGCAGCGACTGCGCTCGGACTGACGACGGCGCAGGCCTATCGCTACGTGCTGCTGCCGATGGCGTTTCGCATCATCATGCCGCCGCTGACCTCCGAATTTCTCAACACCATCAAGAATACCTCGGTGGCCATCACCATCGGCCTGATCGAACTGACCGGCGAGGCGCGTGCCATGCAGGAATTTTCCTTCCAGGTGTTCGAAGCCTTCACCGCGGCGACGGTGCTGTATCTCCTGATCAATATCGTCGTCGTCACCGCCATGCGCTTCCTTGAGCGCCGATTGGCGGTCCCCGGCTACATTACCGGGAAGTAGCGCGCCAATGTTCGCCAACTTCGACTTCGATGTCATTCGCCGCTCGCTGGGATATCTGTTTTTCGACGGCATGACGTTCACGCTGATGCTGACCGGCCTCGCGGCTTCCGGCGGCCTGGTGTTCGGCACGCTGATCGCGCTGATGCGGCTGTCGGGCTTCAAGCTGCTCGGGCGCATCGCCGGCCTCTATGTCGACCTGATGCGGTCGTTGCCGCTGGTGCTGGTGATTTTCTGGTTCTATTTCCTCGTGCCCTACATCGGGCAGTGGCTGACGGGATCGTCGCGGCCGATTCACGTCGGCGCGTTCGCTTCCTCGCTCGTCACCTTCATCATGTTTGAGGCCGCCTATTTTTCCGAAATCATGCGCGCCGGCATCCAGTCGATCTCCAAGGGTCAGCCCGCCGCGGCGCAGGCGCTCGGCCTGACCTACAGCCAGACCATGCGTTATGTCGTGCTGCCGCAAGCGTTCCGGAACATGCTGCCGGTGCTGCTGACCCAGACCATCGTGCTGTTCCAGGACACCTCGCTGGTCTACATACTGTCGATCCCCGATTTTCTGGGCGCAGCCAGCAAGGTCGCGCAACGCGACGGGCGGCTGGTCGAAATGTACCTGTTCGCGGCCGTGGTCTATTTCTCGATTTCTTTCGCGGCCTCCCTTGGCATCCGGCGCCTTCAGGCCCGCATCAGCTTCGTGCATTAGCGAGACCGTCATGATCGAGATCAGCCACGTCGACAAATGGTACGGGCCGGCCTTCCAGGCGCTGAAGGATTGCACGACCCGCGTCGCTAAGGGTGAGGTGGTGGTGGTGTGCGGCCCGTCTGGTTCGGGAAAGTCGACGCTGATCAAGTGCGTCAACGCGCTGGAGCCGTTCCAGAGCGGGGAAATCATCCTTGACGGGATCAAGGTCAACGATCCCAAAACCGATCTGCCGAAGCTTCGCGCCCGCGTCGGCATGGTGTTCCAGCATTTCGAGCTGTTCCCGCATCTGAAGATCATCGAGAATCTTTGCCTGGCGCAGGAGAAGGTGCTGGGACGGTCGCACGACGAGGCGATGGCAAAGGGCGGAAAGCTGCTCGACCGGGTCGGCCTGAAGGAGCAAGCGAGCAAATATCCGGCCGAACTGTCCGGCGGCCAGCAGCAGCGCGTCGCTATCGCGCGGGCGCTGGCGATGGATCCGATCGCCATGCTGTTCGACGAGCCGACCTCGGCGCTCGATCCCGAAATGATCAGCGAAGTGCTCGACGTGATGGTCGACCTCGCCCGCGAGGGCATGACCATGATGGTCGTTACCCATGAGATGGGCTTCGCCAGCAAGGTCGCGCATCGGGTCATCTTCATGGACAAGGGCGAAATCGTCGAAGACGCGCTCAAGACCGATTTCTTCGGCAGTCCCCGCAGCGACCGCGCGCAAAAATTCCTGTCCAAGATTCTCTCGCATTAACAAGTTTACGTATACTATCCGGCGCAGCTGCTTCGCGCCGACAGGAGAAAATCGCTTGGAACAGATCGCCTACGTCAACGGGTCGTTCGTGCCACTTACAGAAGCCAAGGTCTCGATACTGGACCGCGGCTTTCTGTTCGCCGACGGCATTTACGAAGTCGCGGCGGTGCTGGAAGGCAAGCTGATCGACAATGCCTCGCATCTGGCGCGCCTCGAGCGCTCGGTCGGCGAGATCGCGCTGGCCTTGCCGGAGACGCCTGAGCGCATTCAGGAGATCCAGAAGGAGCTGATCGCGCGCAACAATCTGGTCAACGGCATGGTCTATCTGGAGGTGACGCGCGGCGCCGACACCGGGCGCGATTTCGCGTTTCCAAAAGACGTCAAGCCGACGCTGATCATGTTCACCTCGGTCAAGGACATCGTCAACGCGCCATCGGCCAAGTCAGGCATCGCCGTGATCACGGTGCCTGATATCCGTTGGACCCGGCGCGACATCAAGAGCGTGGCGCTGCTGGCACAGGTGCTCGCCAAGCAGGCCGCGGCGGAAGCCGGCGCCGGCGAGGCCTGGATGATCGAGGATGGCATGGTGACCGAGGGCGGGTCGTCGTCGGCCTTCATCCTGACCCAGGACGATGTACTGGTGACGCGGCAGAATTCCAGCGTGATCTTGGCGGGCTGCACGCGCAAGGCGGTGGTCGCGCTGGCCGAAGAGCGTCAGCTGCGCGTCGAGGAGCGGCCGTTCTCGGTCAAGGAGGCGCTGGCGGCGAAGGAAGCCTTCATCACCAGCGCCACCGTGTTCGTGCAGGCGGTGGTGACCATCGACGGCAAGGCCGTCGGCAACGGCAAGCCCGGTCCGATGACCGCCCGGTTGCGCGAAATCTATGTGGATTTCGCCCGCGCCACCGCGCAGTGAGTTTCGCGCCGCAGCGGCATGATTGCGCGACTGCGGCTTTGGCTTTCACCCGGTGAACTGAACCGGAGCCGATGTTCCGGCCATAGC
>ODAK010006118.1_pt1 | contig 12170 bp, 12 predicted proteins | sample 1539591 | NCBI WGS metagenome assembly ODAK01 (sample SAMEA3539303, study PRJEB22396) | soil metagenome | biome: tundra; feature: field; material: soil | place: USA | collected 2010-05 | depth 0.15 m | reverse complement strand
GTCGTGGCCGTGGCCGTGACCGTCAACGTGCGCCGGTAGCGACGCGGCCCAGTCGCCGCGCTTGCCGAAGAAGGTCATGAACACCAGCCGCCACGAATAGAACGAGGTCAGGCCGGCGGCGAGCGTGACGCAGACGAAGGCGTAGGTCGCGCCGAACCCTCGCGAAGCGTAGGACGCCTCGATGATCGCGTCCTTGGAGACGTAGCCGGCGAAGCCGATCGAGGTGAACGGAATGCCGACGCCGGTCAGCGCCAGCGTGCCGATCGTCATCATCCAGAAGGTGAAGGGGATCTCCTTGCGCAGGCCGCCCATCTTCCGCATGTCCTGCTCGTGGTGCATCGCTTGGATGACCGAGCCTGCGCCCAGGAACAGCAGCGCCTTGAAGAAGGCGTGGGTGAAAAGATGGAAAATGCCGAGGCTGTAACCGCCGACGCCGAGGCCGACGAACATGTAGCCGAGCTGCGAACAGGTCGAATAGGCGATGACCCGCTTGATGTCGTTCTGCGCCAGGCCGACCGTGGCGGCGAAAAGGGCGGTGACGGCGCCGACGGCGATGACCAGGGCCCGCGCCACCGGGGCGAACTCGAACATCGGCGACAGCAGGCAGACCATATAGACGCCGGCCGTGACCATGGTCGCGGCATGGATCAGGGCCGAGACCGGGGTCGGGCCCTCCATGGCGTCCGGCAGCCAGGTGTGCAGCAGAAACTGCGCCGACTTGCCCATGGCGCCGACGAAGAGCAGCGCGCAGGCCAGGTCGATGCCGACCCAATTGTAGCCGGCGAAGGCCCAGGTCTGGCTGGCATGGGCGGCGACCGCCGGGAAGACCACGGCGAAGCGGATCGAGCCGAACATCCAGAAGGTGGTCATGATGCCGAGGATGAAGCCGAAATCGCCCACCCGGTTGACGATGAAGGCCTTGATGGCCGCAGCCGATGCGGTCGGTTTCTTGTACCAGAAGCCGATCAGCAGATAGCTGGCGACACCGACGCCTTCCCAGCCGAAAAACATCTGCATGAAGTCCGCGGCCGTCACCAGGGCCAGCATGGCGAAGGTGAAGAAGGACAGATAGGCGAAGAAGCGGGGCTTGGAATCGTCCTCCGCCATGTAGCCCCAGCTGTAGATGTGCACGAGGGCCGAGACGGTGGTCACCACCACCAGCATGACCGCCGACAGGGTGTCGATCCTGATCGCCCAGTCCGACTGGAAGGCGCCCACCTGGATGAAGGGGGCGATCTCGGTGATGAAGGGATGGCTCCAGCCGCCCCAGACCACCTGGTAGAAGGTGAAACAGGACAGCCCGAAGGCGAGCAGTAAAAGGCCGGTGGTGACGCTCTGCGAAGCCACATCGCCGATCCGCCGCCCGGTCAGCCCGGCGATCAGCGCGCCCAGCAAAGGCGCCAGAACGATGGTGGTGACGATAAGGCTCGGCGACACCAGGCTCAGCCCTTCATCACGTTCACGCCGTCGACGGCGATGTCGCCGCGATTGCGGAAATAGGTGACGAGGATGGCCAGGCCGACGGCGGATTCCGCCGCGGCCACGGTCAGCACGAACATGGCGTAGACCTGGCCGGTGACCTGATGCAGGTAGACCGAAAACGACACCAGATTGATGTTCACGGCGAGCAGGATCAACTCGATCGACATCAGGATGATGATGACGTTCTTGCGGTTGATGAAGATGCCAAGCACCCCGATGGTGAACAGGATGGCGGCGACCGACAGATAGTGGGCCAGGCCTATGGTCATTCGCGTAAGCCCTCCCCGCTCTTGATCTGCACCAGCCGCATGCCGGCGGCGGGCGTGCGCGCGGTCTGATCGACGATGCTCTGGCGGCGCACGCCGGCGCGGTGGCGCAGCGTCAGCACGATGGCGCCGATCATGGCCACCAGCAGGATCATCCCGGCCGCCTGGAAGAAATAGACGTAGTCTGTATAGAGCACCCGCCCGATGGCCTCGGCATTGGTCACCGAGGTGGGGGCCAGGGGTGTGGCGCCGGCCGCCGCGCCACGCTGGGCCACGCCAACGGACACCGCCACCATCTCGACCACCAATATGGTCGCCACCACGGCGCCAACCGGCAGATAGCGCGAGAAACCGGCCCTGAGCGCGGAGAAGTCGACGTCCAGCATCATCACGACGAACAGGAAGAGCACCGCGACCGCGCCGACATAGACCACCACCAGAATCATGGCCAGGAACTCGGCGCCCAGCAGCACGAACAGGCCCGCCGCCGCGAAGAAGGCGGCGATCAGGAACAGCACCGAGTGCACGGGATTCCTGGCGGTGATCACCAGCAATCCGGCACCCAGCGTCGCCGCCGCCAAGATGTAGAAGGCGATCGCCTGCAAGGCCATGTGCCGTCCACGCTCCCCTAATCCAACAACTTCAGAAGGGACGCGCCGCGCCGCCTCGATTAGCCCGTGTGCGAGTCGCGCCCCTCTTAACGATAGGGCGCATCCAGTTCCAGATTCTTCGCCAGCTGCCGCTCCCAACGGTCGCCGTTATCCAGCAGGCGCTGCTTGTCGTAATAGAGTTCCTCGCGGGTTTCGACCGCGAAGTCGGTGTTCGGTCCCTCGACGATGGCGTCCACCGGGCAGGCCTCCTGGCAGAGGCCGCAATAGATGCATTTGACCATGTCGATGTCGTAGCGGGTGGTGCGACGCGAGCCGTCCTCGCGCGGCTCGGCCTCGATATAGATGGCCTGGGCCGGGCAGATGGCCTCGCACAGCTTGCAGGCGATGCAGCGTTCCTCGCCGTTCGGATAGCGGCGCAGCGCGTGCTCGCCACGGAAGCGCGGCGACTGCGGATTGCGCTCGAACGGAAACTGCACCGTCATCTTGGGTTCCCAGATGTGCTGCAGGGCAAGACCCAGCGCGCCGGCGAAGTCCATCAGGGCCGCGCCCTTGATGGCCTGGCTGATGCGGGCGGTGAAACTCATAAGCTACCCTCTCTCAACCGGTCGGGCCGAAGACGCGCCAGGCGGCGACCAGCATGACGGCGACCAGCGAGGTCGGCAGGAAGACCTTCCAGCCCAGCCGCATCAACTGGTCGTAGCGGTAGCGAGGCACGACCGCCTTGACCATCGCGAACATGAAGAAAAAGAAGCCGATCTTGAGCACGAACCAGGCCAGGCCGAACAGGCTGGCCAGGGTCGGGGCCCAGTCCTTCAGGAACGGCGTCGGAAAGGGCGCCTGCCAGCCGCCGAAGAACAGCACGGTGATCAGGCCGCAGAGCAGGATGATGTTGATGTACTCGCCCATCATGAACAGCAGATAGGGCGTTGAGGAATATTCGACCTGGTAGCCGGCGACGAGTTCGGACTCGGCCTCGGACAGGTCGAAGGGCGGCCGGTTGGTCTCGGCCAGCGACGAGACGAAGAAGATCACCGACATGGGAATCATCACCAGGGCCATCGGCAGGTTCTTCCAGCCGCCCCCGCCCAGCACGTTCCAGTTCCAGAACCAGCCGGCCTGTTGCGCGACGATGGTCTGCAGGTTCATCGAGCCGGCCAGCACGATCACGGTGACGATCACAAAGCCGATCGAGACCTCGTAGGACACCATCTGCGCCGCCGAGCGCAGCGCGCCAAGGAAGGGGTATTTCGAGTTGGACGCCCAGCCGCCCATGATGATGCCATAGACGCCGAGCGAGGAGATGGCGAAGAGGTAGAGCACGCCGACATTGATGTTCGACACCACCCAGCCGGGCGCGAGCGGCAAGGCCGCCCAGGCCGACAGCCCCAGGGTGACGGTGAAGACCGGCGCGGCCAGGAAGATCAGCTTGTCGGCCCCGTCGGGGATGACGATTTCCTTGAGCAGGAATTTCCCGGCGTCGGCGAACAGCTGCAGCGTGCCGAAGGGCCCGACCACATTGGGCCCTTTGCGCATCTGCACGCCGGCCCAGATCTTGCGGTCGGCATAGAGCACGACGACCACCGAAAGCAGCACGCCGACCGCCACCAGCAGGATCTGGCCGGCGGTCAGCAGGGTCCAGCCGCCCGGCGTGCCCCAGAATGTCCCGGCGTGACTTGCGCCCATCGCCCTACTCCGCCGCGATCTTCTGGCCGCGCGCGGCGGCGGTGCTGGCGGAGCATTGCGCCATGGTCACGCTCGCCCGGGCGATCGGATTGGTGAGGTAGAAGTCCGTGATCGGACTGGCGAAGGCCAGGTCGGCCACCTCGCCCTTGGCGCCGACGGCGGCCAGATCGAGCGCGGCGCCGGTCGGCGCATGGTCGACCTGGCCGAAGGTCGGATGGTCGGCATAGAGCCTGGTGCGCAGCTGTTCGAGGGTGTCGTAGGGCAAGGTCGCGTCCAGCCGCTCGGACAGGGCGCGCAGGATCGCCCAGTCTTCACGCGCCTCGCCCTTGGGGAAGACGGCGCGTTCGCCGAACTGCGGCCGGCCCTCGGTATTCACATAGAGGCCGTCCTTCTCGGTATAGGCGGCGGCCGGCAGGATGACATCGGCCCGGTGCGCGCCTGCGTCGCCGTGGGTGCCGAGATATACGACGAAGGCGTCGCTGGCCGAGAGCTCGATCTCGTCGGCGCCGAGCAGCACCAGCACGTCGAGCGCGCCCGGCCTGACCATCTCCGCCGCCGAAAGGCCGCCGTCGCCCGGAATGAAGCCCAGGTCGAGGCCGCCGACGCGGCTGGCGGCCGTATGCAGCACGTTGAAACCGTTCCAGCCCTCGGCTGTGACGCCAGCCTTGCCAGCCAGCTCGGCGGCCAGGGCCAGAACCGCCGCGCCGTCTGCGCGGGCCAGGGCGCCGGCGCCCAGGATGATGGCGGGCTTGGACGCGTCATTGAAGGCCTTGGCGAAATCGCCCTTGGCCTTGACCATGTCGCCCAGCGAGCTCGGACCCGCGCCCAGATGCGCGTACGGATAGGTCAGGTCGGCCCGCTCGCCGACCACGCCGATCTTCAGGTCGCGCCAGAGCCAGTTCTTGCGGATGCGGGCGTTGAGCACCGGCGCCTCAAGGCGCGGATTGGTCCCGATGAGCAAAAGCGCGTCGCACTCGTCCAGCCCAGCTATGCTGGAGTTGAACAGCCAGCTTTCGCGCGGACCGGACCCGATCCTCGCGCCGTCCTGGCGGCAGTCGAGGTTCTTGACGCCAAGGCCGCCGAACAGGTCCAGCGCCGCCTTCATGGATTCCGCGTCCTGCAGGTCGCCGGCGATCACGCCGATGCGGTCGGGCGAGGCGGTCTTGATCTTCGCCGCCACCGCCGCGAAGGCCTCCGCCCAGGTCGCGGGCTTAAGCTGGCCGCCTTCGCGCACGTAAGGCCGGTCCAGCCGCTGGCGCATCAGGCCGTCGCAGGCATAGCGGGTCTTGTCGGAGATCCACTCCTCGTTGATCTCGTCATTGGTGCGCGGCAGGACGCGCATCACCTCGTTGGCGCGCGCATCGATGCGGATGGCGCAGCCCATGGCGTCCATCACGTCAATGCTCTCGGTCTTGGCCAGCTCCCAGGGCCGGGCCTCGAAAGCGTAGGGCTTGGAGGTCAGAGCGCCAACGGGGCAGAGGTCGATGACATTGCCGGAAAGCTCGCTGGTCACCGCCTGCTCGAGATAGGTGGTGATCTCGACGTCCTCGCCGCGACTGATCAGACCGATCTCCGCCTGGCCGGCGACTTCGCTGATGAAGCGCACGCAGCGGGTGCACTGGATGCAGCGGGTCATCACCGTCTTGATCAGTGGACCCATGAACTTTTCTTCGACGGCGCGCTTGTTCTCCACATAGCGGGTGGAGTCGCGGCCGAAACCCATCGACTGGTCCTGCAGGTCGCACTCGCCGCCCTGGTCGCAGATCGGGCAGTCCAGCGGGTGGTTGATGAGCAGGAACTCCATCACCCCTTCGCGCGCCTTCTTGACCATCGGCGTGTTGGTGAAGATCTCCTGGTTCTCGGCGGCCGGCAGGGCGCAGGAGGCCTGTGGCTTCGGCGGCCCCGGCTTCACCTCGACAAGGCACATGCGGCAGTTGCCGGCGATGGACAGCCGCTCGTGGTAGCAAAAGCGCGGAATCTCCTCGCCCGCCAGCTCAGCCACCTGCAGCACCGTCATGCCCGGCTGGAACTCGACCGCGACCCCGTTGACCTTGGCCGTAGGCATTATTCGCGCACTCCGCCGTGTGGATTACCGATCAAAACCACGCCCGGTCTCCCGCCACATAGTCCTGATAGAACTGCTGGTCCGACTTGGTCAGGTAGATGATCGCCTCGATGAGGGCGATGACGCAGATCGCCATCCCTGGCAGAATAAGCAGCCAGCCGACCGTTCCGCACAGCAGCATGACCAGGCCGGCGTTGTTCCTGTGCAGATAGAATTTGTGTATGCCGAGCCAGCCGAGGAACCAGGCCAGCAGGGCCGCGGCGATGCGGTTCTTGGTGTCGGACAGGCCCGGCGTATAGGCGGTCACATAGACATCGATCGCCTGAGCCCCGGCGATCTGGAAGTCGACATCGGCGCCGGCGACGACGGTCTTAAAGCCGGCCTGCAACGCGTTGCGCGTGAACCCATAGCGCTGGCCATCGTCGCCGCTGATGACCCCGGCCCCGTCGTTATCGTTATAGGTCAGCACCTTGCCGCGCATCGACCTATTCCGCCGCGATCAGGGTCGCGCCCCGCACATGCGGCCGGCGCGCGCGGTAACTGGCGATGCGCTCTTCCACCTCGCCGCGGAAATTGCGGAACAGGCCCTGGATCGGCCAGACCGCGGCGTCGGCCAGACCGCAGATCGCATGACCTCCTTCGATGTTCGACGCCACCTCGAGCAGAAGGTCGATCTCGTGGGGCTCGGCGTCGCCGACCGCCATCCGCTCCATCACCCGCCACATCCAGCCGGTGCCCTCGCGGCAGGGCGTGCACTGGCCGCAGCTCTCGTGCTTGAAGAAGCGGCTGATGCGGGCGATGGCGCGGACGAGATCTGTGGACTTGTCCATCACGATCATGGTGCCGGTGCCCATCATCGACTTGAACTCGCGCGGCGAGTCGTAATCCATGAGCATCGTCTCGGCCTGCTCGGCCGTGATCATCGGGCAGGTCGCCCCGCCGGGGATGACCGCCTTCAGATTGCCCCAGCCGCCGCGCACACCGCCGAAATGATGCTCGATCATGGTGCGCATCGGCGTCGACATGGCTTCCTCGACCACCATGGGCCGATTGACGTGCCCGCAGGCCGACATCAGCTTCGTGCCGGCATTGTTGGGTCGGCCAAAGCCCAAGAACCACTCCGCGCCGCGGCGCAGGATGGTCCCGACGACGGCGATGGATTCCACGTTGTTGACCGTGCTCGGCCGGCCGTAGACGCCGGCATTGGCCGGAAACGGCGGTTTCAGGCGCGGCTGGCCCTTCTTGCCCTCCAGGCTCTCCAGCATGGCGGTCTCGTCGCCGCAGATATAGGCGCCGGCGCCGTGGTGGATGACCAGCTCGAAGTCCCAGCCGTGGATATTGTCCTTGCCGATCAGCCGCGCCGCCACGGCCTCTTCGACCGCCGCTTGCAGCCGTTCGCGTTCGGCGACGCACTCGCCGCGGATATAGATGAAGGCGTTGTGCGCGCGGATGGCGTAGCTGGCCAGAAAGGCGCCCTCAATGACCAGGTGCGGGTCGCCGCCGACCATCTGCCGGTCCTTGCACGCCCCGGGCTCGGACTCGTCGGCATTGACCACCAGATAGCGCGCGCCGCCGTCCTCTTCCTTCGGCATCAGCGACCACTTCACCCCGGTGACGAAGCCGCCGCCGCCGCGCCCGCGCAGGCCCGAGGCCTTGATCTGCTCGATGATCCAGTCCGGACCCGCATCGACCATGGCCCGGACGCCATTCCACGCCCCGCGCGAGCGCGCGCCCTCCAGCCGCCAGTCCTGGCGGCCGTAGAGGTTGGTGAAGATGCGGTCCTTGTCGGCGAGCAGTTCGGCCATATCCCCTACTCCGCGGCCACGAGGGTGGCGCCCTGCACGTGCGGGCGGCGCGAGCGGTAGCTCAGGATGCGCGCCTCGATCTCCGGGCGGAAGTGGCGGAACAACCCCTGGATCGGCCAGGCCGCCGCGTCGCCGAGCGCGCAGATGGTGTGGCCTTCGACCTGGCTGGCGACATCCAGCAGGGTGTCGATGTCTTCGGGCTCGGCCTCGCCATTGGCCATGCGCTCCAGCACCCGCCACATCCAGCCGGTGCCTTCGCGGCAGGGCGTGCACTGGCCGCAACTCTCATGCTTGTAGAAATAGGCGATGCGGGCGATGGCGCGGACCAGGTCGGTGGAATTGTCCATCACGATCACCGCCGCGGTGCCGAGACCGGACTTCAGCGCCGAGAGGCTGTCGAAATCCATCAGCGCCGTCTCGGCCTCGGCCGCCGGGATCATGCGCACCGACGAGCCGCCGGGAATGATGGCCTTGAGGTTGCCCCAGCCGCCGCGCACGCCGCCGGCGTGGTCCTCGATCAGCTGGCGAAGCGGGATCGACATCACCTCTTCGACATTGCACGGCCGCTCGACGTGGCCGGAGATGCACATCAGCTTGGTGCCGGTGTTGTTCGGCCGCCCGAAGCCAGCGAACCACTCCGCGCCGCGCCGGAGAATCGTGCCGACAACGGCGATGGATTCGACGTTGTTGACCGTGGTCGGGCAGCCATAGACGCCGGCGCCGGCCGGGAACGGTGGTTTCAGCCTGGGCTGGCCCTTCTTGCCTTCGAGGCTTTCCAGCAGCGCCGTCTCTTCGCCGCAGATATAGGCGCCGGCGCCGTGGTGGACGTAGCAGTCGAAATCCCAACCGTGGATGTTGCCCTTGCCGATCAGCTTGGCGGCATAGGCCTCGTCGATGGCCTGTTGCAGGATCTCGCGCTCGCGCACGTATTCACCGCGGACATAGATGTAGCAGACGTTGGCCTGCATGGCGAAGCTGGCGATCAGGCAGCCTTCGACGAAGAGATGCGGATCGTGCCGCATGATCTCGCGGTCCTTGCAGGTGCCGGGTTCGGATTCGTCGGCGTTGACCACCAGATAGTGCGGCCGCGCGGGGTTCACGACCTTGGGCATGAAGGACCATTTCAGCCCGGTGCCGAAGCCGGCCCCGCCGCGGCCGCGCAGGCCGGAATTCTTGATCTGGTCGATCAACCAGGCGGGGCCCATGCTCAGCATGTCGGCGGTGGCGTTCCAGGCGCCGCGCTGCTTCGCCGCCTCCAGCCGCCAGTCTTGGAAGCCGTAGAGGTTGGTGAAGATGCGGTCCTTGTCTTCCAGGATGCCGGTCATCGGGTTTCGGTCGCCCCTTCCCGGGCCTCGCTCAGGGCCGGCATGACCAGCGGATGCGCCGCCGACCACTGGCGGCGCTTGATGAAGGCCGCCAGCAGGCTGATCCAGCCGATGGCCAGCAGAACCAGCGAGGCGCCGAGCACGGCGAAGAAATAGGTGGCGATCGGCGCGATCTGGCCGATCACCTGGGCGGCGACCAGCAGCAACATGCCCGAGCCGGCGAGCCAGATGCCCACCCGGCTCCAGGGCTGGCCGGCGGCGCGCAGTTCGGCGCGGAAGACGTCGATCTCGCCGGTCATGAGGCGGCCGGCTCCGGCGCGTTGGGCAGCTTGGTGATCGGCTTGGCGGCCGAGCCGTCATAGAGGGCCGGATCGGTCAGGGTCAGCGCCCCGCCCGCCGGCTCCGAGGTGTGGCGCCCGGCATAGGAGCCCGGCTTCGGCGCGCCGCCTGAGGCGAACTCCTCGATGATCTGGGTCAGGGTCTCGGGCGTCAGGTCTTCGTAATAGTAGTCGTTGATCTGGGCCATGGGGGCATTCACGCAGGCGCCGAGGCACTCGACTTCTTCCCAGGAGAACCTGCCGTCGGCCGAGCGGTGGTTTTTCGGCCCGATCTTCGCCTCGCAGACGGCCATCAGGTCCTTGGACCCGCGCAACATGCAGGGCGTGGTGCCGCAAACCTGGATCAGGGCGACCGAGCCCACCGGCTCCAGCTGGAACATGGTGTAGAAGGTGGCGACCTCCAGGACGCGGATGGTCGCCATGCCGAGCAGTTCGCCGACCGCGCGGATGGCGGGTTCCGAAACCCAGCCCTCCTGCTTCTGCACCAGCCACAGGATCGGGATCACCGCCGACTGCTGGCGGCCTTGCGGATACTTGGCGATCCACACCTTGGCCGCGTCCATCGTCGCCTCGGAAAAGGCGAAGCTAGCGGGCTGGTCCTTGGCCAGGCGACGAACGCTCACCGGTCGATCTCCCCGAAGACGATGTCGAGCGAGCCCAGCACCGCCGCGACATCGGCCAGCATGTGGCCGCGGTTCATCCAGTCCATGGCCGCCAGATGCGGATAGCTGGGCGCGCGCACCTTGCAGCGATAAGGCTTGTTGGTGCCGTCGGAGACCAGATAGACGCCGAACTCGCCCTTGGGCGCCTCGACATAGGCGTAGACTTCGCCCTGCGGCGTGCGGAAGCCCTCGGTATAGAGCTTGAAGTGGTGGATCATCGCCTCCATCGAGCGCTTCATCTCGGCGCGGCGCGGCGGCGCGATCTTGTTGTCCTCGACCATCACCGGGCCCGGCGTCTGTCGCAGCAGGGTGCAGCACTGGCGCATGATGCGCAGGGACTGGCGCATCTCCTCCATGCGGCAGAGATAGCGGTCGTAGCAGTCGCCGTTGACCCCCAGCGGGATGTCGAACTCCAGTTCGTTATAGATCTCGTAGGGCTGGTTGCGGCGCAGGTCCCAGGCGACGCCCGAGCCGCGCAGCATCACGCCGGTGAAGCCCCAGGCGAAGGCCTCCTCGCGGGTGACGACGCCGATATTGACGTTGCGCTGCTTGAAGATGCGGTTGTCGGTGATCAGGCCGCTCATGTCCTCGAGCCGGCGCGGATAGGTCTCGCACCAAGCCTCGATGTCGTCGATCAGCGACGGGGTCAGGTCCTGGTGGACGCCGCCGGGGCGGAAATAGTTGGAGTGCAACCGGGCCCCGCAGGCGCGCTCGTAGAAGACCATCAGCTTTTCGCGTTCTTCGAAGCCCCAGGTCGGCAGGGTCCAGGCGCCGACGTCCATGGCCTGGGTGGTGATGTTCAGGATGTGGTTGAGGATGCGGCCGATCTCGCAATAGAGCACCCGGATGATCGAGCCCCGGCGCGGGACCTCGACGTCCAGCAGCTTCTCGATGGCCAGGCAGAAGGCGTGCTCCTGGTTCATCGGGCAGACATAGTCGAGCCGGTCGAAATACGGGATGTTCTGGAGGTAGGTCCTGGCCTCCATCAGCTTTTCGGTGCCGCGGTGCAGCAGGCCGATGTGCGGGTCGACCCGCTCGATCACCTCGCCGTCCAGCTCCAGCACCATGCGCAGCACGCCGTGCGCGGCCGGATGCTGCGGGCCGAAGTTGAGCGAGAACTTGCGCGGGCTGTCGGTGGCCACCGACTCCGACATTTCCGGGACGGGATGGGCGTCGTCGGCCATCACTTGGCCTCCGCTTTTTCGTCGCCCGGCAGCACGTATTCCGCGCCTTCCCAGGGCGAGAGGAAGTCGAAGGCGCGGAACTGGGTGATCTTCACCGGCTCGTAGACCACCCGCTTCTGTTCGTCGTCGTAGCGGACCTCGACATAGCCGGTCATCGGGAAATCCTTGCGCAAAGGATGCCCCTGGAAGCCGTAGTCGGTAAGGATGCGGCGCAGGTCCGGGTGCCCGTCGAAGGGGATGCCGAACATGTCGAAGGCTTCGCGCTCGTACCAGTCGGCGCACGGATAGACGCCGGTGACGGTGTCGACCGCCTCGTTCTCGGCGGCCTCGACCTTGACCCTGACCCGCCGGTTGGCGGTCATGGAGAGCAGGATATAGACCACGTCGAACCGCTTGGGCCGTTCGGGATAGTCGACGGCCGTCAGGTCCAGCATCTGTTGGAACGGCGTCTCGGCATCGCCACGCAGCGCGGTCAGCACCTGGACGATGCGGCTGGTGTCAGCGTGCAGGGTCAGGTCGCCGAACGCCACCGTAAAGCCGTGGACCGCGCCCTGGCTATTGGCTTGCAGGCGCTCGCCAAGGCTGGTCAGCACATCGTCGGCGACGGCGAAGATCATCGTTCGATCGTCCCGGTGCGGCGAATCTTCTTCTGCAGCTGCAGCACACCATAGACCAGCGCCTCGGCGGTCGGCGGGCAGCCCGGCACATAGATGTCGACCGGCACGACGCGGTCGCAGCCGCGCACCACC
>ODAK010006117.1_pt1 | contig 12171 bp, 9 predicted proteins | sample 1539591 | NCBI WGS metagenome assembly ODAK01 (sample SAMEA3539303, study PRJEB22396) | soil metagenome | biome: tundra; feature: field; material: soil | place: USA | collected 2010-05 | depth 0.15 m | reverse complement strand
CGCGGCGCCGCAGCATCCCTACACGCGCGCCTTGCTCTCGGCGATTCCGGTGGCGGACCCCGACGCGCCCCGCCAGCGCATCGTGCTGGATCCGGCACTCGTCAATCGCGAAGCCGCGCTAAAGGAAATCGCCGCCGGTCATTTCGCAGCGGTGTAGTCGTCGACGGCGAAGACGTGCGCGCCACCCCGTTCGAGCCGCACGTACAACCCGCCGCCAGTTTCGATCGCGGCGCGCGGCCACGGATACCGCTGGCCGTCGAGCAGATCTTCGAACGTCAGCGTCTCGCCACCCGTGGGAAGGTCGCCGCCCAGGACGACGTGGCCCTGCGCAGGCCCGTCTCCGAGGTTCACCACGACGATGCGCAGCGGCGCGTCAACGGGATGGCCGCGCCATCGCCAGGCGACGAGGTTTTCGTGGCTGTCGTCGCCGGCCGGCGACAGCTCGAGCAGCCGCCACTCGCCATCATGAAACGGCGCTGAATCGACAATGGCCAGCAGGCGGCGATAAAACGCCAGCAGCGCCGCGTCCACGGGCTCGTCGGGCATGACGCCCAGCTGCACCGGCAGCCGCGCCCGTCGTCCTTCGAACTGGCCGTCGTGGTAGAAGCGCAGCCCCGGCAGCGTACTGACGGCGACCGCCGCCGCCCTGACGCGATCGCCGAACGCGACGACGCTCCGCAGCTCGTCGTGATTCTCGATGAACCGCGCCGATCGCCGCTGAAACGCATCGTCGGCGACGAGGTGGGCCCGCACGTCGCGTGCCGGCTCGTGGACGAGACGATCGTACAAACGCTTGTCGTACGTGAAATCGAGCCCGAGCTGCTGCAGCCGCGACTCGAGATCCCAGTACACCTCGGCGATCAGCGTGAACCCCGGCACGGCCGCGCGAGCATCCGACCAGAACTCGGTGGCCGGCGCCGGCGCATGGACCAGCGATCCCCACGTGCGGCCGAACACGTCCGTCAGCGCCAGCATCGCCATGTCGCAGCGTGCGCCGTCGGCATGCTGGGCAATCGTGCGGAGCTCGCCGATGATCGCGGCGCGCGTGTCGTCGTTGAAGTGATCCAGCTGCGCGACGTCGGTCCACGGCGGAAAGTACGGGTCGCGGCCGCAGGCGACGAACCGCCGTTCGCCCGACGGCAAGGCGACCGTCCGAAACGCGGACGGATCGCGGCCGGCGACGTCGGCCGGCGCGCTGACGTAGCGCGCCGGATGATCGTGCATCCACCCGTGATCGAAGCCGGTGTGGTTTGGAATGAAGTCGACGACGAGCTGCATCCCGCGTGCGTGCAGTTTCTCACGCACGGCGTCGACGTCGGCCCACGAGCCGATGCGCGGGTCGGGTTCGTAGGCGGCGATGGAGTATGCGGAGCCGACGACATCCGACATCTGCCATCGCGGCAGAGCGCGATCGTACTCCGGAAACATCAACGCATTCGACCGCGCGATCTCGCGGCCGAGCGGGCTGCGGCGCCAGATGCCCATCAGATAGACGAGATCGATCCCGAGCGCCGCGAGCGCGTCCCATTGCGCGTCGGGGACGCCGCCGAGGGTCAGCGATCGGCCGTGGCGACGCGAGAGGGCGTCCAGCCAGGGCCAGGTGTTGATTTCGTAGAGGTGGGGATGGGGACGCAAGCGCCTACGCAGCGCGCCGCACGTCGTTTTCGACCATGCCGTCGCGGATGTGGATGGTGCGATAGGCAAATGCCGCGACGTCGGGTTCGTGCGTGACGAGGACAATCGTGTTGCCGCTCTTGTGGAGCCGCTCGAACAGCCCCATGATTTCGGCGCCGGTCTTCGAGTCGAGGTTGCCGGTCGGCTCGTCGGCGAGAAGAATCGACGGGTTGTTGACGAGCGCGCGTGCCACGGCGACGCGCTGGCGCTGGCCGCCGGACAGCTCGTTGGGCCGATGGGTAATGCGATCGCCGAGCTCGACCTTCTGCAGCGCCTGCTTGGCGCGTTCCTGACGGTCTTTGGCCGGCACGCCCGCATAGACGAGCGGCAGCTCGACGTTGTGCAGCGCGGTCGCGCGCGGCAGCAGGTTGAACGTCTGAAAGACGAAGCCGATCTCTTCGTTGCGGATCCGCGCGAGCTCGTTGTCGTTCATCTGGCTCACCTGCTTGCCGTTGAGCAGATACGAGCCCTTGCTCGGCGTATCGAGGCAGCCGATGAGATTCATCAGCGTCGACTTGCCCGAGCCGGACGGCCCCATGATCGCGACGTATTCGCCGGGGTCGATGGAGATCGAAACGCCGCGCAGCGCGTGGATCTCTTCCGCGCCCATGACGTAGGTTTTCCAGAGGTCGACGGTTTCAATCAGAGCCATAGTTGGAGCCGTAAGACTGAGACGAGCGGACCCGCCCGAGTGTTCCCTTAAGCTTACGTGCCGCCCCGCAGCCGCGCCAGCAGATTCTTGACGGCCGCGGGCGCATCCACGGGAATATGCGCATCCCAGACGCGCGTGTCGACGGGAATGACGGTCACCTTCGCGCCCGGCGCCCGCGCCTTGCGCCGCTGCGCGGAGATCGCGTCTTCCAGCTCGCGGCGCGGCGCCATCGCCGTCCCCATCAGAAAAACGCAGACTTCCTCGTCCGACGGTGTGTTCAGCTTGCCGATCTGCGTCCAGGTGTCGCCCACCGCGGCGGCATCCACGCGCGGGACGAATCGTCCCAGCAGCCGCGGACCCTTGCCGCGGCCGAACAGCTTGGCCTTCGGCACGAACGCGAGATCGAATCCGCGAGCTGGCGATTCATCGTACGCCTTGCCCATGGCCAGGGCGAAGGCCTGGCGGAACCGGCTGAGCGTCGCCTTGCGGACATACTCGTCGCGCGTCGCGCGCTCCTCCGAGAACCATTCGCCCTTCGACGCGCCGGGTTCGGGCGGCGCCTCCGGCGCCGGTGCGGTCTGTGATGCCGGCGCCTTGGGTTCGGCCGCCGGTGGCGGCGGCGCCGTCACCGCGCCCGACGCGCACGCGCGGTCGTACTCGGCGCGGCGCCCTTCGTCGGAGAGAATGCGGTACGCCTCGGTCAGCTCGGCGGCGCGGTCGGCCGCCATCGCCTGGAATTCCTTGCCGAGGTGCTGAACCTTGTCGGGGTGATAGCGTGCGATTTGCAGCCGGAACGCGCGTTTGACCTCGTCCTGCGGCGCGGCCGGCGCAATCTCGAGCAGCCTGTAGTAGTCCTTCAATTACTTCTTGAACTCCGCCACGTTGCCGGGCGGCAGCTCGCGCCGCTCCGGTTGATCGCGCCCCTCACGATCGCGCAGACGCTTGGGACTCTTCTTCGGCTCGGTGGTGCGCGCGCAGTACGGACAGAAATTCCATCCCGGCTGCAGCGCGCGGCCGCAGTGCGGACACCCGCCGCTCAGACGCTTGCCGCACTGCGGGCAGGCGAGAAAATCGACGCCGACCGCCGACCCGCACCCCGCGCAGAGCGTCCGCATCTCGCGCACTTCGGTGACCACGCGTAGCAGCTCTTCCGGCGTCGTCACGCCGCTCTTCACCTTCGACAGCCCGTCCTCGCCCAGGCTGATCATGCCGCTCGACAACGCCGCCTCGCGGATCTGATCTTCGGGCGCGCGCGCCGAAATCAGCCGCCGCAGCTTGTCGGAGACGCGCATCACTTCGTAGATGCCGATACGCCCGCGATAGCCGGTGTGGTTGCATTGGTCGCAGCCGACCGATTTGTAGAACGGAATCGCCGACGCGTCGGCGTCCGCGATGTTCAGCGACCGCAACGTGTCGGCCGGCGGCGTGTACTGGCGCCGGCAGTGGATGCACAGCCGCCGCACGAGGCGCTGCGCCACGACTCCGATGAGCGCCGAGGCGATGACGTACGGCTCCGTGCCGATGTCCATCAGGCGCGTCACGACCGACGGCGCGTTGTCGGTGTGCAGCGTCGAGAGCACGAGATGCCCCGTCTGCGCCGCCTGCATCGCGATCTTCGCCGTCTCCGCGTCGCGGATTTCGCCGAGCAGAATGACGTCGGGATCCTGCCGCAGAATCGACCGCAGCGCGCTCGCGAATGTCAGCTTGATCTTCTCGTTGATCTGCGTCTGATTGACGCCCGGGATCTGGTACTCGACCGGATCCTCGATCGTGATGATGTTGGTCTTCTCCGACTGCACCGCCTTCAGCGCCGAGCTCAGCGTCGTCGTCTTGCCGCTGCCCGTCGGGCCGACGACGAGAATCATGCCGTGCTGATGGCGGAGAAAATCGCGGACCTCCTCGAGCGCCGTCGCCGACATCCCGATCTCCTCGAGCGACGGAACACCCTTGCGGTGATCGAGGACGCGCATGACGACTTTTTCGCCGAAGAGCGTGCGGAGCGTCGACACGCGGAAGTCGACCTCGGTACCGTCGTCGGCCGTCGAGCGGAGACGGCCGTCCTGCGGCAGCCGCTTCTCGGCGATGTCCATGCCCGCCATGATCTTCAGCCGCGCGATCAGCCCTTCGTGGACCCACTTGGGCAGGTCCATCACTTCCTTCAGCAGCCCGTCGAGACGATGGCGGATGAGGACGCCTTTTTCCATCGGCTCGACGTGGATGTCGCTCGCCTTGCTCTTGATCGCGCTCTTCACGACGAGGTCGACGAGATCGATGATCGGCGCCGCCTCGCTGCGCTCCTTGAGGCCCGAGACCGGCTCGAACACTTCCTCTTCCGCGCGGCGGGCGAGTGCCGTTTCGTCGCCCGGCATCCCGCGCCCGCGCAGCGTCGGCGCCGCCGCCGTCACGATGAGGTCCGAACCGATCTGGTTCGTGCGCATCAGCGCCTTGTCGGGGTAGCCGCTCTGGATTGCCTCGATGATGTCGGCGCGGGTTGCCACGACCTGCTTGATGCGGTAGCCGGTCTGGAACTCGAGATCCTGCACGAGGCTGAAGAGCAGCGGGTCGGACATCGCGACCGTCAGCAGGTTCTTCTCGAGACCGACCGCGACGCAGACCCGCTTGAGCGAGACTTCCTTCGGAATGAGCACCACCGCCGGAGGATCGGGCGGGTTCTCGGCCAGGTTGACGTAGGGGAACCCGAGTTGGAACGCAAGCGCCTTGGCGATCTGTTTCTCAGTCGCAAGATTCATCCGCACCAGCACGACGCCCAGCCGCTCGCCGGTGCGCTTGTGCTCGTCCAGAGCGGTCCGCAGGTCGCTTTCTGTGATGAGTCCTGCCTGAATCAGGCACTCACCGATTTTCTTGCGCACCCTGAATTCACCCTAACTGATTGCTGACAAACGAGAAAACCATTTTAGCGGAGCGCGGTACGAAGTGATCAAGACGAAATCGCGACAATTTCAATATTGTCATACCTACCCACTACATCTTGTGGCTTCGGTCCCGACTTCCACCACGCAGCAATTCACTTCCCGACAGCCTCGCTCAGCAATAACTGCCTCGGCTGCCCGCCCGCATCCCGCAACAGCACGCGTGTCGGCGTGATGTCGACGACGCGCGCGCCCTTCACGTCGTCGCCCGATTGCACGATCCGGCCGTCAATGATCGCCAGTTGACGATTCGGCGCGTACAGAATCGTCCCCAACGCGGCGTCAAATGGCGCGGGCGCCGCGCCCGGCAGCCGCGCCGCCGCGCGCATGACGCGCGGTTTCCTCTCCAGCGGCGCCTTCCCGTGGGTCGCGCCGCTTCTCACCGGGCGTTCGATCGCCTCAGCCAGCTTCGGCTGCGCGACCGGCACGGCCGGTCTTGGCGTCGGCCGCGTCGGCGCCGGCCAGGGCCGCGCTGGCAGCGGCCGCGACATCGATCGCACGATCGGCGTCTGGATCAGGGAAGGCATCCAGGACCGCTCGATGCTCCACGCGCCGGCGAGCCCGGCGGCGACCCCCGCCATGACAGCCACGCGCGCGAGCCTGGTGTTCGTCGATCGACCCTGCGCGTCGCGCAGCAGATTGATCGGCGCCCGTCGATCGGCCGCCACCGCCCACGCCAGTCGCAGCGCCGACGCGCGCTCGCGAAACGCGTCGGAGGGCTCCGGCAGATGCGCGGCATCGATCGCAAACAGCGAGTCGAGCGTCTCGACCTCGACGTCGAGCCGCTCCATCAGCGGCATCGTCGTCGACCGCAGATCCGAGAGGCCGCCGCAGATGCAGACTTGCCGCACCGGAGCGCTGAAGGCGCCGAAGAGCGCGGCGAGCTCGTCGGCCAGCCGCGCCGCGACATCCAGCCGCGGGCGCAGCCGCCCGGCCTCGTTCTCGACATATCCCCACGCCATGTCGCGCGCGGCGACGAGCAGGCCGTTTCGCACGAGCACGGCGCAGCTCGCCGTTTCCTCGAGCGCGACGTACGCGTCGATCGCGTCCGGCGTCGCCATCGCGCGGCGGGTGCGCGCGAGCGACAACAGCGCGAGCGCGGGCGTCACGACCGACCGGATGCGCACGCCGGCGGCGACGATCGGCCGCAGCACGGCGCTCACGGCCGACGCGTCAGCGACGGCGAGCATCACCAGCCGGCGCCCGTATCCTTCCACCGGCGATCCAGCCGGCGCAATGCCCGCGAGCAGGTGTTGCCGATCGAAGCGCACGTCGCGCAGCGACTCGGCGAACTTCGAAACCGCCTCGGCACGCATCGCCTCGTAGCGGCCGTCGGCCACTGGGATCAGGCGATGCTCGCAGCACGCGTTCCAGACGACGACCGCCGCCTGACGTCCACGAAGCGACGCGAGCGTCCGCGTCGTCTCCAGACCCGTCAGCGGCAAATCGGCAAACGAGCGGACTCGCGTATCACGCGTCGACGAGCCAGACGGGCCCGACGATCCCCATCGGGGGCTCCGCTCGATTTCGACGATGCGGCAGGCGAGCGACGAGACTTCGATGCCGAGGTTGGTACCCAACTCCTGTCCTTCTTTCGGTTCGGGACGCCGCGGTCGGTAGCGAGGCGCTTGTCGGCCGCACGGCGTTGCACGGAAATGCACCGCGCGGAACGACGCGCTGCGCGCTTGCGTCGGCCGGGCGGTTGAGTGAACATGTTCTATCCGGACAATGGAGTCGAACGATCCCGCATTTGGCGACGAAGAAGGCGGCCACGCGCAGCACGACCTGCGGCAGCAGATCTCCGGTGTGCTGCTCGAGCGCATCGACGCCATCACCGCAGACACGGTCGCGATCTTTCCGTTCAGCGGCGCCGAAACGCTCGATGCGGAGCTGTGCAACCGCGTGGGACATCTGCTCGTGGAGCTCCTGGCCGTCGCCGTGCGCGACGGGCGGCTCGAGCCGCGCGGCGGTCTCGTCGCCGATCTTCACCGCATCGTGCTGGAACGCGGGCTCTCGATGGAACGCCTCTTCACCTTCGCGTATCTGACCGAGCGGACGGTGGTCGACGAACTGGCGGTGGACGAGACGTTCGGCGCCACGAGTGAGCCGTGGCCGCTCGTCGCGCAGCTCGTGCGGCGCGGGTCGTTCGACCTGCTCGCCGCCTACACCGAGCTCGCCCAGCTCGAGCCGAGCGGCACCGCGATCGTCGATCGCCTGACGACGCTGTATACGCGGCCGATGTTTCAAGCCGTGCTCGAGAAGGAGCTGGAGCGCGCGGGCAGGTTCGGTTACGACGTCTCGCTGATTTTATTCGATGTCGATCATCTGTCGGAGATCAACAAGGAGCACGGCTACGGCGTCGGCGACAAGATTCTCGAGCGCCTCGGGATCACGCTGCGGACCTATTTCCGGCAGCATGACTGGGTCGCGCGCCACTCCGAAGATTCCATCGTCGTCTTGCTGACGCGCACCGATTCGGACAACGCGGCCGAACTCGCCGAGCGCGTCCGGAAGACGGTGGAAGAACGGCTCGAGTTCAAGGATCACCGCGACGACCGGACGGTCGCGGTGACGCTGAGCGCGGCCGTGGTGAACCTGAAAGTGGCGATCGGCGACGTGGTCGATCCCGAGCGGCTGATGGCCGACGCGGAGGCCGCGGTCGAGGGCGCCAAACAGGACGGCCGAAACCGCGTGAGGCGCATCGACGGCTATTCGGGCGTGCAACCGCAGCGTCCCGCCTCGAGCGCGTAGCTACCCGTACTCGTCCTCGTAGGTTTCCTTCAGCTTCGCGACGACACCGGGATCGGCGAGCGTCGTCGTGTCGCCGAGGGCCTTCCCTTCGGCGATGTCGCGGAGCAGGCGCCGCATGATCTTCCCCGAGCGTGTCTTCGGCAGATCAGCGGTGAAGAGAATATCGTCCGGCCGGGCGATCGCGCCGATCTTCCTGACGACGTGTTCCTTCAGTTCGTCGCCGAGATCCTTGGTCCACGTGACGCCGTCCTTGAGCGTGACGAACGCGGCGATCGCCTGTCCTTTCAGCTCATGCGCACGGCCGACGACCGCCGCTTCCGCGACGGTCGGATGATCGACGAGCGCGCTCTCGACTTCCATCGTCCCCAGGCGGTGCCCGGCGACGTTGATGACGTCATCGACGCGGCCGAGGAGCCAGAAGCAGCCGTCGGCGTCGCGCTTGGCGCCGTCGCCCGTGACGTAGACGCCGGGTCCCCACTTGTTCCAGTACTGCTTCACGTAGCGATCCGGATCGCCGTAGATGCCGCGGAGCATCGAGGGCCACGGACGCGTCAGCGCGAGCAGCCCGCCGCCGACGTCAACTCTGTCGCCCGCCTCCGTAAAGATCTCGGCGGCGATGCCGGGGAACGGCCGCGTGGCGGATCCCGGCTTGAGCGTCGTCACGCCAGGAAGCGGCGTGATCATGATGGCGCCCGTTTCGGTTTGCCACCAGGTGTCGACGACGGGACATCTGTCGGCGCCGATGAAGTGGTAGTACCACACCCACGCTTCGGGGTTGATTGGCTCGCCAACGCTGCCTAGGAGACGCAGCGACGAGAGATCGTGGCGCTTCGGCCATTCGGTGCCCCAGCGCATGAACGCGCGGACGGCGGTCGGCGCCGTATAGAGGATCGTCACGCCGTGGCGCTCGACGAGCGACCAGAAGCGATCCTTCTGCGGCCAGTCGGGGGCGCCTTCGTACATCAGCACGGTGGCGCCGTTGGCGAGCGGCCCGTAGACAACGTAGCTGTGTCCGGTGACCCATCCGATGTCGGCGGTGCACCAATAGACATCTTCCTCGTGCAGATCGAACACGAGCTTGGTCGTCGCATAGGCGCCGACAAGGTACCCGCCCGTCGTGTGGACGATGCCCTTGGGTTTTCCGGTCGTGCCCGACGTGTAGAGGATGTAGAGCATGTCCTCCGAGTCCATCGGCTCCGGTTCGCAGTTGAGGGGCGCGTCCTGCATCAGGCGGTGGTACCAGTGGTCTCGTCCCTCCTGAATGTGCACGGGTATCGGTCCGGCGCCGCGTTGGACGACGATGACGTTTTCGATCGAGGGGGCGCCGGCGAGCGCCTCGTCGGCCACCTGTTTGAGCGGGACGATCTGCCCGCGTCGATAGCCGCCGTCGGCGGTGATGAGCAGCCGCGCTTTCTGGTCGTTGATGCGGTCGCGCAGCGAGTCGGCGCTGAAGCCGCCGAACACGACGCTGTGGACGGCGCCGATGCGCGTGCAGGCGAGCATCGCAATCGCGAGCTCGGGAATGAGCGGCAGGTAGATTGCCACCCGGTCGCCTTTGGTGATGCCGAGCGACTTGAGGACGTTGGCGAACGCGGAGACGTCGCGAAAGAGATCGAAGTAGGTGAGCGTGCGGCGATCGCCCGGTTCGCCTTCCCAGATGAGCGCGGCCTTGTTGCGCCGCGGTCCGCGGAGGTGGCGGTCGAGACAGTTGACGCTGACGTTGAGCGTGCCGCCGACGAACCACTTGGCATGGGGCGGTTGCCAGTCGAGCACGCGATCCCAGCGGCGCGACCATTCAAGCTCATCGGCGAAGCGCGCCCAGAACGCTTCCGGATCGCGGTCCGCCTCGGCGTAGATCGATTCGTCGCTGACGAGCGCGTGGGCTTTGAATTCGGATGATGCAGAGAACGTGCGGTGTTCGCGGAGAAGATCGTCGATTTCAGCAGGCTTTTCGTCGGCCATGCGGACAGTATAGGGGGGGTCGGGAGCCTTTTGTAGTTTTTGCCACCTTTGTTGGCATGGCAAGCCGTACGGAGGGTGGCAAAAACTACAAAAGGCTCCCGACCCCCTCCAGCGACGCGAGCCGGGCACGCACTTGCGCGGCGAGCTCGCCGTGCGTCACGGTCCCGAGCTTCAGAAACGTGCGGTAATGTTCGACCGCCGTCGCCTTGTCGCCGATCTCGTCGGCGACGACCGCCAGGTTGTAGTGGGAGCCCGCGTTGCGCGGATCGATCTCGACGGCGCGCCGCAGCAGATCGCGCGCGTCGGCCAGACGGCCGGCCGCCTTCTGCACGAGCGCCAGATTGACCATCGACTCGACGTTACGCGGGTCGGAGACGAGCGCGACACGGAATTCAGCCGCCGCCTGATCCATCTGTCCGCCACGCATGAAAGCGACGCCGAGATTGTTGTGCGCCCTGACGTATTTCGGCTCGAGCACGATCGCCCGTTGAAACTGCTTCACTGCCTCGTCGTACTGCGCGTGATCCTGGTACAGCAGGCCCAGATTGTTGTGGACCTCGGCGCTCGCGTCGTTCTGTTCGAGCAGCAACCGGTATTGCGCGAGCGCGTTGTCGAAATCGCCGACGCGCTGATAGTAGACCGCGAGGCCGAAATGGTCCGCCGTCACCGGGACCGAGGGCGGCGCGGCCGGTGATGGACTCGGCGTGAGCGCGGGCGCCGCCGCGCGTCGCGGCGCCGGCGACGTGCGCACGTCCGGCGGCGATGCCGCCGCACGAGGCACAGGCGTCGAGCGCACGTTCGGCGGCGATGTCGCCGGACGAGGCGCCGGCGTCGCTGCTGGCGTCGGCGGCGCGGCGCGCGCGATCGGAGACGGAGTCGGTCGCACGGCGCTCGGCGCGGGCGTCGGTGTCGTCGCCCGCAGGAGCGGCGCCGGCGACGCCGTGGGTGTCCTCGCCACCGTCGCCGGCGACCGGGGCGATGGTGACGGCGGCACAGCTGTCGCGCTCGGCAATGTCGGCGTCTCGATGGGCCTCGGCGTCGGCCGCGGCGGCGGTGACAATGCCGGCGTCGGTTTGGGCGACGGAGGCAGCGTCGCCAGAGGAGTCGGCGACGCACGCACGATCGCCGCTGATCCTGGGGGAACTGCCGGAGTCGGCCGCGGCGGCGGAGTAGCAGACGGACGCGCCACGAGCGGCGTGGGCGCCGGTGTCGCGGGCCGCGGCGGCGCCGGTGTCGCGGATCGCAGCGGCGCCGGTGTTGGTGTCGGCCGACGCGCGGCGACCTGCCGAACCGGCTGCGCGAGCGGCGGCGTCGACGGCGCCGGGGGCGCCAGTATCATGACCAACGCCCACAGCCCCAGAAAACCGACCGCCACGGCGCCGGCGCCATAGATCGCCAACGTCTTCAGCGGCGGCCGCCCCTGATCGCGTTGCCGCCGGTAGCCGAGCATCGTCAGCACGGCGTCGGCGCGAGCGCTCCTGCCTCCCGCCGGCTGATCGTCGTGATCGGACTTGCGGCGCCGAAGCGCGTCCAGGATCAGACTCACGGTTCGATTCCAGAGCGGCGCACGACCGGATCCGGCTCATGCGAGGAAGCGGCGACCAGTCCCATCGCCATTCCCGCAGACACGATCCGCGCGTCGGCTCCGGCCACGCTGGTCTTGAGCCGCGCCGCGTCGGCGCGCGCCGCTTCAGGATCAGTGTATGCCCCCGCGAGCACGCGCTGCCAGCGGCCGCGCTCGCCGAGATCGACCTCGGCGTAGTACACGGGGAAGCCCGACGCCTCCAGCCACTCGGTCACCGCGCGGATGGCGCTGCTGCTCGTCACGCGCACATCGTCGGGCCCGGAGACCGGGTACGACCCGATGAGAATCGTCAGCGCCGCCTCCGAAGGGAGCTGGCGATCGACCGGCTCGGCGGACGGCGTCAGCGGATCGTGCGCCGGCGTGATCCCGTTCGCGGACCGCGCATCGCCCTGCGGGCCGCGCGCCGCCGGCGAACTGGCCTCCAGCCGCGCCGCGAACGTTCCAGGAGCAAACCGCTGGTAGAGAATCGTCGTCGCGCTCACAGCCATCGCCGATGCCAACAGCGCGACGGCCGCGCTCGCGAGAAGCGACGCGCGCCACGTCAGCCGCGGCACGCCGAACCGGCTCGGCGCCGCCGGCGATTGCAAGTCAAGGCTCTTGGCCGCGTGCACGACCAT
>ODAK010006116.1_pt1 | contig 12173 bp, 10 predicted proteins | sample 1539591 | NCBI WGS metagenome assembly ODAK01 (sample SAMEA3539303, study PRJEB22396) | soil metagenome | biome: tundra; feature: field; material: soil | place: USA | collected 2010-05 | depth 0.15 m | reverse complement strand
GCGTCGCCAAGGCCCACGCCGACGTGATACTCATCTCGGGCCACGACGGCGGCACCGGGGCGGCCCCCCTGTCCTCGCTCAAGCACGCCGGCACGCCCTGGGAGATCGGCCTGGCCGAAACGCATCAGACGCTGGCCGCCAACGGTCTGCGCAGCCGGGTGGTCGTGCAGGTCGATGGCCAGTTAAAGACCGGCCGCGACGTGATCATCGCGGCGCTACTGGGCGCCGAAGAGTACGGCTTCGCTACCGCGCCGCTGGTGGTATCGGGCTGCGTGATGATGCGCGTCTGTCATTTGGACACCTGTCCGGTCGGCATCGCCACCCAGAATCCGAAATTGCGTGAGCGCTTCACCGGTCAGCCCGAGTTCGTCGAGAATTTTTTCGAATTCATTGCCCAAGAGGTCCGCGAGTATCTGGCCCTGCTCGGCGCGCGCACGCTCGACGAGATTATTGGCGACACCACGCGCATCAGCGTTGACCCGCCGGGCGAGGCGAACAATGATCTCGACCTCAGCGCCCTGCTGGCGGTCGTGCATCCCGATCAGCGCCGTCAAAGCATGAAGCAGGACCACGGACTGGACGGCGCGCTGGATTGGACCTTCCTCGACGATGCGGTCACGGCCGCCCACAAGGGAACGCCGCTCACGGTGCGCACCACCGTGCGCAACGTCAACCGGACGGTGGGCACGCTGACCGGCAGCGCCATTACCCGCTCGTTGGGCGCCAGGACGCTACCGGACAATCACATCCAGATCTACTTAGAAGGATCCTCGGGCCAGAGTTTGGGCGCCTTCATTCCCGCCGGGCTGACGCTGCGACTCACCGGCGACGCTAACGACTACGCCGGCAAGGGCCTGTCGGGCGGACGCATTATCATCAAACCCTTCGCCGAGTCGACCTTTCGCAGCGACGAGAACATCATCGCCGGCAACGTCATTGGTTACGGCGCCACTAGCGGCGAGATCTTCATCAGCGGCGTGGTGGGCGAGCGCTGCGGCGTGCGCAACTCCGGCGCCACCATCGTGGTCGAAGGAACCGGGGACCACGCCTGTGAGTACATGACCGGGGGAGTGGTGGTGATTCTGGGCCACGTCGGTCGCAACCTCGCCGCCGGGATGTCGGGCGGCACGCTCTACCTCTACGACCCCGATCAACAGATCTACGACCACCTGAGCGCCGGGGTCTACGAGATTGATCCTTTGGAATACGAAGACGACGAAAAGCTGCTCGTCTTGCTGGAGCGCTTTCGCGACGAGACGGGCTCGAAGAAGGCCGACGCGCTGCTGCAGAGTTGGCGCGAGGCCCGCATGGTATTTGTCCGGGTCGAGACCTCGGAGTACCAGCGCGTGCGCGACGAGCTGCGCAATGGCTAAGCCCACTGGATTTCTCGAGTTCGACCGTCTGGGTCCGACCCTTCGACCGGTGCCGGTGCGCCTTCGCGACTGGCACGAGGTCTACGAGCCCCAAGACGACGGCCAGGTCGTGGCTCAGGCCACGCGCTGCATGGACTGCGGCATTCCTTTTTGCATGCAGGGCTGTCCGCTGGGCAACCGCATTCCCGACTTCAACGACCGGGTCTACCACTCCCAATGGGAGCAGGCCGCGGCGCAGCTTTTCAGCACCAACAACTTCCCGGAGTTCACCGGTCGGCTCTGCCCGGCCCCCTGTGAGTCGGCCTGCGTTTTGGGCATTGGCAGCGATCCGGTGACGATTGAACGCATTGAGTACGAAATCGCCGAGCACGCCTTCTTCAACGGTTTTGAGGTGGCGAGCGCGAGCGAGACCAAGACGGGCAAGCACGTGGTGGTGGTGGGCTCGGGCCCGGCCGGTCTCGCCGCCGCGGCCCAGCTGCGCGGCGTGGGCCACGACGTCGCGGTCTACGAACGCAGCGACGCCATCGGCGGACTCCTGCGCTACGGCATTCCCGAATTCAAACTGGAAAAGGCGGTGCTCGATCGCCGCCTCGAGGTCATGGAAAAGTCGGGCATCACCTTCCATCCCGGCGTCACGGTGGGCGAGGACGGCACGCCGCTCACCGACCTACAAAGCAACTTCGACGCGGTGTTACTGGCTCTCGGTTCGACTATTCCCCGTCTCATCGACGTGCCGGGCGCCGAGCTCGAAGGCATCTATCCGGCCATGATCTACCTCGAGGCGTCCAATCGGTCGGTGCGCGACGGCGTTGAAACGACCATCAACGCCCGGGGACTGCACGTGATCATCCTGGGCGGTGGCGACACCGGCGCGGACTGCCTCGGCACGCTGCACCGGCAAGGCGCGGCCTCGGTGGTCCAGATCGAAATCTTGGACCGGCCCCCACTCACGCGCCCGGCGTCCGAGCCGTGGCCCACCATGGCCCGACTCCTAAAGAGCACCTCGGCCCACCTCGAGGGTGGCGACCGAATCTTTTCGACCGAAACGCTGGAGTTCCGGGGCGAGGGTCGACTCCAAGAGTTGGTCCTGCGCGACAATTCGAGCGGCGAACTGGTGGGAACGCCCGCCGATCTGGTGCTGATCGCGGCCGGATTTGTGGGCCCGGAACTAGAAGCGCTGGGCCTCAACCAAGAGCCTTTCCTCACCGCGCGTTCGACCCTGTCGGTCGGCGCCGATTGGGCGCTCGCCACGGCGCCGGGGGAGGCGCCGGTCTTCGCCTGCGGCGACGCCGTGCGCGGACAGAGCTTGATTGTCTGGGCCATCGCCGAAGGCCGCAGCGCGGCCAGCGCCATTGACGGCTATCTACGCGGCGAACCGTCACGATTGCCGGCCCCGATCAATCCCTACGAACTTTCCTGGTAGTTCCACACCGGCGCTCTCAGTTTTGTAGCATCATCGCAACGGCGTCCACCAGGGGGAACTATGCGCAGCACGATGCAAGACGGGCCACTCTTGATTAGTGGGATCATCCAGCACGGCGAGTCGGTCTACGCCGACAAGAAGATCTTCACGGTCACGCCCGACGGGGGGCAGGAATCGACCTTTTTCCAGATCGCCAAGCGCGCCGAGCAGTTAGCCGCCGCCCTCACCAAACTGGGAGTCGAGCGCGACGACCGGGTGGCCACCTTCATGTGGAACAACCAGACCCACGTCGAGGCCTACTTCGCCATCCCCTGCATGGGAGCCATACTGCACACGCTCAATATCCGGCTCTTCCCCGAGCAGCTGGCCTTCATCATCAACCACGCCCAGGACAAAGTGATCATCGTGGACAATTCGCTGATGCCCCTGCTGGCCAAGGTGCGCGACCAGATCCCTTCGGTCCAGCACATCATCGTCAACGGCACCGACACCAGTGGTCTGCTCGGCGAGACGATCGACTACGAGGCGTTCATCAACACCGAGTCGCCGGGATTCGTCTGGCCCGAACTGGACGAGCACTCGGCGGCCATTCTCTGTTACACCTCGGGAACGACCGGCGACCCCAAGGGCGTGCTGTACTCGCACCGCTCCACCTGGCTGCACTCCTTGGCCTCGACGTCGACCAATTCAATCGGGTTCAGCGAGCGTGACCGAGTCTTGCTCATCGTGCCAATGTTCCACGTCAACGCCTGGGGATCGGTCTTCACGGCCTATTTCTGTGGCGCCGAGCTGATCATGCCCCAGATGTTCTTGCAGGGCGAACCCATCGTCAAGATGATCGCCGAGCTGCGACCGACCTTCTCGCTCGGCGTGCCCACCATTTGGAACGACGTGCTACGCGTCGCCGAGAACAACCCGGCGGTCGACTTTTCGAGCCTGCGCGGCCTCTTAGCGGGGGGCTCGGCGGTGCCCCGGATCATGATCGAGGCCTTTCGCGATAAGTACGGCCTCGATCTGCTGCAGGGTTGGGGCATGACCGAGAGCAGCCCGCTGGCCGCCGTCTCCATTCCTCCCTTCGGCACCCCGAAAGACCAGGAGATTGACTATCGCGTCAAAGCCGGACGGATCGTGGGCGGCGTGCAGATCCGCATCACCGACGAGGACGGCACGGTGCTGCCGCGTGACGGCCAGACGGTGGGTGAGTACGAGTTGCGCGGGCCCTGGATCGCCGGGTCCTATTTTCTCGTCGACGATCCCGACAAGTTTCACGACGGCTGGCTGCGCACGGGCGACATTGGCACCCTCGACCCGCTCGGCTTCATGGTCATCAGTGACCGCACCAAGGACGTCATCAAGTCCGGCGGTGAGTGGATCAGCTCAGTGACGCTCGAGAGCACCATGATGGCCCACCCGGCGGTCTTCGAGGCGGCCGTGGTAGCGATCCCCGACGAGAAGTGGCAAGAGCGCCCGTTGTGCTGCGTGGTACTGCGCCCCGATATGACGGCTACCCCGCAAGAGCTACGCGAATTCCTCGCCCAGCGCGTCGTCAAGTGGTGGCTGCCGGAGAACTGGACCTTCTTAGAGAGCATTCCCAAGACCAGCGTTGGTAAGTTCGATAAGAAGGTGTTGCGCGCCCAGTACCACGACGGTTCATTGGACGTCGTGGTCCTTTCTTGATGGAGTCCTTCAGTCAACTGGCCGACGAGGTCGCGAGCTTGGAGCAGCGCGTGTCCGACGTCATCTTTGACACGCTGCGCGAACAGGTGCGTTCGGGCGGCCACGAGCAAGCCAAGGAACTCGAGCGCCAACTCTCCAAGGTCCGGCGCAGCTTGCAGAAGGCCGAGACGTTACTGCGCGCCGCGCCCCAGGACTAGGCGACCCACCGGTTGATCGCATCGATGATCAGGCGCAGGTTGGCGTAGTTTCGCCGATCGAAGTTGAACGTGACGCTCGAATCCTCCACCTTGAAGCCCTCGCCACTGGCGAAGTACGGCACGAGGTGCGCGAGCGCGTCCAACTGTTCGCGATTCGGTGTCTGGCGCACCACTAGCGTCGCGCGCCCCGACTCGATCGTCGTACTCACGTAGTTCGAATAGAACCGTTCGATCTCGGCGATGGCCTCGTCAACGGAGTGGCACAGGTGCACCAGGCACATGTCGGTGCGGCCAATGTACTGGGCGGCGATCACCTCCTCGTTGATGAAGGTCAGCCATTTTTCCCAGAAGGTCCCGCCCTCGACGTCCACCAGCACCACCGGCGCCGGATCGGTCTTGCCGGTGTGCAGCAGGGTCAGGATCTCGAAGGCCTCGTCTAAGGTGCCCAGTCCGCCCGGGAACGCCACGAAGGCCTGCGACTCCCTGGTCATGGCCACCTTGCGGGTGAAGAAATACTTCATCGACACCAGGTTGTGCTCCACGTCGATGTAGGGGTTGGCGCCCTGCTCGAAGGGCAGATCGATGTTGACGCCCAGGGTGTTGTCGCGGCCCGCGCCCTCGGAAGACGCCTCCATGATTCCGCCGCCGGCTCCGGTGATCGTCATCCAGCCCCGCTGGGTCATGGCGGCGCTGAGTTCGCGGGCCATGGCGAAAAGGGGATTATCGGACGTCGTGCGCGCCGAGCCGAACACCGTCACCTTGGGGTGCGATCGCCACGGCGCGAAGAGTGACGACGCGTCGAGCAATTCGTCCAGCGCGCTGAGGGCGACCGTGAGGTCAACCGCGTTGGGGCCGAAGCCGCCCCGCTCGACCACTTTCTCGAGCAGGTCACGAAGTGCCGCGACCTTTTCGGGCGACTGCGTGGTGTCTAACTCAATTTCCGCCAGGAACTCTTTGATGAGGTCGGTGACACTCACAGGGTTTGATAGAGCGTGCTGCGCTGGTACAGCGGCCGATCCAGCGGCGCCACCAGGTCGCGTAACGTGTCGACGTCCATTGCCTGGCCGTGCGTGGCCCCGGCCGCGCGAGAGATGTTCTCGTCCATCAACGTGCCGCCGAGGTCGTTGGCGCCAGCCTGGAGGATACGCCTTGAACCGGCGACGCCCATCTTGACCCAGCTGACCTGAATGTTGTCGATCCACGTCGCGTAGTGCAGTCGCGCCACGGCGTGCATCAGCACCGCCTCGCGAAACGTCGGGCCCCGGCGCGATCGACCCTTTAAGAAGATCGGTGTGGCCATGTGCACGAAGGGCAGCGGCACGAACTCGGTGAAGCCGAGCGTCTGCTTCTGCAAATCGAGCGTGCGAAGCAGATGGGTCGCCCAGCTGTCAACCCCCTCCACCGCGCCGAACATGATGGTGATGTTCGAATGCAGGCCCACGCTGTGCGCCACCCGGTGCACCTCGAGCCACTGATCGGAGTTGATCTTGTCGGGGCACAGCAGCGCGCGAACCTCGTCGTCCAGGATCTCGGCGGCCGTGCCCGGCAACGTCTTGAGACCGGCATCCTTGAGACGCGTGAGGTACGTCGCCAGGTCCTGCTCCGAGCGGCGAGCCCCCTCAAAGACCTCCAGGGCGCTGAAGGCGTGGATGTGAATCGTGGGCGATCCGGCCCGCACGGCGGCGACCACGTCGATGTAATAGTCACCGTCGAAGTTCGGATGGATGCCGCCCTGCAGACAGACTTCCGTGGCGCCGCGCTGTTCGGCCTCGCGCACGCGCTCGCTGATCTCTTCGAGGCTCAAGAGATAGGGGTCGCCGCGAAGGTTAAGCGACAGGGGACCCTTGGAGAAGGCGCAGAAACGACACTTGAAGGTGCAGACGTTGGTGTAGTTGATGTTGCGATTGATGACGAAGCTCACCGCGTCACCCACCAAATCCTGACGCACCGAGTTGGCGAGGTCGGCGACGGCGTTGTAGTCGGCCCCGCGGGCGTTAAAGAGGGTCACCAGTTCGCGGCGATCGAATTCGTAGCCGGGCTGGTAGCCCGCCAGTATTGACGAGACCGCGCTCGTGCGCGCAAGTGACGCGGGCCGCTCTGGCGGCGTCACCTCCGAACCGGAAAACCACTGGTCGTCGCGGGCCAGGAACGTCGAGTCGGCGTGGGCTAGGACCGACGGACGGACCTTCTCGTCGAGGAAATCCAACGACGAGTGGATGAACTCGGGATAGACCGTGAGCCGGGCCGTCAAGTTAAAGCCGCGCGCGTCGCACTCGCGCGCGAGCACGTCCAGCGCGGGCCACGCCCGTTCGGGATTGACGTGGTCAGCCGTCACCGGAGAGATGCCCCCGAAGTCGTCGATGCCGAAGCTCAACAGTCGAGTGGGATCGTCACTGAGGTTGGGGGGAGCCTGCAGGTGAATCGAGTCTGGCAGCACCAGGCGCGCGACAGCGATCGTCCAGTGGAACTCCTCGTCGCTGACGGCCGGCTCGTGGGCCATGGCGGTGCGGGGCTTGGGCAGGAAGTTCTGAATGATGACTTCTTGCACGTGGCCGAACTCTTCGTGCGATTGGCGAATCGCCTCGAGGGTCACCAGGCGCTCTTCGCGGGTCTCGCCAATCCCCACCAGCAGCCCCGTGGTGAAGGGGATCTGCAGTTCGCCGGCGAAGCGCAGGGTGTCGAGTCGGCGTTGGGCAACTTTGTCAGGGGCCAGTCGGTGCGCCGGCAAGTCGGCCAACGATTCGAGCATCATGCCCTGTGAGGCGCTGACGGTGCGCAGTTGCTCGAGTTCGTGCCGGTAGAGCGCGCCGGCGTTGACGTGGGGTAGCAGTCGCGTGGACTCGAGCACCATCTGCGCCGCGCTCGCCACGTAGTCGACTGTTGACTGATAGCCGCGCGCCGCCAGCCAGCGGGCCGCTTCGTCGTATCGAAGTTCCGGTCGCTCACCCAGCGTGAATAAGGCCTCAGTACACCCGGCCGCCGCGCCGGCCCGGGCCACGGCCATCACCTCGTCGAGGCTCATGTACGCCGCCTCCACGTGCGCGGGCGCCTGGGCGAAGGTGCAGTAGCCGCAGCGGTCCCGACACAATTTGGTTAGGGGAATAAATACTTTCGGCGAGTACGTGACAACGAAGCCGTGCGCCGCGCGCGCCTTCGCGAACGCTGCGCTCGCGAGTTCTCCTAGGGGACGATGGACCAGATCCGATACGTCACGTGACACTTCGTAGGTCGTCATGCCAGCATCCTACGTCTCGAGGTCGCAATTTGGTGCGTTGAATGAACGCCGCCGCAGTAATTGGTGGTCCGTGTCAGTTCGGTCAAGGCGAAACGGCGAGCACGCTTTCTACGTGAGCAATCAGTGTCGCCGCGGTGATGTTGAAGTACTCGAAGACGAATTCACCCGGGGCCGAGAGGCCGAAGGAGTCGATGCCGAAGGCCTCGTCGACGTACTTGGCCCAGCCGAGCGTCGCGCCGGCCTCGAGCGACACCGAGGGCAACTGACGTGAAAGCACTTTCCTGCGGTAGTCGAGCGGTTGCGCCTCGAAGCAGGCCCAGCAGGGCAACGCGACCACCCGCGTGACGATGCCCTTGGCGGCCAGTTCGTCGTTCGCCTGCAGGCAGACCCCGACCTCCGAACCGGTACCCACCAGCGTGAAGACCGCGTTGTCACGTTCGCGCAGTACGTAGCCGCCCTTCGACGAACCCTCCGACGAAGCCTTGGCGTCGTCGCCACCGAAGACCGGCATGTCTTGACGCGAGAGGATGAGCGCCGTTGGTGGCGGCGACTTGGCACTGAGATAACCCTCGACGAAGTCCAGCGTCTCGTTCGCGTCGGACGGTCGCACCACGTGCAGGTGCGGCATTGCTCGCAGTGCCATCAACTGCTCGATCGGCTGGTGCGTGGGGCCGTCCTGACCTACGCCCACGGAATCGTGCGTGAACACAAAGAGCACGCTGGCTTCGCTGATCGCCGCTAGGCGTATGGCTGGTCGCTCGTAGTCACTGAAGACAAAGAAGGTGGACCCGACGGGGCGCAACCCCCCGTGATGGGCCTGGCCCACCATGTTGGCCCCCATGCCAAACTCGCGAATGCCGTAGTGGATCTGGCGGCCCCCGGGGTTTTCCGCCGACTGCGCGCTTGAGTGTTTGAGGATGACCCCGGTGTTGTCGGTCAGGTCCGCTGAGCCGGCCGTGATGCCACGGGTCTGGGGCGCGAGGGCGTCCATGGCCCGCTGCAGCGCCTTTCGGGTCGCGACGTTGGCGCCGGCCTCGAAGCGTTCCGGTCGGTTCTCGACAATGGCGGCGCCGTTCGTGTCCAGTTGCTCGAGCAACTGCGCGCCCTTGGCGCCCGCCGCGGTGACCCGCGCCTCCCAGGACGTGCGCTGGAGACGCTGATCGGCGAGCGCGTCGACCATCTGGTGGGGCAGCTCGGCGTCGAGTGTGAACGGCTCGTCGGGTACCCCGAGGATCTGCTTGGCCTTGGTGATGGCCGACGCGCTGAACGGCGAGCCGTGCGCCTCGCGCGTGTCCATCATTTCGGGCGACGGAAATCCGATGTGCGAACGGATGACGATCAAGGTGGGCCGTGCGGTTTCTTCAATGGCGGCGCGCGCGGCCGCTTCTAACGCGTCGACGTCATTGGCTTGTTCTCCGAGGTTGATGACGTGCCAGCCGTAGGCGCCAAACCTTGCCGCGGCGTCGTCGTGCAACGCCAGTTCGGTCGGTCCATCAATGGTGATGTGATTGTCGTCGTAAAAGACGGTGAGGCGGTCGAGGCCCAGCGACCCGGCGAGCGAGGCCGCCTCGTGGCTTACGCCCTCTTCGAGGCAACCGTCGCTGGCCAACACCCACGTGCGGTGATTGACCAGATCTTCGCCGTAGTCGTGGCGCAGTAGGCGCTCGGCAATGGCCATGCCCACGCCGTTGGCCACGCCTTGTCCGAGCGGGCCGGTGGTCACCTCGACGGTGGGCGCGACACCGCGTTCCGGGTGGCCCGGAGTGCGCGAGTGCGGTTCGCGGAAAGCTCGCAGGTCCTCGGGTCGCAGGTCGTAGCCAAATACGTGGGCCAACGCGTACTGCAGTATCGACGCGTGACCGCAACTGAGAATGAAACGGTCCCGGTCACTCCAGCCCGGATCGGTGGGATCGTGACGCAGCACGCGCGAGAACAACATGACCCCTAAAGGGGCCAACGCCATGGCGGTGCCGCTATGGCCCGATTTGGCCTTCGCCGGCGCATCCATGGCCACGGCGGCGATCTCACGGATCGCCCGGCCTTCGAGTTCGCTCACTCCATGGAAAAGGTCGTCCGTCACGCCCCAAGGGTAGTAAAAACGTACCCGCTCATTTGGGAGGTGGGGGGGTAACCTTCGCTGGTGGCCCTGCAGATCCCGCCCAACTGCGATCTCACGCTCGGCCTGATCTGCGTCGACAAATCCGTGCCCGGCACCACGGTGTGGACCATGCGAGTCGACGAACGATTTCTCAATCCCGCGGGCCTCGTTCAGGGTGGTTTTCTCGCGGCGATGCTTGATTCGGCCATGGGTGCTTCCGCGGTGACGGGCGCGGGCGAGCACAAGGTGAGCGTCGCCAACACCGAAATGAAGATCAGTTTTCTGCGTCCGGTGCGCCTTGACGCACACCTCACTTGCACGGCCCGGGTCCTTAAGTCGGGCCGTGCAATTTCCTTCGTGGAGGGGCGAATTATCGACCAGGACAATCAAGTGGTGGCCACGGCCAGTTCCTCGTACCTAATTCGAGAGCGACCTGGGTAGGATTGCAACGTGAGTTACTCGTCGTGGCGCAACTTCCTTCGCGGAGCCTCCATCCAACGCGATCTGCAGGAGATTCGTGGCCTGGTGCTCAAGTACATCAAGGAAGAGACGATCCAACCGGTCAAGGAGATGGGCCGCTTCATCGCCTTTGGCGCACTGGGCAGCATCTTCGTAGGATTCGGCACCACCCTCTTGCTGATCGGGGCGCTGCGGTTCTTACAGGAGCAGTTCAAAGTGCTGGACGGCTCGCTTTCGTGGTTGCCGTACTTGATCGTGGCCGTACTGGCCGTTGCGGTCATCGCACTAACCATGTGGCGAATCGTTAGCGGCACGGCCAAACGCCGTCTCAAGGTCACCAAGTGAGAGAGCAGTCGGCAACGCGCCGCGAGCTCGAATCGACCATTCGCTCGATTCTGCCCGATGATCTCAGTCTCAAGCGTTCGAACGCCAACCAGACCCCGACGGTCGCCGCGGCGGGACTAGGCGGCATCATGACCGGTTATTTCTGGGGCCGCCTCCGCGGACGAAAGATCCGCAAGAGCCGCCAATGATTTTGCGTCGAATTTTCCGCTTCGCGTTAGCTTCGTCGTTGGCGCGCGCGTGGGCGCAGAAGTCACCCAAGTGGCTCAGCATCGCCGGGGCGGTTGTGCTCTTTCGTCTGATCGACAAGCGCGCTGCCAAGTCAGGACAACGCGCCACTAAGAGCAAGTCCGCGTGAACGCTGCCGAACTGCGCGCCGGCGAGCGCGTGATGTTGATTGACGCCAAGGATCGCCACTACCTCATAACGTTGCGCGAGGGTGCGTCGTTTCACACGCACGCCGGCATTGTTCAGCACGATGATCTCATTGGCACCGAGGAGGGATCGCTCATCCGCGGCAGTACCGAACGCAGCTTCCTCGTGCTTCGCCCCACCCTGGCCGACGTGGTCTTAAAGATGCCGCGCGGCGCTCAGGTTATCTACCCCAAGGACTTGGGCGCCATATTGATGCAGGCTGACGTGGGCCCGGGGATGCGGGTGCTCGAAGCGGGCATTGGCTCGGGCGCGCTCTCGATGACGTTGCTGCGCGCGGGCGCCGTCATCACTGGGTACGAAATCCGCGAGGATTTCGCCCAACAGGCCATCAAGAACGTGCACGACATGTTGGGCGAGGACGTGGCCTATGACATTCACATTCGTGACGTCACCCAAGGTATTGACGAGGTGGACCTCGATCGAATCATCCTGGACATGCCCGAACCGTGGGACGTCGTCAAACACGCCGAAAGTGCGTTACGCCCGGGCGGTATATTGCTGGCCTATCTGCCCACGATCAATCAGACCCAGCTGCTTCGCGAAACGCTACGTCAGCACTCCTTCGGGCTCGAAGAGACGGTCGAGATCCTGCGTCGCACCTGGCACATCGATGGTCGATCCGTGCGGCCCGATCATCGCATGGTGGCACACACCGGATTTTTGACGTCGGCGCGGCGACTAGTGAGGCGCAGCGAAGAACAAGATATTTAGTCTTTTTCGATGAAAATGCACTCGCCGGGGCACTCTTCGGAGGATTCGACGACCGCATCTTCCATGCCGGCCGGCACGATGGCTAGGCCCTCGGCGCCACCGGGTGAACCGAGCACGTCGTCGCCCTGTTTCACGTAAGCCAGCCCATCATCGAGCAAGGTGAAGACCGAAGGACAGATTTCCTCGCACAGACCGTCGCCGGTGCAGAGGTCCTGGTCAATCC
>ODAK010006115.1_pt1 | contig 12173 bp, 12 predicted proteins | sample 1539591 | NCBI WGS metagenome assembly ODAK01 (sample SAMEA3539303, study PRJEB22396) | soil metagenome | biome: tundra; feature: field; material: soil | place: USA | collected 2010-05 | depth 0.15 m | reverse complement strand
GTCCTCGATCTGCATCATGATCAGTTCAGCGCAGGCCCGAGCAGGATCAGGGAGCGCGGAGTTGTCGGCGTCCTGAGCCAGCGCGTGGAGTTCCGGAATACGCCAAATACCTTGTGGTGCAATCAAGCCAAACTCGGCGAGCTGCCCCCGCAACGAATTCACCAGCATGGTGCGCTGACGCACGACAAATCACGCGTCCGGTGCAGCATCATCAGAATCGACTGCTGCTCAGCGCTCTTAACCGGCACAAACCGCATTGTCGGCCTGGTGACGGCCTCGCAGATCGCCTCTGCATCGACCTCGTCGGTCTTGCCGCGTTTGACATAAGGCTTTGACGTAAGCCGCCGGCATCAGACGCACATCGTGTCCGAGCGAAGACAACTCGCACCCCCAATAGTGAGCGGTCCCGCAGGCTTCCATGCCGACCAGGCAGGCTGGAAGTTTTGTGAAAAATGCTTTCAGCTCCGATCGCCGGAGCTTCTTGCGGAAGAGGACCTTGCCCGCAGCATCAATGCCGTGGACCTGGAAAACGTGCTTGGCGAGATCAAGGCCGATAATGGTAGATGGGGTAATCGGCCGGCCACTTGTGGATAGCTGAAGATTTTGAGTGCTGCGCTTCAGGTTGAAGGTGAAAACGAGGTCCGTTGTTACGGCCTCAAGCATCAGCCTGAAGCGCAGCACTCAAAATCTCCAGCGATTGAAACGCCGGTCGGCCGATTACCCCATCTTTTAGGGGTACGCGTCGGATTTTCTTGCTTTTACGATGGCCTTTCGGGAGGCGCACGGCTATGAGCGATCAATGTCCGACGCAGGCAACAAACGCATCGCCGTCCTGATGGGCGGCCGCTCGCGCGAGCGCGAAATTTCGCTGGTTACCGGCCGGGAATGCGCGGCCGCGCTCCGCCAGGCGGAATTCCAAGACGTCACCGAACTCGATATGGCCGACAATCCGGTCGCGAGGCTCACGGAGGCGAAGCCGGCTATTTGCTTCAACGCGCTGCACGGGCCGTTGGGCGAGGACGGCTCGATCCAAGGCCTGCTGAACGTCATGCGGATCCCCTATACCCATTCCGGCGTTCTGGCGTCGTCGGTCGCCATGCACAAAGAGCACGCCAAACGCTTCGCGCAATCGGTCGGCATCCGCTGCCCGCAGGGCGCGCGTTTCGATCGGAGCCGATTCTTTTCGCAGGAATTCACGCGGCCATATGTCGTGAAGCCGGTCAATGACGGGTCGAGCATCAACACCTATGTCGTACGCGACCCGGCGGTCCGGCCGTTCGAACAGGACGCTTGGCCGTATCATGCCCCGGCGCTGGTGGAGGAGTTCATTCAAGGCGTCGAACTGACGGTGACGGTGCTCGACGGCAAAGCCTTGACGGTCACCGAGATCGTGCCGGCCACCGGGTTCTACGATTTCAAGGCCAAATATGCCCCGGGCGCGTCCCGTCACGTGCTTCCGGCGCGCATTCCGGAACAAGTATTTTCGGAATGTCTGGAGTGGGCGGAAAAAATACATTTTCAGTTGGAATGCCGCGGCATTTCACGCAGCGATTTCATATACGACGAGGCCCGCGGCGGCGACGGGTTGTTCTTCCTGGAGGTCAACACCCAGCCGGGCATGACTCCGACCTCGCTTGCGCCCGAACAGGCCAAACATTGCGGCATTTCGTTTCCGCAACTGGTGTCGCGGCTGATCGATTGCGCCGCTTTGGACGGCGAATAAGCCCGTCAATTCAGCACGGATGCGACCTGCCGCGTCTTCGGCGGCGTCGCCACCGCCGCGTCTTGTCGTAGGATGTAAAACCTAATTGCAGATTGTCGACAATTAACTATTGCGCCGGCCGAGACGCTGGTCATATGCGGGTGCCATCGCATTGTGCTTTTGCGGCTCCGCCGGGCGGCCTGAGGACGACGATGGCTTTCGCGATCAAGAAGCAATCGCTAGATAAGCAGGCGGCCGAAAGCGTGCGCCAGCAGATTCTCAGCGGAGCATTTCCGCCGGGCTTCCGTCTGGTCGAGGCTTGGCTTGCCGGACAATTTGGTCTCAGCCGCGGCACTATCCGCGGCGCGTTGAGCGAACTGTCCCACGAAGGCTTGGTGACGCAGGTCGCCTACACCAAATGGATCGTCACCGAGATCACCGATGAGACGGCGTGGGAGCTGTTCACCCTGCGCAGCGCGCTCGAAGGCTTGGGCGCGCAACTGGCCGCCAAGAAGATTTCGGTCAATGACCGTCGCCGGCTGTCTGCGGCTTACGAAGAATTAGTCGCCGCCGCCAAACGCGGCGACCGGGCCGCGGTGACGGAGGCTGACTTCGGCCTGCACAAGCTCATCATCGAGATTTCCGGTCATCAGCGGCTCGCCGCGCAATATCGGCTTATCGAGCAGCAGGTTCGCCTGTTGATTGCGTCCTCCAATGCGCTGTTGTCGACCACCGACGAGATCGTCAATCAACATAAGCCGATGGTTACGGCGATTCTCGCGGGCCAGTCGGCCAACGCCGAGCGGCTCATCCGTCATCACAATCTCAGCGAAGGCGAGAGCCTGGCCGTGCACTTGCGGGCGGCGTCGACAAAAAAAGACGAAGCGGTGCTGCCAATTGCGCGCAAGCGCGTCAGCGGTGCGCGACGAGCGAAGTAGCGAGCAAAATCTATCCGCCGGAACAACAGGAGGATGAGAGTGATGCAAGCAGTCATGTTTTCGCGTTCAATCAAGCGTCTGGCGGCCGTCGCCGCCCTTGTCGCGGCCGGTAGCGGGTTTGGCCTCCCGGCCGAAGCGCAACAAAAAGTCTCCGTCAAAATGAGCCAGGCGGTCGATAGCGTCGCCTATGTCGCCGTCGACTACGCCAAGCTGCGCGGCTTCTACGCCGACGAGGGCATCGATCTCCAGCCGCTCGTGATGGCGGGGGGCGGCCCGGACTTCACCGCACTCTTGTCCGGCGACGTCGAATTCAACACCGCAGCGCCGAGCTACCAGCTCAACGGCATCCGTCAGGACCGCAAGGTTTTGTAGGTCTTGAACTACATCGGCGCGATGAACCAGTCGCTGGTGATCAGCAAGGCCGCCGCCGAAAAATCCGGTGTGAAGGCCGATGCTCCGACCGCGCAGCGGCTCAAGGCGCTCAAAGGCATGACCATCGCCATCACCAAACCTGGCGCCATGACCGATATTCACATGCGCTTCCTACTGCAAATGGCCGGGCTCGAGCCGAGCGATGTTAAGCTGGTTGCGATCGGAGCTCCGCAGGCCATGATCTCGGCCGTCGAGGCCGGATCGATCGATGGTTTCGTGATCTCGCTGGGGCCGGATCGAACGGCCGTGGCGCGCGGCGCGGTGATGTGGATCGACAATCTACGGGGTATTCCCGGACTGTCGCCGTTCCCGATGGTCAGCCTCTACACCATGCAGTCCTACGCGGAGAAGAACCCCGACGTGGTGAGGCGGGTGGTGCGGGCCACTCAGCGGGCGACCAAGGAAATGTCCGAGCGCTCGGTCGACGACATCATGACCGTGCTCAAGCCGCGTTATGCGTCGATGGACCCGAATGTTCTTCGCCTCTGCATCGAGGCGTTCAAGCCGTCGCTCAATGTGAGCGGCGCGGTGACGCGCGAAATGGCGCAAAACGTTCTGGACTTCATGCCTGAAGCTAAGGGCATCACGGTCGACCAGTATCTGAGCTTCTACACCGGGCGTTTCCTCAAGGACTGACGTCGGTAGCCGCGCCGGGCGGATACGATGTCGGTTTGGTGTTTGTCTAAGGAAAAGTATCGAGTGCGAATATGATCGAAAAACCTCCCGTCATTTCGCTGCGCGACGTCTCCCGGCGGTTTCGCAGCGCAAGATCGGAAATCTACGCCCTCTCGGACATAAATCTCGATATTCGAGAGGGCGAGTTCGTCACCGTCGTCGGCCCGTCCGGCTGCGGCAAGTCTACCGTGCTGAATATCGTGGTGGGGTTGCTTGAGCCGACGGCCGGCGCGCGGTTGTTTCGCGGCCAGCCGAGCACCGGAATCAATCTCGAAATCGGCTACGTCACCCAGCAGGATAATTTGTTCCCGTGGCGGACGGTGCTAGACAATGTGACGTTCGCGCTGGAAATGCGCCAGATTGGGACCGCTGCTTCGCGGCGCGATCGCGCGATGGAATTGATCGAGCGGGTCGGTCTCAAGGGCTTCGAACATCACTACCGGCACGAACTCTCCGGCGGCATGCGCCAGCGCGTGAACATCATCCGGGCGCTGGCCTATAATCCCAAGGTCATCCTGCTGGATGAGCCGTTCGGTCCGCTCGACGCCCAGACCCGACTGCAGCTTCAGGACCTGTTGCTGAAATTATGGGTCGATCGCGAAGGCACCACGCTGGTGTTCATCACCCATGACCTCGCCGAAGCCGTCGCGCTGGGCGACCGGGTGGTGGTGATGACTGCGCGCCCGGGCCGCGTTCGGGAAATCGTCAATGTCGATCTGCCGCGCCCGCGCGACATCTACACCATCCACACCGATCCGCACTTCCGTCGGATCTACGATCGGATTTGGCAGCATCTCGCGGATGAGATGAGGGTGGCATCCTGATGAAATGGCTTTTGCCGAGCACTCCATTCCGGATCAACATCTGGCGGATCGCCATCTTGTTCGCGCTGCTGGGCGTATGGGAGGCCCTGTCCGGCCCGGTATTCGACAAATTCTGGCTGTCTCGCCCGTCGGATATCGCCATTTCGTTCTGGGTCGCAGCTAAGAGCGGCGTACTGCTGTCGGATATCCTGGTCACTGCGCACGCCACCGCGCTGGGATTTCTTTACGGTCTGGTTTGCGGACTGCTGCTCGGCCTGGTGCTGGCGCAAAGCGAGGCGATCGCGCTGGTGCTTAAGCCGTTCATCCTGGCGGTCTACGGCATCCCGCGCATCGCGTTGGCGCCGGTCTTCATCCTTTGGTTCGGCATCGGCATCACCTCGAAGGTCATGATGGCGGCGCTCGCCACTTTCCTGCTGGTGTTCTTCAATACCTATGAAGGCGTGCGGTCCGCCGATCTCGAGCTGCGCAATGTATCGCGGGTGCTCGGCGCGTCAGGCTGGCGGCTGTTCTGGCATGTGACGCTGCCGAACGCGAGCCCATGGATCATCGCCGGCATCCGCATTGCCATCCCGCAGGCGCTGGTCGCGGCGACGGTGGCCGAGTTCATCGCCTCGTTCTCCGGCCTCGGCTACCGGATCATGGAAACCACCAATACGCTCGACACCGCCGGCACCATGCGCGGCATTCTGGTGCTCATGGTCACGGTAATGCTGCTCAATTTCGGTCTCGACGCCATCGAGACGCGCATCCTGCGGTGGCGGCCGAAAGAACAAGAATCGTCAGTCGACTAATCCGCGCCCCAAAGCGCCCAAGTCTCTCAAGGAGTTTGCAATGAAGCTCATCCGGATCAAGAACGGCAACGCGACCTCGGTCGGTCTTGTCGATGGCCAAGACGCCGTTGATTTGCTCGCCGCACTGTCGGCCGGCCGCACTGTAAAACCCGGAGAAGCGGCGGTGCTTTCCGACATGACGGCGCTGATCGCATCCGGGTCGACCGGCAAAGCCCTGGCCGATGAGGCGCTCAAGCTCAGCCGCGCCAGTGGAACGGGCCGGCGCAAACTGAGCGAGGTGAAGCTCGCGGCCCCGTTGGCACCCGGGCTGATCCTGGCCAGCGGCGGTAACTACAGCGACCACCGCGAAGAAAAAGATGAGGCGCCGCTCGCCGGCAAGGAGCCGGAATTTTTCTTCAAGACGCCGAATTCGGTGGTCGGTCCGGACGAGAGCATCGAGCGCGATCCGCGCGTCACCAGTAAACTGGATTACGAGGTCGAGCTCGCCGTCATCATCGGCAAGAAGGGCCGCCATATCACCGAGAAGAATGTCGCCGACTACATCTACGGCTACTGCGTCCTCAACGATGTAACCGCGCGTGAGCGCCAGGTGCGCTGGCGTCCGGACGGCACCTATTTCTACGAGGCCGGCTCGGGCAAGAATTTCGACACCTCGACGCCGCTCGGCCCATACATCGTCACCGCCGACGAGGTTCCCGATCCGCAGAACCTTAAGCTGCGCACTTACGTCAACGACGAACTGCGGCAGAACAACTCGACCCGCAACATGACGTTCTCGGCCGCGCATCTGGTGTCGTTCTTCTCGACCTTCCTGACGCTCTATCCGGGCTACGTGATCGCCACCGGCACGCCGGGCGGGACCGCCTGGGGCAACGATCCGGAACTGGGCGGCAAGCCCTATACCCGCGATGACGTCAAGCGCGGCGGCTACCTCCAGGTCGGCGATGTCGTGCGTTGCGAAGTCGAAAAGCTCGGCGTCCTGCGCAATGTCGTCGTCGGTCCTCAGCACCCCTGAGGAAAAAAGTTAATGACAACAGATGAAAACGATGCGGTCGAACTGACCCGCTCGCTGGTGCGTATCCCGAGCGAGAATCCGGTTGGCACCGAGGCCGCGATGGCGGCCTTCGTTGCCGGTTGGCTCGGGCGGCTGCCGGGCGTCGACGTCGATGTGACCGAGGTTTTGCCGAACCGGCCGAACGTCGTGGCGCGTCTGCGCGGAGCGTCGAATCAGCCGCCATTCGCGATGCTGGCTCACATGGATACGGTGCCGTTCGGCGAAGGCTGGGCGAATAACCCGCTCAGCGGCGAAATCATCGACGGCAAGCTGTACGGCCGCGGCGCCTGCGACATGAAATCGGGCCTGGCGATCGCGATGATGTCGCTCGCCAGAGCCGCGCGATCGGGCAAGATGCCGTCGCGGGATCTCATCGTCTGCGCCACCATGGACGAAGAGGGCACCCACATGCTGGGGGTGACCGACCTCATTCGCCGCCGCGTGCTCAATGCCGATACGCTGGTGGTGGCGACCGAGCCGTCGGATCTCAAGGTGGTTGTCGCGCATAAAGGGCTGGTGTGGATTGAAGCCAAGATCCACGGCAAGCTCGCACACGCTGGCAATCCGCAATTCGGCGTCGACGCGGTTCGCGCCGCGGCCGAATTCATCACCCGGTTCAAACGCGCCATCGACGAACTTCCGCATCGGCACCCGGTCCTGGGCCGGACCGAGATCACGTTCAGCCAAATCGCGGGCGGCATCAAAACCAACGTCGTTCCCGACTTTGTGCGGCTGGAAATGGACATCCGACTGCCGCCGCCGCTGACCATCGCCGACATCCACGCGCTCAGCACCAAATGTGCGCGCGAGGCGGAGGCCGCCGTCGCCGGCGCGCGGATCGAATGCCGCCAGCTCAACAATGACCGGCCGCCGGTCGAGGCCGATGCCGCCGACGAATTCGCCACCGTGTTCTGCGAAAGCGCGGCGAAGGTGACCGGCCTGAAAGACGTCGTCGCCGTGTTCCCGGCCTATACCGACGCCTCGGTGGTGCAGGCCATGACCGGCAACAAGCGCTGCCTGGTGTTCGGGCCCGGACGGCTCGCCCAGGCGCATACCATCGACGAATACGTGCTGGTCGAGCAGATCGAAAAATCGGCACTGGTGCTGGACGGCGTCGTTCAGCGACTGTGCTTTTCGCAATGACGCGATAGAAAAGACTCTGATGCCCACGCCGATCCTCATCTTCAGCCCCGATGCCTGGGAGGCCGAGCGATATGGTGCGTTGCTGCGCGCCGCGATCGTCGATGCGGATATCGCGGTCGCGACGTCGAAGGATGGTGCGGAGGCCGCGATTGGGCGTACCGAGATCCTGTTCGGCTGGAAATTTCCGGCGGGTCTTATGGCGAAGGCGCCGAACCTACGCTGGGTGCACAAGATCAGCGCTGGCGTTGAGGACGTTCTCATTCACGAGCCGCTTCCGGCGTCGGCACGCCTGACGCGGAGTGACGGTTTGGCGATAGCGCCGCGCATGATCGAATATGTGCTGTGCGCCATCTACATGACGACGCACCAGTTCCCGCGCGCCTTGCGGCAGCAGAGCCAGAAACTCTGGCTGAACTATCAGGTCGACAAGGCGCAGAGCAAAACCGTCGGCGTTGCCGGTTTGGGCGATATCGGCGGCGCGATCGCGCAGGCGCTGGCGAAAAACGGTATGCGGGTGCAGGGCTGGCGCCGGACCCATGGCGGCTCCGCTCCCGGCGTTGACCGGATTTTCGCCGGCCGCGAGGAATTGGAGAGTTTCGTCTCCGAATGCGATTTCGTCGTCTCCGTGCTTCCAACCACGGCGGAGACCAAGAACGTGTTCTCGGCCGCCGTCTTTGCGGCCATGCGCAACCATGCGGTTTTCATCAATGTCGGCCGTGGTGCCAGCGTCGACGAAGACGCGCTTGCCGACGCTGTGGCGCGCAAGGTGATCGGCGGCGCCGTGCTCGATGTGTTTCGTGAGGAACCGCTGCCGGCGACCAGTCCGCTGTGGGACATGGAGCAGGTCATCATCACGCCGCACGTCTCGGGACCGGTCGTGCCCGAGGACGTCGTCGGCATATTCATCGACAATTTCCGGCGCTACCGGGCTGGCGCGCCCCTGCTCAGGGAAATCGATATCCAGCGAGGCTACTAGAAAATTCAACGAACCCCCGCCGGAGCGGCGGTCCAATCTCTCTAACGAAAGGTTCCCGCCCATGCGGACGAACAAGATTACCGACGTCAAGGCACGCGAGATCATCGATTGCCGCGGTTGGCCGACCGTTCAAGTCGACGTCTACGTCAACGATACATTGGCCGGCCGCGCCGATGTGCCGGCGGGTCGCTCCACCGGCCAGCACGAGGCCTTCGTGCTCACCGACGGCGATCCGAAACGCTATCGCGGTCTCGGCGTCCTGAAAGCCGTCGCGAATGCCGAGAAGACGATCCGCGAAATCCTGATCGGGCGCGACGTCACCGAGCAACGCAAGATCGATCTGGCGATGATCGAACTCGACGGCACGCCGAACAAGAAGAAGCTCGGCGCCAATGCGATCCTGGGGGTTTCGCTGGCCGTGGCGCGGGCCGGCGCCGCGAGCTGCGGTCTGCCGCTCTACCGCTATCTCAATCCGTTCGGCCACGTGCTGCCGGTGCCGCTGATGAACTGCCTCAACGGCGGCAAGCTGACGGCAAACGACCTTGAGATTCAGGAATTTATCATCATGCCGGTCGGCGCCGAAAATTACATGCACGCCTTGCAGATGACGACGGAGATCAACGAGCAGCTGCGCGAGTTGGTGCGGGCGAAATACGGCATCATCGCCACCAACACCGGTGACGAAGGCGGCTTTGCGACGCCGATGCGCGGCATCTGGGAGCCGTTCGAATTCATGCAGAAGGCCTGCGAGAAGGCCGGCTACAAAGTCGGCTTCGGTGAAGACATTGTTTATGCCCTCGACTGCGCCGCGACCCATTGGTTCGACAAGAAGACCAATCTCTATGAACTGGACGGCAATAAATACGACCGCAATGCGTTGATCGATCTCTACAAGCAGGTCGCCGCCAAGTATCCGCTGGCCTCGATCGAAGACCCGCTCGACGAGGAGGATTTCGACGGCTTCATCAAAGTGACCGCCGAGTTGCCGAAAGCCCAGATCGTCGGCGACGACCTTTTTGTGACCAACGTGGAACGGCTGCGACTCGGCGTGAAAAGCGGCGCGGCCAATGCCATGCTGTTCAAGGTCAACCAGATCGGTTCGTTGACGCAAGCCTTCGAATCCGCCGAGTTCGCCTACCGTCACGGCTACGGCGTGCAGGTCTCCGAGCGTTCCGGCGAAACCGAAGACGCGCTGATCTCCGATCTGGTGGTGGCGCTCAACGGCGGGCAGATCAAGACCGGCATGCCGATCCGCGGCGAGCGCACGTCCAAGCACAATCGCCTGTTGCAGATCGAAGGCGAGCTCGAGGCCGGCGCGGTTTACGCCGGTCACAATTTCAGGCGTCCGTCCTGACCTGGATTAGTTGCTGGCGTCCCGTCGTCCAAGAGCCGACACATGAGCTACATTCAAAATCGGAATGAGCTGCTTTCGCATGGGCAGATTACCCTGCGACGAACGGCGCTGGATATCGCGGACCGGGCGCTGGCGGCGGCCGATCCCGGTCCGATTGTCCGGCGGATGCTGAGCTTCGACGGGTCGCGGCTGACCGTCGGCGAGCGCAGTTTCGATTTGGCCGTCAACAACCGCGTGTTCGTTATCGGGGCCGGCAAGGCGAGTTATCCGATCGCCAAGGCGATCGACGACATTCTGGGGCCGCGCATCCATCGCGGTTTCGTCACCTGCAAGGAAGGCCAGGTCGGAAAACTGGCGAATATCGAACTGCATTGGGCCAGTCACCCGATTCCGGGGCCGGCCTCGCAGAAAGCCGCGGAGCGCACCAAGGCCCTGCTCGGCGAGGTGCGTCGCGGCGATATCGTGTTGTCGTCCTTCACCGGCGGCTCGTCGGCGCTGTTCGCTGATCCGGTCGCGGGTGTCACGCTTGAAGAGAAGGCGAAGACCAATCGCATCTTGCTCGGATGCGGCGCCAACATCCTGGAAATCAATGCGGTGCGCAAACACTTGAGCCGGGTGAAAGGCGGCAACCTGGTCCGCGGTTTGCCGGCTGGCGTTCACCTGATCAATCTCACCGTGTCCGACGTGATCGGCGATCATCTCGACTACATCACCGATCCCTCGGTGGCCGATACGTCGTCGTTTACCGACGCCCGTCGCGTCTTCGACAAGTATGGACTATGGGATTGCGTCCCGGCCTCGGTCGCGAAATTCTTGCGGTCGGCATCCGATGAGGCAGAGACCGCCCGCGACCGCGACCTCGCTCATCTCGACCGCACCGATATTTTGTTGGTCAAAAACGATGCCGCGTGCTTTGCGGCCGCCGCGGCGGCGCGGGAAATGGGCTTCAGTCCGTTGGTTTTGTCCACGGTCTTCGAAGGCGAGAGCCGCGAGCTTGGCCGCTCTCTCGCGGCCATCGCCAAGCAGGTGGTCCGTGACGGCAATCCGGTCGCTCGTCCCTGCGTTCTCATCGGCGGCGGCGAGAGTACGGTTTTAGGCACGAACAATGGCGGCAGCGGCGGCCCCAATCAGGAGTTCGCGGTCTTGGTCGCGATCGAATTGGCCGGGCGCGATGACATCGTTGCGCTTGGGCTCGATACCGACGGCACCGATGGTCCGACGCCGCTTGCCGGCGGGCTGGTCGACGGAACCACCGCCGCCCGCGCCGCCGCGCTACAGATCGATCTCTACAACAGTCTGATGCAGCATGACGTCAGCCCCGCGCTTCAGCGGATCGGCGAAGCCATCGTGACCGGCGCGACCGGAACCAATGTCAACGATCTCAAGCTGGTGGTCATCGGCGGCCCTGCCGCGCGCTGATTGTCAGCGCCGCGGGCGCTTTGCGCTACGTTTCTTTTCCTTCTTCTTCTTGGATTTCACGACGGCCTTCTTTTTCTTCCCGGTCGCCTTTGCTTTCCGCTTGGCCGTTGGCCGCATTTCCTCTTCCGCCGCCAATTCAAGCACGCCGAGCTGTGAGCCTGTGGCCGCTACGCTGGCGGCATCCACAAGGTGGCTTAATTTTCTTTCTGCTTCCAGTGGCGTAAAGGTCGCGCACCGACCGCATTACGCACGGATTCCGATGACACGGTCAAAACCCAGCCAGCGACCGATTTGCGACGATTGCGGTGTCGAAATGGATTTAGTTAGCTCGAAGCCAAATCCAGCTCGCCCGTCATTTGAAACGCAAACCTTTGAATGCCCGGTCTGCAGGGGGATAATCAAAAAAACGGTTGAGCGTTGAAACCACCTCAGTTGGCGGCTACTTTCGTTTCTAACGGTCACGCGGCGCGGGATTTCAATAATGGATACCTAAATTCGATGACTCCAGCCGAAAATCCGCCAAACTGTCCGAACTGCGGCTACCAGATGAAGCTGGTCGGCGTCGTGCCGGCTGTCCCGAGCAACCCGGAGCTACAGACTTTTAAATGCGAAAAATGCGGCGCGGTTTTTACCGATACAAAAGAGAACTAGCCGCTAGGCATTAGCGATAATGGCAACCCGTCTTGAGCGCCTTTACGAATTTTCCCAAGCCGAACCGCCGGCCGGCGAAGCCGTTCAACTGCTTTGCGAAGATCACAATGGGACGTATTTGGTTCCCGTGTGGCCAAAAAATTAAAACTGCAGGAAAGACGCGCGGTTATCCCATCCCGGCGTAGCCTCGCCGCGTGTCGTCCACTAGGTTTTT
>ODAK010006114.1_pt1 | contig 12174 bp, 10 predicted proteins | sample 1539591 | NCBI WGS metagenome assembly ODAK01 (sample SAMEA3539303, study PRJEB22396) | soil metagenome | biome: tundra; feature: field; material: soil | place: USA | collected 2010-05 | depth 0.15 m | reverse complement strand
AATCCGCAAGATGGACTGCATGGATTGTCACAACCGTCCGTCGCATCGTTATGTGGCGCCGGACCGGGCTGTCAATTTGGCGATGGAACTGGGCCAGATTGACCGCACCATCCCCTGGATCAAAACCAACGCGGTCTATATTCTGACCCGCAAATACGACAGCGACACCCAGGCGCGCGACGGCATCGCCACCGCGCTCGCGGAGCGTTATGCCAATGATGCGCGCATCCACGACGTGATCCCGGTGGTGCAGCAGATTTACCGGGACAATTTCTTTCCCGAAATGAAGGCCGACTGGAGCAAGTATCCCGACAACCTCGGCCACATGATCTGGCCCGGCTGTTTCCGCTGTCACGACGGCAAGCACAAGACCGTGGACAAAAAACAGACCATCAAGGCCAACGACTGCAACACCTGCCACTACATTCTCGCGCAAGGCGCGGGGGCGGAAATGAACAAGCTCCTGCCTGCCGGCCAGAAGTTCAACCATCCCGGCGGCGACCTGGACGAGTTTCCTTCCTGCGTGGATTGTCACAACGGCGGCCCGTAGCCGGTTTGGCCATACGGCACATTTGCTTAAAAAGCCGGGACGATGATTCGTCCCGGCTTTTTTGCCGCTGCATCTTCAAGGCAACTTTATTGAGGTTCGTAAATTAGCGTGACGGAAGTTTGGCGCGAGCGGAGCGCGGCGTTCACGCCGCTTCAACGTCCAAAGTTCAAGCGGGCTGGGCGTTTTACGCGCTCCGTGACTCTGGACGTTGAAGCGGGCTAAAGCCCGCGCTCCGTGACTCTATTGCACGAACTTCAATAATGTGGGCGATTTAAAATCAGCGGCTCCCTCAAGGGAACCGCTTCTGCAACGTCCCGGCGATCTGGATGAAGACCCGGCTCGCCGCATGGCCCGGCGCAGACACAACAATGGGAGTTCCCCGGTCGCCACCTTCGCGGATTTCGGTGAACAGCGGGACTTCTCCCAGGAACGGAATTTTTTGACGCGTGGCCTCCGCTTTGCCGCCGCCGTGGCCGAAGATTTCCATCCGGTCGCCGTTTGGGGTGATGAGATAGCTCATGTTCTCCACGATGCCGAGGATGGGCACGTTGACTTTTCTGAACATCTCGATGCCCTTGCGCACGACGCCCAGCGACGCCTCCTGCGGCGTGCTGACGATGACGCCGCCGTCGAGCGCCACCGTCTGGCAGAGTGAGAGCTGCGCGTCGCCGGTGCCGGGCGGCAGGTCCACCAGCAGAAAATCCAGCTCGCCCCACTCGAACGCCATGAGAAATTGCTGGATCGTCTTGGCGATCATCGGCCCGCGCCAGATGACCGGCTGGTCGTTCTCCATCAACAGTCCGATGCTCATCACTTTCACGCCATGCGCGACGGGCGGCACGAGGCGCGAGGCCGTGCTGATAGTCGGTTTCTCGGTGACGCCCATCATCAGCGGAATGCTCGGCCCGTAAATGTCGAGATCCAGCAAACCGACTTTTGCGCCGAGCTGCTGCAACGCGCAGGCCAGGTTCGCGGCACAAGTGGATTTGCCGACGCCGCCCTTGCCGCTGGCCACGGCGATGACGCGCTTCACGCCGGGAATTTTATTCTCCTCGTCCAGCGCATTTCCCGGCGCAGCGGCGGCGGCGACGGGATGCCGCACATCTACCGTGAGGCCGCTCATGCCGGGCAAGGCGTTCAGGACGCGCTCCGCGTCGGCCTTGATTTTTTGCGCGGTTTCGGGATTGGTCGAAGGCAGTTGCAAGACCACGCTCACCTTGCCGTTCGCAGTGGAAATTTCTTGGACCATGCCAAACGAGACGATGTCGCGCGAATACCCGGGATAATTGACGGTTTTCAGTGCGTTTTGGATATCTTCTTGGGAAAACATTTTGAGCAGGTTGCCAGCCATGTGAACCGACGTAAAATATAATTCGCACGAAGGATTTTACCGACGCCAAGGCTAGGCGACATCAAGGCCAACGACTGCAACACCGGTCACACCATTCTCGCGCAAGGTGCCGGGGCCGAACTCGACAAGCTCGCGCCTGCCGGCCAGAAGTTCGTCCAACCCGGCGGCGACTTGAACGACAATCCGTCCTGCATTGACTGTCACAACGGCGGGCCGTAGAAATAAATTCTTATCTTAAAAATAAAACACCGGAACAAATTTCGTTCCGGTGTTTTAATTTGCTGACGGCTGGGGTTGTGCCGCCATTCGCCCGGCCACATGATCCACTTGCGGGCTTGCCGGCGGCGAATGCACCGTGAATTTTCACCGAAAACGTCGGTCGGAGTCGCAGACGGCCCTGTTCATTTCGCAGCGGCGACAGTGCGCCGCCAATGCCAGCCCGCAAGTGGGCGACCGTGTTTGGCGCTTAACGCACCACTGCCGCCTCGTGCTTCTGCACGGCGGCAAAGAGCGCGTCCTTAAGTTTCGCGCGCTTGAATTTAAGCTCGTCAATCTGCTGATCGCTGGCGTATTCCACATCCTCCTCGATGCGGCAGATTTCGTCGTCTAGTTGGTGATACTCATCGAACGCCGCGCGGAACTTGCCGTCCGCCAGCTTGAGCGAGCGGATGGTTTCGCGGTGCGCCGGGAACTCTTTTACGAACGGGTGATGCAGGTCCATTGGATTTCCTCCGGGTTGAAGGTTGACGGTCGTTGAACTGTTGGTGTTGCTCTCATGACCATGGCCAATTAAGCGCAGGCCAACTGAAATTGCCAGCCCTATTTTTGGAAATTTTTTAATCGCATTTGGCCGCAGTGCCGCCTTTCCAAGTCTGCGCGGATGAATTAACTTGGTTTCCTCTCGAACCATGCCGAGCGTTTTCATAAAAACTTACGGGTGCCAGATGAACGAGCGCGACAGCGAAGCCGTCGCCGCGCAGCTCGTGGCCAAGGGCTATTCCCTCGCCAAATCCGAGGCCGCCGCCGACGTGGTGCTGCTGAATACTTGCAGCGTGCGCGATCTCGCCGAACAGAAGGCCATCAACAAAATGCGCAACATCGTCGGCACCGCGCGCAGCGAGAAGCGTGACCAGATCGTCGGTTTCATGGGCTGCATGGCGCAGAGCCGCGGCCAGGAATTGATTGAGAAGCTGCCGGACGTGGACCTCGTTCTCGGCACGCAGAAATTTCATCGCGCGGCGGAATATCTGGACGAACTGCTCGCCGGCAAACGCAAAAAAATCGTGGATGTCGAGGCTGAGGCCAAGAGCGAGGCGACCATCCGCGAACATCTGCTCAACGGCAGCGCCAAAACTTCCGTGTCCTCGTTCGTAAGCATTATGCAGGGCTGCAACCAGCATTGCACATTTTGCATCGTGCCCGCCACGCGTGGCGAAGAGCGCAGCCGCATCATTCCCGACATCGTCGCCGAATGCCGTGAACTGGCTGCGCGCGGCGTGCGGGAAGTCACCTTGCTCGGCCAGATCGTGACGAGCTACGGCAAAAGCGAAAAACGTGATGCGTGGAGCGTGATGCGTGACACGGGCACCCCGTCAAATCTCACGCATCACGCATCACGCATCACTCCCTTCGTCCAACTCCTCGACGCCGTTCACGAGATTGAAGGCTTGGAACGCATCCGGTTCACCTCGCCGCATCCGAAAGGCTATGGCGACGATCTGGTGGAAGCTTACGCACGCCTGCCCAAGCTTTGTGAGAGTGCGCATATCCCGCTGCAAAGCGGCAGCGACCGCATTCTGAAATTGATGCATCGCGGCTACACGCGCGAAAAATTTCTCGGCATCGTGGAAAAACTGCGGAAAACCAAGCCGGGCATCGGCATTTACACGGACATCATCGTCGGCTTTCCCGGCGAGACCGAGGAAGATTTTGAACTGACGCTCTCGCTCTGCCGCGAAGTGAAATTTGACAACGCCTACATTTTCAAATACTCGCCGCGCCGCGACACGCCCGCTGCCGAGATGCCCGATCAAGTGCCGCAAAAAATTCGCGAGGAACGCAACCATCGCCTGCTGGAACTAGTGAACGAAATCGCCGCGCGCAAATATGACGCCTTCATCGGACGGCAGGTGGAAATTCTGGTGGAAGGGCCGAGCAAGAAAAACGCGGCGCGCTACACCGGGCGCACGCGCTGCAACCGCATCGTGCTGTTCGACGGCAGCGCCCGCCATCAGGGGCAGCTCATGGACGTGAAGATCGAGCGCACCGGCTCCTTCACGCTCTACGGCGACCCGGCGATTTTGGAGTGACAGTTCCCGCTTGCCGGCAAAACTTTGCGGTTGTAATTTCCCAACATGAGCACAGTTCAAGAAATCGAACGCGCTGTCGAGCAGCTTCCGCCCGAAGATTTTTCGGAACTGGTCAAATGGATTGACCGGAAGCGGCAGGCTCACAATGTCCGCAACCACAGCGCTTTTCTGAACAGCTACGCGCCAGCGGACGAAGGGCTTTACGATGACGCCGTCCCCCGGTGAAATCTGGCTGGCGGACATCCCGTTCACGGATGGCAGCGCCGCAAAAATCCGTCCCGTGCTGGTGCTTTGGCTGGATGCCGCTGATTCGGTTGTAGCCGCCGTAACTTCTGCCGCTCCGCGTTCCGCGAGTGATGTTCCCTTGCAAGATTGGCAGGCCGAAGGACTGCGGGTTGCCTCCGCCGTCCGGCTGTCACGGCTGGATTGCCTTGAACAAAATCTGTTGCGACGAAAATTGGCGGTTCTTTCCCGCCACGACGCGCAACACATCAAGCAAATCTGGGCCAATCAAATCCAGTTGCGATTCTGATGAGCGCACCGGCTCCTTCACGCTCTACGGCGACCCGGCGGTGGTGAATTTGTAGAAAAACTGGAACTGGCGAATTTCAAGTCATGTGTTGGGTGGCGTGTTCAAGCCATTTGTCCGCGCTGCTGAATTTGATCTGCCGGGAATGAACGGATTGATTTTCTTCGTGTCCATTCGGATGAATTCGTGGTTAGCTTCGCTGTGCCCGGCGGTTCAAGGCTGCGCCACGGCATTCAACATCCGCTGCAAGTCATTCATCGAATTGGCGGCCGAGGAGAAGATGGGTTGTTCGGCGGAGAGGCCCAGCCATTGCCAGCGCTCCACATGGCCGTCGGCAAAGGAAAACGCGCAGCCCCGGGAATGATGAATGGTCGGGGAATTCCGCCAGTCCGTCCAGTTCATCCCGAAGATGCAATCATCCACGCTGTTGACGCTTTCATCCACGAAGACGATGGCGGTGGCGGGCGCGGGACGGTTGATCTGCGTCAGTTTCTTGAACATGGGATAGGTGGTGCCCAGATCGGAACTCTGGGAATCCCAGACGCCGTATTGCGCGGCGTCGCCTCCGTCGGCCCCGCCCATGCGGCAGACCATCGAAACGGTGCGCACCTTCACCGTGCCGTTGACCTTGGTGACGTCGGGACATTGGTAAATGGCGGGGGAGGGATTGTAGGAATACAGCAGTCCGTTGGTGATGCCGGTGGGGTCGGTGGACTGGCCGGTGGCCCAGGCGGCGGGCGGCGGGCGGGAGCCGGACACCCAATTCATCGGCATTCGGTCGCTGTAATCGCCGGTGTAAACCACCCAGCCGATGGACAGTTGCTTCATGTTGTTGAGGCATTGGATGAGCCGGGCGCGTTCCTTGGCCTTGGAGAACGCGGGCAGCAGCAGCGCCGCTAGAATGGCAATGATGGCAATGACCACGAGCGGTTCGATGAGCGTGAAAGCCTTTCGACTTCGCCGATTAAAAATGAACGGCCCGGTCTTCATTTTTCGATGGCCCACTTTACTCCTGGCCATCGGCCTGTCCAGATTGAATTGTTTGGGTGCGCCTCGCCTCGCCTCGCCAGGAATGAACGAATTGATTTTCTTCGTGTCTATTCGGGTGCATTCGTGGTTTAATCTGCCAAAATGAAACTGTCGCTTTTGTCCATTTTGCTCGGAGTTGGCATGGGGTTGCCGCAAGTCTATGGCGTTGCCAAGCCGGCGCAGCTTGCCGCCGCCGCGCGCAAATTTCCGCGCAGCCTGCCGCTGGGCGTCGTGCTGATGCTGCTGGGCACGGCGTGGTTCGTCTGGCTCGTGAACGGCGAACCGATCGCGGATTTCTCTGCGTTCAAGCCCTACATGATGGCGGGCTTCATCGCGGTGGGCGTCGGGTCGTGCATCTTCGTGCGGGATTTTCTGGCGGTGCGCGGACTCGCCGTCGTCATGCTGCTGCTGGCGAAATTGATGGTGGACACTGGGCGTCCGCATCTCGGCGAATCGCCGTTTGTGATTTTCATCCAGGCGGTAGCTTATGTCTATGTGGTTTTGGGCATCTGGTTCACCATCACGCCGTGGAAATTGCGCGACCTGATCAACTGGGCGACGGCGACGGAGGCGCGCACCCGGCTGTTGAGCGGCGTGCGGCTGGCGTTCGCGGCGTTCGTGCTGATCCTCGGCCTGACTGCGTTCCGCGCGATGTGACATGAACCTGGCCGATTTCCGCGAAGATTACCAACGCGGCGCGCTGGATCGCGCGGCGCTGGACGCGAATCCCCTCGCACAGTTTGAATCGTGGTTCAAGGACGCGGCCGGCGAACAGTCGCAGAGCCGCTGGCGGAAAATCGGCATCGCGCTCTACAAACTCTGGAGCGCCCTCTGCAATCATCGGCCCGCCGACATCAACGCGATGACGCTCGCGACGGTGGACAAATCCGGCAAACCTTCGACGCGCACGGTGCTGCTGAAATCGGTGGACGCGCGCGGCTTCATTTTTTTTACGAACTACGACAGCCGCAAGGGCAGGGAACTGGCGGAGAATCCAAATGCCGCGCTGACTTTTTTCTGGTCGGACTTGGAACGACAGGTCTGTGTGGCGGGAACGGTCACAAAATTGCCGGTGGCGGAATCGGAGGCGTATCATAAATCCCGTCCGCGCGGCAGCCGGCTTGCCGCATGGGCGTCCAATCAAAGTGAAACCGTTCCCGACCGCGCCGCGCTCGAAACGAAGTGGCGTGAACTGGAAAAGAAATTCCCCGGCGACATTCCGTTGCCCTCGAACTGGGGCGGATTTATTTTGCAGCCGGAGCGGATTGAATTCTGGCAGGGCCGGCCCAACCGTTTGCACGATCGGTTCAGCTACGCGCGGCAATCAGATGGCTCGTGGAAGATTGAGCGGCTCTCGCCCTGAATTTTCCGTTCGCACACTCGAAAGCGGCGCTGAAGCGACCGCGGACGCTTCGCGAGATGCGAAAATCTCCGGCAAACGCGAAGCTGTCTGGACTGCGCGCGGTTGACCGCCGCCCTTCAACTGCCAACTGTGGGCATCTTTTGAAAAATAACAACGGCGGTTTCGGAAAAATCCAAAGCCGCCTTTGGCTGATTTCTAATTAGAATTTGTAGGCGACCGCAGCGACGATCTTCACGTCGTTCTGCTTGTGAGCAACCGCCGGACGGTTCGCGTAGGTGTCGGCGAGATACGTTTTGAGGCTGAACGATTTTGAAATCGAGGTTTCGATGCCGATTTCAAAATTGACCACGAAGTTGTCGAACTTGTCCACTTGCGGGAGCACTTCAACCGACTGCCACAGCCGGGCGTGATCGTTGAATTTGTGCTCGAACCGGTCGGCCAGCCGCACCGTGGCGAAGGACTCGTCTTTGCCGCCCAACCGCTGCGCCTCAAAGCCGGCACCGGCTTCTACGGCCAGCGTGGTGTTGGTTTCCTTGATCAAATAATAACCGGCACCCGGGCCGATGGTCAGGCGGTAGTCCAGATCCTTGATGTGATCCTGCAAACCCTCCGTGCGCAGGTAGCCAAAAAACCTTTCCGTAAACAGGTGGTTCCATTGCCCGAAGACCTTGTAATTATTGACGGTGTCCCGGGAGTCCTGCTGCCCGTAGGCGCCGCCGAGGCCGAGCAGGTATTCATCGGTCGGAGTTTTTCTCTGGGTCGTAAAATCGGCCGTGAACAGCGTCGTGCTTTTGTTGCCGCGCGTCAGCGTCAGGCCGGCGGAAACACTGCTTTTCCACGGATACTTTGGCTCAGCCGTCGCCCCGGCCGGGCTGGTATTCGTGCTGATTTCGGCGAACGCCACCATGATGCCGGCGACGGCAAAGGCCGCGGTAATTGTTTTTTTCATTTTTTTGGAGACGCTAAATTATCCATTCAGCATTTGGCGCGCAAATTTTATATCGAGGTTTCATCGAGATTTTCCTGCGGGCGGGCGCGCGAACGATTCCTCGACGCCTGCCATGTCACGGCAAAATAAAACGGCGGCTTTGGAAAAAATCCAAAGCCGCCGTTGGGTTTTTTTTGAATTAGAATTTGTAGGCAACCGCCGCGACGAGCTTGAGGTCGTTTTTCAATTTGCCCGCCGCCGGACGGTTCTGGTAGTTGTCATCCAGATAAGTCTTCAAGCTGAATGATTTCGTCAGCGAGGCTTCCAGGCCGATTTCGAAGTTCACCAGGTAATTGTCCAGCTTGTCAACCTGCGGGAGGAATTCCACGCTCTGCCAGACGCGGGCGCGGTCGCTGAACTTGTGTTCAAACCGCTCGGCCAGGCGCGCGGTGACGAAGGTGTCGTCCTTTTTGCCCAGCTTCTGCGCCTCGAAGGCGGCACCGGCTTCCACCGCCAGCGTGGTGTTAGTTTCCTTGATCAAGTAATAGCCGACACCCGGACCGACGGTGAAACGATAATCCAGATCAGCAATGATGTCGCGCAACGCATCAGCGCGGACGTAGCCAAAAAAGCGTTCGGTGAAGAGATGGTTCCACTGGCCAAACGCCTTGTAGTTGTTGACGGTGTCCTTGGAATTCTGGTCGCCGTAAGCACCGCCGAGGCCGAGCATAAACTCATTTTCCGGCATTTTTTTCTGGGTTTGCACATCGGCGGTGAACAGCAGCGTCTGGCTGTTGCCGCGGGTCAGCGTCAGGCCCGCCGAGGCACTGCTCTGCCAGGGATACAGGTTGTCCATAGTCGCGCCGGACACGGTTGGGGTGGAGGTTTCGGCAAAAGCCGCCAGAGTTACGGCGGTAGCCACAATAGTTGTAATAAGTGTTTTTTTCATTTCTGAAAGGTTCGGCCGGAAAATAACTAATATTTGCGCGGGCGGGCAAGTATTTATTTTTCCGTTTCGATGCCTTCAATCGAATCTACTTTGTCCTCGCTGATGACCGGGGCGATGGCCTGTAGTTTGTCTCCGACGTCGAGATTTACGAGCTTCACGCCCATCGTGTTGCGGCCGGCTTCGCGGATGTCTTTGACACTGGTCCGCACCATCTGGCCGCCGACGGTGATCAGCATGATTTCGTCGGTGTCGCGGGCGGTGAGCGCGCCGACCACGCCGCCCGTCTTCTCGCCGGTTTTCATGGTGATGATGCCCTTGCCGCCGCGCGACTGGACACGGTATTCATCGAAGCCGGTGCGCTTGCCAATGCCGTTCTCGCCCGCGACGAGCAAGGCGGCGTCCGGCACCACAATGGCCGCCGCCACCAGCGCATCGTCTTTTTCAAGGCTGATGCCACGCACGCCGCCGGCCGCTCGGCCCATCGAGCGCACGTCGGCTTCATGGAAACGAATGCTCATGCCATCCTTGGTGATGAGCACGACGTCATCGCCCGGATCGCTCTCGTCGGTGCTGCCGCGCGTGAGTTTCACGTCAATGAGCGCGTCGCCCGGCTCAATGCCGATGGCGATGATGCCGCCCTTGCGGACGTTGGAAAATTCGTTGAGCGAGGTTTTCTTCACCGTGCCCTGGCGCGTCGCAAAAAACAGTTCCCCGGACTGCGACCAGGTCACGTCTTCCTTGTTCGCATCGGTTTTGGACAAAATGCGGATGAGCGCGGCGACTTTTTCGTCGGCTTTCAGTTCGAGCAGATTCGCGATGCTGCGGCCTTTCGCGGCGCGGCCCATGTCGGGAATCTCATGCACGCGCTCGACATACACGCGGCCCGTGTTGGTGAAAAACATCAGGTAATCGTGCGTGCTGGCGGTGAACAAATGTTCCACGAAATCCTTGTCCTCGGTCGTCTCGCCTTCGCGCGTGGTCATGCCGATGACGCCCTTGCCGCCGCGCCGCTGCGCGCGATACTGGCTGACGTTCGTGCGCTTGAGCAGGCCGTTGTGGGTGAGCGTGATGATGACGCCTTCGTTGGCGATGAGGTCTTCGATGGCAATCTCGCCTTCGTCGGGAACAATCTCGGATTTGCGCGGGGTGGCGTGTTTTTCCTTGATGGCCTGAAGTTCGGCTTTGATGATGGTCATCACGCGTGATTCCTTTGCGAGAATGTCGAGCAGATCCTTGATGACTTCGAGCAACGCGCCGTATTCCTGACGGACTTTGTCAATTTCCAATCCGGTCAGGCGGTAAAGCTGCAGTTCGAGGATGGAATCCACCTGCCGCTCGGTCAGCGCGTAGAAACCGCCGGTCAAACGGGTTTCGCTGCGGAGGAGAATGCCCCACGCCTCGACTTGCTGGCGCGTCCACTCGAACGCAAGCAGTTTCACCTTGGCCTCCTCGCGATTGCGTGAACCGCGAATGATGCGGATGAATTCATCCAGGTTGCGCAGCGCGCAGACATAGCCTTCCAGAATCTCCGCCCGTTCCTCGGCCTTGCGCAGCTCAAAACGCGTGCGGCGCAAAATCACTTCACGGCGATGCTCAATGTAACACTGGATGATTTGCTTGAGATTGAGCGTCTTTGGCCGGCCATGATCAATCGCCAGGGAGTTGACGCTGAACGAAACCTCCAGTTGCGTGTGCTGGAAAAGATTCGCGATGACCACCTTCGGAATGCCCTCGCGCTTGAGTTCAATCACGAGCCGGCAATGTTCGTCGGACTCGTTGCGCATTGCGGAAATTTCCGTGATGATCTTTTCGTTGACGAGGTTCGCGATCTGTTCCTCCAGCCCGGCGCGGTTGACGTTGAACGGAATTTCCGTGATGACGAGCTGCTCGCGGTTGCCCTTCATCTCCTCCACGCCGATGCGCCCGCGCAGCTTGATGCTGCCCTTGCCGGTGGTGAAATAATTTTTGATGCCCTCGACGCCGCAAATGAATCCGCCCGTCGGAAAATCCGGGCCTTTGATGAACTTCATCAGCTCCGGGATCGTGATTTCCGGCTTGTCAATCTGCGCACAGATGCCGTCAATGACCTCGCCCAGATTGTGCGGCGGCATGTTCGTCGCCATGCCGACGGCGATGCCCGTGCCGCCGTTGACGAGCAGATTCGGAAATGCGGCGGGAAAAACGGTCGGTTCGGTGAGGCGTTCGTCATAGTTCGGGACGAAATCCACCGTGTCTTTCTCCATGTCGGACATGAGCAACGCGCCAAGATGCGTGAGCCGCGCCTCGGTGTAACGCATCGCCGCCGGCGGATCGTTTTCCACGGAACCAAAATTGCCCTTGCCGTCCACGAGCTTCTCCCGCATCGCCCACGGCTGCGCCATGTGGACGAGCGTCGGATAAATCACCGCCTCGCCGTGCGGATGGTAGTTGCCGGAAGTGTCGCCGCAAATTTTCGCGCACTTGATGTGCTTGCGTCCCGGAAACAGCGACAGGTTTTCCATCGCGTAAAGAATCCGCCGCTGCGACGGCTTGAGTCCGTCGCGCACGTCCGGCAACGCGCGCGAAATGATCACGGACATCGAGTAATCAAGAAACGAGTTCTTGATCTCGTCCGCGACATTGATCCTGGCAATTTTTTCGCCCTGCGTGTAAGCGCCGCCGCTCGGTTGCGGCGGCGGCGGGTTGGATTCGGTTTCGTCTGGCATGATTAAATTATTAAATTATTTCAACTTCGGTGGCGGCGCGGTCAGCGACAAACCGATAAAATCCGAAGCATCGCAAACCCGTTGATCGCTGCTGCACATTTGTTCGCCGCCATGCAACTCCGCCGTTGCAACATGAATTGCATCCAGCGTCCGCAGCGCGACATTCGGATGACACTGATCAATCACTGCGCCCGCCCGCTCGATGACGCGGCGATCCAACGGGAGCAGCAAAAATTCCTGATCGCGCACTTTGTCCTGAAACAGCCGCCAGCCCGTCAGTCGCGCCTGGCGGGAAATCCGCCCGGCCCGTTCTTTGGTAAGCAGGGCGGATCGCACTTCCGCCACCGCCAGCTCCGAGGTGACGATGGCCTGGCCGGCCACAATGCCGTGATACGCCGCGCTGTCAGGTTCGTGGCTGACCAGTTTTACGATGACGCAGGAGTCGAGATACATGGTCTTTA
>ODAK010006113.1_pt1 | contig 12175 bp, 10 predicted proteins | sample 1539591 | NCBI WGS metagenome assembly ODAK01 (sample SAMEA3539303, study PRJEB22396) | soil metagenome | biome: tundra; feature: field; material: soil | place: USA | collected 2010-05 | depth 0.15 m | reverse complement strand
CACCTCAAAACCACGGAAGCAGGGCCGGAAGCACTACCCACATCCTCCCTGCCGATTCGGGGTGGGTGGGCCGCTGGCTGGTTAGCTGTGGCGTGGGCACCCATATTCACCAGTTCTGTGCGTGCCCAGCCCTGCCCAGCTGACCGGCCATACTTGGCTTCGGCCATGCATTGGCAGCGCCAGCCTGACAGCCTCGATGTGATCGGCGGCGGTAGTGCCGCCTCGGGGGTTCCCGTTGGGCCGGCGCCGCTGAAGGTCAGGCCAGTCGGTTCGGCAGAGGGACGACAGTCTTCAGGCGCGGGGGTCCCTGTCGGTGCCCGCCCGCTGGCCCAGCCACTGCGCATAGGACCGGGATTCATCCGGGCCGGGTTCCACACCGCCGGGCAGGGCCTGTGCGAACACGAGCGCGGCGGTGGCCTCGAGTTCGCTGCGGAGCAGGCTGGCGGGGCCGGTCGCCTCGAATCCCAGCGTCCACCAGTCCTGGCCACGCGTGTGGACCTCGGTGAGTTCCACCTCGCACCGCGGCTGCTGGCCCGGTCCCGGGGCGCGCGCCACGATCTGCCCGCTGGCCAGTGAGAACCGGCTGATGCGCCGCCTCTTGCGTACCGGCCGCCAGCCGGCCGGGTCACCGCTGTCCTGGCTGAGCGGGCTAACGGGAAAGGACCACTTCTGCCAGGCCTCCAGGCGCCCGCGGGCGCGGCCCGCCACCTCCAGGATCCCCGGGCTGCCGTGGTAGACCTTCACCTCCAGTGCCCCGCCTCCGCGGATCTTCACCGACAGCCCGGGCAACTGCGGATCCAGGAGGTAGGTGTCCTCCCGTGACTCCGTTCCGGCCGGGAACCGCCCGAACCAGCGGGAAACCGCGGTCTCCAGCTGGCCCGGGAAGATCCAGCGCACCTCCAGGCTGCGGACCGCTTCCGTAGCCGGGCTCTCAGGCGGTTCAGCGGTCATCGTCACATGCTCCTGCCCCGGTCTTGCCGGGCCGTGATGCCAGGTCAGCTCAGGCGTATCAGGCCGCTGACTGCCAGGTAGGCGCCCAGGATGAGGGCGGTGTAGGCCATGAGCCGCCGGGCGTGGCTCAGCAGCCAGTCCTGGGTGTTCTTGAGGAAGGCCTTGGTGGCCTCGGGCCGCAGTTCCAGGAACGCGAACGGGATGATGATCAGCAAGAACTCGATCAGGACGAAGAGGACGACGCCAATGACCTGGTTCGCGGTCGAGGATTTGCTGGTGACCAGAATGTGCAGGCCGGTGAGGTAGCTGGCGCCCGGGATGCCGCACAGCGCGCCGATGAGCATGGCGAGCCCGAGCCGGGGCTCGCTGAGCACCCGCTGCGCCCAGCCGTCCTTCTTCTCCGTCTTCTCCGGCTGCCCGTCCCCGGCCGGGACTGCCGCCTTCCGCCGGCCATGCAAGCGGCCGGTGGCGAGCAGCCCGCCGGCGGCGAGCAGCAGCAGGCCAATAGCCAGGTCCACGCCCGCGCTCACCGTTTTCTGGGAATTGATGGCATCGGCGTGGAAGACCAGCACATCCAGCAGGCCGACCGTCAGGGCCACGGTCATGCCGCCGAGCAGCAGGCACAGGAACATCGCCCGCGGCCGCCGGTTCTCGATCAGCAGCAGGTCCAGGGCCAGCAGCTTGGGGTTCAGCGCCGCGACGAACGCCAGCGCGAAGAACTCGGCGTTCACCGCCGGTCACCCAGCATCGCTCATCGCCCCCTGGGTGGCGCCTGTCAGCTGCCGATGCTGCCTGAGGTGCTTCTTGTATGCTGCGATACCGTCCGCGATCGGGTAGGGCCCGCGGACCCGCTGAAGTTCGGGTGAGATCTCGCGGTAATCCAGGCCGGGATGGTCACCGCAGTCGCAGCAGATGAGCTCGAACGCGTCGGTGCAGGCGCCTTCTGGCCGGCCTTCCACGATGCGGGCCGGCTGGCGCCGGAGAACCACCGTCCAGCCGTCCCCGGGCTGATCACGGGTCGCCATGCCTGCCTCCTTTGCGATGGCTCCGCTGGCCACTTGCCGAGGTTGCGCCGTGCGTGGGCCTGCCTTTCCACGTGCCCGGGCAGCTCACCCCGTCAAGGCGATGGTGGCGGGATCTTACATGTCGCGTTCGGCGGTGATCCGCCCTGAGGCGACGGCGTCGACGAGTGATTGGTGGTCGCGTTCGTTCTGGTCGGCGCAGGCGGCGGCGAATCGGGTGATGGCCTGGTCGAACACGTCGGAGCCGCCGAGGTAGGCGGCGATGGCGATCCGGTCGCCCGAGCGCGCGTGGGCCCGGGCCAGCGTCCACCTGCACAGTTCCCCGTAGATCCGCATGCCGCGGGGCACCATGATCTCGATGGGCGCGGAGAATTTCCAGTCCCGCAGCTGGCGGATATAAAAGTCGCGCTGCTTGCCGTCCAGGCCGGCCTCGGTGCGCTGCCAGCCCAGGAAAATGTCGCTGCTCGCCTGCATCAGCCGCTGCCCGGCGACCACCCGCTGCCCCTGGTTGGTGTACTTGCTGGCCCCCGCGAAACGGCTGAGCACCGACGCCTCAGCCTCTTTGACCTGCAGGAACAGCGGATCGGAGGTGTCACGGCCGAGCAGCAGGATGATCCAGCAGCGGGTCCCGACGCTGCCGACCCCGACGACCTTGCGGGCCATGTCGGCGAACTCGAACATCTCCAGCAGGAACCGGCGGTCGGTTTCCAGCGTCCGCCGGTAGGTGGCGAGCAGGTCCGTGATCTGGGTTTGGAAGGCCGCCTGGTCCATCTGCTCGGGCAGCAGGTCAGTGATCGGGACCAGCAGCGGCGGGTCGGCGATGATCTGTGGCCGGCCGTCCACCAGGTGGGTCAGCTTGGCCACCTCCTGCATGCTGTCGCGGGTCCGCGCCTTGGCCATCGCCTTGTCCGTCACCTTGCGCTGCCGCTTCTTCATCTGGGCCTCAAAATCGGCCCGCACCTGGTCCAGGTCCGCGTGCGCGTACCAGATGTCCAGGTTGGTCATCGCGGCGAAATTGCGCATCGCCCGCCGGTAGCTGGCGACGGCAGCGGTGACGATCTCGCGGCGGTCCTTGCCCGCAAACCCGTTGTCGCGGCCCGCGACCTCCAGGCTGGCGGCCAGCCGCTTGACATCCCACTCCCACGGGCCGGGCAGCGTCTCATCGAAATCGTTGACGTCGAAGACCAGGCGGCGCTCGGCCGACCCGAAGATGCCGAAGTTGGACAGGTGCGCATCCCCGCACGCCTGCACCGCCAGCCCCGACACCGGGGTGGTGGCCAGGTCGCTGGCCATCGGCAGCGCTGCCCCGCGGTAGAAGGTGAACGGGGAGACCATCATCCGGCCCCACCGCACCGGCACCAGCTCCGGCACCCGCGACTTGGCCTGCTCCTCCAGCAGGCCGATCGGGTCGGGCCGGTCCCGCCCTGGGTCGAACACCTCATGGGTGTCCCGCGGCACCGCAGCCCGCGCTTCCTTACCCCGCGCAGCACGTTCGGCCGGGGTCAGCCGACCCAGTCCTGTGTCCAGTTCGTACCGCAACGCACCCCGGGGCGGAGCCCCGCTTGTCAGCACGCTCATCGCCGGCTCCTTTCGATCCGTGTCGTGGTCATCGCGGGCCCTGGTGGTCATCCGCTGGCGGCTGCGCCGACGGCGCTGTGGTGGGTGGTTGCGTGCAGTGTCTTCTCGTGTTCGTGTGCTGCTGGCTTGAGGTCGAAGACCACTTTCTTCACGGTTCCGGTGAAGGGGTACGGCGCCTTGTCCCGGTAGGCCTTGTCGACGGTGTTGCCGTTGTCGCGGCCGATGTCCATGCCGGCGTAGAAGGAGAAGCGCAGGGCCACGGTGCGGTCCATCCGGCCTTCGCCGATCTTTGTGCCGTTGGCCCAGAGGGTGACGTTGCCGCCGGTGCCCGGCTTGGGCGCGTCGGCGTCGAACTGCATCCGGACGGTGACGTCGCCGGCGGGCAGCGGCTGGGTGGCGACTTGCTTGTACTGGTCGACTCCCATGGTGGAGTAGCTATGGTGCAGCAGCCCATCGCTGTCGACCCAGAGCGAGAAGCCGCCCATCTCGTCGGCTTCGGCGGCGATCACGCCCTCGGCGCCGCCGCCCGGGATCGTGAGCTCGGCCTCGATGGCGTAGGAGTGGCCGTAGATGCGCGGGATCATGCCCGAGGCGATGTTTTCCACGTCGCCGTAGAAGGTTGTCTTGGTGCTGGTGGGCATCGGCGGCAGGATGCCGAAGAACACCGACAGGCCGCCCAGCAGGGGCAGGACGTGGTACTTCCCGGCTTCCTCCCAGAACAGTTCCCTGAGCTCGGCGAGCTTGGCGGGGTTGTCCTTCGCCAGGTCTTTGGCCTGGGTGAAGTCGTCCGGCAGGTAGTACAGCTCCCAGGTGTCCTGCTCCGGGTCGTAGGTGCCGGGTGCGAATCTGGCCATGGTGGGAGGTGTGACGTCCCACGGGATGCGGTCGAGCTTGGCGCAGGCCCACCAGCCGTCCTTGTAGATCGCCCGGTTGCCCCAGGTTTCGAAGTACTGCACGGTGTGCCGTTCTTCGGCGCCGGCGTCGCCGAAGGTATGCAGGAAGCTGGTGCCGTGCATCGGCTCCTGCTCGATCCCGTCCACGAACTGCGCCTGCGGGATGCCCGCGGCCTCCAGGATCGTCGGGCCGATGTCGATGCAGTGGGTGAACTGCGACCGGCGGCCGCCCTTGTCGGTGATCCTCTCGGGCCAGGCAACGACCATGCCGTCGCGGGTGCCGCCGAGGTGGGAGCCGATCTGCTTGCCCCACTGGAACGGGGTGTTGCCCGCCCACGCCCACGCAGCGGCGTAGTGCGGCGCGTAGGCGTCGGTCCCCCACGCGTCCAGCCCGCCGTACTGGCCGAGCAGCGACAGCTGCTGATCGGGGTTGAGGATGATCCCGCTGGAGAGCGTCATCTCGTTGAACGACCCGGTGACGGTGCCTTCCAGGCTGGCTCCGTTGTCGCCGAAGATGTAGAACACCAGCGTGTTATCCGCCTCGCCCATCTCCGCCACCGCGTCCAGCAGCCGCCCGGCGTTGTGGTCGGCGTTCTCCTGGTAGCCGGCGTAGACCTCCATCTGCCGCGCATACAGCTTCTTCTCGTTGTCCGACAGCGAGTCCCAGGCGGGGAAGGTGTCCGGGCGGGGGGTCAGCACCGCGCCCGGCGGGATCACCCCGAGCTGCTTCTGCCGCTTGAAGGTCTCCTCGCGCAGCTTGTCCCAGCCCTGGTCGAACTTGCCGCGGTACTTCTGGCTCCACTCGACCGGGACATGGTGCGGCGCGTGCGCGCAGCCGGTGGAGTAGTACATGAACCACGGCCTGGCCGGGTCCTGCGCGCGGACCGAGTGCAGCCACTTGATCGCCTGGCCGGTCATGGCATCGGGCAGGTAGAACTGCTCGCCGCCGGTGCCCTCGGGCACCCCGATGATCGTGTTGTCCTGCATGATCAGCGGGTCGTACTGCCCGGACTCGGCGCCCAGGAACCCCCAGAAGTGGTCGAGGCCCCAGCCCATCGGCCAGCGGTCATGCGGGCCCGCCGCGCCCTGCACGTGGTCGGGCGTCAGGTGCCACTTGCCGAACCCGGCGGTGGCGTAGCCGTTGTCTTTCAGGACCCGGGGGAACGGCGCGCAGGTCTTGGGCACGGCAGCGGTGTATCCCGGGAACGGCCCGGGCAGCTCGCCGATCGAGCCGAAGCCCACCGCGTGGTTGTTGCGGCCGGTCAGCGTCGCCGCCCGCGTCGGTGAGCACATCGCCGTGACGTGGTACCGGTTGTAGGTCAGGCCCTGCTGGCCCACCCGCGTCATGTTCGGCGTGGCGACCGGGCCGCCGAACGTACCCGGGTTGCCGAACCCGGAATCGTCGATCAGGATCAGCAGCACGTTCGGCGCGCCCTCCGGCGGCGACGGCGTCATGTTGATGGTCCAGTCCGCCACCGACGCATCCAGCGTCCGGCCGATCGTGCCCCCGAAGTTCGGGTCCGTGATCGGCAGCTTGGTGCGGTCCGGGCTGAACTTGCCCATCGCCTCAGCCAGCGACGCCTTCAGCCCCCGGACCAGGCCGTCCTTGCCGGACTGCACCACCGACTTCAGCCGCGCGCCCGGGATGGCCTGCTCGAACGCCAGCCGCTGATCGTCGTCGAAGACCGCGATGATGCCCGCCGAGCCAGGCGGCAGCGCCGCGCCGATCTTGTCCCGGATCCCGGCCTTGAGCTGATGATCAGCGAACTTGCCCACCACCGCGCCACCAGCGGTCCCAACGGCCACCGAGGCGAGCAGCGGCGGCGCGAACAGCCCCACCACCAGGCCCACCCCGGCGCCCCACCCCGCGCCCTTGCGGCCCACATGGTCACCGGTGTCCACGACGGTGACGTTGCCGTCCTGGTCATGGGCGACCAGGATCACGCCCTCCACCTTCACCGTCTTCGCCTTGACCAGCCCGACCAGCCCATCGAAGTCCCGGCGTGCGGCCACGATGTCCTGGTAGCCCGCCACCAGGGCATCTGCCGGTGTCTCGCTCATGGCTACTCCTTCAGTTGCCTGCGTATCGGTCCCGGACTGTCCCGTGCTTGCCTGGGCTGTCAGGTTCGGTGCCGTGGCAGCGTTTCCATTTGCGGCCGCTGCCGCAGGGGCAGGGGTCGTTGCGGCCGCGCCGGGAGTCCTGCGCCGCGTAGATCGCCATCAGCTCGGCGGGTGCCTGGCCGGCGCGCAGCAGCATGGCCATGGTGTCCATGGGCTTGGCGATGTGGTGGAAGAAGTCCTGGTAGCCGGGGCACAGGTAATGCTGGCCGGGCTCACCGTAGGGGGAGGTGGCGAACCGGTCTTTGGGGCAGCCGCCGTTGCAGGCGAACCGGACGTCGCAGTCCCGGCAGTACCGGGTCAGGGTGCCCAGTTTGTCCTGCCCGAACCTGGCCTGCTGGGGCGAGACGATCAGCTCCAGCATGTGCTTGTCCTTGATGTTCCCGAGCAGGTAGCCGGGTTCGACGTAGTGGTCGCAGGAGTACAGGTCACCGGTGTGCTCCAGCGCGAGCTGGCTGCCGCAGGTCTCCGCGTGGACGCACATGCCGCCGCCCTCGCCGTACCAGTTGGCCAGCGCGGTGTCGAACATCTGCACGTAGACGGTGCCGATGTCGCGGCGCACCCACTCCTCGAACACCTCGATCAGGAACCGCCCGTACTGCTCCGGGCCGACCGACCGGTGGGTGACCAGGTTCCCGTCCTGCGTGTAGAGGGGGCGTCCTTTGACGCCGTGACCCCACCCGGCGTCGGCGATCGGCAGGCTCTGCTCGGTGGCCCTCTCGATGATCGGGATGTACTGGATGAACGTCGCGCCCAGCTCATCGCGCAGGAACGTGTACACCTCGCGGCCGTGGTCGCCGTTGACCGCGTGGATGGTGGTCAGCACGTTCCACTCGACCTCGTGCCGCTTGAGCACGTCGAGGCCGCGCATCACCCGGTCGAAGGTGGGCTTGCCGCCCTTGTCCACCCGGTAGGCGTCGTGCATGTCCGGCGGGCCGTCGATGGAGATGCCGGCCAGGAACTCGCTGGCCTTGAGGAACTCACCCCACTCATCGTCCAGCAGGGTGCCGTTGGTCTGGATGGTGTTCAGCACCCGCTGGCCCGGCCGCGCGTACCGGCGTTCCAGCTCGATGGCGCGGCGGAAGAAATCCAGGCCCATCATCGTCGGCTCGCCGCCCTGCCAGGCCACCACCACCTCCGGCGCCCGCGCGTGGGCCCCCAGCAACTGGCGGATATAGGTCTCCTGCAGATCGGCCGCCATCCGGAACCGGCTGCCCGGGTACAGCATCTCCTTGGACAAAAAGAAGCAGTACTCGCAATCCAGATTGCACACCGCACCCGTCGGCTTGGCCATCACATGAAACGCCAGCGGAGCCCCGGGCACCGTCAGCACCGGGCCGTTGGCGGTCATGTCTCACCCCCCGCCCCGAGCCCGGTGGACCTGATCGCAGTTGGCTGAGTCCTCGGCGGCGGTGTCACGACGAGTTCCGTTCGGTTGCCAGTCCCGGTGGCTGGGTGGCCGGCCCGTCCACCGCTTCAATGGACAGGAGCTCGACTCCGAGTTCCACGATGCGCTCCATCAGCCCGAGCAGGTGCGCCTGGTCAGCGACCGGCCCAGTTAGCACTGTCGTGCCCGCGAGCCGCTCCATCTGCATCCCTTCGAACAGGAAACCGAACCGGTCGTCCAGTTCTCCGCGAAGGACAAGCCGGTACCTGCGATGTTGGGCCTGATCGCTGTTCATCACCGCGCACGCTCACATCCAGGCAGGTGGCCTGTCATCACCTGCCTGCCGTCTCACCCAGGTGAGAACGTCCGGCAGGGCCGCCTGGTGTTCACCCATCCGCGATCAGCAAGGCTGGGTTGGCCGCGGCAAGCGGATCAGTTCCTGGCCGTTTCGGCGCGGGTGGAATCGGCAGCTAGAGGAGGCCGAGCTCGCGGGCCCGTTCCACGCTGCCGGCCCGCGAGGAGACATCTAGCTTGCGGTAGATAGCCCTGATGTGGCTATGGATCGTGTTGTGTGACACAGATAGCTCGCGGGCGATATCCCGCTGGGACAGATCACTGCCCAGCAGCTTGAGCACCCTCAGCTCCCGCTGGGTCAGCTCTTCATACGCGGACCCGGCGTGCACCCGCGGCGACCGCTCCATGGCCGTCAGCCGCCCGGCCACGATCCCCGGATCCGGGCAGGATTCAAGGATGACCCTGGCCTCGGTGATCGAGGCGTCCGCACGCTCACGCTCGCCGAGGGTGCGGAGCACCTGCGCCTGGCACAGCAGCGCGTTCGCGACCCCGGTCGGCTCGCCCCTGGCCCGCATCAGCACGGCGATAGCCCGCTCGATCAGCGGCAGGGCCTCCTCGGGGCGTCCGCGTGCGGCCAGCGATACCCCCAGCGCCAGCGGCACCACGCCGGTCAGCTCCTCAGTGCCGTGCTCTTCCATCAGATCAGCCGCCTGCCCGGCCAGCAGCTGCTGCTCGTGGACACGCCCTTGCTCGCCCGCGATGAGCGAACGGTAGGCCAGCGACGCCGCCGCGACAACCCACTGCCCGCTCGCGGGCGCGAGCGCCCCCGCTTCGGTGAACCACCGGCCGGCTTCGCCGAACTCCCCCAGGTAGTACAGGCTCATACCGGTTGCCCAGCAGGCCATCGGCCGCCACGGTGATCCAGACCCCTCAAGCTCGGCCGCCCGCAGGCCGTTCTTGAGCTGCGCGCCGACATCTCCCCACGGAAAGACGGCCCGCAGCATCGTCAAGCTCGCCTCAACCGAGCTAAAACCGTCCGGGAGCGGCCCCCCGCCGGGGTCGCCCAGAAGTTCGGCCGCCGCGATGGCCTCCGCCGCCTCCTCCCGCTGCGCCGGCACCGACAGCACCCACGCCTTAACCAGCAGCAGCCGCACATCACCGTTCAGTATCTCCGCCGGGAACTCCCGCAGCCAGGCCAGGACGGAGGCGTACCGGGCCGTGTTGACGTAGCTGAACCAGCAGGCTTCGATCAGCCCGGCGGCCTCCGCGTACGCGCCGGCCTTGATCGCATGCTGGATCGCCTCGCCGATCGTCCCGTGATCACGATGCCAGGCGGACGCGCGGCGGTGCAGCTCCGGGGCGGTGCCCGGCTCGCGCTGCTCAAGCTCCACCCGCAGCAGCTGGGCGAACAGCGGGTGGAAGCGGTACCAGCCGCGCTCGTCGTCGAGCGGGACCAGGAACAGGTTGGTGCGCGAGAGCGCGTCGAGCATCGCGCCCGAATCGTGCTGTTCCAGCACGGCATCACACAACGGGCCGCACAGCCGCTCCAGGACCGAACACCGGAGCATCAGCTCCTGCATCGGCCGATCGTGCGCCTCGAGCACCTCGGTCACCAGGAAATCAGCCACCGGGCGGGTGGAGGCGCCGAAACTGCGGATCAGTGCGCGGCGGTCCGCCGCCCCCCGCAGCGAAAGGGCCGCCAGATACAGCCCGGCCGGCCATCCCTGCGTCCGCTCGACCAGGCCGCCGACATCCCCGGGAGCCAGGCCAAGCCCAAGGCGCCCGTTCAGGAACGCCCCGGCCTCCCCCGCGGTGAACCGCAGATCGCCGGCGCGCAGCTCGAGCAGTTCACCGTGAGCACGCAGCGCAGCCAGCCGAAGAGCCGGCTCGGTCCTTGTTGAGAGCACCAGCTGGAACGCGGGCGGCGCATGATCGACGAACCAGGCGACGCTCTCGCGGGCCGCGCCGGCCGAGAGCCGGTGGAAGTCGTCCAGGATCAACGTGACCGGCCCCTGCCCAAACAGCGCGTTGACCAGGCGTGGCAGCACCACCCCAACGATCGGCGCCGCCCCGGCCAGTTCCGGTGACACCGGCCCGCCGATCCCCGGGCAGGCCCGGCGAAGCGCCTCAATCACATGCGACCAGAACACCACAGGGTCGTTATCGCCCTCATCCACCGTCAGCCACGCGACGGGCCGCCGAGTCGCCTCCGCCTCCCGCCACGCCGCAAGCAAAGTGGTCTTCCCAAAGCCCGCAGGACAGGCCACCAGGCTCAGCCTCAGGCCCGACCCGCTCCCAAGCCGCGCCACAAGCCGCTCCCGCGGAACCGTCTGATCGCGCACCGCCGGCGGATACAGCTTCGTCGCGATCAGAATCGGCCGCCGCAGGCCCTTTTGCACCCCATCGCTTACCGATGCAATAGGCGGCGCGGAAGAATCCTCCTGCGGTGCTGCCCGGCGCGGCAACCCGGACGGCGTCGGCGTATCCTCGGCCGCCTCACCTGCATCCTGCACGCATTTAGTTTGCTCGGCCCCTGTCCCCTGAGTCCAGGGGACAGGGGCCCCGCCTGCACCACTATGGTCCTTGATTCTGTCCGCGCCCGTCCTTCCGTAGGCCTCCCAGGCCAACCGCTCGCCCGAGCGCTTCACCCGGGCGGGCCCGGTGACGGCAATGATAATCACCGGCGCGGTGCGCGGACTGCCAGGCATAGGAGGAGCGCGCGGCCACCGAAGGCAACGCTGAACCGCTCCGGTGAATCCCGAGGCTCTCCCATCTCGTGAGGAAGAGATAGAGCCGTGACACGCCAATCGAGCAACTACCCCTGGGACTGCGGGTGCGCGCGGTCCCGATGGTCATCAAGGCGTGGTCGGCTGCCCGTCGGTCTGGCGAGAGCATCCATCTGCCCGCCCGGCGACGATCACGGCGCCGAGCCACCTCGGCGCCAGCTACCTCAGGACAGGCCGGCGATGCCCTGCCCGATGAGCACGAACCCGAAGACGAGGAAGAGCACGAGCATGATTGCCGCGTTGCTGGCGGTCAGCCATTCACGCCAGCCGTTCAGCATGCTGTCCGCCTTGCGGCCCAGAACCAGGTAGGCAACCAGCGGCGCGGCGACCGTCACGGTGCCCAGCACGATGAAGACCACGAGGACCCCTGCCTGCTGGCCGCCGGGCAAGCCGGTCTGCGCGATGGACATCGCCGCGGCCGCGGTCAGGACGAGGTTCTTGGGGTTCACCCCCGACAGTGCCGCACCGAGGCCAAGCGACTTGACCGGCGTGAAGCCGTCCAGGGCCGCCATCCACTTCGGCGCCGGGGCCTGCTCGCCGGGCCCGGGACGGCTGCGCCACTGCCTGACCGCCAGGAGCAGGAACAACACCCCAAGTGCCAGCTTGATGGCGTATGCCGCGGTCGACGGGCCGCTGCTGGTGGCCACGCCGGCCGTGTTGGCGATGACGAGGACCAGCCCGCCGACGACAACGAGCCCCAGTACCCAGCCCGCCACGAACGCCGGGCCGTTGCTGCGCGCCCTGGGCGTGATCAGCATCAAGATGATCGCGATGACCGGCACCACGCTGATGGCCACGCCGATCGCCAGCGGCAGGACACCGCCGATCGCCTGACCCATCGTCCCTCCCAGGCTGCCGCTACGACCCTAATGAGATCTCATGCCGACGGGCACACCCCCGGCGGGTGAGGTACCTGCGCTCGCCCTGCTGATCACTCACCCCGGCGCGCTGGCGGTGCACCCGGGCCCCGGCGCGCTGAACGCCGCCCCTCAGGCAATGGGCGACCGCTGAGTTCCTCAGCATGACCGGGCCCTTGACCAAGGGCGGTGGACAGATCATCCGTTCTGTGCCCGCCCAGCCAATACGCTCGGCGGCGGATCGCCGAGCGTCTCGATGGCGAAGCCGAGATCCTCCTTGTCGTTCGCG
>ODAK010006112.1_pt1 | contig 12176 bp, 9 predicted proteins | sample 1539591 | NCBI WGS metagenome assembly ODAK01 (sample SAMEA3539303, study PRJEB22396) | soil metagenome | biome: tundra; feature: field; material: soil | place: USA | collected 2010-05 | depth 0.15 m | reverse complement strand
CTCGACACTAGAGGGGCCCAACTCAAAAACAGGACGAGTAAAGCAAATATAAGAAGAAAAAAACGCGACACAGCGCTCCGCAGCATTCGCCGCCGTTCTACTCAGAAGCACTGACGGCAAAGGAGCGGTGCAGGTTGACGCCGATTCATCTTTCTTTTGACACAGCGAATATTTGACTTCAAGTTTTCTTGCGGGCCGCAGTAAGCGCCTCAGCCTTGAGAATCTTTCCGCCCTCCTCGACAACATAGAGCCTGTTCACGGCCAGGTCTTTCAGCGTGTCAACAGCGCCAGAGGGCCACCGGATCTCCACGCTGTCCACCTTCCTGGCTTCGCCAAGACCAAAGTGAATACGCAGATCGCTGGCCGAATAATATCCGTTGCACGATCGCACTTCTTCGATCTGCGTCAGCGCCGAACCCGGCTTTGCATTCAGCAGCGGAGTGCCTGTCTGGGCCACCACTTTGATGCGTGCGCCGATGCCGGTGCGGTTGCTCTTGGTTCCTACCGTGCGAATCTTTATCCAGCTTCGATTCAATGTCGAATCGCAGCGCAGCAACTGCGGAACAGCATTCACGCAATTCACTACTGCGTCTAGATCGCCATCATTGTCGTAGTCGCCCACGGCAAAGCCCCGCGCCTTCACTGCCGCGGTGATCCCGCTGCCGCCAGTGAGGCTCACATCTTCAAATTGCCCGTTGCGCAAATTGCGGTACAAATATTTCCGTTCGGCATAAGCAGCATCAACCTGCGTCCCATCTACTTCGGGATACACGTGACCGTTGGCCACAAGAATGTCGAGCCACCCGTCATTATCGATGTCGATGAAACTCACGCCCCACCCCAGCAGCCGCGTATTGATGCCGAGCCCGGCCTGGTAGGTGCGATCGTCAAACGATCCGTCGCCGAGATTCATGTAGAGCGAGTCCGTGTCACCGGCAAAATTCGTTTTTACGATGTCGAGCAGGCCGTCGCGATTGTAGTCACCCAGCGACACTCCCATCCCTGCCTGCGGTTTTCCGTCTGGCGAATACGCCACGCCCGCTTCAATAGCCTGGTCCTTGAATGTGCCGTCCTTCTGATTCTGGTAGTACGTTGCCGACGTCGAATCGTTGGCGACATAAATGTTGGGCCACCCAGTGTTGTCTAGATCAGCAGCGCCGCAACTCAGCGCATACGTCCCCAGCGTCCCCCACATCCCGGCCTTCTCACTCACGTCAGTGAACGTGCCGTTCCCGTTATTGTGGTACAGCAGGTTCTTGCCGCCCTCGAGCCCGGGGGGTCCACACGCCACCACGATTCCTTTGTAGGTGCAGTTCGCATCCTCGGGCAGGGGAGCCGTCTTCACATCGAAGTCAATGTAGTTGCCGACGAAAAGATCGAGGTGCCCGTCCTTGTCGTAATCCAAAAACGTGCAGCCTGAATTCCAGCGCAACCGATCCTGCAGCAGGCCGGCCTCTTTGGTTACGTCATTGAATGTGCCATTGGCGTTGTTGCGGAACAGCGCATTTTGCCCGTAGTAGCTGACGAACAAATCATTCCAGCCGTCGTTGTTATAGTCGCCTACGCAACACGCCTGTCCCCACCCGGATCGCGCCAGCCCGGATTTGATGGTCACATCTGTAAACGTTCCGTCGCGATTGTTCTTGAATAGCCGGCTCACCGGCTCTTTGCCCTTGGCAAACCCCTCGAGCCGCGAACCGTTCACCAGGAAAATATCAACCCAGTCATCCTGGTCGTAGTCAAAGAATGCCGCGCCGCAGCCGGTCGTCTCGAGCAGATACTTGTTGCGATGCTCGCCGCCAAAAATCATCTCTACGTTCAGACCCGCCTCTTTGGCCACATCAACAAATTGCACCCCGAGCGGCGTTCCGGCCACCGGCGAGGGAGTGCCCTTGGGAGCAGGCCTCGCCGGCGCTTCATAGGCCTGTCGTGAATTCCCCGCGGGCTTTTGAGCGGCCGGGGCTTGCCGCCCAAAAGCCGGCCTAGCGAGCCTCAACACATCCTCGAGCGACAAAACCAGCGCCGTCCTCGACAGCGACTTCAAAAATCCGCGGCGGCTAAAAGGCAAACCTGCATTCTCCTTGAGGCAGCCGCTCTTCGATGCAACTACGCTCTGATTGCCGAGTATAGACGGTCACTCGCCATCCCACTTTCGATGCATCGCGGCGACGCATTCTCGATGCTAGACTTCATCGAATCGAGACTGTGAGGAAGTTATGGTTGAGACGAAGACAGCGAACTTTTATGAATTCCTCCAAATCAGCCCCAACGCTGATTCAGACACGATTCACCGCGTATATCGCTTCCTGGCCGCACGCTTTCACCCTGATAACCAGGCCACCGGCGACGCAGAAACTTTTGCTGACCTCAAGGCAGCCTACGATGTGCTCGCCGACCCCGAACGCCGCGCCGCCTACGATGCGGACTGCGAAGGGGAAGCATCGGGAAAGGCACCCCTGTCTGCCGGGGTCGACTTCTTAGATAGCCTCGAAGGCGAATTGAACCGCCGCCTCGCGGTGCTGGCAGTGCTCTATTTCCGTCGCCGCACCAATCCCCGCACCCCTGAAGTTTCACTTTCAGAGATTGAAACGCGCATGGGCTTTCCGCGCGATTATCTTGATTTCACGACCTGGTATCTGCTCAAAAAGGGCTACATCACACGCGCTGATAATTCAGACTTCACACTCACCGTCGCGGGTGTGGACTTCATCGAGACGCAGCGCACCAACATACCGGTGCTCAACCGCCTGCTCACCAATGGTTCAGACACATCGGCCGCCGATATGGCTGCGGCAAAAAGGCCGTCCCACTCACCGGAAGCTCCGATGATTGTGCTCCCCGACATGACTGTCATACGCGACCGCCGCAGAAGGTCGAGAGATCGCCGCTTCGATTCACTTGATAGCAGTCCAGATACGCGCGCCACAGACTCGACCGTCGCGCATTCAATTTGCACGAATTGATTCGGCCAGGCAAGCAGCTATGCGCGGCTGCGGCTCTTTGGTGGCCCAATTGCTCGCTGTAACGCAGCGAGCGCGAGCAGTCGCGTCGAATCAAGCGTCGGCAGTGGCGAATTCTCATCGTGCAAGATCAGCGGAATTTCGGTGCACCCCAGAAGCACCGCATCGCATTTCTGAGCTTTGAATCCTTCGATCACCCATTGAAAGTATGCGACTGATTCCGGCTTGATGACTCCGTGCACGAGCTCATCCATAATGATGCGACTGATTTCTTCACGCTCCGCAACTCCCGGCCGCACGAACTTTACCCCCCGCGCCTCAAGCTTCTGGGGATAGACATCGCTCTCGAGCAGCCACTTCGTTCCCAGCAATCCAATACGCTTGAAACCGCGCCGAACAGCCTCGTCCGCCACAACCTCTGCGATATGTAGCCACGGAAGCGGCGAGCGCAACTCCACAAAACGAAACGCCTGATGAATCGTATTGTCAGGGCAAATGATAAAGTCCGCGCCGGCTTGCTCAAGCTTGTTCGCCGACGCGAGCATCAATTCGCCGACCCCCTGCCAGTCGCCGCGATGAATGCGTTGCATGTAGTCGGCGAGGGCCTGCGTATGCATCGTCACTTCAGGATGTGCGTTCGGGCCCAGCAAACGCTCGCCTTCGTGACAGATGGTGCGATAGCAGAGCGAAGCGCCTTCGGCGGAGCAGCCCACGATTCCAATGTGTTGCGCCATCGTCCCATTCTACAGTCCATTGAAATTTAGCGCGGGCGCTCCCAAAACCGCCCCCACGGTTTAGCATGGACCGGTGATTTGAGAGCCGCTTTTCGAGTTGATCCGCGGCTTGCTTCAGGGTCTATAGGAGAACAGATGGTTACTCGCAGGGAATTTCTCGACACGGTAGCAGTGGGAGCAGCGGGACTGGCGATTACATCAACCGCCCGTAGCTATGGTCAGATTCTTGGCTCTAATGAACGCCTCAATTTCGCAGTGATCGGCCTCAACAGTCGTGCCTACGCGCACCTCTCGGCGCTCAAGGCCAACAAAGATGCGGCCCGCATCGCGCACGTATGCGATGTAGACACAAAAATCATGAGCAAGTTCGCCGGCAACGTGCAGAAGGAACTCGGCTACGCGCCCGCTACCAACCAGGACGTTCGCAAAATCCTGGAGTTGAAAGACGTGGATGCCATCACCATCGCCACACCGGACCATTGGCACATGCCGATGGCTCTCTATGGACTCAAAGCAGGCAAGCACGTCTACGTTGAAAAGCCCTGCAGCCACAATCCCGGCGAAGGCGCGCTGTTGATTCGCGCGCAGCAGAAATACGGCAAGCTGGTGCAGATGGGAACACAGCAGCGCTCCTCGCCGCACACGTTCGAAATCGTCAATAAGATCCATTCCGGTCTGATCGGCCGCGCTTACTTCGCCAAGGCCTGGTACAACAACACGCGCAAATCCATCGGCACCGGCAAAGAAGTGCCCGTTCCTCCGCAACTCGATTGGGACCTTTGGCAAGGTCCAGCGCCACGCCGTCCCTATAAAGACAATGTGCAGCCGTACAACTGGCACTGGTTCAGAATTTATGGCACCGGCGAGACGCTCAACAACGGAACCCACGAAGTAGACGTCTGCCGCTGGGCCTTGGGCGTCGACTATCCCAATCGCGTCACAGCCTCGGGCGGCCGCTACGCCTTCAAAGACGACTGGCAGTTCTACGACACGCTCATGACCAGCTTTGAATACGACGACAGGATGATTTCGTGGGAGAACACATGCTGCAACGGCATGCGCTATTTCAACCGCGGCCGCGGATCGCTGATCGAGGGAACTGAAGGCACAGTGATGATCGATCGCGATGGCTATGAGATCTACGACCTCAAAGGCAAGAAGACCAGCGAATTCAAAGTGGGAGCCCAGACCTCAACCGCAGACCTGGTGGGCGCCGACTCCATGACCGACGCGCACTTCGCCAACTTCATCGCCGGCATTCGCAAAGGCGAGAAGCTCAACGCTCCCGTATCAGTTGGCAATGTCGCCGTCACCATGCTCCAGCTTTCCAACATCGCGTGGGAACTGAATCGCGAACTGCATCTCGATCCCGCCGACGGCAAAGTCAAAAACGATCCGCAAGCGATGGCCATGTGGGACCGCGAATACGAGAAAGGCTGGGAGCCGCGCATATGACGAACACTTTTTCCCGTCGCAGCTTTGTTCGCTCCAGCGCCCTGGTCGCCGCAGCCTGTGCCGCTCCCATTCCCAAAGTCGCGTTTGGGCAGTTCACGCAGGCTGGCGGCCAGCCTTCGCCCATTCGCCTCGGTCTCGCCAGTTACACATTTCGCAATTTCACGCGCGCGCAAATGATCGCGTATATGCGGCAGCTCAATATCACCGCCCTCAATGCCAAAGACGTCAAAGATCATCTGCCCATGGATCCAGCGGCTGAAGCGCAAGCCCTCGCCGAATATTCCGCGGCTGGCATCAAGCTTCACGCTGCTGGAGCCATCTACTTCTCAAAGGATGAAGACGACGACATCCACGCTAAATTTGAATACTGCAAGCGCGCCGGCATCAACGTCATCGTCGCCGGCGATCCTGCGCCTGCCACATTGCCGCGCGTTGAAAAATTTGTGAAGCAATACGATATCCGTATCGCCATCCACAATCACGGCCCCGAAGATAAAATTTTCCCATCGCCTCTCGATGTGCTCAAAGCCGTCGGCAAGATGGACGAGCGCATTGGCTGCTGCATCGACGTCGGCCACTGCGTTCGCGCCGGCACCGATGTGGTGCAGGCGATTCACGCCGCGGGTCCGCGCCTCTTCAACATGCACATGAAAGACCTGACCAGCTTCGACGCCAAGGAAAGCCAGGTCGCCGTCGGCGATGGCAAGATGCCGGTACGCCAAATCTTCGACGCCCTGATCAAGATCAAATATCCCGGCTTCGTCGACCTTGAATACGAAGTCCATGGCGACGACCCCATGCCCGGCGTCACCACCAGCTTCGCCTACATGCGCGGCGTGCTGGCCGGAATGGGATATGCCCCGCAGGCATAGCTCATTATTGCGGCGACGCCGACGGTGTCGCCGCACTTTTCCAATTCACCACGTGATAGACCGCCGGCTCGGTGCCCACATTGCGCAACCCGTGCAATTGATTTGAGGCGTTGAAAATCACCGAACCCGGCCCAACGCGTTTCCACTCCCCGTTCGAAAGCGTCTCCAGCGTGCCTCGGTTGATGAGGATCAGTTCTTCATTGGGATGACGATGCGGCGGGTGCGGAGACTTGCCCGGATCGAGCGTGGTCACGTGCACCTCCATCTGCTCGAGCGTCGCTGTGCGAGCCGTGAAGAAAGAGCGAACCGCGCCAAAGTCTGTCGACTTGGAAGCCACGCTGTTCCAATCGACAGCTGCCGATCCCATCACCGGCGCCTGATCGGCTACCGCAAATGCAACGGCCGTAATACTCGCCGCAGCCGTTGCGACCAACACGTCTCTCCGAGTAATCATTCTGTCTCCTTGTTCTTGCCTCTCGCGGCCGTCAACTTGCAGCGCAATCAACTCAAATAGCACGACGATCGGCTTCTATCCCGCAACCGCTTAATTAGAAGCTGCACCCAGCACCGCGTTCCCCCGGAAATGTTATACGACGATATGCATACTTTGCTTCGGCACTTTGATGGTTACTTTCCTAAACACTTACGAATCAAAAATTGAACTCATGTAAAATCATTCTTAGTCATGGAGTTGTTTCTCAATTCAGTATGGGCGCTGGTAGGCATCGCGATCGTATGCCTTTGGCTGCAACACGAGCGTTCCAATAAGACCGACAGGCGCCTGCCCTTCATCGCGCTGGTCATGCTCATCGTCATCCTTTTTCCCGTTATATCGGTGAGTGATGACCTATGGTCGATTCAGAATCCAGCGGAGACCGACACCTGCCAGCGTCGCAATCATCTCGGCAACAGTCCGAACTCGGCTCTCCATGCCATGAGTGCGATCCCATCGACTGGCTTTGCGGGTCTAGATCTATCCAGCCGGTCTTTCAGCCCGCCGCTCCAACTGCCAACAGTCTCCGTTGAAAACCCTGCCTTCCGTTCCATCCAAAATCGCCCCCCGCCCGCTGTTTGAATCTCTTTCCCGGCAAAAGCGTCTAAAAATTCAGCCGTTTACCTTCCTGTGACTCCGCGCCAATTCAGCGCGAAGGACGTGTATGAGAATGACTTTCCCATCCTGGTCCGCTTCGGCGGCAGCCATGATGTTTTTCTTTGCAACTGCTCTGTGCTCCGCGCAGCAAAGCCTGTCGTGGGAACAGGTTAAAGCGAAGTTCGAGACAAACAATCCATCCCTCAAGGCCGCTGGTCTCAGTGTCGACGAGGCGCGTGCCCAGGAAATCACCGCCTACCTTCGCCCCAACCCGCAGTTCACCCTGTCGCAAGATGGAACCCAGATCGCGCCTAACAATGGCGTGTGGCAGCCGTTCACCGGTACCTACGTCGTGCCCACTGTCAGCTATCTGCACGAGCGCGATCACAAACGCGAACTACGTCTCGACAACGCAAAGGAAGCCACTCTGATTGCTGAATCGCAGCAGGAGGATCTAAAGCGGACTCTGGAGTTCACGCTGCGCACCGCTTTCGTGAATACTCTCCAGGCGAAGTCCATTCTAGAACTGGCGAAGGCAGACCTCGAATACTACGACCACATCATTCAGATAGGGCAGGATCGCCTCAATGCCGGCGACATCGCGCAGATCGACCTCGATCGCACCATCTTGCTTCGCGTTCAGTACGAAACTGAAATTCAGTCCGCCACGGTCAACCTGCGCACCGCCAAAATTCAGATGCTGCAGTTGCTCAATGACCACACGCCGGTCGAGCAATTCGACGTGAACGGTCCCTTTGAGTTCTCTGACGCCCTCAAGCCGTTAGAGGAATTTCGCCAGGTCGCGCTCGATGCTCGACCCGACCTGAGAGCGGCGCTCCAAACCGTGCAACAGTCCGAGATCAGTCACAAGCTGGCCATTGCCAACGGATCGACCGACCCGACCCTGAGCGCCTGGTACACCTACAACTCTTCCAACAACAATCCAAATGGCAAGCAGACAATCGGCGCCAGCGTAAACATTCCGCTGCGTATTTTTGACCGCAACCAGGGGGAAAAGCAGCGCACGCTGATCGACATCAGCAAAAGTCAGCAATCCAATGAAGCAGCGCGGGCACAGGTCTTCAGCGATGTCGATTCCGCCTACGCTCAGGTCCAAAACAACATCGCCCTCCTCAAGCCGTATAAGGAAAAGTACAAAGATCTGGCCACGCGCGTGCGCGACACCGTCACCTATTCCTACCAGCATGGCGGTGCATCGCTGGTCGACATGCTCAACGCGCAAAGCGAATATCGCACCGTCCAACTCGCTTATCTGCAGTTGATCGGAGCCTATCTCACCGCTTCCGGACAACTCAATCTAGCCGTAGGGCGCGAGGTAATTCAATGACGCCGCAATCATTTCTCAAACGCTGTTCTGTTTTCTGCTTCGCCTTGATTCTCATCGCAATCACTCTCTCTGGCTGCAAAGGTAAAGAGCAAGGCGACACCGCTCCGCCGCCGGCGCAGGTGATTCAAGTGCCCGACATGAACCTGATCACCATCGACAAAAATGATGTGCAAAAATTCCCGCTCGTCACGAGCGACAAAGTCGATGAAGCGGCGGATCTTAAAGCCACCGGCAGCGTCTTCCCCGATATCTCGCGCGAAGTACCAGTCATCTCGCTTGCCAATGGCCGCGTCGTCGACATCAAGACCCGTCTCGACGACAACGTCAAGAAGGGGCAGTTGCTCTTCCAGGTGCAAAGCCCCGACGTTAGCACGGCCTTCAACGGTTACTTGAAGGCGGTCAACGATGAGCAACTCGCCAACAAAGCCGACCTTCGTGCGCAGGACCTCTACAAGCACGGCGCCATTTCGCAGGCCATGGTCGAGCAGGCCGAAGACGCTGAGAAGAATGCAAAATCCGATCTGGTCGCCGCCGAAGAGCAGTTAAAAATCCTCGGCGTCAACAAGGATCATCCCAGCAGCCTGGTCAACGTGTACGCCCCCATTTCCGGCGTCGTCATTGCACAAAACGTGACCAGCGCGGGCGCGGCCGGCGTCACGCTGTCCGGCTCCGCCACTGCTTTTACCATCGCCGATCTCAGCAAGGTTTGGATCCTCTGCGACGTCTATGAGAACGACATTCCCAAGCTGCAATTAGGGCAGGAAGCACATATCAAAGTCGACGCTTATCCCGATCGCGCAGTCACCGGCCGCATCAGCGATATCGGACCGGTGCTCGATCCTTCGTCAAGAACGGCCAAGGTTCGCATCGAGGTTTCCAATCCGGGCTTCCTCAAGCTGGGCATGTTCGTGAACGCGACCTTCACCAGCAAGCAGAAAGAAACGCACACGGTGGTCCCCGCCGAAGCCGTTCTCCACTTGCACGATCGCGATTGGGTCTTTGTGCCCGCGGGTGGCAACAACTTCAAGCGCACCGAGGTTCACGCAGGACAGATCATCAGCGGCAGTCGTCAGGTCATTCTTTCCGGCTTGGCGCCCGGCCAGCAGGTCGTGAAATATGCTCTACTGCTCGAGTCAGCGGGGAACCAGTAGATGATTCGCGCCCTCGTTGATTTCGCGCTCAAGAGTCGTTGGATGGTCCTCGGGGGCATGATTGTGCTCACCGCGTGGGGCGTTGTGTCGTTTCGCAACCTGCCCATCGAGGCCTACCCCGACGTCGCCAACAACTACGTTCAAATCATCACGCAATGGCCCGGCCGAAGCGCTGAAGAGATTGAACGGCAAGTCACCGTGCCCGTTGAAATTCAAATGGCGGGCATTCCTCACCTCACCAACCTGCGCTCAACGACGCTCGCTGGCCTCTCGAGCCTGATGCTTATCTTCGACGACAGTTCCACCAGCGACGTCAATCGCGAGCACGTGCTCGAGCGCCTCAATCAGGTCACGCTTCCCGCGAATCTGATTCCGCAGATGGGCACCGACTGGAGCCCCGTCGGCCAGATTTACTGGTACACGCTCGAGAGCACCAACCCTGCATACGACGTGATGGAGAAGAAGTCGCTCGAAGACTGGCTGCTTGAGAAATCCTTCAAAGGCGTGCCCGGTGTGGTTGACGTTTCGAGCTTCGGTGGACCGACCAAGGAATACCAGATCAAGATCGATCCGGAGAAACTCGTAGCGCACGGTCTCTCCATCGCGCAGGTCGAACAGCAGGTCGCAGCCAACAACACCAATGGCGGCGGCAGCTTCATCGAGCAGGGCTCCCAGCAAATCAACGTGCAGTCCCTCGGGCTCTATACCAGCGTTCAGGACATTGAAAACACCGTTATCAAAACGACGAATGGCACACCGATAAAAATCAAAGACATCGCCACCGTCTCGCAAGGCCCACGAATCCGCCTCGGCCAGATAGGCCGTGCGACCCATCGCTCCGACGGCACCATCATCGACAACCCCGACACCGTCGAGGGCATCGTCCTTCTGCAAAAGGGCGACGACTCCGATCCGGTCCTCGATCGCATTCACGCCAAGGTCAAGGAGCTCAACACCAACATCCTGCCCAAGGGCGTGAAGATCGTTCCATTCCTCGATCGCTCCGACCTGGTTAAGTACACAGTTGAAACGGTAGAGCACAATCTCACCGAAGGCATCATCCTCGTATCGATCATTCTCTTCCTCTTCCTAGGCAATGCGCGCGGCGCCATCATCGTTGCGCTCACTATTCCGTTCGCGCTTCTCTTTGCGTCGATCTGTCTCGACATCAGCCACATTCCTGCGAACTTGCTCTCGCTCGGCGCACTCGACTTCGGCATGGTCGTCGACGGCTCAGTGGTGATGATTGAAAACATCGTTCGCCATCTTTCCCTCGAAAACGACAAGCGCAGTCCCATCGATCGCATTCGCGACGCCGCTCACGAAGTGCAGCGGCCCGTGTTCTTTGCTCGCGGCATCATCATCGCGTCCTACCTGCCCATCTTTACCTTGCAGGCAGTTGAGGGTCGCCTCTTCAAGCCCATGGCATGGACCGTCACCTTCGCACTGCTCGGTGCGCTGATCTTCACGATCCTCATCGCTCCGGTCATGGCCAGTGTCGTCTTCAGCAAAGGCGCCAAAGAGTGGGAGAACCCCCTCATGGCCTGGCTCATTGTTCATTACCGCAACGCCGTGCGTACGGCAATTCTGCGTCGCAATATCACCGTTGGAGTCTCTGCCGTCCTCTTTGCCATCGCACTTTTCCTTACCTTCGGCGGCCCCATCGGATCAGAATTTCTCCCTCATCTCGACGAAGGCTCCATCTGGGTGCGCGGAACCCTGCCTCCCAGCGAAGGTCCCACTGCCAGCATCGAGTTCACCAACAGGGCGCGCGAAGTCATCGCATCTTTTCCCGAGGTCACACAGGTCATCAGCCAGGCAGGCCGCCCCGACGATGGTACTGACACGGCTGGCTTTTTCAATACTGAATACTTCGTCGACCTCAAACGCAAAGAACAATGGCGTCCCGCGTTTCACCAGGACAAGGAAGCCCTGATCGCCGCCATCGACACGCAGCTTGAAAAATTTCCCGGCGTGATCTGGAACTATTCACAGCCCATCTCAGACAACATGGAAGAAGCAGTCTCGGGAGTGAAAGGGGAACTCGCGGTAAAGCTCTACGGCGATAACCTGCGCACGCTCGAGCAAACGGCTCAGATCATCGAAAACCAGATGGCCACTGTTAAGGGCGTTGCCGATCTCGGCATCTTTCGCATCGTCGGCCAACCCAATCTCAACTTCATGGTTGACCGGAATGCAGCCGCGCGGTGGGGAATCAACGTCGCTGATATTCAAGACGCGATTCAGACCGCCGTCGGCGCCAACGCCGTCACCCAGTTGCAGCGGGGTGAGGCGCGCTACGACGTGACTGTTCGCTATCAGCAGCAGTATCGCAACACGCGCGAAGCCATCGAGAACGTGCGCCTGCTTGCCCCGTCCGGGGAGCGCGTCTCTCTCGCTCAGCTCACCAAAGCCTCTACCGATGACGGAGCCGAAGCGATCAATCGCGAAGGCAGCCAGCGCTACATTGCGATCAAGTTCTCAGTCAAAGGCCGCGATCTCGGCTCAACTGTGAAAGAAGCCATTTCCAAGGTCGAACACAATGTGAAGCTGCCTACCGGCTATC
>ODAK010006110.1_pt1 | contig 12179 bp, 9 predicted proteins | sample 1539591 | NCBI WGS metagenome assembly ODAK01 (sample SAMEA3539303, study PRJEB22396) | soil metagenome | biome: tundra; feature: field; material: soil | place: USA | collected 2010-05 | depth 0.15 m | reverse complement strand
TTCTCTGGCGCAGAATTGGGACGGAAAACTAGTCGCTGTCATTGTCTCCGGCCTGGATGCGGACGGGGCAGAAGCGCTGCGCAGCATCAAGGAGGCCGGCGGCATTACTTTCGCACAGACGCCCGAGACAGCCGAGTGGTCCGATATGCCGGAGAGCGCCATAAAAACCGGGTATATAGATTTTGTTCTTTCAATTGAGGATATCGCTCAGAAGATTGTGCAGATTGCGCACACATTCCCGGGGCAGGCGACATGAGCTTCCGCGCTCCAGGGCGCCTCGGCGCGGCTCTCCTGATGCTTGGCGCCGCTCTTCCCGGGCTCGCCGACACGCACTTTCAGGTGCGCCGCACGACGCCGGGCGACGTGCCCGCCGGCAAGGGGCAATGCGATATCCGGCTCCTGGTGGACAAGGAGGTGGAGGTGTCCGTGCGCGGCGATGCGGTGGCCATCCGGACCATCTCCGGGCGCGACGCGCGCGATGACGGGAGCGAATGCAACGCTCCGCTGCCCGACCGTGACGTGGTCGGCTTCAACTTCGAAGTGGTGGACAGCCGCAAAGAGGTGCGCCTGCTGGGTGAGCCTTCGCGACACAACGGGTTCGCCGCCATCGTGCGCATTCGCGACAGCGCGAGCGGCGAGGGACGGTATCACTTCCGGTTGGTCTGGACAATCACCGCCAGCGATTACGGCCGCCCCGGTGGCGGCAGCGACCGCTCGCCCTCGCGCCGTGAAGACAATTTCGACCGGCCCCCGGGCGGTACCGGTTTCAGTTGGAACAACAACGTGAGCTTCCACGGCAAGGGACAGGGTACGGCATCCATGAGCGACGCCGGTGGATTGGGGCTGGGCGAGGTGGCGATTGAGATCGATCGCGGCGGCAAACTGGTGGCATCGTTCCGCACCGACGGCGGCGGCCGGCCGATCTCCTTCACCGGGCAGGTTATGGCCAGCGAAGGCGGCCGATGGAAAGTGGATGCGACGACCGGCGACCACCGCTTGCGCGGTCCCATGTACATCTCGGTAGACGATCGCCAGACAGTCAACAAGGTCACCGCGGAAGTAACCGACGGGAGCGACCGTATGCGCCTGAACTGGGCCCGCCGTTAGCTTTTCGTCCCGCGCGGGAAGTGGAGCCGCGCCTGTTACTTGGCCCCGGACGCCACCGGCGGGGGAGCGCTGGCCGGCGGAATCACGCCGTTCATCCGGGCGTAAACCGCCATCTGCCCGTAGTGGTCAAACGAGTGCCAGATGGTCAGGTTGGCGATGCCCGCGCGCGCCATCGGCGGCATCCCGGGGAAAGGCGCCGGCACCAGTTCGAGCTGATTCGCCGCCGTCAGTTTGGCCATGGCCGTATGTCCGTAGGCGAACGAGTCCTTCAGGTACTGCACGGTCTGGGCCTTGGTCTTTACCGCGTCAGGTCCGTTTTCCCCGGTGCCCAAATCCACCGGCGGCTTCTCTTTGGCGGACGCCGCTCCGGCCATGTAGATGACGGTGGCGATGTGCTTCACTTGTTCCCCGAAGGTGCGCACTTTTTCGAAGGCGCCTTTGGTGGGTGCGAAGCTGTAGGCCGATTCCGGCATGGCTTCGGCCAGCGAAACCACCTCGCTCTCCGCAATCCTCAACTGTGAGTCATAGAGCGTGGCAACGTTCAGATCGGCGGCGCACAACGACATACACGCCGTAACGGCAAAAACACAGAATCCCCTCATGGTGGAAGGCTCCTCCTCCTTCTCGTGGGGACCAGTATATACCATCCGATTCCGCGTTACAGTGGAATATCCTGACGGGGAGATCATCCATTGGCAACCGCCCCACGGAATAGTGAGGCCGCTCTCATCGCCGAACATATCATCGCCGCGCCCACGGGACCGCTGGTCGTTCCGGCCGCTGCCGCCGGCGGCGCGGAGCCCGTCCTCTCGCTGGTAGTGCCGACGTTGAACGAGAGGGAGAACATCGCCGATTTTCTGGGCGCCGTCCGCCACACCCTGGACCTGGCGCTGCCCGGCCGCTACGAGGTCATCGTGGTGGATGACGACAGCGCCGACCGGACGTGGGAAATTGCCGCGCGTCTGTGCGAGGGCTTCCCGGAACTGCGGGTGGTGCGCCGACAGAACGAAGGCGGCCTCGCCGTGGCCGTAATTCGCGGCTGGCAGGTCTCGCGCGGGCGGATCCTGGGCACCATCAACGCCGATTTCCAGCATCCTCCGGACGTTCTGGGCCGCCTGCTGGAGCGCCGCTCCGGCGCCGACCTGATCGTTGCCACGCGCCATGGCGATGGCGGCGGCCTGGGCGATTGGGGACTGGCCCGCCGCATCAGTTCCTGGGGCGCCGCGCAGATCGGCCGCCTTCTGCTGCCGCAGGTCTACGCCCGCGTTTCGGACCCGCTGAGCGGCTGCTACCTGGTGCGCCGCGAAGCCGTGGCCGGCGTACCGCTCAGGCCTCTCGGTTACAAGAGCCTGATGGAACTGCTGGTGCGCTGCAACGTGGGCGAGATCCACGAGTGCGGCTATGAGATGCGCAAGCGCATCCGCGGCCAAAGCAAAGTCCACGTCTTGCATCCGTTGCAGTACATCCGTCATGTGCTGCGCCTGCGCGCCGCGGGCCGGGAGCGAGAATGAAGTGGCATAAGGCTCCGCCTTGTGCATCCGAGCGCAGCTCGGAGTGGGTTGCCGGTCTCTCACGGGATCTGGGTGCATCGGGGCTACGCGGCGGCGTGGAGGAAGGAAGTCCGAGCTGCGCTCGGATGGACAAGGCAGAGCCTTATCCCACTGGGCCTTTATGAGCCGGCAGGAGAAGTACGCCGACCCGAACCCGGTCGTCAGTTTCGTTATCGGGCGGTTCTTCCGCCGGCTGCGCGCCGTCCTCGCCGAACTCGATCCCCACTCCGTCCTCGACGCCGGCTCTGGCGAGGGCGAAATGCTCCGCCGCGGCGTGCTGCCTGCCGCCGTGCGCCCCGTCTGCCTCGATCTCCGCCCCGCCTCCCTGGCCGAAATCGCTGAACCCCAGCGCGTCTGCGCATCGGTGCTCGCGCTGCCCTTCGCCGCCGGCAGTTTCGATGCCGTCACCTGCCTGGAAGTCCTGGAGCATCTTGACGACCCCGCCGCCGCCGTCCGCGAACTGGCGCGCGTGGCCCGCCGTGCCGTGGTCGTGTCCGTGCCCTTGGAACCCTATTTCCGCATCGGCAACGTGCTGCGCGGCAAACATCTGGGCCGTCTGGGCAATCACCCCGAGCATGTGCAACATTGGAATCTCCGCACCTTTCCCGCCTTCCTGTCGGGCCTGGTGGCCGAGGTGCGGATTGTCGAGGCCTTTCCTTGGATTATCGCCTGCTGCCGTCCAAACCAACTCTGATTTTCCTGCTGCTGGCCTCGATCGGCGCAGCGCGCATCGCGGCCACCTACCGCGGCATTGCGCAGACTTCCGATGAGACCCCCAACATCGCCTGCGGAATGCAATACCTGGACCTGGGCCGCTACGATTACGGCGCTTTCCATCCGCCTCTCGCCCGCCTGGCGATGGCCATCGGCCCCTACCTCTATGGCGCGCGCGCGCAGAAGCTGCCCGACCGGTGGAAGGAAGGCAACGCGGTCCTCAACAGCGCCCCGCGCTATGGCAAGGCGCTGACCCTGGCGCGGCTCGGCATCCTGCCTTTCTTTTTACTGGCCTGCACTATGGTCTGGCTGTGGGGCCGCAAACTGCTTGGCGATTGGGGCGCGCTGGCGCCCGTCTTCCTGTTCACGAATAGTCCGCCGGTGCTGGCGCACGCCGGCGTGGCCACCATGGATATGGCGGCCGGCGCCGGCATCTGCACGGCCCTCTTCACCTGCACTTTGTGGCTGGAAGAAGGCACCTTGCGCCGCGCCATTCTTTTCGGCGTCGGCCTGGCACTGGCCGTACTCGCCAAGTTCTCCGCCGTGCTGCTGCTGCCATTCTGCATGGCCGCCATCGTGTGGCTGCATCCGCGGGCGCGGCAGAAGCGAAACTGGGCCTGGATCCCCGTCGCCTTTTTTCTGATCTGGGGCGCCTACGGCTTCTCCTTTGGCCCCATGAGCGAGCACGTCGCGAGCGACGCCGCCGGCCAGGGCGGAGTCTTCGCCAGGATACCCACGCCTCTGCTGCACGCGCTGGAAACGTTGCCCGTGCCGGCGCCGCAACTGCTCGACGGCCTCTGGCAGGTGCACAATCACGTGGATGCCGGTCATACCGCGTACCTGCTGGGGCGCCACAGCTTCCACGGCTGGTGGTATTTCTTCCCCGTAGCCCTCGGGGTCAAGACGCCGCTGGCCATTCTCCTGCTCGCCGGTCTCGGCGTCTGGGCGCTGCGCGGCGAGAAGCGGCGGGCCATGTGGATGCCGGCCGTCCTCACGGCCGTAATCCTGGGGATCAATCTCCCCACCAGCCTCAATATCGGCGTGCGCTACATGTTGCCGCTCTACCCGCTGCTGGCGCTTACCGCCGGTATGGGCGCCGTCTGGCTGTGGCGGCGCTACCGCCGGGCCGCCGTGATCCTGCTGGTTTGGACCACCATCTCCGCGGCCGCCGCCCATCCCGATTACCTGGCTTACTTCAACGAACTCGGCGGCACGCATCCGGAGCGTATCCTGGTGGATTCCGATCTCGATTGGGGGCAGGACATGGCGCGCCTCGCCACGGAGTTGCAGCGGCGCCGCGTCCCGTACTTCCACATGGAATGCCTCTACACCGGTGACGATACGCGGCTCGGCCTGCCGGCCTGGGACAGCCTGGAACCCTACCAACCGGTCACCGGATGGGTTGCCGTCAGCCAGACCATGCTGAAAAACTACGGTTGGATGGCGGCCCAACAACGCGGGCGTCAGGACCTCGCTTTCGCCTGGCTGGATGCGTACCAGCCTGCCGGCCGCGTGGGCAAATCGATTCTGCTGTACTACATTCCGGAAGGGCAGGGCCGGTGAAGAGTTCCATCGCGGATGACTTCGGCACAGTTCAGCGGCTGCTAAACTACGGAGATTGAACATGACGCGCGACGAAGCGATTGCGGAGATCACCCATGAATTGGTCGAATTCTACCAGCCGATTCGCATCTACCTGTTCGGATCGGTCGCGCGTGGCGATGATGGGCCGGATAGCGATCTGGATTTTCTGGTAGTGGTTCCGGACGATGTTCCCGAAGACAAATTGCGTCCCGGCGCGGGGCGGAGGGCAGTACGTGGAACCGGGTTCGCCAAGGACATAGTGCCGTGGCGCAAGACCGATTTCGAAGAGCGGGCGGCTTGGGTCAGGGCGTCCCTGCCAGCCACCGTCGTGCGCGAGGGAAGGCTGCTCTATGAAGACCAGGCGTCGGCGGGTGTTCTGATCGGTTCCGGCCACATGGTCGAATCCAGGATGGCCGAGATCCGGGCAGCACAAGAATACTTCTGTAGCATCGCTCCGCCTACGCAAGTGTGGTCGGACGAACTGATCGCCGAGCGTCGCGAACAGTCGCGGCGTGAAATTGAAGACTGATCCGTCGCGGCTACTACCCCAACGAATACCCTTTCGCCACGTCGGCGAACGCCGCAAGTTGGCCCGCCTTCCAGTCGTCATCGCGCTCTAACTCTCGCGCCATCAGGGCCGCCACGCGGGGGGCCATGCGGAGGGCTGCCTGAGCGTTCAGGAACAGCGCGCGCGTGCGCCGCGCCAGGACATCTTCCAGGGTAAGCGCCAGTTCGTGGCGCACCGCCCAGACGACTTCCGCGCCGGTGTAGGGCAGGGCGGCGTCCAGCGGCTCGGCCCATGCCGGGTCGCTCTGCTCCAGTTCCTGCACCATCGGCGCGTCGGAGCCATAGATCCACAGATGGCCGAACTTCTCCGACGCCGGGTAGAAGCCGTGGATATTCAGATGACCGGTGACGCAGGGTTTTTCCGCCAGGCGGGCGAGCGTGGCCGCCTGGTTGACACAATCTTCCGCCATATGGCGATAAGTGGTCCACTTGCCGCCGCAGATGGTGATCATGCCGGAATTCTCGATGCGGATGGTGTGGTCGCGCGATAGCGCCGCGGTATTGCCGCTCTCGCCGGAGCGCACCAGCGGGCGAATTCCGGCGAAGACGCTGAGCACGTCGGCGCGTTCCGGCTTGCGGGCGAGATAGAGCGACGCCGTCTGGAGGATGAAGTCCACCTCCTGCTCCAACGCCACGGGCTCCAGAGTGGCCTGCGCGATCGGCGTGTCCGTGGTGCCGACCACGGTATGGCCATGCCACGGAATGGCGAACATGACGCGTCCGTCGGAGGTGTGCGGGACCATGATGGCGTTGTCGGCGGCCAGGAACGAGCCGTCGAACACCAGGTGGATGCCCTGGCTGGGGGCGATCATCGGCTCCACCGCCGGGTCCGCCGCGCGCCGCAGTTTGTCGGCGAAAGGTCCCGTGGCATTGATCACCACTTTGGCGCGCGCTTCCAACTCCGCCCCGGTTTCGGCGTCGCGGAAACGGACGCCGTCCACGAAGCCGTCGCCGTCTTTGGTCACCTCGGTGACCTCGGCGTAGTTGAGCAGCGTGGCGCCCTGTTCGCAGGCGGTGGCCACCAGGTTGATGAGCAGGCGGGAGTCGTCAAACTGCCCGTCGAAGTAAATCACCCCGCCCTTGAGCCCTTCGGTCTTAATGGTGGGCAGCCGCTCCAGGGTTTCCTCGCGGGAGAGAATCCGGGAGGTGCCGAAGCCGTACTTGCCGGCCAGCAGATTGTACAGCTTCAGGCCGACGCCATAGAACGGCGCTTCCCACCAATCGTAATTGGGCACGACGAAACCCAGATTGCGCACCAGGTGCGGGGCATTCTGGAGCAACAGTCCGCGCTCCTTCAGCGCCTCCATCACGAGCGACAGATTGCCTTGCTCCAGGTAGCGCACGCCGCCGTGAACCAGCTTGGTGCTGCGGCTGGATGTCCCCTTGCCGAAATCGTTCTGTTCCAACAGCAGGACGTCGTAACCGCGGCTGGCGGCGTCGATTGCCACACCGGCGCCGGTGGCTCCGCCGCCCACCACGATCATGTCCCACTCGCCAGAGTGCGCGCGGAGGCGGCGGTACATCTCGGATCTGGTCATAAGTCACCCGTCCGAGCTGCGCTCGGATGCACAAGGCTGCCCAGGGGGCACCCACTTATGCCCCTTAGAACAGCACCTTCAGCGCGAATTGGATCTGCCGCGACGGATAGGTGGCGCGGATGGTCCCGAAGGCGGCGCTGGTGGTTTGGGTGTTCGGTATCCCGAAATTCGTGTGGTTCAGAACGTTGAAGAACTCCGCCCGGAATTGCACCCGGGCCTTTTCTTGAATCCGGAGGTTCTTGACGACGGAAAGATCCCACTGATCGAAGTTGGGCGCACGGAAGGAATTGCGGCCGACATTCCCATAGGGCGCGCTGGCGGGCGGCGTCGTGAAAGTGTACCCGGCGAAAAACGTGTTCAGCATGGCGGAGCGGCTCTGGCTTACCGAGCTGCCGCTTACATTGGGGCGCAGGAACGGCTGGCCGCGATAATCGTTGGAAAGGGAGCTGACGATGTTGGCCCCGGTGGCGCCGTAGGTCACGTCGAGCGGCATACCCGTGTGAGCGGTGTTGATGGAGGTGAGTTCCCATCCGCCCACAAAGGCATCGGCTACGGGATTCATGCTGGCGCCGTATTGGCGGCCCTTGCCGAAGGGAAGCTGGTAGACCACGCTGGTGACGTTATTCAACTTCACGTCAAAGCTGGAGGGTCCTTTTTCGGCGGCCAGGTTCCGGATGTTCTGGGGATTGGCCTGGTAGTAGCCGGCGAAATACTCCAGCGCCTGCTCGGAATCGCCCATGGCCTTGCCCCAGGTGAACGAGTTGAGGACGTACAAGCCTTTGGTGAAACGGTGCTCCACGCGGGCCGAGACACCATTGTAGTGATTGTTACCCGAGGAGAGGAGCCACGTGATAGGCCCGAAGGTTGGAATCGGCACGCGGGCGGCGACTCCCAGGCTTTGGCCCGGAAGGTTGGGATACGCCTGGTTGTAATCGGCGATGATGGGCAGCCGCAGACTGTGGTTTCCGTTGTAGGACAGGTCGATTACCGTGTTCTTGGGGAGTTGGCGCTGCAACGAGAAGAACCAGTTTTGCACATACGGCCATTTGCTGTCCGGCGGGGTGTAGACGACGTTGGAATTAACCGGGTTGAAGGCCGCCGGGCTGGCAATGTTGGTGCTAAAGCTGTTCAGGGTGGTGAGGAAGGTGGCCGGCACCGCGCCGCCCGCCGGTATGGACTGGCTGAGGACGCCGAAAAGGGCTTGCGGAGCATTGATGCCCTCCTGGGCGCTTCCGGGCCGGTTGAAGAACGTGTAGCTGATGCCATATCCGGCGCGGACTACGGTTTTGGGATTGATGCTGTACGCCAGGCCAAGCCGCGGCCCGTAGTCTTTGTAGTCCGGGTGGACCAGACCGCGTTGGAACAGGCTGCCGCTGGTGGCTTTGATCATGCTGTTGGTGGTGGGGTCGAAATTGGAGTAATTGTTGTCCCGCTCATAGAGGGGGGAAGCGAACTCCCAGCGCAGTCCGAGGTTCAGCGTAAGTTTCGCGTTCACCCGGTAGTCGTCTTGAAAATAAAGCGAGTGCACGTATTGCCGCAGATTGACGATCGTATAGCTGCCCAGATTCACCTGGTTGGGGACGCCGAACATGAAATCGGCCAGGCTGTAGCTGGTGGAGTCGCTGGGGACCGTGCAGGTGGAAGGCTGGCCCAATTGAGCGCAGGTGGGCCTGCTGAACAACCCGGTGTACGTGTCCTGTCCATAGATTGGATTCGTGTCCAGAATCTCGGTGCGGATGTTCAGGTATTGGTATCCCACTTTGAGAGAATGCCGGCCCACCGTCTTGGAGAAATTGAGTTTCGGATCCCAGGAAGTGGGGTTCTGGAACTGCGGATTGCTGGTCTGGCGGCCCATGGCGGTGAGTCCGGAGATGGTCTGCGTATTGATTCCACCGGTGATGCTGGGTGTGGTCGGCAGGCCTTGAAAGCCACCGAACATGGAAGCCATGCTCGGGCCGCCCAAATAGGGCGGTACCTTGCCGCCAAGGATATGGGAGAAGCCCATGCGGAATTCGACGAGAGAGGTGGGCGTGACCGTCCAGGTGTAGCCGAAGGACGCGTTCTGATCGACGACGTGGATGTAGCCGTTGCCGTCGCCGCCCGACGGCCCCGTGAGGGTGGGTGCGTAATACTGCAAGTCCTTGCGCTGGCTGTAACGCAGGAACGCCGTCATGCGATCGTTGATCTGGCCGTCCAGTTTGGCGTCGAATTTGTCGCCGTAGTCGCGGATCAGCAGCAGCGCCTCGTCATTGTTGGAGCGCCCAGGGCCATTGGTGGGCGGCAGGCCGCTCAAGACCGCGGCGGCGAACGGATTCAACTGCGCCACCGGGATCTGCGTGTTGGCGGGATAAACTACGCCGGTCAGCGGGTTGACCACCGACACGGGGAGGATACCCTGGCGATCCGTCATGCTGGCGATGGAGTCGAAATTGAGATAGCGCTGCAATTGGCGGAAGCCTTCGTAATCCCCGAAGAAAAAGAGCTTATTCTTGATGATTGGTCCGCCGATGGTGGCGCCGAACTGGTTGCGCTGCAAGGTGGGTTTGACGAAGACGGCGGGACTGAACAGGAAGCCGGTGGCGTTAAGGGCCGTGTTGCGCAGGTACTCGTAGGCCGAGCCGTGAAACTCGTTGGTTCCGGATTTCATGACCGCGCTCACCACCGCGCCTCCCACGCGCCCGTATTCGGCGCTGTAGTTGCTGGTGATGACTTTGAATTCGGCAAGGGCGTCCGGCGATAACTGCACCAACTGGGCGGAATAGCCCTGGTTGCTGGTGCCATAGGCATTGTTATCCAGGCCGTCCAGCAGGAAATTGTTGTAGGTGCTGCGCATGCCGTTGACGTTGAAGGCGCCTTCCCGCGGCGTGCCGCTGGCCGAGAAGGAGGCCGCCATCGGAGACTTGACGGCGTTGGTGGACAATAGCGCCAGGTCCGCATAATTGCGGCCGTTGAGCGGAAGTTCGGTGACTGCCGCGGTGTTGATCACCTGGCCGTGCTCGCTGGAATCGGTCTCCAGGACGGCAGCCACGCTGGTCACCTCGACGGATTCGGAAACGGCGCCCACCTGCATGGCTACGTCCACGCGCTGCCGCGCGCCCACGTTGACCATCAGGTCCGTCGTGGTGGACTTGGAAAAACCCGCATGCTCCACCGCCAGAGTATAGCGGCCCACTTTGATGTTGAAGAAATCGAAGTTGCCGTTCTCGTCGGTGGAGGTCTGAACTTTGATGGCGGTGTCCTGATTGGTCAGCGTCACCGTAGCCTTCGGTATAGTGCCGCCGGACTGATCGTGCACCGTGCCTAGAACCTCGGCGTTTTCAAACTGCGCGTGCAGCAGGCCCGCCAGGAGAAAACAGCCGAGTGCCAGCGTGGTTTTCTTGAATTTGGTCATGCGATTGCCTTTCCTCACAGAGATGGTACCGGTTGCAGGTTTCGAGGTCCTTACATTGCCGTTACAGGTACGTGTCATGCGCCGCCTCCTTTGAGAGCCGGTGCGTGTTCCATGGTAGCGCCCCGAGCCGGACCGAGGGGGCGAGGTTTCAACTTCCATGTCAGGGATAGCAACAAGATCCCCAGGAACGTGGAAGCCAGAATTGCGTAGAAGGCGGTATTCCAACCGTAGCGCTCGGAGAGAGTGCCGATACCTTTGGCCTGCGCGGTGCGGCCGAGATAGCCAAAAAGTCCGATGAACCCCGCGGCCGTGCCGATGGCCTTTTTCGAAGTGAAATCGAGGCCCATGACCGGCAGCAGCATCACCGGGGGATAAATGAAGAATCCGATAATCCCGAAGAGCGTCAGATCGAGCCAGAGCATCCCCTGCGGCGTGTAAAGAATGCCGCCGAATGCCAGAAAAACAGGAACCATGCAGAGCAGGCTGACCATGCCGCGGCGTCCCCCCGCTTTGTCGGACAACCAGCCCATCAGGACGGTGCTGAACATGCCCCCCAATTCGTAGATGGCGGTGCTGAATCCACCTTGTTCGAGGCTGGCGTGCTTGACCTCCTTCAGATAGGTGGGGCCCCAATCGAGCATGCTGTAGCGAGTCAGATACACGAAGAAGTTCGCCGCCGCGAACAGCCAGAGGTAGCGGTTCCGCAGGATATAGGTCACCATCAGGTCGCGGGTGCCCAGTTCCTGTTCGTGGTCGCGCAACCCTTGTTCGGGGTATTCGTTGCGGTACTCTTCGACGGGCGGGAGACCGACGGATTGCGGCGTGTCGCGGAGCCTCACCACCAGGTAAACGGCGCACAGTAAGGCCAAAACCCCCGGAACGTAAAAGGCCGACCGCCACCCCATCCAAGCCGTGCTGTAGGCGGCGATCAGCCCGGTGAGCCCACCTCCGACATTGACGGCGAGGTTCCAGAAAGCGAACACGGTTCCGCGCTCCCGCACGCTGTACCAGTGCCCCAGGGAGCGCCCGCACGGCGCCCACCCCATGCCCTGCGCCAGGCCGTTCAGAGTCCAAAGCGCGAGGTGCACGGAATAAGTGCTGGCGGCGCCGAAGGCAAAGTTGCACAAGGCGGTGAGCAGCAGTCCGGCGGGCATGAAATACCGGGGATTGCTGCGGTCGCTCCACGCGCCCAGCAGGAATTTGCCGATGCCGTAGGAGATCGCCGTCATCGCCAGCAGGTCGCCAATCTGGCCCTTGCTGTAGTGCAGGGCCTGCCCCATTTCCTTGGAAACTACCGGCAGGTTGTTGCGGACGACGTAGAAAGTGGCGTAGCCGATGAAGGTGGATTCCAGAATCCGCCATCGGAACTTGGGGTACTGCTTGCGAACCTCGTCTTCGGGCAGCCGGGCAATGTGTGGCGCAGGCCGCAGCAGCGTGCTCAGTCGATTCATGCACCCCCACCAATACGTGGTTACTATAGACCAGTGCGGCGCCGATATCAACGAGGCGGAAGAAGGATTCCCGGTCTGCGTCAGTCGAACGGCGTTACTTGTCTAGACAACATATTCTAGCCCGTCTCGGTCGCGGGAGCGCCCGAAAAACAAAAAGGCGCACCTCCGTTGCAACGGAAGTGCGCCTCGCCAAACTGGAGACCGGTACGTTAAACCTGGAAGGAACTGCCGCAGCCGCAGGTGGACTTCACTTGCGGGTTGTTGAACTTGAAGCCGG
>ODAK010006109.1_pt1 | contig 12180 bp, 10 predicted proteins | sample 1539591 | NCBI WGS metagenome assembly ODAK01 (sample SAMEA3539303, study PRJEB22396) | soil metagenome | biome: tundra; feature: field; material: soil | place: USA | collected 2010-05 | depth 0.15 m | reverse complement strand
AGGATACGCTCATGATTTCAACACCTGACTACACTTGTCCAGGCACGCCAGTCTCGTGCGTCGTGCCCACGGCTTCAAAATTACAAACCAACAAGTTGCCCGTAAAGGAGCGTTTGCACAGGTGGCCAACGTGGCGAATGGCGCGCGATAAAGGCGCGGCGCCGATCTGCTGCTTCAGGTTCGCTGCGCCATTTATAATGGTACGCTCGGTTCAGACTTCGGACAGAAATTCCATCCAGCCAACGACACATTCCCGCCAACAGCGATCGCCGCTTGACCCCAGTTTCGCAGCGGTTCCGCATGGGTGCAGACTTCTCAATTCAAGACAATTCGGGTCGAACCGCGCTCGGCCACGCGATCAAAAACAATGATACGGAACAGAACGGCGACATTCATCAGCTACCTGCGATCGGTTCAGGGTGTAGGACCGGCACGCAATCTGTCTTGAGACGGCAATTACCTGGCAGCAGATCTCGCCCGGAAGGTGAGCGTCCGGCGTCAATCGCGGAGAGTTTCGTTGATCATATCGCTCACGCTGATCGGCTTCCTTTGCCCTCAGCAAGCCACCATCACCGGAATCAACTGTCGGTGGTTTCCTGTCCCCGCAACTATCGACAACTGACCCCTGGGGCGTCGAAGGCGCGCTAAAACAGCTGAACAAGAGCCCCTTTCTCTTCAAGTTCGTCGCTTCCAATCGCCGCACTGTGAATATTGCGCTGTTGCGCCATCACGTACTGCGCCATCAGTTCCGTAATCGCCGTTTGGACACTGTCAAGATCGTGATCTCTACCGAAGTCTTCGAGAACCACGCGCAGCTGTCCCGAATGACTCGCGACGAACTCCATGCCCTGACAGACATGCTGCAATTCCTGGCGCGTGATGTCCTGAAACTGGATCGAGCCGATCAGGGCCATGATGGGATGGGCGATGATCTCGCTCGCCTCCTGGGTCTTCACCAGGACATCTCGCTGATGGCTCATGATGCGTTCGAGATTTTCGCTCAGTTCCGACATGCTGTCCGTGATGTCTTCGAAGCCCTTGCGTTCGGACTCGAGACGCTTGTGCACGATCGTCCGCATACTGACGCTGATGGCTTCCTGCAAACGGAGGATCCCACCCTGGATATCCAAAGCAGCCTTGTCCGAGTCTCGCGACAGCTGCTTGACCTCGGACGCCACCACCGCGAAGCCCTTGCCGAATTGACCGGCCCGCGCCGCCTCGATCGCCGCGTTGAACGCCAGCATGTTCGTCTGCTTGGAAATCGTGCGAACCTGCCCGACGACCCGGTTGAGCTCGGCGACCATATCCTGGACTTCGCCCAAACGTTGTTGGCTTTCGACGGCGGCGTCATCGCGATTTGCGCGAAATTCGTCGAGCAGCCGGCGGTTCGCCGCGAGGCGCTGCTCGGTCCGGTCCATCAGATCGACCATCTTATCGGACGCGCCCGCATGGCTGAGAAATGTGATCATGTCCTGAATAAGCCGATCGATCTCGTTCAGGCGGGTGAGGATGTCGAGGGCGGCCGCTTCGGTCTCGACGCTGACGTTCCCAACCTGGTCGCTCAGGATGCCGAGCAGTTCTTTGTAATGACCAAGTTCGCCGGTAACTATCCGCGCCTTCGCGGACAAGTCGTCAAATTGCCTGGCGGCCATCGAGTTTAACGGTTCACCCGCGATGACGGCACCGCCGATCACGGCAGCCAGAGGTCCATGAGCTACAGGGCGGCGCTCATCGTCGCCTTTTCCGAAGTGGAGCGAAGTACCAGTCGTATCGGCATTCCCCGCGGGCTTCGGCTCGAAGAGTCGCGGAATGCCGTAGGTGGCTGCGCTTCCGATAAGCAGTCCCGCCGCGGTTGCTGCTACAAGTGGCGCCAGACTCCCGTCCGGAAAACCAAAGACCTGGCCGATCAACGCCACGACGATAACGGTTCCGACGAGTGCCACCACCGCCCCAGCGAAGTATCGGACCACGCGATACGCCTTCGCCACAGATGGCCGCGTTGCGGTCATGCTCCCGGTACGACCTGCTTTATCACCTGCAGAAGAGCTTCCGGCTGGACCGGCTTGACCAACCACCCCGTCGCCCCGGCGGCTTTTGCCTCCATGCGCTTCGTCTGCTGCGATTCAGTTGTGACCATCAGCACCGGGATAAATCGCAGGCCGGCCATCTTCCGGACCTCCCGCACAAGATCAATCCCGTTCATCGCTCCCATGTGGAAGTCGGTGATAACAAGGTCAGGTTTGAGACCGCCTTTCAGCACGGACACAGCCGCCTCACCGCTGGCGGCATCACTAACGGCGTGGCCGGCGCGCTCAAGCATGCCCCGCATGCTCATGAGAATGGTCGGTGAATCATCGACGATCAGAATCTTCTTACCCATCAAATCCTCGTTCTCGACTGGCATCGGCAAGCAATGGAGCGACCCAGCGCGTGAGCGCAGGATCGACGGGAGATGCCGCCATTCTGGGTCGGGCGGTCAAAAGCAGTTGAAGCAGTGCCGTGTGAAGCCAGGTGCAGGGCGAGAGATCGACCTCGGGCGTATTGCTGCTCTTGAGGAATTCAAGCAGGGGAAGAGCATCCTCGACGGTGCAAACATCCTCGAAACGGGCCTGCGTCGCGGTGAAGACCAGCGGCATTACAGCAACTCCTTCAGGTTCAGCACCAGCAGTACCCGTCCATCGCCCATGAGGGCGGATCCCGAGTAACCCCGCATGCCGGCCAACATCCCCTCCAGCGGTTTCAGGACCACGTCGATCCCCTCGCGGAGCCGATCGACCACCAGGCCGACGATGGTGCCGCCGACCCGAGCCACCAACACCGCCTCCTCTTCCACCTCGGCCCCCTTGCGCGGCAGCCCCAGCAGGTCGTGCAGCTGAATCAACGGAACGATGGCATCCCGCAACACGAACGCCTGCGAGCGCTTGATTCTGCGAATGCGGTCTCGCGGTACCCGTACTGTCTCGGCGACACCCTCCATGGGCACACCAAACAGGGCGTCGCCGACCTCAACCATCATCACCCGGGCAACGGCCATGCTGAGCGGCAGAGACAGGCGCACCAATGTGCCCTCGCCCTTGCGGGACGAAAGAGTGACGTGGCCATTGATCTTCTCGACCGCGGTGCGCACGACATCGGTGCCGACGCCACGCCCCGACAGATCTGAAATCTCCTCAGTCGTCGAAAAGCCCGGCAGGAAGATCAGGTTGATGGCTTCCTGATCTGACAAGGCGTCGGCCTTCTCTTCCGTGATCATCCCTTTTTCGAAAGCCTTCAGACGGACGGCCATGGGATCGATGCCCTTGCCGTCGTCCGACACCTCGATGATGACCTGATCGCCCTCCTGAAGCGCCCTGAGCTGAATGGTTCCCGCCTCCGGCTTGCCAGTCGCCAAACGTTGCTCTGGCGACTCTATGCCGTGATCGATCGCGTTGCGGACCAAATGGATAAGCGGATCACCGAGCGATTCGATGATCGTCTTGTCGGCGGCGGTGTCCTCGCCGACGATTTTGAGTTCGATGTGCTTGTTCAGCCTGCGCGAGAGGTCGCGCACCAGCCGCGGGAAGCGTTCGAACACCTCCGACACCGGCAGCATCCGCACGTCCATGATGGCGCGCTGCATTTCCTGGGCCAGACGATCGATGATGGCATACTGGTCCTTGATTTCGCGTCCCATCTCACGCGAGCCGTATACGGTTTCGGCCCGCCTCGCCAGGAACGGCAGGCTGTTCTTGGACACCACCAGTTCGGCGATCAGGTTCATCAGTGCATCGACCTTCGCCTGATCCACTTTGAGCACGTGAGCGACCTGTGTCGCCTCGCCGACCACCGTCTGGCCGGAGTCAGCCGTCGCGCTTGTCACCAAGAGCGCTGTCGCCGAAGCAGGGACGGGGGAGGGACCCGCGACGGCGGCCTCCACCCGGTTGTACAGCGCGGTGATCAGTTCCCGCAGCCGTTCTGGTGCGCCATCCGCCGCTTCGGCGGTGGCGGAGGCCAGCTCTTTATCGCGGAGCGACCATCCCAGGCTCGCCAGCAGACTGCCTACCGTGGCTTCTACCGCCGCCATGCGGCGCGGGAGCATATCGTGGTCGCCTTGCATTGCGACGATGCGCAACTGTTCGGCCAGAATGCGCGCCGCCATCGGCGTGTCCGGCGAGGCAGCCGCGACCGTAAGCGTGGCAGGGTGTGCGGGAGCTGGCGCGGGGGCCTCTCGCGATGCCGCTTCGCCGATGGGGAACGCGCGGCCATCGGCGATGGCGGCGAGCACCGCCGACACCCAGGATGCATTCGGCAGCGGAGCGGCCAGGACAGCGTCCAGCCATCGCAATGCCGACGCAACCCACAGTTGCCCATCGGTTTCCCCGAGCAGAGTCGCGACGGCACTTCGCAGGCCAACGAAATCCCTTGCCGCCAGCCGCAGTCCGGCATCCTCGAAAAAGTCCTGATGTAACGATTCGCCGCCCGCGTCGCCCTCCGGGAGGATCAGTGCCTCGGGTGGGATGGAGACGATGTCAACCTGCTCGATGACATAGCGGAACAGATGCTCCACCTCGCCCCGTGGCTGTGCCACCAGGGCGCGGAAGGCCAGGAGGCTCTGGAACGGATCGGTCTCGGCCAGAGGAACAGGCGGCTCGCGGAAGAAGATCCGCAAGGCCTGCAGGCCTGGGAGCTGAGGAAACAGGTTGAACGGGTCTTCGCCGCGATAGAAGCATCCGTCGTCCGGCACGTAGGAAATGGCCAGCAAGGGCGACCCGCTGCCGACGGTCCCGGCAAACGCCGCGAGGCGGTCTTTCTCCGGCAGTTCGATCAACCAATCCGCTTGTTGCGCCGCGGCGGCCGGCGCAGTGGCGTTCATTGAGTCATCAGCGATCGGCAACAGCGCTCGCAGGCGCCTGGACAATGCCACGGACACCCCATCGGCATCGTCGGGCAGACGGCCTTGCTGCTGCAGGGCATCGACCCACGCGGACACGCGGTCGAGGGCATCGAGCAGCGCATCGACCATCTCCGGGTCCAGCGCGAGCAGGTTCGAGCGGACCGCGTCAAGCAGATCCTCACCGGCATGCAACAGCCGGGTGAGGCCAGGCGTGTCGAACAGGCCAGAGGCGCCTTTCAGTGTGTGGACGGCGCGGAACACCTCATTGACCAACCCCTCGTCGGACGGATCGCGCTCGAGTTTCAGCAGACCGGCGGCGGCGCTTTCCAGATATTCCCGTGCTTCCGGGATAAAGCGTTCCAGCAACGTCGTCATTGGGACGCCGTCCCTGTCAGCAGCCGCGCCATTTCCTCGAGGTCCTTGGGACGGACCGGCTTGGTCATGTAAAAGTTGGCTCCGGCGTCATAGGCTTTCAGGGCATCCTGCTCTTTGTCCTCGGTGCTGATCGTGATGACCGGTACGCGCCATAGGCTCGGGTCTTCGCGAACTGTACGGATGACTTGGTAGCCGTCCATCTTCGGCATGTTGATGTCCACCACCAGCAGGTCGAATGATCCGGTCATGGCTCGTTCGAGGCCTTCCAGGCCATTCACCGCTTCCTCGACCTCGAAGCCGGCTTTCTCCAGAACGTCGCGATAGAACATGCGCATAGTAATGCCGTCCTCGACGACGAGGACCCGCGTTTTCCTGCCTTGAAGTTGGATCATGTCCATCACTCGAACGGCTTCTGGTAGACAATGGAATCGGCATATTTCCGGGGCCGGAAAAGCGACGATATTCGACTCATGCTTTCCGAATGGCCGAGGCAGATGTAGCCGCCCGGCGACATGCAGTCGTACATCGCCTCGATGGTTTCACGCCTCGACTGGTCATCGAAATAGATCAGCATGTTGCGGCAAAAGATGACGTCAACGGCGCGAAACTGGCGCATGAACTGGGGATCGACGACATTTCCCCGCGAGAAATCGATGGAGTCCCTGATGTCGTTAGAGATCCGGTATGAGCGGTCCCTTTGTTTGGTGAAATACCGCCTGATCAGGTCCGGTGAGAGCCGTTGCAAGGAACGCTCGCCGTAGACGCCGGCGGCTGCCGCGGCCAGGATGGCGGAGTCGATGTCGGAAGCCAGGATCTCGATGTCATGGCGATCGGCGTCGGCCCAGTTTTCCAGGATGTAGATGGCGAGGGAATAGGGTTCCTCACCTGACGAGCAGGGCACCGACCAGATCCGGATGGGTTTCCCGTTGTTCCGGCGCGCGGCGAGATCAGGAAGAATTCCGTCGACCAGCGCCTTTAGTTGGTAGTCCTCGCGGAAGAAATATGTTTCATTCACCGTCATCTGGTTGACCAGATGCTGCATTTCCTCGCCTGAGGCTTCGAAACGGACGGCCGCGAAGTAATTGCGGAACGTCGCGCAGCCAAGCTTATGCATGCGATCGGTGATGCGCCGCTCCGCGAAGTATTTCTTCTGCGTATCGAACAAGATGCCGGTCTTTCGATAAAAGAACTCACAAAACCTGGAGAATTCCTCATCGGATATGACCGGGTCCGTCTGCGCCAGGGGCGTGTTCGTGTCCATCAGCCGCCGCGGATGCGCCGGATCGCGGCATCCACGGCAAATTGGATGAAGGCCACGCCGGGAAAGCGATCGGCCAAAGCCTCCAGCGCCGGGATGACGTCCGGCTCGCCCGCCTCCACGAGAGCATCCTGCGCCGCGGCACAGACGTTCACGTGCGGGTCATGCAGCACGACCTGGAGCAGCCATTCCGGCACCATAGGGTGCGGCAGGGCGGCCAACACATTGACGGCGAATATACGAACATCGCTGTCCTCGTCAGCGAGCATCGATACCACGTGGGGCGCCACCTCATCCGGCATGTGTTGCAGCGCCTCGATCGCGCCATTGCGCAGGTTGGCGTCCTCGCTGCCGAGGAATGGCAGCAGACCCGTCACCACCGCAGGCGACTTATTGACGATCAATCCGGTCAGAATGATGCTGCGAACGCTAAGACTTCGCTCGTTGGCGAGGTGGGCACATAGCATCGGCACGGCATCCGGCATTTGAGAAAGGTCATGGGCTGCCCGGCGGCGGATCGAAGCATCGGCCGAAGCCAGATCGGCGACCCATCGCTCCTGGCCATCTACCAGGTCTCCGCTGGGTTGGTCTTCGGCGATCTGCGCCGCGGCGCGCCTAACGAGAGCCATGGCGCGCCTCTGAGGTAGTTCGCATCGCCGCGGTGGGCGCCAGCCATGACTTAAGTTGACTCGAGATGGCGTGCGCCGGCAGTACGGCGTCGGCTCCGCGTAACCGGACAAGCTCCCCGGGCATGCCAAACACGACCGACGTGGCCTCGTCCTGGGCGATAGTACGACCGCCACGCGTCCGCAGGGTCGCCATGGCCTTCGCGCCATCGTCACCCATGCCAGTCAGTTGCACACCGATCAACCGGTCGGGTGGCAAGACGTTCATCGCGCTTTCGACCATGCGGGTCACACTGGGATGCCACAGGTGCTGAGCACTCGCGGGCGCCGGCAGCGCCATCATGCCAAGAACGGTCTTGGTGAACACCAGGTCCGCATCGCCCCGGGCGATGTACACATTGCCGCCTTCGAGCACGGTTTGGCGCGTCACCTCGGTCACCGGGACCTGGCACATCGTGGCCAGACGGCGGGCGAAAACGCCTGTGAAGCTGGCGGGCATGTGCTGGGCGATCACCACCGGCCAGGGAAATCCAGCGGGAAGCTGAGGCAGTATTTCCTCGAGGGTGCCGGGACCGCCGGTGGATACGCCGACCAGAACGATCCCCAGCCTGTCGCGCGGCAACGGAGACAGTGCCGCCTCGACCCGTACTGGGCGGCTGATGCGCCGGTCCGCCAGACGTGAGGTCAGGCCGCGCGAAGGGCGAAGTTTCGTGGTCGCGGCGGAACGCACCTTCAGCAACAATTCCTGCTCGATACGATGAATATCCCGCGACATGGTGCCGTCCGGCTTATGGACGAAGTCAACCGCGCCGAGCTGGAGCGCTTCGAACGTCGCTTCGGCGCCCTGCTCGGTCAGCGAGGATACCATCACCACCGGTTTGGGCCGCTGCACCATGATGTGCGAGAGGCAGGTCAGGCCGTCCATCTCAGGCATATTGATGTCCAGGGTGATGACGTCGGGGTCGAACTCGTCCAGCGCCCGCAGCGCCTCCACCCCATTTCGAACCGCTAACATTTTGAAGTCCCGCTCGTTCTCGAATAACTGAACCAGATGGCGGCGCATCAATGCCGAATCTTCGACGATCAGCAGTCTGGTCATGGCGTCACGGCTCGTTCCTTTGTGAAGGCCGGACCAGCGGCCGGGTCATTGCCGTCAGCCATCGCCCTCCTTCAGCGCGTCGAGTTCCTTCACGTTGAGAAGTTGATTGACGTCGAGCAGAAGGATCATGCGCTTCTGCTTTTCGAGATTGGCGACCCGGCGGATCAACTTCTGCTGCTCGGCGGAAAGCCTGGGAGCCACGTCGATGAAGCGGGCGCCAATGCGCATCACCTCGGACACGGAATCGACGATGAAACCGGTTTGCACCCCCGCGATGGTAAAGACCATGATGCGCTGACGGTCGTTGCGTTCGATACCGGCCAGGCCGAATCGCCGCCGCTGATCCACCACCGGCAATACGCTACCCCGAAGGTTGATAACTCCCTCGATGAAGGCCGGCGTCCTGGGCACCCGGGTGAGTTCGTCGGGTACGCGGACGATTTCCTGGACCGAGTCGATGGGAACACCGTATTCCTCGTTCATCAGGCGGAACACAACGAATTGCTCCTCGTCGTCGTCCTCGCCGGCCGCAATGGTCGCCCCGTCGCGCATTACGTCGTTGGCCATCGCTTCAGTTCCTTCGATCTCGCCGCCAACCAACTTGCGCACTTCGCTCACGTTGAACATCTGACCTGCCGATAGAATGGAGACGAGGCGCTTGCCATCATCCAGGCGGCAGATCGATCGGATATCATCGAGCGAGCGGTTCTGAGTCAGCAACGATGGCATGATGTCGATCGCGGAACGACCCACGCGTAGCACTTCCTTGATGCTGTCCATCACGACACCGACCGACGTTCCGGTGCCCTCGCCCAGCGACACCACTACTACCTTGTTAGCCTCTCTCATATCCGCCGGAGGCAGGCCGAACATCTCGCGCAGGCTGACCAATGGCAGCAGGCGATTGCGTAGCGTGATCACGCCCAGAATGTGCGCGGCTGTGTTGGGAACCTCGGTGACGTGCTCCGGCAGCTGCACGATTTCCTGCACTTCCTCAATGGGGAAGGCGTATTCCTGGCCCGCCACCTCAAAACTGACCAATTGGTTCTCGTCAATTACAGTCTCGGATATCTTTATCGCTGCGGCATCTGCCGTGTGCTGGCCAACCATAGCCGCGCCACGATCATCTTCGGACTTGCCGCCGAAATCCTGGAACTCGCGCTTTATGAGATTGGAGGCGTCGAGAATCATCACCATCGAAGATCCGCCGCGACCTTTGATCATGCCGGTGACCACCTTGGTGTCGACGGTGGATTGGATGGTATCGGCGGCTTCGATGTCATTGGCCTCGACGGTCACCACGTTGGCCATGCGATCAACCACCAATCCGACGGGACGGCCCTGGTCGAGCACTACCACGCGTGTGGCGTCATCATGGGCGACCTGTTCGAATCCGAAAACGCTCCGCAGATTGACCACCGGCAACACGGTTCCCCGGAGATTGGCAAGACCTTCAAGAGAAACCGGACTCAACGGCATCCGTACCACATCGGGCATGCGGATGATTTCCTTCACCTCCGCAAGCGGCACCGCGAACATCTCGTCTTTGACGTGGAAGATCACGAACTGCCGGGCATCGCCCGCCGTTTCGCCGGCCCCCGTTTCGCCGCCCGGGCCGCCGGATTCGGCGACGGCCTCCCTCGTCATAACAGTGCTGACATCGGACATGAAACTGCCTCTTCTGAAACTAAATGCGGTTCCGGACCGTTACGCGGCGGCCTGAAGTTCGTCGGCCAGCGAGGCGATCTCCTCGATCGCGGAAGCCAGTTCCACAGTCCCCTTGGCCTGCTCCTTTGCCGCGTCGGTGGCCTCCGAGGAGGCCCGCCCAGCCTGCTGGGCGGCGGCGGCGACCTGTTCGACACCGGTCTGGACCTCCTTGGTGACCCGAAGGATTTCGTCGCTACCAGCCAGGATTTCCTTATTACCGGCAAGCACGACCACCATGTCCCGTGCCACCGATTCGAGACTGCTGGCGATTTGCCGGTTCTTCTCCACTTCGATGACACTGGCATCGACGATCTCCGCCAGATCGCCACGCACCGAGACAATCTGGTCCTGGATAGCCTTCACCGTGTCCTTGATACGGTCAGCGTTCTCGGCCGACTCGCGGGCGAGGTTGCGGATGTCGGTGGACACCACGGCAAAACCCTTGCCGAACTCGCCGGCCCGCGCCGCCTCGACCGAGCCGTTGACCGCGAGCATGTTGGTCTGGATCGACACGGTGTTGATGGCGTCAACGATTTTGTCGATTCGGCGGCTGATCTGTTCCAGCCCGGTGATCTGCTCGCGACTCTTGCGTCCGGCTTCGACCGACTTCATCACGCCGTCGATCAGATCATCGACCGCCACTTTGTTGACACCCAACAGGTCGCTGATGGCCTGGCCCTTGTCCAGCCCAGCCTGAGCGAGCGTCTGGCTCGCCTGGGCGCCCTTTTCGATCTGCGCGATGGCCGCCGCGGATTGCTGACTGGCTGAGCTCTGCTGCTCGGCGCCCTTGCCGATCTGGTCCAAAGCCGTGGTGATCTGGGCCGCGGCGCGGTTGATCTCCTCGACTGTGCTCGACAGCTCCTCAGCCGCTGAAGCAACCTCTTCGGCGCTTTTGGAGATGTCCGTGGAGTTCTTCAATTCCTCGGCCAGTTCCGACAGTTCCTGCGCGGTCTGCTCGCTCTGGGCCAGCGCCTGGGTCTGCTGATCGACGGTTCGGCGCGTCTCCTCGCAGGCTGAACCCTGCTCCTGGGCTGCCGCGGCGATGACCTCCGAACCCTTCTGCGCTTCCTTGGCGGCGACGTTCGACTCGTCGGCCCCCCGTGCGATCTCACGTCCGCCGGCGATCACCTCCGACATGTCGCCGCGGACCTGTTCCAGTGCATCAATGGTCTTCTTGCCCTTCGCCATCTCCTCGCGGGCAGCCACGGCGGAGCTTTGGATACCTTCGGCGATCACTTTGACGTCCCGTTGGATCTGCACGATCAGTTCCTGGATGTCGCGGGCGCTCTTTTCGCTGGTTTCCGCCAGGGTCCGCACCTCGTCCGCGACCACGGCGAAGCCCTTGCCATGTTGACCCGCGCGCGCCGCTTCGATGGCGGCGTTCAACGCCAGCAGGTTGGTCTGGTCCGCGATGCGCGCCACGGCCTTGACCACTTCGCCAATGGTGGCGGCCTGGCGTTCCAACTCCTCGATCATCTTGACCGACGCTTCCTGCCGCTCCGTGGTGCGGCCGATCGCCTGGATGGAATTGGCGATCTGTCGCGCCACGTCGGCGATCACCGTCTGGAGCGCTTCGGTCTTGGTGACCGAAACATCGGCATTTTCCTTCGCTTTGAGGATCAGCGCCGCACCATGGTTCACTGCTCTCAGCGACTGCTGACTGGCGCCGGCTGCCACTTCGGCGCCTGAAGCGATCTGGTCGGCGGCTTTGCCCATTTCCGTGGCGGCCGCGGAGGCCTCGGTGATGCCACTGGCGAGCTGTGACGTGGCGGCCGCGATACGCTCGGCTGCCTTCTGTTGACGGGCAAAGGTCCGCGCCTTGCGCTTCTGTGCCTCGGCCAGCGCCGAGTTGGCGGCGAGGGATACCACCGCCGCGTCATCGTGACCGTTGGCCGTCTCCCGAGGCGCCACCGCTCCCGGGCGGCGATGTGGTGGAACGACGGGTTCATCATCGTGACCAGTCGGCGTCCTGGTAAGATTGGTCCGTTTAACGAGCGCCATGCTCCGCTTCTCCATGCTGGTTTCGTGAAGGCCGAGTTTATGCCTGCCGCACCAGCCCTATGTGGTTCGGAGGAACCACCGCGTGGTTGGCGTGGGTACACTTCCATCACGTTGGTCCGTAAATCTTAAGAACGAGTTTAGAGACAGGTGAATTTAAACAAACGACAGAAAAGTTGCATAGGATTTCCTGATTACCCATCTTCCTCCGCCATTGGAAATCCGGTACAAACCATGAACGACG
>ODAK010006108.1_pt1 | contig 12180 bp, 6 predicted proteins | sample 1539591 | NCBI WGS metagenome assembly ODAK01 (sample SAMEA3539303, study PRJEB22396) | soil metagenome | biome: tundra; feature: field; material: soil | place: USA | collected 2010-05 | depth 0.15 m | reverse complement strand
TCTTGCTGACCACGTTGACCTGCGATGCCTCGTGGCCGAACTCAGCCGGATAGACACCCGTCTGTACCTTGAACTCCTGGATGCCGTCAAGAGAGGGCAGGCCGACATAGGTGTTGAAGTCAGGATCGGTATTGTTCACGCCGTCCAGCGTGTAGTAGTCGAACATGATGCGCTGGCCGCCGACCGCGATCGCCTGGGTGGAGCGATCGCCGCCGAGGCGGCTGCCTGCCTGGCCAGATGCCGGTGAAAGCGTGTTGGCGTTGGACGAAAGCTGTACCAGTGACAGGTAGTTTCTGCCGTTCAGCGGCAGCTCGTTGACCGCCTGATTCTCAACCACGGTGCCGAGGGTAGCGTTTTCAGCCTGAAGAAGTGCTCCAGTCGCTTCAACGGTTACCGTTTGCGTTACCTGCCCTACCTGCAGGCTGAAATCCAGACGAACCGACTGTTGCACCTGCACTTCAACGTTGTTAGTCGCTTCGTTCTTAAAGCCCGCATGGGTGACTCTAAGGCTATAGACACCGACTGGAACTTCGGGAAAGGTGTAATCGCCTGCCCCAGTTGTAACCGTTGTGCGTTCCGTTCCGGTGCCCACATTCTTGAGGGTGATGGTCGCGTCAGGAATAACGGCGCCGGTCGAATCGGCAACGTGTCCGGAAATTTCACCGGCGGTCTGTGCAGATAACCTGGCAGCCGACGATATCGCGAGGATAAACACAAGGATGCAAAATGCTATGGAAGCACTGTATCGTCTGAGCCACCTGAAGGCTCCGAGCGCCATCTGTGCGCGACCGAGCGATCCCTCTGTGACCGGGGAATTTGAGGCGAGAAATGGAACAAGGCGTCCATTCCCTGATGCATCACTGGCATGATTGTTCAACATAGTCGATCTTCTCCTTCGCTGCTGAGAGCAGCCCCCCTTGGAATGAACTGCAAACTACAACTGCACTGATAAGCCCGGGAAGCGAAATCGCGCGAGTCCCGGGCATCCGATTACCTAGCCTCTTTCAGAATTTCCTCAATCAGAGCCTTCAATACGGGGAGATGGTCCTCATTCTCTTTCAGCCACTGATGATAGTCCTGTTCGATTTCCGGTGACCACTTGGCGTCAATCTGCCCTGCCGTGTACTTCTTTTCACGCAGACGCTGGTGTCCAAATGTGTCTTCAAGACGAGTGCGTTCCGAGTCCTTGACGACTTTCTCCGCCAGCTGTGGAGGTATAAACAGCACACCGCCATTCCGTCCAAGGATCACATCTCCTGGCATTGCCAGGGCATGTCCAATGCGGGTCGGCCCGTTGAGGCTCACCATGGTTGAGTTGAGCAGTCTCCCACTGGCGAGACTCCCAAAGTGGTGTGAAGGATCGTAGTAGCGGACAAATGAGGTGAAGTTCGGCAGCTCCTCCAGGCCATTGATATCGCGAACGGCGCCATCGTAGACGATGCCGTTCCCTGACTTCGCATAGATGGCGTTGCCGACGTTGTCCCCGATGGATGGTCCGTCAACCTTGAGTCCGAAGTGGTCGGCTACGTAGACATCGCGAGGCTGCAGCATGTCGACCGGCCACGCGTTTGTAGCGCCCTTCCGATTATCCTTCGTTCCCTGCACTTCGACGACTTTTTGAATATCCGGTCTGCCGGGCATCCACACTGCTGTCAGTGCCCTGCCCACCAGTACCTGATCGGGATGGATCGAAAGCCAGCCATCTTCGTACTGGTGGTTAAAACCCGCAGTGCGCAGGGTTGCCCATGCTTCTTCCAAAGTTACATTCTTCATACGGTCCAGGATGTCATCGGGGACCTTGGGGCGGCCGTCGGGGAACCTTTCCCCCTGCCAGTCGGGAGTGCATTTGATGACATCCTCCCGCGTGAAAAATCCCTGCTGCGCCTTCAGACACGGAGTCAGCGCCACAAAGGCTACCGCCGCCAGAACACCTGCAATGATTTTCCGCATGTTCTCTACTCCCAAGGACTCATGATCTTCTTGAAATGCTTACTTCTCAGCTTCGAACCAAGGTGTTCCGGGAATCTGAACCTTCTTTGCTGCTTCCTCGTCCATTTCCACGCCAAGGCCAGGCTTGTCCGTGGGAGTGACATGGCCATCGACGATGATCTCGCCTTCCTTCACGAACGTCTTCCAGGTATCGAGGTGATTAATCCAATGCCACTCGCATGCCAGAAAGTTCGGATAGGTGGCGCATGCGTGAGCAGTAGCCATGACCCCAATCGGCGAGACCACGCAGTGCGGCGCTACAGGAATGTAGTAGGCCTGCGCCATGTTGGCGACCTTCTGGGCTTCGGCAAGCCCTCCGACCTTCTGAAAGTCGGGCTGGATGATGTCGACGGCCTGCTTCTCAAGCAGTTCCCTGTATCCCCATCGCATGTATATGTTTTCGCCGCAGGCAATCGGGGTAGACGTCGAATGCCGGATGTCCGCCATCGCATCGATGTCTTCGGCTGGAACCGGCTCTTCAAGCCACATCAGCCTGAACGGCTCCAGGGCCTTCGCGACTTTCTTTCCGGTGGGAGCATCGTAGCGGCCATGCATATCGCAGGCAAGGTCCATGTTGGCAGGAATGGACTCACGCACGTGCGAAACCCACTTCACCATGCGATCGATCTCACCGTTGCTCGCGGTCCAGTTCACGGAATCGAAGCGCGTGGGATCCTCAGCATCATCGAGATCGATCTTCATCGCCGTAAAGCCCTGAGCCTTAATCCACGGAAGCTTCCGATCCGACTCCTCCCCGATTGGAACTTCCATATCCGAGTCGCAATAGATGCGCACTTTATCTCGAAACTTTCCGCCCAGAAGCTGGTACACGGGTAATTCCAGCGCTTTCCCTGCAAGGTCCCACAATGCAATTTCGAGACCCGACAATGCTGTGATGTACTGCCCGCCTTGCGCGCCAGAGAATATCCCCAAGGTGCGAATTCTCTCCCAAATCGCTTCAACATTGAGCGGATCTCGTCCGATGAGCGTACGCCGCCAACCGCGAATCAGAGAAGGGGCTCCGACTGCAGCATCTGTAGCTTCCCCCTGCCCATAGATACCCTGATCCGTATAGATCCTTACGTGCGTCTGCGGTCCATGCACCATTACCTGCGCGGTGCGAACATCGGTGATTTTGAGCTTTGGTCTCTGGTAGGGCGAACTGTTGGTCTCGACGGCTGCTGCCAGTGCGGGAAGTGAAAAACCAGTGAGTGATCCTAATGCCGAAAGAGCAGCACCCTTCAGCATTGACCTCCTTGAAAACTGAGACATATTCCCCCGGGCCCTTTCCTTTAGCTATCTTCACCAAATTCCGCCAGCAAGCGTTTACCAGTCACACGCTGCTTTGTACGCAGTAAATCGTCTTACTGGAAACAGTCGAATGCTAGTCCACAAGAAAGTCGACTGACTAGCGGCATTTTTCGAATTGATATATCGAGGATTTCGATATATCGTTAGCTTGCGATTCAAACGATTGAATGCCCGATTCGTTCTGGAGCCAAGTTCATGAAAACAACGATCGACCAGTGGGAAGTTCTGGAAGCAGTGGTCGAACTGGGTAGTTTTGCTGCTGCTGCATCGAAGATGAATCGTTCACAGTCGACGATCAGCTACGCAGTTTCGCGCCTCCGGGGTCAATTCAAAACCCCTCTGCTTGAAATGAAGGGCCGAAAGGCGCAACTCACCGAAGCTGGAAAGGCATTGCTGGCGGATGTGGAGCCATTGCTCAGCGGGTTTCGGGCACTCGAACAAAGAGCCGCGTCTTTGGCAGTCGGAGGTGAGACCGAGATCAGTCTTTCGGTAGACAGTGTCTATCCGGACGATCGACTCTTTGCCGCCCTCGCAGAACTCACGCGCGTTTATCCCCATACACATCTAAAGCTGCATCGCGGTACGTTCATGTCATCCGTCTTTGAGTTCGCAAACCATGGCGCTGATTTGTGTATTGTTGGAACGCCGACGCAAGAGCATTTGATCAAGCCAGTCCTCGATATACGAATCAGAGCCGTCGCCAGAGCTGACCATCCCCTGAATGCTGGAGAGCGGCAATTGACGCGAATGGATCTGACTCAGCGCCTTGCCGTAGTCATAGAAGGAGCACCCGGCCCGGCCCCCAGGCGACAACCGCACGCTCTAGCGCAACGCCAAATCGCTGTGACTTCGATTGAATCTGCGATTGAGGCGGTGCGATGCGGGTTGTGCTTCGGATGGTTGCCGGTTTACAGAATCCTCCCCTACCTCGAATCCGGAGAATTGGTCGGACTGCGGCTGCCGATGGGCGGGGAGCGATTCGCTCGATTGTCCCTGGTTCTTAAAGATTTCGATTCAACCAGCCGGGAAAAGAATCACCTAGCTGAACTCTTCGGTGCGAATCGTGAGGTGGAGGTGATTTGAATCCCACACAGGAATTTCGGCCTGCGTCCCGACGTTGACCGCAGGTCGCGGTAAGTCAAACACTCAGGAACTACTAATTCCTAACCTGAGATTCGACTGAATCGCTCGACTTCTCAGGCAAAGACCGAGTCTATACGCAAAGAGCGATCATTTTCCCTAATGTAGTGCGCTTGAGCGGATCTCTGGGAAGACTCCCCCGGTAAAGCCGGAGGAGTTTCTGCCAATTTGCTCAAGTATCACCGTCTCGCCAGCAAATGCAGGATTCAGCTCTGGCTCTCCTGGTTCTCGTTGAATACACTCAACTCAAAAGGATCTTACGCACTTCTCCCTCAGGGTCATCCACCATGCGACTTTCGTTGTCGAAAACCATCGTCTTGCAGCTATCCGGGTCGGTTGGCGTCCAAGTCAAGCCTGGCTGGCTGGGATTCCCGGTGCGGGCAAAGTTTGCCCACGCTGTAGCCATCTTCTTCGCCAGCGCCTGCGCCTCGGGCGTGTCGCCTGTGCCCTGTTCGCACCGCTTGGTGTTGTCGAAGCAGAACGCGAGTTCGGCTGTATGCCATGCACCTGCATCTTCCAGCATCGGCGACTGCCACGTGAAGTAGTACGCGTAGGCAGGCGCCGCCTTCAGGTCATGCTTCAATTTGGCCATCTTCACCACATTGTTCCGCATCGAGAGGCCATTCAAACCCGGCCCGGCGCACATATATGACAGCGTGCGGATACTCTTCTTCGGATTTGCCTTCTTCAGGCCTGCAACCAGTGCGGTTGCCTTCTCTTCTCCATAGGATTTAACGAGGGTGGCATGCCACTCTTCCTCGGTAGGGCGGGACCGCATACGGTTGCCCTCTTCGCTCACCGAGCCCATCAACATGGGCACATTCTTTGAGATTTCAGGAGCAGCGTCCGAGAACGATCTCATCGTGATGACGCGTCCATCGACGCTGGGGCTCCAGCCGACACGCGGAGGTCCAAACGGTCCAGGCGCACCCGCCCCGCGGGGATACATCCTCGCCGAGACAGCAGTTCCCGCCTTGATCAGTCTCGACCACTCCATCTTTTGCAGTGCCTCGATGTCGTGGGCGCCAATGCCGAGTTCCTTCACGATTTCCCGCGCATACTCCTTCTGCATTTCACGGGTCGGGATGTTGCCGCCGCCGCCCGACTGTACCGAAGCGCGATGGATCAGCCCTGCCGCTGACGGCATTCCCAACAGCGTCGTTACCTTGGAGCCGCCGCCGGACTGGCCATAAATCATCACCTTGTCCGGGTCGCCGCCGAAGTTCGAGATGTTCTCCTGAACCCACTTCAGAGCCGCAACCAGGTCGGTCATGCCCACATTGACGGATTCATCGTATGCAGAGCCCCCGACTTCGGAGACATCGAGGAATCCAAGTGCGTTGAGTCGGTGATTCACCGACACGTGCACCACATCATGGTGCCGATTCATCTGTGCGCCTTCATGCGAAGGCAGTTCATACGACGAACCGAAACTGTACCCGCCACCATGGATATAGAACATGACCGCGCGCTTGCCCGTCAGGCTGGGCGTCCAGATGTTCAGCTTGAGCATGTCCTCGCTCTGATAGCCATCGTCCCAGTCCTGCAAGAAGGTTTGCTCGATCCCCGTCCAGTCATGCAGGTTCTGCGGACAGTTGCCCCCGTAGATCAGTGCCGGATACTCATCCTTCCAGGGAGTCGGCGGCTTTGCCGGCAACCAGCGATTCTCTCCACCTGTGTCCTGACCGTAGGGTATGCCCTTGAACGTGAACACATCTCCGGCCACAAAACCCCGAACTTTACCGTACTGGGTGTTCGCGATTGCAGTGCGCGGCGTAGAACAGTTTCCGGGTTCCTGATGGGCGGCAGTTTTGGTGCTATCTATCGCAAGAGCCGGCTGTCCCAGAGCGACGCTCATTCCTGCTGTTGCCGAAAAGAGCAAGGCCTCACGACGATTCATGAGGATACGATTGCCAGATTGTGACATAAAGTCTCCAACTCTTCCCGTTTGGTTATTGAGTCAACACGCCGCCATTCGCGACCGGGAGAACGACTCAGCTTATTCTGATCGAGGCGGGCTCAATGCTGCTCGCGAAGAAAGCGTATTCCCGAGGAGGCAATTAGAATCGCTGCCCAATTGCCTGTCAAGTTGAGGACCGTTGATAAGCGCTCAAGCAGGTGGGAGATGCAATATCTAAAATCTCGATGGTACTGTTCGAAAAATCCTGCTTTTCAGCGTTATGCTTTGTGGATACTATGCCCTTGTCCTGGAAAAGCGATTTATTTCTGCCCTAGTAAACGATTTCCCAGAAAACAGCAAGTTGCGCATATGTGTGCAACAGAAGGCTTCCTTTGCGGATATGCTCCTTCAACGCTTGGATGCCACTGCGGGCTTCCGAATGAACTCATGGGTGGCTCGGGGCGAAGTGATTTGAACGTCTTCGCTCACAGAGTTCTTGATTGCCGCCGAGTGATTGGACAACGAGGCCGCGCAACTTCTCGGACCTTCAAATGTGGAGCGACACAAGAAAAGATCAAGCCGAAACGAAGAACAAGGATGGGACACGATGAAAGCAAAAGTTTTGATGTTCGCAGCAACGGCGTTGTGGCTTGGGAGTGCTGTCGCATCCGCCGCTCAACAAACGGGGCCGGCTGTTCCTGACCAGTTGAAGGTAACCATTGATGCGCAACAGACTGCGCCGCCGGTTTCAAAGTACTTGTATGGCCAGTTCATCGAGCACATTGGCAGCACAATGTCCGGCAGTCTTTGGGCTGAAATGCTCGATGACCGCAAATTCTACTTCCCGATCGCTGCCAAGAAGCCCGAACCTCAATCCCCGCGGGGAGGCGGCATGTTCCGCATGAGGCTTCGCCAATGGTATCCCGTCGGTCCCGAAAACGTAGTTTCGATGGACAAGGACGCGCCGTTTGTCGGCGACCAGAGTCCGCGCATTACGCTCGATGCTTCGACACCCCACGGTATCCAACAGGAAGGCCTCGCCCTGGTCAATGGCAAGAAGTACACCGGGCGCATCTATCTCCGTGGAACACCGGGCAGCAAGGTCAAGGTGTCATTGATCTGGGGCAAGAGCGATGGTGACAGGCAGACTATCGCCATTCCAGCGCTCACCGGCGAGTACAAGAAGTTCCCGCTCGCCTTCACATCGAAAGCCGATACCACTGAAGCATCAATCGAGATCACCGGCACAGGCACGGGCAACTTCCATATCGGCACACTCTCCGTCATGTCTGCCGACAACGTGCAGGGGTTCCGCCCCGACACCACTTCTCTTCTGCGGCAGATCAAGATGGGCTTCTGGCGCTATGGCGGTAACTACACATCAGGCTTGATCTGGTACCACATCGTGGGTGACATCGATAAGCGTCCCCCGGACTTTGACTATGCGTGGAACGCCATGCAGACCAACGACCTGGGCCTGGACGAGTTCATGACGTTGTGCAAACTTATCAACGTGGAGCCGTACATCAGCGTCAACGCCGGCTTTGGCGATTCGCACTCGGCCGCGGAAGAAGTCGAGTACATGAACGGATCGGTCAACACCCACATGGGAGCACAGCGTGCAAAAAACGGTCATCCCGAGCCCTACCATGTCAAGCTCTGGAATATCGGCAACGAGCCCTGGGGCAGCTGGCAGCTTGGACGGACAGATCTGAAGTACTTCATGCTGAAGCACAACGAATTTGCCAAGGCAATGCGCGCCGCGGATCCTACCATTACTCTGATTGCCTCTGGGTTGATGCTGCAGAACGACAACGTGCCGCACGATCAGCGCGCCAAGTATGTAGGAAATCTGCAGCCTCTATTCGGATCGGACTACGACTGGACAGGCGGCTTTTTGAAGAGTTGCATGGGCAACTTCGCCATCATCGCCGAACACTGGTACGCGGGTGGAGGCCACCATTGGGATATCGAGAAGGCAAAGACGCTCGCGGCCGATAAGCCCAACGACGATGCCTATGTGAAAGTTGACCAGACATTGCTCGAAGCGGCTCGTTATCCGGCCGATACCGTGCGCCTTAAGGCCGAAGAATGGCAGGGATACCAGCAGCGCTTCCCGCAGATTGTCGAGAAGAAGATCCCTCTCTCCATCGACGAGTACGCCTACTTCAACAACAGCGGCGGCGGACCATTTGGTGGTGAGAATCTCAAACAGGCTCTGGCCTATGCGATGATCCTCAACGAGATGCAGCGTTACACTGACTTTCTTACGGTGGGCGCACAGACCACTGGTGTCTCGTTAATCGACTTCAACCGCACCGCCTCGACCATCAACGGGCTTGGACTCGTCTACAAGTTGTACGGCGATCACTTTGTCGGTGCGATTCCGGTCGCCCTTTCAGGGAATTCACCACAGCCAGCGCCCAAGTTTCCCGCGGGCGGCCCCGATCAGCCAGAGAAACCATCCGGCAGTCCAACCTACCCTCTCGACATGTATGCGGCACTCAGTCCTGATCGCAAATACCTGATCGTTTCTGTCGTGAATGCAACCGAGTCCGAGCAGAAGTTCGACCTGAGCGTGATCGGCGCACATTTTGCCGGGCCATCGACACGGTGGCAGTTGACAGGCAATAGCGCCGATGCCATCAACCGTGTCGGGCAGACGCCACAGCTTGCAATCAAGGAGTCTTCGATCGACAGCGCTCCTGCCTCTATCACGGTTGCACCGATAAGCGTAACCATTTATCGGTTCCCGATGGCTCAAGCGGCGCAGTGAGGATCGGTGTTCAGGCTCGCCCCTGATTGCGCCGTCAAGTCTCTTCGGTCGAATGTTGCAGTGACCACCCGCGCAATCGCAGGTGGCCACTGCGACCGAAGACAATTTGAAGGGGAAGGCCGAAAAACCGTGAAACGACTATTACGCGTCTCCCGGTACGGCACATGAATGGTTGCCGGGGTGCGAGGATCTTGTGGTGTCTGTTCCAAGACTGTTCCAGAGAACGAAGAAGGGAAATTGAAGATGAGAAGGATTTTGCTTGCAATCGCCATCGCGGCGGTACCGTTGATGAGTGCAGCCGCGAATCCTACCGTCAAGGTTGAGCAGGGCTCGTTGCAAGGCACGGTTGAACAGGGGCTGACGGTCTATCGGGGCATTCCGTTTGCAGCGCCGCCTTTGGGCGATTTACGCTGGCGCGCTCCGCAGCCCGCTGCGAAGTGGGATGGCGTACGGCATGCCGACAAGTTCGCGCCGCAGTGCATTCAGAACAGTTCCGCGCCGCCCGGACAGAAACCACCTACAATGAGCGAGGACTGCCTATACCTGAATGTCTGGACGCCCGCGAAATCGGCCTCCACCCGTATCCCCGTGCTGGTCTGGATCTATGGTGGCGGGTTCAACGCCGGGTCCACCTCAGTTCCGACCTACAGCGGAGAGGTCCTGGCTCGCAAGGGAGTGGTGCTGGTCAGCGTCGCTTATCGGGTGGGACCGATTGGGTTCATGGCGCATCCGGAGCTGAGTGCGGAATCGCCTCAGCATGTTTCAGGAAACTACGGTCTCCTGGACATGATTGCGGGCCTGCAGTGGATACAAAAGAACATTGCCAGGTTCGGCGGCGATCCAACCAAGGTGACGATCTTCGGTGAGTCGGCCGGAGGAATTGCGGTAAGCCAGTTGTCTGCTTCGCCGTTGGCGAAGGGACTATTCCAGGGTGCGATTTCAGAGAGCGGCGGCTCGTTTGGTCATCAGCGGTCGACGGGGCAGCCGGGTGAAAACATGCGTCCGCTTTCTGACGCTGAACGTGCTGGAGAAGCGCTCTCCAAAAGTGCCGGAGCGGCATCGATCGCGGAACTGCGAAACATGCCGACGGAGAGGATTATGGCCGCAACCCGCGGCCAGCGTAGCATGGCATGGCCGATTGTTGACGGTTGGGTGCTCCCTGACGACCAATACAAAATGTACGATGCGAAGCAGTTCAACGACACGCCGATTCTCATTGGATACAACTCGGACGAAGGCGCTAGTTTCTCTCCGCCTCATAGTTCAAAGGAATATATCGACAATACGCGCAAGCGTTACGGCAGCTTCGCGAATAGCCTGCTGAGCACCTATCCAACCGGTGAAACGACTGTACCAAAGACTGCACGCGGTCTTGCGCGAGATGCCGCATTCGGTTGGCATACTTGGACCTGGGCGCGGATGCGGGCGAGGTTGGGCAAGGGGAAGGCGTACATCTATTACTTCGATCAGCATCCGGACCATCCGGCGGATTCACCGCAAGCCGGATACGGCGCGCCGCATGGGAGAGAGGTTGCGTATGTTTTCGGACATTTGAATGACCTTCGCAACGAACAGCCCACGGCCGCAGACCATGTTATTTCCGATGCGATGGCGACTTACTGGACGAACTTCGCCAAGTTCGGAGATCCGAACGGCAAAGGTATGCCCAAATGGCCGGCATTCAGCGATGAGAATCCGGAGTATATGTACTTCGCAGGTACGCCGCACATCGGTCCCGTTCCTAACGAGCCGGGACTTAGAGCGCTGGATGCTTACTTTGCGTGGCGCCGCACCGCGGAAGGTGTACAGGCCTCGGCTGTCGAGGATGCTCCGCCAGCCACGACGAATGTATATGGTGCCCAATACCCGCGCGTGCTGCCGGACAAGAGTGCCGTTTTCCAGTTTAAGGCGCCAGATGCGCAGAAGGTCGAAGTACAGGTGGGCGGCGGCAAGTATTCCATGATGCGAGGCAGCGACGGCGTATGGACCGTGACCACGCCTCCCCTGGTCGTTGGTTTCCATTACTACTCACTCCTTGTGGATGGTGCCGCAGTCAACGACCCCGGTAGCTATGCATTCTTCGGCACTTCAAAGGATGCCAGTGGAATCGAAGTTCCCGAAGACGGCGTTGACTACTACCTTGCCAACGATGTGCCACACGGCGATGTGCGCATCCGGATCTATCACTCGACGATCACAGGGCAATGGCGCCGCTGCTTTGTGTACACACCGCCCGATTACGATACCAACTCCGAAGCGCGCTACCCGGTGCTTTACCTGCAGCACGGCATGGGTGAAGACGAAACCGGATGGATATTCCAGGGACATGCGAATCTGATTCTCGATAACCTGATCGCCGCCAGGAAAGGCGTGCCCATGATTATCGTCATGGACAACGGATACGCTTCGCGGCCCGGGCAAGCCATGGCGCCATCTGCGTCAAGGGTGTCGTCGAGCGATACGAGTGCGTTTGAGGATGTAATCACGAAAGATGTGATCCCGATGATCGACTCCAGCTTCAGAACGATCGCCGATCGGGAGCACAAGGCTATGGCTGGCCTCTCAATGGGAGCCAATCAAACACTGAGGCTCACGACAAGTAACCTGGACAAGTTCAGCTACATCGGTGGATTCAGCGGAACCATGAACGGCTTGAGCACTGATCCGCTCGATCCGGCGACGTCGTTCGATGGGCGTTTCAAAGACGGAGCGGCATTCAACGAAAAGGTAAAGCTGCTCTGGCTTGGCATGGGAACCAAAGAGCCCAATCCATTCCCGGCAGCGATCGGAGAGTTCCGGTCAATGCTGGACAAGGCCGGAATCAAGTACGTCTACTTCTCATCGCCAGGCACGGCACGCGAATGGCTTACGTGGCGGAGGGACTTGAACGACTTCGCTCCGCGGCTTTTCAAATAGAAGCGCCAGCGCGCAGCCGGTTCTCGGTTACCCGGAGGGAGTGTTTCCGGAATCTCACTGGGGAGGCCTCAAGAGCGAGGTTCAAAGTTCGTTCATCAAAGGAGAAACATGATGAAAACACGACTTGTTTTCTTGGCGGGTATTGCAT
>ODAK010006107.1_pt1 | contig 12181 bp, 7 predicted proteins | sample 1539591 | NCBI WGS metagenome assembly ODAK01 (sample SAMEA3539303, study PRJEB22396) | soil metagenome | biome: tundra; feature: field; material: soil | place: USA | collected 2010-05 | depth 0.15 m | reverse complement strand
CAGCGCCTTGGGGATCGGTGACCGTCCCGGAGATCAACCCCGCAGTGGTCTGCGCGGTCGCCATTTGTACCAGGATCAGCAGCAGAGTCAGAAGCTGCAAAACGGTCGTGGCGGCCCGCCACGACCGACGGTGCGAGCCCGGAACCCCGTTTGGCCCCACAGCGGCCAGCAATCGGGTCACACTGCCGGACGCGCTCCGGACCGGTATAAGCGTGCGCCGCCGTGCAAACTGTTGGAACGAGCAAGACATGTATGCCTCCTAACGCCGGAAATCTACTGTGTCAGTTTCACTTACAGATCGCTTGTAATCCAATGCGATCCACCATACTCCAGGATGCGCTCTCGCCGTCAGCGAAGCGCCTCCACCACTGCTCGATATCGCCCACAGCGTGGCCCTTTTACTCGGCCAAGAGCCACAACTGCAGATCACAAAGTGCTGATATTGCAGTTAATATAATTCGATTCACGAAGGCTGTCAAGGCTTTTCGCTGTTTCAAGACCTTCAATATTTTTTGGCACGGTGAAAAACCAGAAAACTGCAGTTTGCGGGAATACTTTAAACGAGGCTTGACAATTTCGCGTTGTTTGGCGTTGTTGGCCCTTGACATCGAACAGGCGTTTGCATATACTCCAACTGCTATATCAATATTAAAAAGTGAGAGTAGTTTTTGACGAATAGCGATCCGCCTCTTTCCAAGAGCAGCAGCCCTGTCCTTTGCGAAGAATGGGCGGGGCGCCCCGGTACGAGCGCCGCTGCGCGGCGAGGTTGGGGAGAGAGGGCTGCCCGGGAGTACAGGACTATGACTGGGAAGGAGCGCGGGCGCTCTGGATACCCTTCGGTAACTTCTTGTTTCGCCTGCCGCACGAGATAGCGGTTCGACGGGGCGCGGCTTGCCATCTCTCTGGCTGGGAGCCAGTGCGGTTGGCACGCCATGGGAGAGAAAGAAGCTCCTTTGTACAGGAGTTGCAATGGAAAGCAGACGTGACTTTGTGAGAACTTCCGCCGCGGCAATGGCGGCTTCCAAGAGCGTCCTCGGCGCCAACGACAGAGTGCAGCTAGGGGTCATCGGTGTGGGCAGCCGTGGCACGGATGACATGGGCCGGTTCGTCGCAAACCAGGACTGCGACGTCGCTAAGAGCAGGCTTGAAACGGCCGTGGCAAAGAGTGGAGGCACCGTGGCCTCTTATGGCGATTACCGGCGCGTGCTGGATCGAAAGGATGTCGATGCCGTTCTGATCGCCACCCCCGACCATTGGCATTCGCCGATCACTGTGGATGCCTTAGCCGCGGGCAAGGACATCTACGTCGAGAAGCCCTTGTCGAACACAATTCCCGCCGCCCAGCGGATGTTGGAAGCCAGTCAGAAGCATCAGCGCGTCGTGCAGGTCGGCACACAGCAGCGCAGTTGGCCTCACTTCCAGCAGTGCGCAAGAATGATCCAGGAGGGGGTCATCGGTCCCGTGACTCACGCGGTCATCTTTTTTGGCGGGGGCCACTACACTAACACTCTCGCCCCCGAAAGCGCGCCTCCGGCGGACCTGGACTGGGAAGCTTGGCAGGGACCGGCCCCGCGGCATCCCTACTCGCCGACCCGCCAAAGGAACTGGCGCGCTTTCTATGATTACGGCGGCGGTCTCGTCACGGATTGGGGCGTCCATTTGGTCGATACACCGCGTATGTGTCTCGACCCTGGCAGCGACGCGCCTCTGCTCTCTAGCGCATCGGCGCAATACGTGAATATACAGAATCCAGACCGTGAACAAGTGCCCAACGCCTTCATTTGCTCCTGGCAATATAAGAACTCCCTGGTATCGTTCACCAATACCATTCCGCCCGACCCGGACCTTTGTGTGGCCGGCGCGACTCCCTTCTTTGGCTCGGACGCTCAAGGGGGCGACTACTTCTATGGTTCCAGATGTTGCTTGCTGGTGAACCGCCACGGGTACCGTCTCACGTTGAGGCCCGAGCGGGGAGGGGGGCGCGCCGCAGCCGGCAACTGTTGCATCGACCCAACCCACGAAGTTTGATGACCACGTGGAGGAAGGAAGTCCGCGGCATGTTCGCAATTTCCTGGATTGCGTCAAGTCCAGACAAAAGACGGTCTGCGACATGGAGGCGGGCTTTTACTCCACGCTTCCCTTGCTTCTGGCGCTTTTGGCGATCCAGCAAGGACGGTCCTTTGCTTGGGACGTGAACGGGGCGAAGCCGGTCTAGTCGGCGGCTGGAAGTCCACCTAAAGGGTGTGGAGAGGAAACGCTATGCAACGGCGAACGTTTTTGCAGGCCGCTTCGGCGGGGGCACTGGCCGCGTCGGCAGCGCAGGCTCAGCAGGGAGTCGTCGCGCCCATACTGCTTGGATTCGATACCTATTCGCTGAACCGTCTTCGGTGGAAGGCGTTCCAGTTCCTGGACTATGCTGCAAGCCAGAAGCTCGATACCGTCCAAATGTCGAGCTTGGGCGACTTCGAAAGCTTGGAGCCAGCGTACCTCCAGAAGGTGAAAGACCGCGCCGCCCAGCTCGGCATCCTGCTCCAGACCGGTACGGATTCGATCTGCCCAAGCTCGACCAGTTTCAATAAGACGGCGGGGGATCCGGTCGAACAGGTCCGCAAGGCGCTGCAAGTGGCCAACGCGGTGGGCTCCAGGGTCATGCGCTGCTATCTCGGCACCAACCGGGACCGTCTTGGACCGATCCCGATCGAGGGACACATCGAAAATGCGCTCAAGCTGCTGAAGGCGTTGCGGTCCCAAGCTCTCGACCTTGAAGTCAAATTCGCCATTGAAAACCACGCTGGCGATTTGCTGGCGAGGGAACTGAAAACACTCGTTACGGAAGCGGGTACGGATTTCGTCGGCGTAAACCTCGATACCGGCAATCCCGTGTGGGTTGCCGAGGATCCACTACTGACGATGGAGGTGCTCGGGCCTTATGCGCTTACAACCCACATGCGCGATTCGGTGGTGTATGAACACCCGCTAGGCGCGGCGGTTCAGTGGGTGGTATTAGGCGACGGTTCTATCGATTTCAAGGCCATCATGGACTGCTATCGCCGGGTGTGTCCAAGAGTTACGTTCCAGCTTGAGGTGATCACTGGCAGTGGGCCCAGGATAATGCCCTTTTACGAGCCGGCGTTCTGGAGGCCGTATCCAAACATGCTGGCGGCCGACTTCGTGCGCTTCGTGGAACTCGCGAAGAAAGGCCATCCCTTGCTGGCGCCTATGCTCATCGGCGGCCGTGGCCAGAATCAGCCGCCTGAGTATCGCGCAGCCTTACTAGCGCAGGAACGTGTCGATCTGGAGCGTAGCTTTGAGTACGCCAGAAAAGTTCTGGATGTGGGACTTCGTTGGCGCGCCTGATTTAAGGCGCTGACGATTTGCCCAAAATAGCAACGGAGTTTATCGAGACGCCGGCCGGATTTCCGGTCGTCAAGGAGAATTCTAATGAGACTTCGGATATCGATGTTTGCGGTTCTCGTCCTCTTCCTGGCTGCGGAAGGGCTATTCGGCCAGGAATACCGTGGGTCGGTGGCTGGTCGTGTGTTGGACCCGAGCGACGCTGCCGTTCCAGGCGCGCACGTGACTCTGACCAATACCGCCACCAATGTTCATTTCACGACGGACACAAATGCCGACGGACACTACACGATCCCCTACCTTCAGCCAGGGACCTACAGCTTGCGTGCGGAGCACCAAGGTTTCAAGGCCTTCGAACGGACCCCGATAGAAGTCCGCATCAATGAGATCGTGCAAGTCGACGCGCAACTGCAACTCGGGAGTGCCACGGAAACAGTTAATGTCCAGGCAGCGACGCCCCTGCTGGACGTGGCGAGCGCCTCGGCGGGGCAGACGATCGACGCAAAGAGGCTTGAGGAACTTCCGATTCAGCAGGGGGTCACCTATCACCTGATGGCCCTGACTCCGGGCGTCGTCCGGACGGGCACCAATATGCTTGACGAGAACCCGTATGACGGGTCGATCATATCGTATTCGGTGGGGGGCGCTAGCGCAGGCGCCAACATCATCACCGTCGACGGCGCGGCTACCGGAGGCTTTGCAGGCAGCTCGACTTCGCCCTCCTTCAGCCCCCCGCAGGAGTCGGTGGGCGAATTGCGGGTATTGACATCAAACTTCGATGCCTCGCAGGGATTCACTCAGGGAGCGAACGTAAGTGTCAGCCTCAAGTCCGGGACCAACAGTGTGCACGGCGCAGCTTACGACTACGGGGGGGGGAACGGAAGCTTAATTGCGAACCAGTATCTTAATGTCGTCAAGGGGCTTCCCAAATCGCCCAGCGGCCCGTATTTCCGCAGGGGCGGCGGTGTCGGTGGCCCGGTGTATATACCTAAAATATATAACGGAAAGAATCGAACGTTTTTCTTCCTCGGTTACGAAGGGATCCACCGAACACAGGTATTAACCCAATCCTTAACCGTTCCCACGGATAAAGAGCGGACGGGAGATTTCTCCGACCTGCTGGCCTTAGGCTCCACGTATCAGATCTACGATCCGTTCTCCCGGCTTCCCGCTGCGAACGGCAGGGTAAGTTCCACCCCCCTTCCCGGGAACATCGTTCCGAAGGCGCAACAAGACCCCATCGGCATGGGCCTCCTCCAATATTGGCCGCGGCCGAACACAACAACTGGCACGGCGAACGGCACTAACGATTTCTACTGCAACAACAGTGGCCAGAGCAACCAGTATTGGGGGATGGACCTTCGCTTGGATCACAACTTTAGCGATCGTAACCGGGCATACGGCTCCATGCATCGCTTCGACCGTGTCAACCAGGACTACAACATTTTTCAGAATGACGTCAGTGGAGATTCGTGGGAAGTACACCCTCGTGGCGGTGTTGTCGACGATGTGTACGTGATCAGCACGAGTTTCATTGTGGATGCGCGCATCGGGTTCGATTCTTACGACAAGCTCGTCACGAGTTTGGGGTTGGCCGTTCTCAATTGGACGTATAAAGCCAACGGATTCCCGGCCTACATGGACGGTTTGGTCGATCGGTCAATAGAGCGCATGCCCTCAATCAGCCTTTCGGGCTACCAAGGGGCGCCGCCCGGAGCGAATCTCCAGCATTATGTAAGCGAGACCTACGACCCTTCGGTCCATTTTACAAAGACCAGTGGGTCGCACACGATGAACTTCGGCTGGGAGATGCTGGTGAGAAAGGACAACGAGTATTTCCCTGGGTTGGGGGCAACCGGCTCTTTCAATTTCGACGGCACATACATGAGAGGGCCGCTCGATAGTGCGGCGGCTGCGCCGATCGGGCAGGGGCTGGCCCAGATGGAGTACGGGTTGCCTACGAGCTCCTCGATTAATCGGGTACCGAGCTCCGCAGCCCAGGGCATCTCCCATGCCCTCTATTTCCAGGAGGACTGGCGCGCCAGCCGGCGACTGACTGTAAACCTGGGTATGCGCTACGAGTTCTGGGGTCCGACCTCGGAGCGCTATAACCGCAGCACCGAGGGTTGGGACCCGAATGCGCCGCTCGCGTTTGCGGCGGCGGTCCAGGCGAACTACCTCAAGAACCCCACCCCCGAAGTGAGCCAACTCCCCGTGCACGGAGGCCTCTTATTCGCGGGCATTGGCGGTCAGCCACATGGGCTGCAGCAGGCCAGCAACCATGACTTCATGCCCCGGTTAGGGATCTCCTACAGCTTGAACAGCAAGACTGTAGTTCACGCCGGCTATGGAATCTTTTTCGGCGCCGGCGGGATTGAACACCAGTCGGTGTCTCAAGCGGGCTTCAGCCGGACGACAACGACGAACGGCAGTGTGGACAATGGCCTGACTTACACCAACCCTCTGTCCAACCCGTTCCCGAGCGGCGTGCTGGATCCATTAGGCGCCGGCTTGGGAGCCCTGACCAATGTGGGCAGTAGCATTACAGTGATTAATACCCATCCCCCAGCCCTGTACGTGCAAAGATGGGAGTTGAAGCTGGACCACGAGTTGCCGGGGCGAATCGTGGTGTCGGCCGCCTATGATGGAAACCGGGGAACGCATCTGGACATAACCAAGAACCTGGACGCCCTGCCGAACTCCTACTTGAGCAGTTCCCCGGTCCGCGACCAAACCACTATCAATTATGTAACTGCCAACATAGCCAATCCGTTTTACCAACTGGTACCGGCGGGAACGAGCCTGAACTCGAACACGACCATTGCCCGGTCGACGCTGCTTACCCCCTATCCGCAATTCACCGGCGTCTCACTGGACACCCAGCAGGGATATTCCTGGTACCACGCGCTGGAGCTGACCGCCGAGAGACGGTTCGCGAACGGATTCACGGCGCAGGGTTCCTATACCTGGTCGAAGACCATGGGTGCGACGGGCTTCTTGAACGCCGGCGACCCGGTTCCCACCAAAATGATCTCGTCACTGGATTACCCGCACTACCTCGCCCTTAGTGGCATTTACCAGCTCCCCATTGGACGCGGGCGGTTGCTGCTCGGCGGTAGTTCCAAAACCGTAGACTCCCTCTTGGGAGGATGGCAGATTGAAGGAGTGTACCGGTTTCAATCGGGCCCGCCCCTGGGCTTCGGCAACGCCCTCCTCAATGGCAGTTGCACCTGGAAGCAGATCGCCCTGCCGGCTGATCAGCGCAGCATATACAAGGAGTTCAACACGTCGTGCTTCGTAACCGCCTCGAACCTGCAACTGTCTAACAACCTGGTAACGATGCCTAGCCTGTTCTCCTACATCAGAGGGCCTGCTTTGAGCGTGGCGGACCTCTCGGGAATTAAGAGGTTCACGTTGAGAGATAGGTTTGGAGTCGAGTTCCGGTTGGAGTTCCTTAACGCATTCAACACGGTGTGGATGGGCGGCATCAACACGACTCCGACCAGCGCCGCTTTTGGCCAAGCTGCTACGGAAAATAGCTCCCCCCGAAGGGTGCAATGGAGCGGGCGCCTGACCTTTTGAATGCTGGCGATGGGCGCGCAGTGCTTCGTCGGCGATAGGGCTCACACAGCGTGAGCCCTATCAAATCGAGACTTGGTACGACAGAAGACAAGCCAAGGAGATGTGAGGATGAAAAAGAAACGTGTATTCGCAGTGTTCGTTCTTGCCGTAGGTATCGCGTGCGCTCAGAGGGCGGAGGGGCCGCAACCAGTGGTGATGGATCCAGGCGGTCCGGGCAAGGCGCCGTCGGATGCCGTCGTCTTGTTTAACGGGCGGGACAATTCGGGTTGGAGCACGCTGGACGGGACGCCGTCGAAGTGCACGGTCGCCGACGGCGTGATGAGCTGCCGCACCGGCGCGGGCGATACCCAGAGTACCGAGAAGTTCCGGGATGCGCAGATCCATGTGGAGTTCAACCTGCCGAATGAGCCCGAAATGAGGGGCCAGGGGCGCGCGAACAGCGGCGTCGTGCTCCAAAACCGGTACGAGATCCAGATTCTGGACTCCTACCAGAACCCGACTTACGCCAACGGATCCTGCGGCGCGCTTTACGGAAAATCCGCGCCGCTGGTGAACGCGTGCCGGCGGCCCGGCGAGTGGCAGAGCTACGACATTGTTTTTCACGCTCCCCGCTGCGCTCCCGATGGCAGCGTGCAGACGCCCGGCAGCCTCACGATGCTGCACAATGGTGTGCTGATCCAGGACCACGTACCGGTGCAGGGGCGTAATTGCGTGGCGGACGAGGGCCCCTTGGTGCTCCAGGACCATGGCCGTGTCGTGGGCCGGAAAATCGGGACGGCCGCGGGGGTGGTCGAGGGCGCTCCGGATACGACGGTAAAATTCCGCAACATCTGGATGCGCCGACTGACCCAGTAGCGCACCGATCTCTTTTCAGAAGGAGTGTTTAAAGATGGAAAATCGACGATCATTTTTAACCAGGGCAGCCCTGGGAGTGGCCGCGGCGGGAGCCTCTTCGGCTCCGGCCGCCTCCGACCAGGTCGTGGTCGGGTTTATCGGCACCGGCAGCCGTGCCACTTCATCCCTGATTCCGCAATTTAAGTTCAACAACGGCTTCCGCATTGCCGCGCTGTGCGACGTATACAAGCCTAACCTGGAGCAGGCCGCCACCCTCGTGGGCGGTAACGTAGACACCTACGGCGACTACCGGCGGGTGCTCGACCGCAAGGACATCGACGTGGTTGTGGTAGCGACGCCGGACCACTGGCACGTTCCCATGCTCATGGCGGCCTGCGAAGCGGGCAAGGACGTCTACCTGGAGAAGCCGGTTTCGAATGACATCGATATGTGCCTCAAGGGCATCGCGGCCGCCCGGAAGTACAACCGCGTCGTGCAGGTCGGCTTGATGCAGCGCAGCAGCGCGCCGTTCATGGAGGCTTACAAGGTCGTCCAGAGCGGCATTCTCGGCAGGGTCCGTCATGTCGTGGTGGTAAACCCCGGCGGCAGCGCGCCCGCGGGAGGCCAGGGCGCAGCGGGGCGCGGCGGGCCAGGCGGCGGCCGAACGATGATGTCGGCCGAGCCTTCCGCCCCTCCTCCCGGCCTCGACTGGGAGATGTTTCAGGGGCCGGCGCCGCGCCGGCCGTACAGTTACATGCGCCAGCACAGTTGGCGCAACTATTGGGAGTACGGCGGCGGCGCGCTCTCCGACTGGGGCGTGCATCTCCTCGACATTGCGCATTGGTACTTGGGCGTCACTGAGCCCTCGCGCACCGCGGCCGCAGTGTCTGGATGGTTCAGCCGGCCGCAGGACGACCGCACCCCGGACACGACCGACGTCTCCTGGCAGTATCCGAACTTCGTCGCCAACTACAGCTCGCGTTCGGACGTTCTTGGCACCTATCTGTGGGGCGACGCAGGCGTGCTGTTCGTCAACCGCTACGGGTACACCGTACGGCCGGTGACCGCCAACTGGCGAAACACCGGCGGGAAGCCGCCGTTTGAAGAGAAGAAGGTGGCGTTGCACGATGAACCGCGGAACGGCGAGGCGTCCTTCGAGTCCGACGCCGGCAGGCATATCGTGAACTTCCTGGCGTGCATAAAGAGCAGGCAGCGGCCGGTGTGCGATATCGAGATCGGCGCCTTCTCCACGATTCCTACCCTGATGGCCGGCCTCTCGATCCGGAACGGCGGCAAGACCATCGCATGGAACGGCCACGGCGCCGCGCCACTGGCGTAGGCCGCCCGGTGGGCATGCACGCTGGAATGGCTATTCCCTTTAACGCGATGTTCTCATGCAAAGTACGCGCGAGGTTACTCAGCTCCACATCGTGGCTCGACTGGATGCCAAATAGCATTGCGCCCCGAACCGGGCGAGCGGCTTCGATCCGCGCACGTAGTTACGAGGAGAACCCCCTTTTGAAACTTAGCCTATCCGTCCATCGGATTCCGGGGTAACTCCTGCCGAGTTTTTTTATGACTCCTAATTTCTTGAATTCTGGAGGTATTGAATGAAGAAGAGTGCAGAAGGAAACCGCCGAGACTTCCTGAAAAAAGCCGCTGGAGCTGCGACGGGGGTGCTCGCGGCGCCGATGATCGTGCCGGCTTCGGCTTTGGGCCGGGGTGCCACCCCGCCCAGCGACCGGGTCACGGTCGGCATCATCGGGAGCGGCCAACGGGCCGTTTTTGAAACGCTCCAGTATCCCTGTTTCGACAACGTCGTCATCGTCGCCGTGTCGGACGCGGTGCGCAGCCACCTACACAGCGCCAAGGACGCGCTCGAAAAGCAGTACGAGCTAAAGCAGCCCGGGCGTCCAAACCGCGGAATCCGCATGTACGACGACTTCCGGGAGCTGCTGGCGCAGGGGGATATCGACGGTGTCTACAACGTGGCGCCCGACCACTGGCACGTCTCCATGCTGCTTCGGAGTCTGAAGGCGGGCAAGCACGTCCACGTCGAGAAGCCGCTGGGCGTCAGCGTCGAGCAGGATCTGGCGGCGGTAAAGGCCGTGCGCAAGTACAATAAACAGATTTGCCAATACGGCGCCGAACTGCGGGCCTTCCCCGACGCCAAGAAAGGCATCGAACTGGTGCTCAACGGCCGCATCGGCAAGGTGCAGAAAATCTACGTGGTGTCTCCCGCGAACACCGCCGGCGGCTCGGCGACTCCGGTGCTGCCAGTCCCTGACGGATTCAATTACGACGCCTGGCTTGGCCCGGCGCCGTTGAAACCATTCTGCTATGACCGCTGCCTGAGACCCGACCGCGCGGGCATCTTCGGCATTTCCGACTACGCGCTGGGGATGATCAACAACTGGGCCGCTCATCCGCTCGACCAGATGCAGCGCTGGGCAGACGCGTCCGGCCGCAAAGATCCACCGGTCCACTACGAAGGCTCCGGGAAGTTTCCCAAAGAGGGACTTTTCGACTGCGCCACGCAGTGGAGGGTGCGGTGCACGTGGGCGGATGGTCTAGCGCTGGACTTCATGGATAGCAGCACCTATCGTGATCTGCCGGACGTTCCTCATCCTGTCATTAACTCGCCGCGCACCACGGTGCCGAACGGCGTCGTCTTCGTCGGCACGGACGGCTGGGTGGTTGTGAGCTACGGCAACGACGGCAAGGTCGTCACCCAACCGGCTTCGCTGATGGAGTCGGTTATCGGGCCGAACGAGATTCACATCCTCGACAGCGCGCTTGAGACGATTCCCGCCAACCTGCCGAAGGGCTTCCAGCAGACTTTGACGGCGGGCCACCATCAGAACTGGATACGCGCCATTCGCACCGGCAGCCCGGTGGTGGACCCCATCGAGAGCGCCTTCCGGTCGGACATGATCAGCCAACTCTCGCAGCTCTGTATCCGCACCGGACAGCCGGTTCGATGGGATCCGAAGAAGGAAACAATCGTGGGCAACGACGAGGCAAAGAAGATGATTAAGCGGCCGATGCGTGCGCCCTGGGGTGTGGAAGGCGTGGCTTGAGGCGGCCTTTTTCACTTAGCGTGCCTCACCGCTGCGGCTTAAGCCAGCGACGCTCCACTCTACTTTCTTAGAGCGGGGTGGGACTGGCGCGCTGTGGATCGAGGAACATCAACCGCCGCTAACAACTTGGAACGGGCTCCGGGGGCACCCTCTTGTTTCATGCGGGAGTGCGGAGAGCTTCGCAACATAGGTTGGACGAAATACAAATCGAGGACGTATGAGGATAAAAAGAGAACGTGTGTGCATAATATGCCTCCTTGCCGTGGGCATCGCGTGCGCCCAGAGGTCGGAGGGGCCGCAACCAGTGGTGGTGGATCCGGGCGGAGCGGGCAAGACGCCGTCGGATGCCGTCGCCTTGTTTAACGGGCGGGACAATACCGGTTGGACCAGGCTGGACGGGACGCCGTCGCACTGCACGGTCGCGGACGGCGTGATGACCTGCCGCACCGGCGCCCTCGATACCGCGAGTACCGAGAAATTTCACGATGCGCAGATCCATGTGGAGTTCAACGTTCCGTACGAGCCCGACCAGAAGGGCTACGCGCGCGCGAACAGCGGCATCATACTCCAGAACCTGTACGAGATCCAGATTCTGGACAATTACAAGAACGAGACGGCCCCAGATAGTTCCTGCGCCTCGCTTTATAGACAATCGGCGCCGCTGGTGAACGCTTGCCGGCCGCCCGGCGAGTGGCAGACGTTCGACATTATCTTTCACGCTCCGACCTGCGCTTCCGATGGAGCCATACAGACGCCCGGCAGCCTCACGTTGCTGCACAATGGCGTGCTTGTCCAGGACCATGCGCCGGTGAGGGGGCGCCGTTGCGTCGCCGAAGGTCCCTTAGTGCTCCAGGACCACAGCCGTGTCGTCGGCCGGACAATCGAAATAGAGGAGGGGCCCATCAACGGGCCCGCGCCGGAAACGACGATGAGATTCCGCAACATCTGGATGCGCCGACTGACCCAGTAGCGCACCGATCTCTTTTCGAAAGGAGTTTAGAAATGGAAAACCGACGATCATTCTTGACCAGGGCAACCCTCGGAGTGGCCGCGGCGAGAGACTCTTCGGCTCCGGCCGCTGTGAGGACGGCGGTGGAGCCTGCGACGAATTCCGGGCAGGACGATTCAAGCGCTCATCGACTTAGCGCGAGGATGGACCGTCTGAGCCCGGGATCACCCGCGTCAGGTCTTCGCTCAAGATCGATGGGCACCAGTTCGCCTCGATGTGCTCGACGACCAGTTCGGTGCCGCGCGCATGGCTGACGAAGGGTCGGGCGCGCGGGTCGTACATCGCGTCGGTCAGATCCCGCGCCACTACCACGTTGAAGCCG
>ODAK010006106.1_pt1 | contig 12182 bp, 11 predicted proteins | sample 1539591 | NCBI WGS metagenome assembly ODAK01 (sample SAMEA3539303, study PRJEB22396) | soil metagenome | biome: tundra; feature: field; material: soil | place: USA | collected 2010-05 | depth 0.15 m | reverse complement strand
GCACGCCGGATTATTTTGGCTATGACAAGGACCGCCGCCTAAAATACCGTGGCCGTCTCGACGAGGGACGCACCGAGCCACCCCCGAAGGGCGCCCGGCGGGAGCTGGTCGAGGCCATGCGGAGCATCGCGGCCACAGGCATGGCGCCCAAGGATCAGCCTCCGTCGATCGGCTGTTCGATCAAATGGAAGGCGGCGTGACCTTTTTCCGCGTAAAACTCCAGGCGCCGCCGCCCGCCGCCGCGAGATAGAGGAGAACAAAGCAGTAAAGGGCCGCGAGTTCGCCCCCATTGAGAATGGGAAAGAAGCTTTTTTGCGCATGCGCGATAAAATAGGCGACCGCCATCTCGCCAGACAAAATAAAAGCAACCGGGCGGGTGTATAGGCCAAGCAGAAGCAAAATTCCGCCGGAAAACTCCAGGACGCCAGCGAAACCAAGGAGCGACAGAAATTGCAGATTGTCGAACATGGCAACATGCGGAAAGCCGATAAGCTTCGCCGTCCCGTGCTGGAGAAGCAAGAGAGCCGTGGCGATCCGCAACAGCCCGAGAAGCCGCCGCTGCCAAGTCACCGTGATTTGAGGGAGATCCATCGTGAAAGCGCCTCTTCGTGTCGCAATGCGAGCATACTTACCCATATAAGCCATGCCCCTATAGGCCTTGCCGGCAATTTTGGAATTGAGCAATGAGTCCTCTTGCCCTTGCGATTGTTGCCGCCATTGTGTTGTCAGGCGTGCTTGGCATCTATCTTTTATACCGCCAGGGCGCGGCGGTTGCCGCGAACCAAGAGTGCGTTCCGGAGGGGTTTGCCGGCGCGATCAGCAGCGAGGAACACAAGCGGGCGGCCGCTTATACGCTCGCCCGCACCCGGCTCGATGTTGTGCAAACCGCCTTCGACACCATGATCGCGGTGGTTTGGCTGACTTTCTTGCTCGGGCCTCTTTACGCGCTGGTGGCGGGATGGATCGCGCCCGGCATGTCTCGCAACGTTGCCGTTGTTGTTTTGTTCGCGCTGGCCGGGCGGCTTCTGCATCTGCCTTTTTCGATTTTCAGCACTTTCGTGCTGGAAACAAGGTTCGGTTTCAACCGTGCGACGCCGGCCATGTTTCTGCTCGATCGGCTCAAGGGCGTGGCGCTTACGGCTCTCCTTGGCATCCCCTTGCTTTATGGGTTGTTCTGGCTGCTTGGCGTGCTGCCAAACGTCTGGTGGCTCATCGGCTGGGCGGCTTTCATGGCTTTGATGATCGCCATGACGGTGATCTACCCGGCCTTCATCGCGCCCTTGTTCAATAATTTCACGCCGATGCCCGAAGGCCAGTTGAAGGCGCGTATAGAAGCCTTGCTCGCCAAATGCGGGTTCGAATCCAAGGGGCTCTATGTCATGGACGCGTCCAAGCGTTCGACCCATGGCAATGCTTATTTCACCGGATTTGGCAGGGCCAAGCGCATCGTCTTTTTCGACACGCTTTTGCAGAAACACACGCCCGAGGAAATCTTGTCCATTCTCGCCCATGAACTGGGGCATTATAAGCTTGGCCACATCGCTCAGCGCATCGCCGAGACGGCGGGGCTCGCTTTTGCTGGCTTCGCTGTCCTTCACTGGGCTTTCGCCGGCGGGCTGGCCGGCGCATTCGGCCTTGCCGCCGGCCCCGGCTTGGTTTTGATCGTCATTCTGACCGCGATTGGACCCGTCATGCACCTGCTTTCGCCGTTCACAAGCTTTCTGTCGCGCCGCGCCGAATATCAAGCCGACGGTTTCGCAAAGGCGATGACCGGCGCCGAGCCCATGATCAGCGCCTTGACGAAGCTCTCGCGCGACAATCTTTCAACGCTCACGCCGGACAAGCTCTATGCCTTGTTTTATTATTCCCACCCGCCGGTGCCGTTGCGCGTCGCCCGCCTGAAACGCGCCTGACGCGAGAAATTCCGGTGTCTCCGCGGCGGCTGGACCGTCGCGGCCCCATGTGGCCGCGATCCCAGCGGGTGCGCCGCAATAAAATCGCCTAGCCGAGCCATTTTGATGACATGATCCTAGGCCACGAGGGTTAGCTCCCGTGGTGGGGACTAGGAGATGGGATCTTTCCACGATATGACCTGCTTTCACGTCGCCTTTACCAAGCTTCGCGCAACGCTCCTCCATTAGGCTCGAATACTTCAGGGGAACGCGTTTTTTAGGGTCCAGACCGGGGTCAAATACTTGCGTGATTTGTTGTGTGCGTGCGGACCCGTCTAGATGTGTCCGCTTTTGTCAGGCGCCCGTGTTTGTGATTTCCGCCGCCCCATGAGAGGGGCGATGCTTGCCGTTTTCGCCAGCGCGATGCTGGCCGCATGCTCGAGCGTCCCGCCGATCGGTGCCAACGAGCCGCCGGATGCGTTCGACCGCATCCGTTCGCTCGACCTGCAGCCGCGGGCTCCCGATGCGACCGGAACCGTCAACACGGGATCGGCGGGGGATAGGGCTCAGGTGTATTACGGGAGCCAAGGCACGCAGGTCACGGTGGCCACAGGCGCCAACCCGCCTGGCCCTGGCGGCGGCGAGGCCGGTGGCGATGGCGTCACCTTGAACTTCGAGGACACCCCCGTGAGCGCCGTGGCGAAGGTCATTCTCGGCGAGTATCTTGGGGTGGGCTACGCGATCGATCCGCGCGTGCAGGGAACCATAAGCCTCTCATCGGGGCGTCCGGTTCCGAAATCGCAATTGCTCTTCATCCTGGAAAGCGCGTTGCGGACGACCAACGCGGTCTTGGTGCATGATGCCGCCGGCTACCGGATCGTTCCGGCCGATGACGCCGTCGGCAGCGGCCATGTCGATCGCGTGGACGCGGGCCATGAGCCGGAGCCCGGTTATGGGATGACGGTGGTCCCCTTGCGGCATGTCTCCGTGCAAACGATCTCGAAGCTCTTGGAAAGCTTCGCGACGAAGCCCGGCTCGATCCGGGCCGACCAAACGAAAAATCTCATGTTCGTGGTTGGCAATGGACTCGAGCGACGCACGGCCGTCGATACCATCCTGAGTTTCGACGAGGATTGGATGCGCGGCCAATCGGTCGGTATTTTCCCGGTTCGCAATTCGACGCCGGAACCCTTGGTCGCGGAGCTCGAAAAGATCTTGGATTCCGGGGAAGATGGCCTCAGCCAGCATCTGATCAAGCTGCAACCGATTGCCCGCTCGAATGCCATCCTCGTTGTGGCGCGCAAGCCCGAATTGCTGCGCGCCGCCGAAAAATGGATCAACCGGCTCGATGCTTCGGCGGTCGCGAGCACCGGCGTCAAGGTTTACAAGGTCCGCTACGGCGACTGCCGCCAGATTGCCAAGCTGCTCAGCGACTTGTTCATTGGCGGCGGCGGCGGCTCGCTGGAGTCGCCCGTCAATCAGATTGCCCCCGGCTCGGGGGCTTCGTCTTTGTCCGGACCCGGGGGGGCGGCGGGGCAATCGGGATTTGGCGGCGGAGGTTTGGGCGCTGGCGGAGCGCCGGGCGGGGGCGGAGGTCTTGGTGGCGGCGGCGGTTTGGGCGCTGGCGGCGGCCCGGGCGGTGGCGGTGGTTTGGGCGCTGGCGGCGGTTTGGGCGGCGGTCAGTCCCAGGGACAAGGCCCGTTTGGCGCTTTGTCCGCTGGCGCAGGCCAAGGAGCCGGCGCGGGGGCAGGCGAAGCGTCCGGAACGGGCGGCCAAGGCACCGGCTTTGCAGGCGGCGGCGGCGGGCGTGCCCTTTTACCGGGGGTGCGGATCCTGGCGGATGTCGCCAACAATTCGGTCGTGGTCTATGCCAATGCGGAGACTTACCGGGTTATCGAAAGGGCGCTCAACCAGCTCGATCGCCCGCAAGCACAGGTTGAACTCGAAGTGACGATCGCCGAAGTCCACCTCAACAACGCTCTTAATTATGGCGTTCAGTTCTTTTTGGGTAACCTCGGTATTCCTACCGTGAACACACTCGGGGCCGCGGCGGTCAATTCGCCCTCGGGCAGCGCGGCGCTCCAAAACCAACCCGGTTTTAATATTATGCTTGGCAATAAGATGACCCCGCATGTCATCATCAGTGCCCTCAATCAATATACCACGACGAAGATCCTCTCCAATCCCTCTCTCGTCGTGCTCGACAATCAGACAGCGGCCCTTCAAGTCGGCTCGCAAGTGCCGATCTCGACAGGATCGACGACCTTTACAACGGGCACTGCCACCTCCAATACCATCTCTTACCAGAATACAGGCATTATTTTGAGCTTTCGGCCACACATCCACGCCAATGGCAATGTGAACCTCGAGATCGACCAGGAGATCAGCGCGGTCGACACTGCATCTCCAACCACATGCTCGGGCGGGACGCCGTGTCCGACATTCACCGATCGCCACGTCAAGAGCCAGATTCAAGTGCCAAATGGCCAGACCGTTTTGCTCGCCGGCCTCATCCAGGAGGAGCAGAATAAGACGCGCTCAGGAATCCCGCTTGTCGAACAGATACCCATCATCGGCGAAGCGTTCTCCCCCTCCAACAGCAATACGGTGGACCGCATTGAGCTGATCTTCTTCATAAGGCCGCAGGTCATCCGCGACGGCGTGGATGCGTCAAACGTCGCCGAGGAGCTCCGCTCCAAGATGAGGGGCGATAAAGTCGGCACGGCGCACCCGCCGGGCGCCGTGACTCCTTACCCCATTGGGCTCGTCCAATGAGCTGGACCAAGCTTCGCGAGTCCGCCCAAATCGGCGGCGCTCTCCGGCCCGCGGGAACGCCCTTGGCGGGAGGCGGCGATGGCTTGGGGGGAAGTTTGGGGGTGGCGGAGCGCATGAGGGAAAAACCGGTGCCGCCAAAGCGCGCCGTCAACGCCGCGCTCGCGGGCCTCGCTGGCTCCGTTGCGATCGCGAGCCTTGCAGCCGAGCCCGGCATTTCTGGCCTCTTTGGGGCCGTCCTTGGGCTTTTGATGCTCGCGATAGCGGTCACCGACGCGCGCGCATACATCATCCCAAACAGGCTGACGCTTGCCGCGTTCCTGCTCGGATTGGCGGCCGCGGCGGCCAATGGCTTTGAAAACATGCCGGAAAACGTCGCCGTGGCGGCGTTGCGTGGAATTGTTCTGGCCTTGGCGTTTCTCACTTTGCGGGAAATCTATCACCGGCTGCGGCATCGTCATGGGCTTGGCCTTGGCGACATCAAGCTCGCCGCCGCCGCCGGCGCCTGGCTCGACTGGACCCTCATTCCGGCGGCGATCGAGATTGCCGCGCTCACGGCGCTGCTCGTATATATCGTGAGCCAGTCTGTCCTGCGCCGCCCGGTGCGGGCAACCGCGAAATTGCCTTTCGGACTCTTTTTCGCGCCGTCGATTTGGCTTTGCTGGCTCATCGGCGCGCTTTTTTTGCAAGGTTAAGGGAGCTCGGCCATGGGGTTTCTTGGTGTCGCGCGGGGTCGGGGCAAACCGCCCGGGAGCGTCCGCGATGGGAAGCGCGAAAGGCTGCAAAAGCCCCGCCGCCGGCGTTTGCTGGCCATGTCCGGCGTGCTTTTTTGCGCGGCACTTTTCGCAAACCCGGCAAGCGCGGACCGCTTGCGCGACGGCATCCGAGCCTTTTTAGCCCGCGACTATGTAAGGGCGGCCCAGATCTTTACCGAGCTTGCGCCGCACGGGGACCCAACCGCGCAAACCTATCTCGGCTACATGTACGCCAATGGCAAAGGTGTGCCGCAAGATTTTGTGGTATCGGCGGGATGGTACCGTTGCGCCAGTCAGCAAGGTGTCGCTAGGGCTCAGTACCAGCTGGGGCTCATGTATGACAAGGCCCAAGGCGTGCCTCAAGACTATGTGAAGGCTTATGCGCTGGTCAACCTCGCGGTCGCGAAGGCTGGTCCTGAGCGCGAGCCATGGGCCAGAGTACGCGATGCTATTGCTTCGAAATTGAGCCTCAGGGAGCGAACCCTGGCGCAACAGATGGCGTTCGAGGGCGTGCCGGAAGTACCTTGTTTGCCAATCGTCACGGGCGTTAAGATTCAGCCATGGGCCATCATTGATCCATGATCGCTTCAACGTGAAGTAATTTTTGTCCCTATCTCATTGTTTTGCTGCATGATCTTAACCAAAGACTCTGCAACTTTTTTTGAGATCACAGTCTCAAAAAGCGTTACCTCTTTGCCCGGCGCATGACCATTTCCTGAAAGTCCGCGACTTTTCGAGGATCGTGCGCTAAAGCGCGGGCAGCTGCCGCCAACAGGCGGGCAAGACGCTCCTGAAAGAGGGGATCATGTACGACAGCGTCACGGTGACGTCGGCCGCCCGTCTTCACCTTGGATTTCTCGACATGAACGGCGGGCTTGGCCGCCGTTTCGGGAGCCTTGGGCTCGCGATCGACCGCCCCGCGACCCGTTTGACGCTCCGCCGGGCTTCGGCGCCCTCGGCGGAAGGATTGGATGCCGGACGCGCGTCACACTATCTGGCGCTTCTCGCCCGCCATTTCGGCCTTGCCCCGGCCTATGGTTTGACCGTGCACGAAGCGATCCCGGCGCATGCGGGCCTGGGCTCGGGGACACAGCTCGCGCTCGCCGTGGCCGCCGCCTTCCGGCGGCTGGAAGGCTTGCCCCCGGACCCCGCGCGTGATGCGCTTCTGCTGCGGCGCGGCGCGCGTTCCGGGATTGGCCTTGGCCTGTTCGAGCGGGGCGGTTTCATCGTCGATGGCGGCCATGGGGCGCGGACTACGACGCCGCCGGTCATCGCGCGCATGGATTTCCCGCCGCAATGGCGGGTGATTGTCGTCCTCGACCCGCGAACCGAAGGCGTGCATGGCGGCGAGGAACAAGCCGCCTTCGCGCGGCTGGCGGATTTCGAGGCCGGCTTGGCCGGCGAAATCTGCCGGCTCGTTCTCATCAAGGCATTGCCGGCACTGGCCGAACAGGATATCGGTTCCTTCGGCGACGCGATCGCGCGTCTCCAGGAGATCGCCGGAGGCTATTTCGCGCCCGCGCAGGGCGGCGCGCCTTATGCCAGCGCCGCCGTGGCGCGGGTGATGGAGGAACTGCGGCGGCATGGGGCGAGAGGAACCGGCCAATCGTCCTGGGGGCCGACCGGCTTTGCTTTCGCCGCCGATGCGACGGAGGCGCGCCGTTTATGCGATGTTGTCCGGGCAACGGCCGCCGCGACGGGCCTAGAGATGGCTATTTGCAAGGGAGTTAATCACGGCGTTCTCGTCGAAGGGGAAACCTTCGCCACCATCAAATAGCAGCCAAGTGGCATTGAGATAGGGGAAAATACGTGGCCAAGAATATTTTGCACATGCTCAGCCCGTTGAAGCACATGAGTCCTTTCGACGTGAATATGGCGCTCGACGCGGGATTTGATTCCGTCACTCCCTATACCGGGGTTACTCTCGACGACATCATGCCGCTGGTGCAGGATGCCATGTTCTCGCGCTCCCCCAGGGATGCGGTTCGCACCGGCGTTTTCATCGCCGGAAAGGATGCCGGACTCGCCCTCGACATGATGGAGCGGCTGCGCGAGACGCTGTTGAAGCCTTTTGAGATTTCCGCCTTCGCCGATCCTGCTGGGTCCTTCACGACCGCCGCCGCCATGGTGGCCTGCGCCGAGAAGCTGCTGAAGCAAAAGAAGAACCGCACGCTCGCAAAGACGAAAATCGTGATCTTCGGAGCGACCGGCGTCGTCGGCTACGCGTCCGGCGTCATCGCCGCGCTGGAAGGCGCCGAGGTGTTTCTTGCGGGCTACGATGGCCCCGCGCGCGTTCAGTCCAAGGCGGACGACATGAAGAAGAGGTTCGGCGTCGCCGTGCATGCGGTCGACGGTAGCACGGAAGAAAAGATAATCGCGGCGCTCGCGGGCATAGACGTCGTTTTTTGCGCCGCGGCGGCAGGAAAGCAGATCCTATCCAAAGAGGTGCTCGCCACGGCGAAGTCCCTCCTCGTCGCGGCCGATGTCAATGCGGTGCCCCCCGCGGGCGTCGAAGGCCTCGATCTCATGGCGAACGGCGCCGAACTGGCGGGCGGCAGTCTCGGGATCGGGCCGCTCGCGATTGGCGATGTGAAATACAAGACGGAATCTGGATTGTTCCAGCGGATGGCGTCGTCCCCCAAGGCGATCAGCCTCGATTTTCGCGATGCCTTCAATCTCGCGCGTGAGATCGCCTGAAGCCGGTGCCGCGATTTTGATCGCGGCGTCCTCCGGCCGGGCTTTGGCGGGTGCGGCGCGCCGGGCCGGGTTCCGGCCGCTCGCCGCCGATTTTTTCGACGATTTGGATACGCGCGGCTACTGCGCCGGCAATTGCCTTATCGAAGGAGGCCTCGACAGAGGATTTACCGGGGAGACTCTCATTCCCGCGCTCAATGCCCTGGCCGAAGGCGAGGCGCCTTGCGGCTTCGTTTATGGCGCCGGATTCGAGGATCGCCCCGAACTCCTGGAGCTTGTCGCGCGGCGCTTTACGCTCTTGGGCAACCCTCCGGATGTGGTTCGCCGTGTGAAGGATCCGGCGCGGCTGGCGGAGCTTTGCGCCGGCTTGAACATTCCGCATCCAAGGATCAGCATGGAGATGCCCGCGGACCCCCGCCATTGGCTTGTCAAAAGTGCCGGCGGCGCGGGGGGAAGTCATGTCGCGCCGGCGGCGGCATCCGGGGCGGCGGGCGACAAAATTTACTTCCAGCGCATTGCTTTGGGCGTGCCTGTTTCGATCCTTTTTGTTGCCGATGGCGCCAAGGCGCGTGTCGTGGGACTGAGCCGTCAATGGGCGGCGCCAGCGCCGGGGGAACCCTTTCGTTTTGGCGGCAGCCTTCGCCCGGCCGGTCTCTCGCGCGAGTTGGACGGCCTTTTGCGGCGCGCGGCGAAAGCGATTACGGCGGCGTGCGGGCTTCGCGGTCTCAACAGCATCGATTTTCTTGTCGAAGGCGGCGAATATACGCTCATTGAAATCAATCCACGTCCGGGCGCGACCCTCGACATTTTCGAGGATCGCGGCGGCGCGCTTTTCCGCGCCCATGTCGAGTCCTGTCGCGGCCGCTTGCCCGCGCGCTGGCTTGCGGTTGGAGACGCGGCGGCGGCGGGAATAGCCTATGCCCGGCACCAAATCCCGTCCATGCCGGAATTCGACTGGCCCGGTTGGACGGCGGACCGCCAGAAAGCGCACAGCGAAGTGCGGGCGCATGACCCCTTGTGCACGATCGTGGCGCGTGCCGCGAAACCCGCCCGCGCGCGCGCGCTCCTGGAGGCGCGTACCAATTGGATTCTTGGCCAGCTGGAACAAGTCCACAACGAAATAGCACCCGTGGGGAAGGAAACAGCACATTGAGTAAGAACGATCTAAGTATCAACACGCTGACCGGACAAGCGGTCGACCGCATGATCGCGAACGCTAGCCGGCTGCGGGTCAGGGTTTCCAAGGGCGAAGCGGGCGAGACGATCATCGACGCGGGCAAGACCGCGCGGGGCGGTATCGAGGCAGGCTTGGCGATCGCTGAAATTTGCCTTGGCGGGATGGGAACCGCCGGCCTCGCGCCGACCGGCGCCAATCCGAAATGGCCATTCGAGCTTTGCGTACGCAGCACCGATCCGGTGATCGCCTGCCTTGCCAGCCAATATGCGGGCTGGGCGCTTTCGCACGGCGAAGGCAAATCGGCATTTTTCGCGCTTGGCTCGGGACCTGGCCGGGCACTCGCGCGGAAAGAGCCCTTGTTTTCCGAATTGGACTATCGCGACAATGCTTCCCGCGCGACTCTCGTGCTTGAATCCGACCGGCCGCCGCCGCGCGAAATCACCGAAAAAGTCGCGCATGACTGCGGTGTTTCGCCCGAAAACGTCACCTTCATCTTCGCGCCGACGCAAAGTCTCGCGGGCGGCGTTCAAGTCGTCGCGCGGGTGCTCGAAGTCGCGCTGCATAAAGCGCATGAACTCAAATTTCCGCTTTCGCGCATCGTGGATGGGGTGGCCTCGGCGCCGCTGTCGCCGCCGCATCCCGATTTTGTGCAAGCCATGGGGCGCACCAATGACGCGATCATCTATGGCGGTCAGGTGCATCTTTTCGTGACGGGGCCCGCAGTGGAGGCAAAGGCGCTGGCGGAACAGCTCCCGAGCAGAACATCGCGCGATTATGGCCGTCCGTTCGCCGAGGTGTTCAAAGCCTATAAGGGAGACTTCTACAAGATCGACCCGTCGCTTTTCAGCCCCGCGCGCGCCATCGTGACAGCCGTGGAAACCGGCGAGACCTTCCACGCGGGGGGGATCGATCAAGCCTTGCTCGATGTCTCTTTCGGATAGGCAGGCGGCGCCGCGCAAGGCTTTGGGCGGACCAAAAATCGCGCTCGCCGTCGATATTTACGATTGGCATGCCCGCGATCTCGCGGCGGCTTTAGCGCGCGCGGGCGCGATGGCCGTTCCGGTTCGTCTGGCGCAATGCGGCTTCGATACAAGGCGGCCAAGCGGCCTTGTCATTCCAGGGTTCGGCGCTGGTTTGCCGGACGCGGTTTTCGTGCGCGCGATCGGCTCTGGCACCTTCGAGAGCGTCACTCTGCGCCTTGGCGTGTTGCACAGCCTCGGCGCCCTTGGCGTGCCGGTCTTGAATTCGGCGCGAACGGTTGAAGTTTGCGTCGACAAGGCGGCGACGAGTTTCGCCCTCGCGCGGAACGCACTTCCGACGCCGCCGACCTGGACCGTGCATTCCGAGGAGGCCGCGCGCAAGATTGTGCGGCGCGAGGCGGGGCACGGCCCGCTCGTCCTCAAACCCTTGTTCGGGGCGCAAGGTTTTGGCTTGAAATTGATCCGCCGTGAAGACGATCTGCCGCCCTTCGAGGCCGTCGAGGGCGTTTATTATCTGCAGCGATTCATCGGGGTCGAACGCAATGGCTTTCGCGATATCCGGCTGTTCGTCTCGCAGGGCCAGGTTATCGCCGCGATGACGCGTCATGCGTCGCATTGGATCACCAATGTCAAACTCGGCGCCCGCCCGGAATGGTGCGAGCCGGACACCACGATGATCGATCTTGCCTTGCGGGCGGCGGCGGCGGTTGACGCGGATATCGCCGGAGTCGATATGATCTTTGACGCGGCGGACGCCCTCCAGATTCTCGAGGTCAACAGCATGCCCGGCTGGCGCGGCTTGCAGAAGGTCGCGCCTTTTTCCATCGCGGACCGGCTGGCCGCCGGCGTTTTGACACGCCTTGGATGGCCGGGGGAAAGGCCGAGGGCGAAGGCCGCCTTGTGAACGAAATCGCCGCGGCTTTCATGGCCGCCTGCCGCGATGAACTCGCGGCACCAAAGCCCGGCAATGTCCATGTCTTCGCCGGTGGCCACGGCATGACCGTAAACGATTTTCTGCGCAGCGCCGAGGCCGCCGCCCCCGCCTTGAGCGATCCTTCGTTGTCGACCGGGGCACGCATTCTTGCCGCCGTGGAGGCGACTTTCACGGCGGCCGGCATGAATACCAACCTCGGCATCATTCTCTTATGCGCGCCGCTCGCCGCCGCTGCCGAGGCCGGCGAAGATCTTCATGATTCGTTACGCAAAACACTCGCAGGATTGACCCGCGCGGACGCGGCCGCCACTTTCCGGGCGATCCTTCGCGCCGCGCCGGCGGGATTGGGTGCGGCGCGCCGTCACGATGTCCGTGACGAAGCCGGTGTCACGCTTTTGGAGGCGATGCGGGAGGCGGCGGGCCGGGACAAGATAGCGTATCAGTATGCATCTGATTTTGTGGATATATTCGAAACAGGATTGGGTGCCTTGGCGGATGCGCGGGTTAAAGGCTGGCCCGCGCCATGGCCCGTGGTCAGCGTTTATCTGGAGTTTCTCGCGGGCTTTCCCGACAGCCATATCGCGCGCAAGCACGGGCCGGATGCGGCCGCGCGGGTGCAAGGCGAGGCAAGGGATGCGCGGGAACGCTACAGGAACACCGGCACCCCCAAGGAAGCGCTCCGGGATCTCCTAACATTCGACCGGCGCCTCAAAGACTCTGGGCTAAATCCCGGAACAAGCGCGGATCTCACCGTCGCGAGTGTTTTCGCGGACCGTTTAACTCGGATCTTGATCAACCGGCGCAATGATGGTTGAGTGCGTCCGCGGTGAAAACTTCGCCGTCATCCCACCCGGCCAAATGTCCGGCGTTGACAACTAGGTTGTTGGTCGGGCATGTGTCGGACTCTTCCGGCGCCAAATTGGAGCAGGGGTCTCCAGGGAGGAAATTAACAATGGGGTTTTTCAACATGGCCAAGAT
>ODAK010006105.1_pt1 | contig 12182 bp, 8 predicted proteins | sample 1539591 | NCBI WGS metagenome assembly ODAK01 (sample SAMEA3539303, study PRJEB22396) | soil metagenome | biome: tundra; feature: field; material: soil | place: USA | collected 2010-05 | depth 0.15 m | reverse complement strand
AAGGTTATAACCTGATAAAAGCAAATATAAATTAAGGTTATAGCCTGACAATAACTTTAGTAAAAATATATTTCAATATTTCTTTTAGTTATTTTTTAGTTTACTTTTGTTTTCCTTCAAAGTTATCAATTTATTTAAAACTCAATTTTCTTTTCTACTCTTGGTATCGCTTCAAAATTTATCAAATAACTATAAGTAATTTCGTCTTCCTTTTTGTAACTTTGGTTTTTTCAATTAAAAATTACTAATGAATCCAAACATAGATCCCGAATCTGAAAATTTAAGCCCTGAAGAAAAAGAGTTTGAGAAAGTATTGCGCCCTGCTGAGTTCTCTGATTTTACAGGACAAAATGAGGTGGTAGGGAATTTAAAAATATTTGTTCAGGCGGCGAAGCAACGTGGCGAAGCGCTGGATCACGTGCTATTGCACGGTCCTCCTGGATTAGGAAAAACTACTTTAGCAAATATTATTGCATCTGAATTAGGAGTAAACATAAAAATCACATCGGGTCCTGTAATGGATAAACCTGGCGATTTAGCAGGTTTGCTAACCAATCTGGAAGAACACGATGTTTTATTTATTGACGAAATTCATCGCTTGAGTCCTATTGTGGAAGAGTATTTATATTCGGCAATGGAGGATTACAAGATTGATATAATGATTGATAGCGGACCAAATGCACGTAGCGTTCAAATAAAATTAAATCCATTTACATTGGTAGGAGCAACTACGCGAAGTGGTTTATTAACAGCGCCTTTGCGCGCGCGCTTTGGAATAAATTCACGTTTAAATTATTATGATTCAGCATTGCTGAAAAAAATTATTATTCGTGCAGCCGGAATTTTAAACGTGGCTATAACTGATGAAGCGGCAAATGAAATTGCTCGCAGGAGCAGAGGTACGCCGCGAATCGCAAATGCGCTGCTGAGGCGTATCCGCGATTTTGCCCAGATAAAAGGCAACGGCGCGATTGATATTGAAATTGCACACATTGGACTTTCAGCTTTAAATGTTGATAAAAATGGTTTGGATGAAATGGACATTCGCATTCTTTCCGCATTGATAGACAAGTTTAAAGGTGGACCTGTTGGGCTTACTACAATTTCAACAGCAGTGGGCGAAGAAGCCGGAACAATTGAAGAAGTGTATGAACCATTTTTAATTCAGGAAGGTTATCTGATGCGAACTCCTCGCGGACGTGAAGCTACAGACCTTGCATATAAACATCTTGGCAAAGTTCCACGCGCTCACAAAGGAAGTTTGTTTGATGGGGAGTAAAATATTTACTACTTAAGATTTATATTTCTCATATAGACAGATATAGAGGACGTAGGTTTCGCTAATAAATATGTTATGGGTCATTCTAACGCTCCGATTAAACGGCAGTGCTAACATCAACAGACAGTGCTAAAAATCAACTTTTAAAATGGCAATACACGACATATACTCCAAGTGCAACAAGAAGCAAGTTGATATTTTTTCTTATAACCCCTTGCTCGAGAAATTGAAAATCCAAATAGAAATGGTGTTTTTCTGTAATAGATATTATTGAAATTTTAACAGATAGTCCTAACCCAAGAGATTATTGGTTAAAACTGAAAACAAGGATTAAAACCGAAGATGGGCTTGAACTGTCGACAATTTGTCGACAGTTGAAAATGAAAATGAAAAACAAAAAAATCTTATAATAAATGAGCGATATAAAATTATTTGAGGACAAAAAAATTCGTTCATCTTGGAATGAAGAGGAAGAGAAATGGTATTTTTCTGTTATAGATATTATTGAAGTTTTATCAGATAGTCCGCGTCCAAGAAAATATTGGAATGCTTTAAAAACCAAGCTGAATGAGGAGGGAAGTGAACTGTCCCATAAATTGGGACAGTTGAAAATGGAAGCAGAAGACGGAAAACTTCGAGTTACTGATGTTGCCGATACTGAACAACTCTTACGCTTAATTCAATCCATTCCTTCGCCAAAAGCCGAACCATTCAAACTTTGGCTTGCAAAAGTTGGTTATGAACGTATGCAGGAAATAGCAAACCCAGAGCAGAGTTTAGAGCGTGCAAGAGAAAACTGGCAACAGTTAGGCAGAAGCGAAAAATGGATTCAGCAACGAATGACAGGTCAGGAAACACGCAATAAACTTACCGATTACTGGAAAGACAGCGGAGTGGAAAAATCGGATGAGTTTGCTTTTCTTACTAATATTATTCATCAGAATGGACAGGATTAACGGTAAAGAAACATAAAGATTTGAAAGGGTTAAAAAGCCAAAACTTACGCGACCATATGAGCGAAGCAGAATTAATTTTTATTTTACAGCATTAGCAGAACTTTCTACAAGACAAATAGCCGAAAGCATTGAAGCAAAAGGAATAAATGAAAATGCAGTTGCCGGTAAAAAGGGAGGTAAAATAGCAAAGAATGCACGCTTGGCATTGGAACAAAAAACAGGTAAAAATGTAGTAACCGGAGAAAATTTTTTACCTCTTGCTAAAGAAATAAAAAAACTAAAGTAATAATGTTGTCAAGAAAAACAATTTTTATTTCGCTAAGCATTTTATTGATTCTATTTTCCTGCAAAAAATTAGAACTGAATTATATCGAATCTCCGTTTTTCTATTAAATGAATCCCTCAAAAAACACTCAACTCATCAAATCCGAATCTAAGCGATTAGGCTTTGATTATTGCGGTATCTCAAAAGCTGAATTTTTAGAAGAAGAAGCTCCTCGTTTAGAAAATTGGCTCAACAAAAATATGCATGGACAAATGAGTTATATGCAAAATCATTTTGATAAACGCTTAGACCCTCGCTTGCTTGTACCCGGCGCAAAGTCGGTAATATCGCTTCTTTTGAATTATTTTCCATCCGAAAACCAACAGGATGAAACTGCACCTAAGATTAGTAAATATGCGTATGGCGAAGATTATCATTTTGTGATAAAAGAAAAACTAAATCTTTTATTGGAATTTATTAAAGAAAATATTGGCGATGTGGATGGGCGCGCATTTGTTGATTCTGCACCTGTTTTGGATAAAGCCTGGGCTAAAAAAAGTGGTTTGGGTTGGATTGGAAAAAACAGTAATCTCATCAATAAAGAAAACGGTTCATTTTATTTTATCGCTGAATTAATTATTGATTTGGACTTAGAAGCCGATGGTCCTATAAAAGATTATTGTGGAACTTGTACTCGCTGTATAGATGCGTGTCCAACAGAGGCTATCATTGCGCCTTACATAGTGGATGGGAGTAAATGTATTTCTTATTTCACAATCGAATTAAAAGAGAATATTCCTGTTGAAGTAAAAGGTAAATTCGGTAATTGGGTTTTTGGTTGTGATATTTGTCAAGATGTATGTCCTTGGAATAAATTTTCAAAACCCAATACAGAGAAGTACTTTCAAGCAAATGATGAACTACTTAACATGACACAAAATGATTGGCAGGAATTAACAGAGGAAACTTTTAAACGCGTGTTTAAAAATTCTGCAATTAATCGTACAAAATTTAAGGGATTAAAACGGAATATAGATTTTATTACGACTTTGTAACATTCTTAAAAACCTCCGAAATCACATCTTTATATTGGTTTCCGTATATGCTGATACACCAGACCATTAACAACATTTTTTCATCGGGCTTTAGCCATTTAACGGCTTTAGTCAATTCTTTGCGGAAAAGTGTTTTATCAAAACTTACTTTTTCCAATATATTTTTACTTAATTCAAACATATTGTATTGTATTAAGGGGTTAACAAATTTAGATAACTAAAATATGAAATTTAAAACGAAGAGATATATGCTAAAGTTGCCTTTCTAATAAATAACTTATTAACAATTTTTGTCCATAAGTTAAAAGCGGTTAAACTTAATTTGTTAAGCCTTATTTCCCCAGCGAAATGTAGATTGAGTAAGTCCGCAAAGATCAATTACCCTATCTATTACAGTAGAAGCAAGTTCTTCAAAATTTTTTGGTTGGCTATAAAATGATGGACTTGCGGGACAAATGATACCCCCTGCTTCCGTAACTGTTTTCATATTATTGATATGAATTAAACTCAAAGGAGTGTCGCGGATTATTAAAATTAATTTTCTTCGTTCCTTTAATATTACGTCTCCTGCACGAGTAGTCAAATCATTAGAGATACCACCGGCAATGCGCCCCAATGTTCCCATAGAGCATGGGCAAACAATCATAATATCATATTTTGCAGAACCGGAAGCAAAGGGAGCAAAAAAATCGTTTTTATTATAAATGGTGAATGGAAATTTTTCATAATCAGTATTTCCCAACTCAAATTTCCAAACATCTTTGGCATTATCCGACATCACAATGCCGACAATTTCAATTTGATTATTTTCTGAGAGATTTTGTTCCTGAAGTAGTTGTAGTTTATTCAGCAATACTTTTGCATAAATGGCACCACTTGCACCTGTTATCGCAACAACAATTTTATGTTTATTATTTTCTATCATTTCTACATGGAGTCATCATCGCCAAATTCATAAGTTAAACACAATGCCAATACAGTATTGCGCTGTCCATGAATAAACCCATTGCCTGTAACAGATTGTGATTGACGAATTGGAACTACAGAATTTGTAAAACGAAAATTGAATCCGAAATGACTGCTGAAGGTATAATTAGCCCCAATATTAAAATTAATTTCTTCCTTGTTAAAAGGTATGGTTCCATCGGCATCCGCTCCGTTTACTGTTATGTATTCTCGTGTTTGCGCTAAAAAACTACAACCTGGACCGAATTCAAAACTGAATCCTTGTATGTGATACTGAAACAATACCGGAACTTCGACATAGTTTAATTCTAAAAAATAACTTTTAAAATCCCCTTTTGCATAATTTGAATTATGTCGACTTCCTTTTTGTGTAAAAATTACTTCTGCTCCAATTGTCCAATCTCCTTTCAATCTAACTTTAAAATAAGCACCACCAACAAAACCGAATTTATTAAACCCATAATATGAATCACCAGAAACTTGACTTGTATTCATTCCCTCTTTTAACCCCCAATTAAAATATTGCTGTGCATATACTTTGGTAGAAATAAGCAAAAGCAATAGAACTACCCTCCTTTTCATAGTTTTCAATAATTGTAAAGCAGAAATGTACAAAAAATAATATTTTTTATCGAAACACCGCTCTCCTTAATATGCATAAAAAACCTGCCATTCCGAAGTGCATCTGTTCAAAAATGTAAATTAGTTTTAATCAATATATTAAAAAGAAGGAAAAGGACCTGTTCTCACAGAAGGTATAGCAGAGCCATTATCACCACCGCCAAAAGAAGCTATTTTTGATTTTCCCAAACGGCTAAATTTATAAGAAAGAGTTACTTCATGAGCATTCACTCCTGTAGTAACCACATTCAGGTTAGTATTAATCATATCGTAACTATAACCAACCGTGAAACTTTTATGTTCGAATCCTACTAAAAAAGCAATGGCATCATTTCTTCTGTACCATGCTCCGATAACAAGTTTCGCGTTATCACTAAAATTGTAATCAGCATATAATCCGGCTGCTGCTTCTACGTTACCAGCTTGCATGTTGATTCTAACATTAGGGGTGAAGTCAATTTTATTATCACCAAAAATCTTGACTCCTCCTTGATAATCAAACCTCATTGGCATTTTGCCGTTAGTGCCTAATTGTGTTGCGTTTGGTTGATTTAAATGATAACCGGAGATTCCAAGAAAAGCATTAAGTTTAGCCTCCGTGCGACTTGGATTTAAAAACCACATAAATCCAAAACCTAAATCAGGATGTGCATTATGATCAACCAATGTAACTTCTTTGGACGGATTGCTTGCGTTGTATTGCCCAAGAACATATTGATTGTCGAACGTAAGTTTGCTAACATCAAGAGATTGCTGCACATATCCTCCGGTCAATGACAAACAAAGATTATTATTAGGTGCAATTTCTTTGCTATAACCAATAGCAATCGCCATATCTAAGGTATTGAATGCTCCGGCTTTGTCATTCATTCCACTTAATCCTATATCTAATTTGCTTTTACCTTTATTCAAAAATATAGGATACATTCCTGTAAAAGAATAGGTAGTGTATCCTTTATCAATAGATGCCCATTGATTACGATAATTAAGAATAAATTTCATATCGGTGTTAGCACCCATTATTGCAGGATTAATACGTAGAGGGTTTGCATACGACTGCGCTAATCGGGCATCTTGCGCGAAAGACGATATAGTGATTAACATACATGCTATGATGCAGATTGTAATGTGTAATTTTGTTTTCATAGTTTTTTAATTAATGGTTAGTGGTTAGCGCTGTTCTAATAACTAACCACTGTTTTTTTTATCGAATCAGATTTATTAATCCTTTTGCATTTACAGGGTCGCCATTTGTAAGTGTTCCTTTAATATAATAGACATAAGCTCCTGCTGGTAGCTCTTCTCCACTGATTGGACGTGTTCCATCCCATCCTTGATCAATTTTTTTAGAAATAAAAATTTGTTCGCCCCAACGATTAAAAATTCCCATTTCGAAATTTTTAATTCCCGATCCACGCACATAAAACACATCATTTTCACCATTTCCATTCGGCGAAAAGGCTGTTGGAACCCAAAACGATGGAATAATAACTCTAATTTTTACACTATCCTTATTAATACAGCCATAAATATCTGTCCCCGTTACAACATAAATTGTGGTTGTATCCGGACTGGCTATTGGATTAAATATTCCAACATTGTCCAAACGATAAGGAGGAGCCCAAGTATATTGTAAGCCTCCGATAGCAATTAATTGTACGCTTGACCCTAACGTAATAGAATCTAAAATCATTATTGAATCAATCGGACTTGGTTGATAACGAATTGTTCCTACTTCAATGATAGGTAATTGATGAACTGTTACTGTTACTGCGTCTGTTACGGCTGTACAGGCTTTTCCTGAATAGGTTACTGTAACTTTATAAGTAGTTGTGGAATCGGGACTTGCGATAGGGTTAGGTATGGCAGTGCTGGTTAAACCCGCAGCTGGTGTCCATTTGTATATTTGTTGTTCTACTAAGCCTGCACCTATTTGAACACTATCGTACCGACAAATTTCCACATCCACTCCCGCATTAGCAACCATTGGGTCAAGCATTGTTACAACGATAGTATCTTTATTTACACATCCACCTGCATTCGTAACCGTTACAACGTACTCTGTAATGTGTGCAATAGGTGTTGCGACTGGATTTGAAATAATGCTGCTGCTTAATGTTATAGGCGCAAACCATGAATAAGTATTTCCGGCAATGTTTGCGCTTCCTATTTGTACACTTGTGTCCGCGCAAATCGTTGTATCTCTGCCAGCGTTAGCAATAGGTGTTGCTTTAATAATATATGTTTGAGTTGTAGTTGTACTGCAATGTTCATCAGAAACAGTAAGAGTAATAGTTTTAGAACCTGATGAGGTATAAAAAATATCTTGAGGATTCTCCCCAGTTGAACCTTGAGGATGAGCATCCGCTCCAAAATCCCAAGCATATGTCCAGTTGAATCCATCACTACTAGTGGTTCCATCATTACTTGTAAAGCTAACATCTGTATTTGTGCAAGCAGAAGCGGGAAGAGTAAATATTGCTGTTGGCGATTTATAAATAGTAATTGCTTGTATGGATGTATCCGCACAAGAAGTTCCCGAGTTGGTAACTATTTGTTGCACCATTTTTTCTCCTTCTGTTGAATAAATAATTCCTGTCGGACTTTCTATCGCTGCAGTTGGTGGCGCAGAACCGGCATCAAATGCCCAAGTCCAAGCTAAACCGGCTCCGGTAGTTCCTGTGTTGATAAAATTAACCGGAAGACCTGTACACTGCGGTGCCGAGGAAGAAAAGCCTGCTGTAGGTGTTGCTTTAATAATATAAGATTGAGTTGTTGTTTTGCTGCAATGTTCGTCAGAAACTGTAAGAGTAATCATTTTGGAACCTGATGAAGTATAATAAACACCTACAGGCATTTCCGCAGTTGAACCTTGAGGTATAGCATCTGCTCCAAAATCCCAAGTGTATGTCCAGTTGGATCCATCACTACTTGTAAAGCTTACTCCTGTTTTTGTACAAGCGGAAGGTGGTAAAGTAAATACTGCTGTTGGTGATTGATAAATGGTAATGGCTTGTTGTGAGGTATCTGCACAGATTGCAGTTTTGGTAATTAATTGTACTACTTTACCTCCTGCTGTTGAATAAACAACATCTGCCAAGTCTTGAGTGGTTGCTGTTGCTGGTGTTGCAGATGATGGTGCCCCATTTACATCAAAAGTCCAAGCCCAGGTTACACCAATTAATGTTCCTGTATTGGTAAAATTAACAGGAGTTCCAGTACACGCGGGTGTACTAGATATAAAACTTGATGTTGGAGTTTGATTGATGGTAATAGTGGTTGTATAGGTAGCACTACAATGGTTATCGTAAACCGTTAAAGAAACTGTTTTAGTGCCGGCTGTGGAATATACAATGCCTTGAGGGTTTGCCGTAGTTGATGTGGTAGGTGTTGATCCAGCTCCAAAATCCCATGAATACCTCCAACTTCCACCTGTACTACTACCAGCACTGGAAAAATTAACACTAGCATTAGTACATGCCGGAGCAGGTGCTGCAATCGTTGCTGTTGGCGATTGATAAATGGTGATCCCCTGTGCTATACTGGTACTACATGATCCCTGTGTGATTGTTAATGTAACCGTTTTACCACCGGCTGTTGAATACGTTGCTCCCGTTGGGTTTTCAACTGCTGATGTGGGAGGTGTGGCATTGACTCCAAAGTTCCAAGCGTAAGAAGTTGCTCCGGTTGTTCCCGTATTTATAAAATCTACATTTTGACCTGTACATGCAGGTGCTGTTGAAGAAAAACTGGCTGTAGGTGATGGGTTGATAGTAATTGTTTGTGAAACTGAGTGCTCACAAGCGCCATTAGAAACTGTTAATGTTACAGATTTATTTCCTCCTATGCTATAAACAATGCCTTGTGGATTTTGAACATCTGAAGTACTTGGAGAAGCTCCTGCTCCAAAGTTCCATGAATAAGATGTAACTCCTGCCGTTCCTGTATAAGTAAAATTTACAGGTGCATTAGAACATATACTTCCGCTTGCAGGCGCAGATGTAAATGCAGGTGCAGGAATAGCTAACACAGTAATAGAGCTTATTCTAGTACTTGTATTTTGGGTGGGGGGTGCTGGCACACAAGTAGTAGTACCTCCTGTGGTAATTCCGGAAAAAAAAGGAGGGACTGCACAACAGGTAAAACCCCCAGTAGTAGTACATGTTTGAGGGTTAGGTGAATAACAAGTTACGGTTAAACTGAATGTATGTGTTCCAGCAGTTGTAAAAGCTACTCGGGGTGGATTCTCACCACCATACATAGCGGGACTGGCACCTCCGCCAATACTTGAACCGGGACCGAAGTTCCAATCGTAACCTATAATAGTAGCGCCGTTAGTAAGGTTTGTAAAATATACCGAATCGTTTGTACAAATAGGATTTGCTGAAGCCATAAAATCAGCTGAGCATTGTGCATTTGCTAGGTTGTAAAATACTATGCAGACGAATAAGGATAGATAGAATTTTTTCATTTGTATCATTTTTAAAGATTACTTATTAATTGTAATGCGTCTTTGCGGTTAAACTGCTTAAGACTCAAGCTGATTGCTTTTAATATTTTTTCCAAAGACAGAAGTGATTCTTTGCATTATTTTAAAAAATACGAAAAGCAAAAATATACTATATAAATTAAACCACCAAATTTAATCGTTTTTTTGAGCCTCACAATCAGGAATAAAAAAAATTAATACAACATTAGTATTTCTCATCACCTAACATATTCTCTATTGAATACTTATCTTAAAAGTTTTCATATCAACATCTGTCGCCAGTTTAACATAGTAAATGCCTTTTGCCAAACCTTCTAAGTTGATGTTAATGATTTGCCCACCGCCCCGATTAATCGGGGCGGTGCTGTTTACTCCCTTTAAGGTTGAGGCTTCATATACTTCTTTGCCAAGAATATCAAAAACACTAATCATTAAATTATTGAAGTTCGCATTTTTTATTTCAATATTAAATATACCATAAGTTGGATTTGGAAAAAGATTAACATCTTGTAAAATATTATTTTCCTTAATTCCAATACAAGTATTTAAATTGATAGGATAATTATTTGAAACAGGTCCATTACAATGGGTGTTAATTCCTTGTACAGTTAAATTACCTGAAGTTGCTGTTGATGAAAAATTAATGATTATTGAATTAGTTGAATCAGTTATGGTTGTTCCGTTTCCCGAATACGCCCAAATATATTTTGTCGCATTTGGTATTGCAGTTATAGAATAAGTCAATTGACGAACGCCTTGGCAAACAAATGTAGTGTCAGTTATTATTGAAGGCGCGGCAGGAGCGGCATTTACCGTTATATTATAATTAGGTGAAATTTGTCCATTGCCGCAAGCCTGCGTTCTCATTACTGTTAGAATGCCCGAAGTTGCTGAATCAGAAAAATCAATAGTCATCGGGTCGGTAGGTCCTGATATGCTTATACCTGAACCAGTATATGCCCATGTGAATGTGGGATAATCATTGCTACTGTGATCATGTATAATTGGAACAGAATAGAAAACGCCTGTTTGATTTTGACATACAACGTGTGTACCTGTTATCAATCCTGCTGATATGGGTAAAAGTATTACAGATATAGGAAAAGTAGCGGAGACAATTCCGTTGCAAAATGGAGTAGTTCCCATCACTGTTAAATACCCGGAAGTTGCGAATGATGAAAAATTAATAATTACTGTATTGCTTGAAGCGGTCAATGTTACACCTGGGTTTGTTATATTTGGGCTGAAATATGACCATACATAATTTACAGCATTTGCTATAGCAGGCACAGTATAAATAACTCCATTTTGACCTTGACAAACTCTGGCTGTACCGATTATTGAATCAGCCGCAGCCGGTAATGGATTCACCGTTAAAGTAGCCGATGTGCTTGTAACATCCGCACCGCAGGATGCCGTTATTAAACATTGATATTTATAACCGTTATTTGCCATTGAAGTGCCTGATAAACCCAGGCTGGCTGTGGCAAAGTTGAAATAAGTCGGATTAGTTCCTGCTGCCACAATGTTTGAATAATTTACTCCTCCATCTGTACTCACCTGCCACTGATAAGCATAAACTCCCGAAGCGGATATGCTAAACAAAGCGTTAGAACCAGCGCATACAGAGGTATCAGACGGATTGGAATTAATTAAAACTCCTTGTGATTCAACAGTAATTGTTGCTATAGCATTGTTAAAGTCGCTGGTACGACTACAGTTATTACTTGTAACTGAAACCAAAGTATAAGTGTTTGTACTCGCAGGTTTGGTAAATGAATCGAATGCTACTCCACTTGAAACATTTGTTTGACTGCGGTTTGCTATTCCGTCATTATAAATAACAGTGTATGGTCCGGCGCCTGATGATTCAATCCAAGTCAATTGACCATTACGTGCATCGCTTGTACAGATAGAGTTTCCAATGAAACTACCTTGAGGAACAGGATTCACAGTTATAGGAAAATCAGCAGAAGCAATTCCATTCGTACAATCGTTGCTTCCCATCACTGTAAGAATACCGGAAGTTGCTGTTGAAGAAAAATCAATAGTGATTGAATCCATTGAACCATTGATGTTTGCACCGATACCTGAATATTGCCAAGTATAATTATTTGCATTTGCGATGGACGATGTGGAATAAGATATACCTGTTGCGCTTTGGCAAACAACAGGCGTACCTATTATTATTCCTGCTGCCGCGGGTAAAGGAATTACTGTTATAGTGTAATTTGGCGAAACACTTCCAATTCCACAAGCGTTGGTACCAGCTACTGTTAAGATTCCCGAAGTTGCCGTTGAAGAAAAATCGATAGTAATAAAGTTTGATGTATCAGTTGATATTGTTGCACCGACACCTGAATATACCCATGAGTAACCGGTAGCATTTGTAATTGCAACAACTGCAAAAGGAGCTCCTGTTTGAGTTTGGCAAACAACATTACTGAAACCAGCTGTAATTGTTCCTGCTGCTGCCGGAAGATTACACTGACTAAAAATATTTGTAATACCAATCGTTAGTAAAAAAATAAATGAGAATATTTTTTTCATC
>ODAK010006103.1_pt1 | contig 12183 bp, 10 predicted proteins | sample 1539591 | NCBI WGS metagenome assembly ODAK01 (sample SAMEA3539303, study PRJEB22396) | soil metagenome | biome: tundra; feature: field; material: soil | place: USA | collected 2010-05 | depth 0.15 m | reverse complement strand
ACCGCGGGTACGAGGCGGTGGAGCGGAAACTGGCGGCGTGCGGGGCGGATATTGAAAGGATCGGGGGTTAACGGGGCGGAAAGAGCAGCAGGTGGAGAAAAGCTTCCCGCTCGGTGGCGGGGGCTGAGGCCCAGTCCGCGAGGGCCTTCCGGGCGCGAAGAACCGCAGTTTCTGCTGCCTCTTCATCGACGTCATAAGCGGGATCATAATCCGCCAAATTTCGGTCTCTTTGCAAAATCAGAACGCTTTCAGCGACGTCGCGAATGCTTTGACCGAATCCGCCGCCCGGGATGTGGGTCCGGTATTTTTGTGATGGCGTTCGAAGCCGGACCGTCTGGCAAAGTTCGCGCATTGCCCGGTGGTCGATGCTTCTGTACGCGAGCCTGTAGTGGTCGGTGCCGCGCCGCCGCTTTCCCACCGCTTCATCGGCGGCGGCACTCAAAACCGCGTGATAAGGTCGCGTAATACGCATCCGAAACGGCTCCCCGGAGGTCCGTTTGGCGCGGAGGCTTACGGCCTCTTGGCCTGAGGAGGGAAGCGGCGCGGTCCAGCAGGTGGTCAGAATCTGGCTTTGGCACGGAGTTTCCGCCGATAGCCCGTCCGGCTCACATAGGTAATGTGAGGGAACCGCGTCTCGCCACGGTCCAGAAGGCGGTCGCTCAGGGCGCGTTGTGCCGCGACCAGTTCATTTCCGGTGACGAGTTTGCCCATGGTGCCCTTCGGGATCACCACCATCACGTCCAAAACCTCATTGCCGGTCCAGTCGAGGCCGGGTTCCGCGTAAACGTCCTCGATCAGGCCGGTTCCGAGATTTTCCCGGACGGCCTCCTCGGCGATATTTCTGACCTGGGCGATGTCGAGCATGGGGAGAGGATAGCGGGAAAACGTAAACAATGCATCAACGGTGGTGGGATCGTCGCAAGGGGTGGTGTGGTTGTACGGAGTGGTGGCTTCCGGGTCCGGTCGCCTTGGGGCCGGGTGCGACGGCGAATGACCTAAGCAAACGATTCGTTGACCGTCGATCTGGGACGTTCCATCGCCTGACGATCATCAGGAGACCGGTACGAATACCATCAAGACGGGAGTTCCGTACTTGACAAGGCCGACTTCCTCTGACATAAGTTTTCCGAGCTAGGCGGATAATTAGAGACACCAGGAGACCGTATATGCGTAATATCAGGATCAGCGACGCAGTGGATAGATATATCGAAAAGCACGGCAAGTTCGGAGAAAACTACGACGACGTGCTCCGGCGTCTGTTCAAACTTCCATCTACGGGCGTTCCACCGTCCCCGGCTGAAACCACTTTGACTGCTTCGGTAGCACGTCGCACGCGGCGGGAAATCGCGACCCGCGAAATGAAGGCGGGCATGACCGGGACGACGCTCTCTGTCGGGTTCGAGAATGAAGCACCTCGAACATGGGAGCTGCCTCACAATAAACAGGACAAAGCCCAGATAAGACGAATACGCGACCTCGCCACCGAATATGCGGTTGGGCGCGGCGCTACCGACGGGCAGCGAAACGCCGTTGGTAAAGCTATAAGCGAAGCTGGATACTATCTGACGCGACCCCAAATACCTGGAATATAGGGATAAGGCGATATTCACCCCCTTGAAGATGACGTGAGGCAGAACGGGTGTGAAGTTGGCATTCCGCTTTGAATTGTCTTGACGCATCGCCTGCGAAGGATCATATTCTGACCAACGTTGGTCAGGAGGCCGGCATGGACACCGTTAACCTGTACGACGCCAAAACAAACCTCTCGAATTTGGTCGAGCGCGCTGCCCGCGGCGAAGAAATCGTCATCGCCAAGGCTGGGCGTCCCTTGGCGCGCCTCGTGCCGTTGGGCCGCCGCACGGAGCCTCGTCCGTTGGACTTATTGGCGGGCGAGGTCATCGTTGGTCCTGACTTTGATGACCCACTGCCGGATGACATCCTGGACGCTTTCGAGGGCAAATCAGCCTGAGGCTCCTGCTTGACACGCATGTTCTCGTTTGGGCCGTGTCGGCGTCAGCCCGCATGGACAAAGCCGTGCGGGAAGCCATGACAGCGGCCGAAAATCAGGTTTTCGTCAGCAGTGCCAGCGTCTGGGAAATCGCGATTAAGCGGGCGTCTGGTCGAATTGTGTTCCCACTTGAGAAGTTTGACGACATCGCGCGACACATGGGGATCGATATCCTGCCGATTCTGCCTGCGCACGCGATCGTGGCCGGATCTCTGCCCCGTCATCATCGCGATCCGTTCGACCGCATGCTGATCGCTCAAACAATCGCCGAAAATCTGGTTCTGGTAACCAGCGACAGCGCGATCTCACGTTATGAGGTTACGATCTTCGGTGCTGCCACGCCGTAACCGAAATCGGCTCGCGGCAATCGATCGACAAGCCTCATCGTACCGCGATCGGCGTTACTGGCCCTTCCCCAGACTCGCCCCCACCCGCTACACACCCCGCATGCCCCACGCCGACTTCGTCCATCTCCGCCTCCACTCCGCCTTCTCCCTCAGCGAGGGCGCCATCAAGGTCGACAAGATCGCCGCTCTGGCCCGCGACGCCGGCATGCCCGCCGTGGCGATCACCGACACCGGCAACCTGTTTGGCGCGCTGGAGTTCTCCCAGTACTGCACCGGCAAGGGCGTGCAGCCCATCATCGGCTGCCAGATCGCTCTGACTCGCGCCGACAACCCGCGGCTGGCGCCCGACCCGCTGGTGCTGCTCGCGCGCGACGCGGCGGGCCTGGCAAACCTGCAGCGGCTGTCGTCCATCGGTTTCCTCGACACCGATCCGTCGTTGAAACCCAGCCTGCGGCTCGACGTGATCCGGGCGCATGCTGAAGGCCTCTTCCTTTTGACCGGCGGCACCAACGGCCCCATCGCGCGCCTGCTTGCCGAGGGCCAGAAGGCGGAAGCGGAACGACTGCTCGCGGCGCTGGCGGAAGCGTTTCCCGAACGCACCATCATGGAGTTGCACCGCCATCGCCTCCCGGTCGAGCAGGCGATCGAGCCCGGCCTGATCGCGATGGCCGACGCGTTCGGCCTGCCGCTCGCCGCGACAAATGATTGCATGTTCGCAACGGCATCGATGTACGAAGCCCAGGATGCGCTGCTGTGCATCGCCGAGGGCCGGTTGCTGTCGGAACAGGACCGCCGCCGCGTGACGCCGGAACACTGGTTCAAGCCGGCGCCGGTCATGCGCGCGTTGTTCGCCGATCTGCCGGAGGCCTGCGACAACACCATCGCCATCGCGCGATGCTGTGCGGTGATGGCGGAAACTCGTAAGCCCTTGCTGCCGGTTTGCCCCAAGGTCCGGCCCGGCGCCACCGAGGAAGAGACTGTCCGCGCCATGGCGATCGAGGGGTTGCAGGTCCGCATGGACGACGTCGACGCGGACGCGACGAAACGTGCGAAATACCGCGAACGTCTCAACTACGAACTGGATGTCATTGCCTCAATGGGGTTTTCCGGATACTTCCTCATCGTCGCCGATTTCATTCAATGGGCGAAACAACAAGGCATCCCCGTCGGTCCTGGCCGCGGTTCCGGGGCCGGCTCCGTCGCCGCCTGGGCTTTGACCATTACCGATCTCGATCCGCTTCAGTTCAACCTGCTGTTCGAACGGTTCCTCAACCCGGAACGGGTGTCGATGCCCGACTTCGACATCGACTTCTGCCAGGAAGGCCGCGACCGCGTCATCGAGTATGTGCGCCAGGAATACGGCGGCGACCGCGTCGCGCAAATCATCACATTCGGCAAGCTGCAGGCACGCGCCGCCGTGCGCGATGTCGGGCGAGTGCTCGGGCTGCCCTATGGTCAGGTCAACCGCGTCGCCGAACTGATCCCCAATAACCCCGCCAAACCGGTGACACTGCAGCAGGCACTGGATGGCGAACCGCGGTTGCAGGCGCTGCGCGATGCCGATGAGGGCATTGCCCGGCTGCTGGAAATCGCCTTGCAGATCGAGGGTCTGTATCGCCACGCCTCCACCCACGCCGCCGGCGTAGTGATCGGCGATCGGCCGTTGGTCGAACTCGTGCCGCTCTACAAAGATCCGAAATCCGATTTTCTGGTCACGCAATATTCGATGAAGCACGTCGAACTCGCGGGACTGGTGAAGTTCGACTTCCTCGGTCTGACCACGCTGACGATTTTGGACCGCGCCGAAGGATTCCTGAAAAAGCTCGGCATCACCGTCGATCTGAAACATCTGCCGCTCGATGACAAGAAAACCTATGAGATGCTGTCGCGCGGCGAGGCGGGCGGGGTGTTCCAGATGGAAGGTCAGGGCGTGCGCGACACGCTGCGCCAGATGCGGCCCGACCGGCTGGAGGACCTGATCGCCGCCGTCGCGCTGTATCGTCCCGGCCCGATGGCCAACATCCCCGAATACTGCCGCCGCAAACACGGCGAGCCCTGGGCCGCGCCGCATCCCGTTATTCATGACATTCTGGCCGAGACCTACGGCATCATGGTCTACCAGGAACAGGTCATGCAGATCGCGCAAACGATGGCGGGCTATTCGCTCGGGTCGGCGGATTTGTTACGCCGCGCGATGGGCAAGAAGATCGCTTCCGAAATGGAGGCGCAGCGCGACATCTTCACCAAAGGCGCGATCGAACGTGGCATCGAGCCGGCGAAAGCCACCGAGGTGTTCGACCTCATGGCCAAATTCGCCGACTATGGCTTCAACAAATCGCATGCCGCCGCGTATGGCCTGGTCGCCTACCAGACCGCGTGGCTGAAGGCCAACCACCCGGAGGTGTTCATCGCCGCGTGCATGAGTCTCGCGATCAACAATACCGACCGGCTCGCCGCGTTGAAGCAGGAGGCGGAACACGGCGGCATCACCATCCTGCCGCCGGACATCAACCGGTCGGAGGCCGACTTCTCGGTCGAGCGGCAAGAGGACGGACGGCTGGCCATCCGTTACGCGCTCGCCGGCGTGAAGCGGGTTGGCCACGCCGCCATGCAGTCCGTGGCCGACGCGCGCGGGGAGACACCGTTCGCCGATCTCGCCGATTTCGCCGACCGCATCGATCCGCGCCAGCTCAGCCGGGCGCAGGTGGAAAGCCTCGCCAGGGCCGGTGCCTTCGATCGGCTGGAGCCCAACCGCGCCCGCCTGTTCGCCGCCGCCGAGACGATCATACGGCGGGCCCAGGCCCGGCGGGAGGAAGAGGCAAGCGGCCAAATCGGATTGTTCGGCGGTGTGTCGAGCAAGCCTGAGCCCTTCCGCATGCCAGACGCGCCCGACTGGGGCCTGCTGGAACGGCTTTCGTTTGAGGCTGAGGCCATCGGCTTCCACCTGACCGCGCACCCTCTGGATGCTTACGCCCAGGCGCTGCGGCGGCTGGGTGCGGTGCGGGCGAGCGACGTGGAGGCCCAGGCCCGGACCGGCATCACCCGGGTCAGGCTGGCGGGCACGGTCGTCGCGACCAAAGAGCGCATCACCCGCACCGGCAGCCGCATGGCCTGGGTGCGGATTTCCGACGCCTCCGGCTCGATCGAAGTCACGTGTTTCAGTGAGGTCCTGGCCCGCTCGCGGGAGACATTGGCGCATGGGTCAAACGTGCTGGTCTCGGCTGACCTGAAGGTGGAAGGCGAGGCGATCCGCGTGACCGCGCAGGACGTCGTCTCGTTGGATCAGGCGGCGGCGTCAGCGGGGGCGTCGATCCGCATCTGGCTGAAGGAGACCGAAGCGGTGCCGCACATCCGCGATCTGCTCGCCCGTCAGGGAGCTGGTAAAGGCCGGGTCATCCTGGTGCCGCGAATTGGGACCGAACGGAGCGTGGAGATCGCGCTGCCGGGCGGCTACAGCGTCACGCCGCGGCTCGCGCAGGCGTTGACGACGTTGCCGGGCGTGGAACGTGTCGATGAAGTTTAATTAACCGCCTGTCGCGGGGATGATTTTCCGTAACCTGAAATTAACGTGTCAGAAGTGGTCGCTTATGGTTCATTCAGCACGCAATGGCCGAACGAGATGCCGACCGATATCGACAACATCGCCCAGGACACCACAATCATCGCGAATTCCCTGGGCAAATAGTGGAACATGCCTGTCGCCAAGATGAGCAACATCAACACGCATGAAGCCAGAAGCCTGGGCAACCGGTCCTCGTCGTCTGTCAACGCGCAATCTCCCTTGTCGCGTGACCCAGCGTCTCCGCGCGGGCCATGAACTCAATGCGCTTGCCGGGCCACCATGCTCGTCCGCGCCTTAATTCTTACGAATGCATACTTCGTGCCAGACACGAAACTCTATATATATCAATAGATTACCGGAACGGCCTGGCAATAACCGCGGCAGGTTGTAAAAAATCCCGACGCTTCCATCGATGCGCGTAACGTCAGTCCTGTGCAAAAGAACGCCGCATCGGCGCTTTGGTTGCGCATTGTGCCAGCCCTCCGCCCACAATGCGCACTCTGGTCAAATGTCCTGATCAACCGGAGCGGGGACCACTCCCGCTCGGAGGATCGCGTTACCCGACCGCCGGATCCAGCAGGCGCTGGTCTGCTCCCACCAGGCCGCGAGCGAAATCGAACGCGTCGAACGGCCGCAGGTCGGACGCCTGTTCGCCCACGCCCACGGCATGCACCGGCAGTCCGAACGTCTCCGCCAGCGCCACCACGATGCCGCCTCGCGCGCTGCCGTCGAGCTTGGTGACCACCAGACCGGTAACGTCCACCATCTCCTTGAAGACTTTCACCTGCTGCACCGCGTTCTGACCGGTCGTCGCGTCCAGCACCAGCAGCACCGAGTGCGGCGCCGTCGCGTCCTGTTTGCGCAACACCCGGATCATCTTGGCCAGTTCCTCCATGAGCGCGGCCTTGTTGTGCAGCCGTCCCGCGGTGTCGATCAACAGCACGTCGGCGCCTGAGGCCCGCGCCTGCGTCAGGGCGTCAAACGCCAGCCCAGACGAGTCGGCGTTGCGTCCCGCCGCGATCACCGGCGCGCCGGTGCGCTGGCCCCAGATCTGCAATTGCTCCACCGCCGCCGCGCGGAAGGTATCCCCGGCGACCAGAACGGCACGCTTGCCCTCGTCGTGATACTGCTGCGCCAGTTTGCCGATCGTCGTCGTCTTGCCGGTGCCGTTTACGCCGACCACCAGCACGACATGCGGCTTGAGCGCCGGATCGAGCACCAGCGGTTTCGCCACCGGTTTCAGGATTTCGGCGATTTCCTCCGCCAGGGCCTGTTTGATTTCCTCGTCGGTGACTTCCTTGCCGAACCGCGAGCGGCGGAACGCGGCGATCACCCGGGCCGCGGCATCGACGCCGAGATCGGCCGAAATCAGCAGTTCCTCCAGTTCCTCCAGCGCCTCGTCATCCAGCCGGCGCTTCTTGAACACGGTGGCGAGCGTCTCGGTGATCCGGGAAGTGCTGCGAGACAGCCCTTCCTTCAACCGGTTGAAGAAGCTTCCGAGTGCCATCAGGCGGCCTCCGCCAGCAACGCGTCGCCCGAGGTGCCGATGACCCGGCCGGCCAGCAGGGAACCGGGCGTGGTTTCCGCCACCAGACGGACGGGGGCGAAATGCTCTGTGTGTCCGGTGCGGCCGGTTTCCGCGAGGATCGACACGATTCGGTCCCGCTGTGTCCCGAAGAACGCCTGAGCGGCGGCCTGGCCGGCCTCCCGCAGCCGTGCCGCGCGCTCCTTCCGCACTGGCTTCGGCACCGCGGGCATGCGGGCGGCGGGAGTGCCCGGCCGCTCGCTGTAGGGGAACACATGCAGCCAGGGCAGGGCATTGGTTTCGACGAAGGCGAGCGTCTCCTGGAACAATGCATCCGTTTCGGTGGGGAAGCCGGCGATAAGGTCGGCACCGATCGCGATGCCTGGCCGCGCCGAGCGAGCCCGCGCGATGACCGCCGCGGCATCCGCCGGCGAATGCCGCCGCTTCATGCGCTTCAGGATGAGATCGCTGCCGGCCTGCAAAGACAGATGCAGATGCGGCATCAGGCGGGGCTCGTCGGCGATCAGCCGCCACAGATCGGCGTCGATCGCCGCCGGATCCAACGACGACAGCCGCAGCCTGGCCAGTTCCGGCACCTGCGCCAGCAGCCGGCGCACGAGCTGCCCCAGACCCGGCCGGCCTGGTAAATCGGGGCCGTAGGAGGCGATGTCGACCCCGGTCAGCACCACCTCCTGAAACCCGTGCTCCACCAAAGCGCGCACCTGAGCCACTACCGCGCCGACCGGCACCGAGCGGTTGGGCCCGCGGCCAAAGGGAATGACGCAGAACGTGCAGCGATGATCGCAGCCTTGCTGCACCTGGACGAAGGCGCGCGTCCGGCCGGCGAACTCGGTCACGAGGTGCGCGGCCGTCTCACGCGCGGTCATGATGTCGCTGACCATCGAGCCGGCACCGTCGGTCCAGCTCTCCGGCCGGAGCTTTTCGGTGTTGCCCAACACGCGGTGGACATTGGGCAGCGCGGCCCAGGCTTCGGGGTCGATCTGCGCCGCGCAGCCGGTCACCACGATCCGCGCGGCGGGCCGTTCGCGCGCGAGGCGGCGGATCGCCTGCCGCGCCTGCCGCTCGGCTTCGGCGGTCACCGCGCAGGTGTTCACGATCACGGTGTCTGGCCCGGCATCAGATTGGGCATGGGCGAGCCCGCGCATCACCTCGCTTTCGTAGGTGTTCAGGCGGCAACCGAAAGTGACGATCTCGACGCTCATGGCGCGGCAGTCTTATCGGTCCGCGCGGCAATCAGAAAGGGGGAAGCGTCCGGGGAGTGAAGCCTGTCCTGGCTCGGCCTGCTCATCAGACCAGTACGCACGCGTTGATAACCTCTTATTGTCCCGGACCGTTGCCTCTGGGGGTGACAGCGGGAGGCGACAGCGCGGGCGATTTCGGTTCACCATGGCCGGAGAGCGCCGGGCCGTCTGCTGTCCGGCGGAACGGGAGAACGCCATGTCGCCGAAACCTGAACGGCCCACGCTGTCGCCGCCGAAACCACGTCCGCATGGCGCGCCGTTGGCACTCGCGGGGATTCGCGTGGCCGATTTCAGCCATTTCATCGCGGGCCCGCTGTGTTCCATGATCCTCGCCGATCTGGGCGCGGAGGTGATCAAGATCGAGAAAGCGGACGGCGGCGACGACTTCCGCCGCATCCGTCCGCCGGTCACCGAACAGGAGGGCGCGCCGTATCTCTGGGCCAATCGCAACAAAAAGAGCATCGCGCTGGACCTGACGCAGCCCGAGGCGCGGCGGATCGCGCGCGCGATCATCGACAGGTCCGATGTCGTGCTGGAGAATTTCTCCACCGGCGTGATGGCGAAGTTTGGCCTGGATTACGAGACCGTCGCCGCCGCCAACCCGCGATTGGTTTATGCGTCGGTGTCGGCCTATGGCCGTGACGGGCCGCTGCGGGATCGTCTCGGTTTCGATCCGATCACCCAGGCGGAGTCGGGTTTCATGTCGATGAACGGCGAGCCCGACCGCGTCGCTTTGCGCGCCGGCCCGTCCATCATGGACATGAGTACCGCGATGATGACCACCAACGCCGTGCTCGCCGCGCTGTTCGCGCGGGAGCGTCTGGGCTGTGGCCAGTTCATCGAGTCGGCGCTGTTCGACACCGCCGTGACGATGGTCGGGTTCCACGCGATGAACTACCTCGTCAGCGGCGACGAACCGACCCGCTTCGGCAACAACAGCCGAGACACCGTGCCGACCGCGGCGCTGGAGACAGCGGACGGTCCGATTTTCGTCGCCTGCGCGAACGATCGGACCTGGCAACGGATGGCGGTTCGGGTGCTGGAGCGTCCTGATCTCGCCGAACATCCGGATTACGCGAAAACGCGGGAGCGCACGCGCAACCGGGATACGCTGATGGCGATCGTTCAGGATGTTCTGAAAACGCGGCCACGCGCTTACTGGCTCGCCAGGATGCGGGAGGCCGGGGTTCCGGCGGGCGCGATCAATTCCATCGCGGAAGCGTTCGGTTCCGCGGAGATGCGGGCCCGCGGCCTGGTGCACGCGATCCCGCATCCGGCGGTTGGGACCGTGCCGAACATTGCCTTGCCGTTCCGGTTGCACGGCACACCGCTCGCGGATCCGGTGGCGGCGCCTGGCTTTAGTCAGAACGCCGCAGAAATCCTGCGCGACGTGCTTGGGTGGGACGCGGCCGCGACAGAGGAGGCGATGAAATCGGGCGCGGTCGTTTCGCCCGGAACTTAGATCACGTCCAGAATGAGCCGGCCGAACATCGTCATCTCCGGGCTGGTCTCCGCGTAACGATCGATGGTGGCCAGCACCCGGCGGGTCGTCTCGGCATCGGGTGCGGGATTGGCCGGCAGGCCGGGCAGAAACGCAACGATCGCTGGCGCGGCGGCCAGCGCGGCGGCCCGGAACGCGGCGCGCGCGGCGGACGTTTCCGGGTCGGTCAACCGCGGCACCAGCGTGTCGGCGAGCCATGCCAGAAACCCCGGGAACCGCGCGAGCTGCCGATACAATGCCGGAATGAACGGCGCGCCGTCGACCTCGGTGGCGAAACGCATCAGCACCGCCCTTTGCTCCGGCGGCAATGCGATCGGATCGACGTTGCCCGGCATTGGCGGCAGCATGGCCGGCGGGCTCCAGGTCTCCGCGATGCCGGGTCCTTTCGGTGGCGGCTGGGTCAGCAGCAGGCGCAGGCAGGCGCCGGTCATCAGGTTCACGGGCGAGACACGCACGAAATTCTTCGCGATCGCGGCGATCGTCGCGTAACCACCCATGTCGAGCTTCCATGCGGCTCGCGTCGTCTCGGAAACCGGTGGTAGCGGTGTCAGCCTCATGCGGTCGGCCAGCCGCCAGCCAGTCTCCGGCACGACGCCGGACACCATCGCCGGCCGGACCGCGGCCCATGCCCATTCGAGGACCCCCGGCAGGGTCGCGAGATAACGTTGCAGAGACGAGACATAAGGCACGCCGGAGAACCGGCGGATTTCATCGTAAATCACCGCGATGGCGCCGGTCGCCCGGTCTTCCTGCAATTCGGCGAGGAGGCTCTCCGCCATGGTCTGCTCCGATGGGTTCACGCGACCATGTCGCGGTGCAGCGTCTGCGATGCATAGAGTTGCGAGCGACAGGCAAACATTATTACCGCTCGCGAACGCCTTGGCCAGGACCCGGAATCGGCGTGGCACGACGCGCGTGTGGCCACCACATTACAGCTCGGTTTGCCGCCCCTACCGCCTGGTGAGCAAGCGGGAATAGCCGCGGACATTGTTGGAGTTCCATGTGACGCTTGTGCTAAGCATGGAGAAAACTATAATTCACCAATAGGCACGGTGCGAACAGAAAAATTTGAAATTCTGGTTCTGTGGTCTCGCGTCTGTTTCTCATGGCAGATTCCGCCGCGCCGTGCTTCACATCTGTATTGGCGAAACACTACCGCCGTGTTTCGTCAATCGCAACAGCGAGTTCACTTGCCTTCGCATCATACGTGAGACCGCGAGCACTCGGGTGCGCCACTTTCTGGTGCCATACTCCATGTCTCTGGCACGCACTGGCCGCTGCATCACCGAGCGCGATTACATAACGTCCATTGAGTTCGTGCCGCGTCACCTCGTCAAAGCTTCTGTCGATGTCCCTTGAGAAAATGCTCGCCGAACGATCCTCGGGCAGCAGGTGGAAAGCCTGTGTCACATATAAGTCGCTCCGCGTCATGCCAGTTTTAAGAAGGGCCAGGCTAACGACTCGATTGAACATGATTTCCGGGTGATAGCCATACTCTTCTAGGGCCTGTCGTCAATTAGCCAATTTCGGCGTGATCGGACGCGTTTCATAGTAGATTATTCCAAAATTAGGCCCAACCGGGCGACGAGATGGCCTACTGGAGGCCGATGAGGCCCGATTCAGGGCCTGTTTTCGGGTCATCAATGCCGTTTAGCTTAATTGACGACAGGCCCTAGTATTATGCGGTGCTTCACGGCCGAACGGGCATCAAGCCAATTATACGCCACCAGTACCGGTCCATTCGCGGCACGAGACGCTTTTTGGTAGGGTGTCACCCACGGTCCGTCAAATCCGACATCCGAAAGGGTCTTGTAGCCTTCTATCCTCAGTGCACGGCGCCGCTCGACAATCTCCTCGTAATTCATTTGAACTCCTTCCACCGACAAATCAGGAACCAGGTGTCCCCTCCTACATTTCCCCCGCCGCCATCACGGCGCGCATGCCTCGTTTCGCAGGCGTCTGGCACTGGCGCGGCGCG
>ODAK010006101.1_pt1 | contig 12186 bp, 17 predicted proteins | sample 1539591 | NCBI WGS metagenome assembly ODAK01 (sample SAMEA3539303, study PRJEB22396) | soil metagenome | biome: tundra; feature: field; material: soil | place: USA | collected 2010-05 | depth 0.15 m | reverse complement strand
GATCTGGAAATAGCGCGGGTCATCCGCCGCGCCCGCCAGCGACGCGATTTCCCCCTTGGCCAGCCCCGTGAAATAATTCAGCGCATAGATTTGCAGCCGCCAAAGAGAATCTATTTCACGGGGCCAGCTTGGGCGCAAACCCCTGCAACCCGATGTCCGGGAAACCCACCGTGGCCACCGTGCCGCCCAGTTTCACCGTCCGGCTGGCGGCGATGGGCAATGGCTTGAACGTTCCAACTGCTTTTAACAAAGCCAAATCATTCGCCGCATCCACCTTCCCCACCGTCGCGTCAAGCAAACCTGCGCCCGTGAGCAAACGCACTTTGGCTGCACCCCCTGCGCAGTGGCTGCCGCTCTGCTTCGCAAACGAAATTCCTCGACACTGAACATTTTAAGGCTTAAAACACGAATACTTTTTTATGAAAAATCTGTGGTTCCTAATTTTTCTGTTGGTCGCTGGCTGCTCAGGCGATTCAGGCAACACAAAGCAAGCTACGAATGTCGTGAAGGAGGCAAACGAATCGGCGAATAATCAGATTGAGGCATTGCTTGCCTCGCGATATTCAGCAATTTCAAATTGGGGGAAAAATCTCCCGCGACACGGAGCAGACTCGGCTGTATTTTCGATTGATGTCCAGAAAGCTTTGACCTCCTCGTCGCCAATTCTATTCACAGCACACTTGCATGATGTATGGTTAAGTATATCGAATGGAATGACACACGCTCAATTTACCCAAACATATAAATCCGAACAATCAGTCACTAGCAAAGATTTTCAATTGGTCGTAGATGTTCAATTGAACAGTGAACAAACGCAAAAAATCTTGAGCGCCCCTAAAGACGTTCCTTCGGATGAATATGCCCTCGTGGCAAAAGTTTCTAGCGTAGAAAGTTCGGCGGTGTATCCGGTTGGTGATGATTGGCCGACGCTTTATGTTGAAGGGGTGTGCGTAGATTTCTCGCTATTAAAATGAAAGGACGGTCAAGGTATGAAAAAATACCCATCAAGATTACACGGCGGAAGGTCCGGCGAACGTTCCACTGTAATATCCCTGATGACTTGGGACGAATTCAAGGCTCTATTAAGCTCACTCTGGCAGATGTTTTGTTCCGAATTAAAACCGGAGCCACCGAAAGAAGAGGCTGAGCCAGCCAAGGAGAACGCGCCACCAGAGGTTAAGCCAGCGCAATCTCCCTATTCCGAAAGCCTGTTTCATGTAAAAGAGCAAACTTTTCGCAGCAACCGCAAACAAACGGTGCAAACCAAACTCGTCATTGCTGCGCTCGGCGCTTTCATTCTCACCGGCCTGTTTCCACCGTGGCAATTTACTACTGACAAGGACAGTGTTAATGGGGGCAGAATTGCATTCTCGTATGTGCCGCCTTCCCAAGGCGTCCACAGCCGTAAGCCGGCAGGCTACTCATTGCTTTTCACTCCGCCAACAAATCCTGACAATTCGGAGGGGAATGGAGTCCAAATTGACCTTGGCCGCTTGATTCTTGAATGGGCTGTGCTCTCCGCGATAACCGGCGCGGTTTGGATACTTGTGGTTAAGCCAGCATGGTCGCGTGAAGATAAGGGCAATCGTTCGCAAAAATTCATTACTCCGCCCGAAAACTCAGAGAACTGACGCTATCATGGTTTCAGTTTGATGCCAAATTTTATAGGCACTCTAGTGCGAGTGGTTCATCCCTTTAATGCACGACAACTTTTCCGTATGTTCAAGTATCGTTCAATAGCATCCGCAAGTTTTCGCTGAATAATGTCATGAAGGGCTAATCCATTTAAAAGCAAGCGTTGTTTTGCTTTCGTCAACTTTGGCAGTTTTAAAGTGCGCTTAACACCTAGTAAGTTCTTCACAGTTTTGGAATCTAGCTGTTCCACCCGTTCCGCAGCATTTAATTGCATGACCATTTCTTGCACTCCACTATCATGAAGACTGAAATCCCAAATACAGTGTGCGGCTTCGTTCCTTAAACGGCGAATGATTTCTAGGTCTCGAAAGTCCTCATACGATAATAAACCATAGGCATACGCGATTTGAATCCGGTCCATGGCCAGGCTGTTTTCATAATTGCGGCTGGCGACGAGCAGCCGGGGACCCGCGGCCGGCTGACGCAGCAGCTCCACCACATGCGCCAGGGAGCATTCCGCCGTATGCTTGCTAAGTTTCACAAGTTCCGCCCCCTGAAAAGCCGCGCCGCACAACTCCCGGATCAGCGTGTTGCCGGAACGCGCGCAGCCTTGAATGTAAAGTGCCCGGGTGGTGCTCATCAGCGTGTTGCGCGCAAAGCTACAAGATGAAAATGGGGTTGGAAATCAAAAAGCAGTGAATTTTAGAAGTGTGCCGTTGACGAACATGCTTCCGGCCGGAGGTCGAAAGCGGCGCTGAAGTCACCGCAGTCCAGACGCTCCGCGAGTGGCGGACAACACTGGTATGCGCGAAGCGTTTGGACTGCGGCGGTTGACCGCCGCTTTCGCCCGCCGGGGGAACGTCGGCAGATTGGTATCGAGCAGTGGTTTATGAATGACACAGTCCCAGAGAATTTTCGCCTCACAGCAATATCCGCCAGGCCACGGCGCGAAAAAAGAGATGGCATGAATCACGCAGGTTGATAATTTGCTGCCAGGACAAACACCGGCATGAACCCAAATTCCACACCGCGCGATCTGATCCTAGCAGCGCTGCATCTGCGGAATTTTGACGCCGTCGCGCCGTTTGTCCTGTCCCTCAAACGCACCGGTTTCCAAGGACGGCTGGTGCTGTTCACCAGCCGGGTCAGCGCCGCCGCGCAAAATGAACTGCGGCAGCACGGAGTGGAGGTGGTGCCGTTCCATTTTTCCGGCAAGCGCGACCGCCAGCCGCTGGCGCGGTTGTGGCCGCTCTGGCGCTGGTATTTTTCGTCCGGCGCTTCGGCGTCCGCCAAAGCGCGGCTGGCCCATCGCGTTTTTCATCTGCGCTATCGCCGGTATTTGTTATACGCAGAATTTCTCCAGCAGCACGGCGCGGATTACGACCGGGTATTGCTGGCGGACAGCATGGACATTTTTTTTCAAGCGGATCCTTTTGCCTGGGACTGGTCGCCCGGCGTGCATTTTTTTCTGGAAGAAAAAAAGCTGCGGCTGGGCGATTGCCGCCTGCACCGGCTCTGGCTGGGCTGCCAGTTCGGACCGGAATTTGTCGAACGTCACGCCGGGGAAAATATTTCATGCTCGGGCACAACCTTTGGTGACACCGCCAGCATCCGCGAATATCTCGCGCAGATGGTCGCCACCATCATGCAGGCCCGCAACCTGGCGAAAATTTCCGGCGGCGACCAGGGCATTCACAACTATCTGCTCATCGAGAAAAAACTGAAGCAGGTCATCGTCCACCCCAATCGTCACGGCCCGGTGCTGACGATGGGCGTCATGCGCGCCGAAGATTATCAAATGAACAACGAGAAATTGGTGCTGAACGAAGACGGCAGCGTGCCGCCCGTGCTGCACCAATATGACCGCCTGCCCGAATTGAAAAAGCGGCTGCTGGCGGGTCTGCCGCCGCAGGAGGTGCGCGTGAAACGTCTTTAATGAAACGCCGCACATTCAGACAGCTTCGCGCCAAAACGCAGCCTGAACAGCATCACCATGTTTATGTCGTGCTGCTCAACCCCGCCGTTGGAAAAATCTGGAAAGTGCGGGCGGAAAATCCGAAACGCGATCCCAAGAAGCCGTGCGTTTACGTCGGCCTGACGGGCCTCACGCCGGAGGAACGCTTCGCCAACCACAAGGCAGGCATCAAGGCGGCTGCGGTCGTGAAACGCCATGGCATCCGCCTGCTGCCGGAATTTTTCATCCACTTGAATCCGATGCCGTTTGAAGCGGCGGTGACGATGGAAAAAGATTTGGCGGAAGATTTGCGTCGTGCCGGATTCACGGTCATGGGCGGACACTGAAAACTGTGAAAACATTTTCCGGCCGTGCCCCGGTTTAAATCAGTTTCAATTGTTGGCTGTTTGGTTCGCGTAAATTGCTGACACCAAGCCCGAGCAGACGCAGCGGGCGAGAAACCAGCCTTTCCCGACCGAGCAAAAAACATCCCAGCCGGTAAACCTCTGCGGCCTCGGTGATGGGTTCCTCGACCGAAATTTGGCGCGTGAGAGTCGTGAAATCACTGTAGCGCACTTTCACTTGAACTGTGTGCGCTCCCAATCGCCGGTGTTTGAGCCGTGACGAAATATCCGCCGCCTGTTCTTTCAGACAGGCGCGCAGCACCTTCCGGTCGTCGGTGTCCTTAAGAAATGTTTCCTCCCCGCTGATGCTCTTGATCTCGTCGCCGATTTCCAATGGCCGATCATCTTCGCCGAAGGCAAACTGTTTGAGCTTTGGCCCGAAGGAGCCGACCAAGGCCCGCAGATCACCGGCGTAGTTCTGCAAATCCCCGACCGTGGCAACGCCGGCTCGATTCAGCGTTTGCTCCGTGACCTTGCCAACGCCGTAAAGCGTCCGCACGGGCAGCGGCTGTAAAAACGTCACCTTTTCTTGATCGGTAATCACGGTGAGTCCGTCCGGTTTTTTGTGGTCGCTGGCAATCTTGGCCAGCAGTTTATTCGACGCGATGCCAATGGTGGCCGTCAACTGGCGCTCGGATGCGATGCGTTGCTTCAATTCCTGCGCCAGCGGCATGGCTTGGAGCAGCGAGGCATCCGCCGTTGCTGCCTGACAGATGGCCGACAGGTCGAGATACGCCTCGTCAATGGACATGGGTTCGATGACGGCCCCGGTCTGGGCGACAATCGCCAAAATGTGCCGAGACTCCTCGCGATAATGATCCATGTGCGGGCGAACGAAAATACCTTTGGGACACAGCCGGCCGGCGGTCGCACTCGGCATGGCCGAACGCACCCCAAATTTCCGCGCCTCATAACTGGCGGCGCACACCACTCCGCGTTGAGTCGGAGGCGCGCCGACAATCACCGGCTGGCCGCGCAACTTCGGGTCGTCGCGTTGTTCCACGGACGCGTAAAACGCATCCATGTCCAGGTGGAAGATCACACGAAACATCGCAACGGCAGATTATCACGGACGCTGAAAAGGGTGAAGAGCCATGACATCCGCACCGGTCTCGATTGGGATGAAAGCGCACACCGAGTCTGACCGCAGAAAAAACCTGGCTGGCATGGACGCAGCTACCACCGACAACCTGCCAACTGCATTTGCGTCCACACCAGCCAAACAGAATATCGGCCCGATTTTGCTTTGCTCAAGCGGTCAGAACGATAAATCTCTGGCCATCACCCATCCACCCGGCTAAAAGGTTTCACGGGAAAACTAAACAACTGGATTATTTGTGAAAAGCTCACCTTTCATCATGGTTCGGGAGGTTTTGGCGGTTGTGTAAATGACTGGCTTTTACCTGCTCGCACTGGGCATTGCCTCGGGACTGCTATGGATACCTTGCGCCGAGCTCGTGTATGCGCATCGCATTACGCCCAAGCTGGCCATTATCTGCCTGGTCGGTCGGGCGATGTATGTGCCGGAAATCCGCTGCAACAGCGCCGAACGCCGAATCAACTTTGCGGACCAAACACCTTGAATGATGTTCCTTTCTTTTGAGATCCCGTAGCCATTGTTTGCCATCGGAATTAAAACGTCCACTCCCGCAACCGCCGCCCGTTGGACTGCACGAGCATGCCCGTAATGAACTGGTTGCAGTGCGATTGTCGTTCCGCCCGGTGATAAATGAGCGCGAAATTTGCGCTTGCAATAAATGCTTTGCATGGCAAAGTAAAGTCATGGAAACCAAATGGGCCGTTGATAATCTGCAAACCATCCGCACTTTGATGGAACGTTCCGCGCTCTACCGTCGGGCGCTGGCACCCATCATGATCCTGGCCGGCACGATTGGCTTTGCCGGTGGCCTGATCGGCTGGCGGTGTCACATCGAAAGCAACCAGGGCTTCGTGGGTTTGTGGCTGGGCGTGGCCGCGCTCGCGGTGGCCGGGGCGTTGTTCCTTGTGAGGCGACAGGCGTTGAAAGATTCCGAACCGTTTTGGTCGCCGCCCACGCGCCGGGTCGGACAGGCTTTGATGCCGGCATTCTTGGTTGGATTGGTCTTGGCCGTCTTTATGGTTGTCGTTGGCGGCAACGTAGAATACCGGGAATGGCAACTTTTTTTAGTGGTGCTTTGGTCGTGGCTTTATGGCTGTGCAGTCCATGCCGCCGGTTTTTTCATGCCGCGCGGAGTGCGCTGGCTGGGCTGGGTATTTATCCTGGCAGGCAGTGTTCTCTTGGCTTCGTTTGGCGTGATGGCACGCTGGCACAATGGCGTGCAGCCGCATTTGCTGATGGGTGGAATCTTCGGCGGTCTGCATTTAATTTACGGCATTTATCTCCATTTCACCGAGCCGAAAACTCCCGCCGCGTGAACCCCGAACTTTTTCTTCAGCTCAACCGTGTGATTCACGAGAAGGGGCGGCTGGCGATCATGTCCGCGCTGGCCGCCGCGCCCGAACTCGCCTTCACCGAACTGCGCGACGTGCTGGACATGACCGACGGCAATCTCACCACGCACATCCGCACCTTGCAGCAGGAAGGCTTTGTGTCCGTCGCCAAATCCTATCAGAACAATCGTCCGCTGACCTCCTGCGCGCTCACGGCGGCGGCCCGCAAGGCGTTCGCCCAATACATTGACCTGCTGGACCAGATCGTCCGGCAGAGCAAAACAAAATAAAAAAAATTGTTTGAACAGAAATCTTCAGCCGCAGTCTCAAACTTTGTATCACAAAGTATAAAGCAAAAACAAACAACCAAACCAATGACCATGAAAGAAATCATCAATGAAAGCCTCCGTTACTGGGAATCGCGCCGGCCCGTTTACAATGGCGTTCTGGCGCTGGTGGTCGCAGGGGCATATTGGGCCCACCGGTCTTCCGGTGCGGCGTGGACCTGGCCGGCCCTGACGGGCCTGTTGCTCGCAGCCGTGATCGCGAATGTGCTCTATTGCGCGGCCTATGCCGTGGATTTGTGGCTGCAAATTTCAGATTTTCAACCCGTGTGGAAGCGCTGGCGCTGGACGCTTTTCGTTTTGGGGACGTTGTTGGCAGCCGGAATTTTCCTGGTGCATGACTGAGAAATTCCAGAGCGTTTTCCATCCGGCGGCACCCACAAACCAATTTCAATAGATCACACAATGAAAATTCTTCACGCGGAACATCTGGGCATGTGCTTTGGCGTTCGCGACGCCATTGCGCTGGCGACGCAGGCAGCGGCCACGCAGCCGCTGACCGTGCTCGGCGATTTGGTTCACAACGAAACCGTGCTCGCGCGGCTGCGGGCGCAGGGCATCCAATTTCAGAACGAGGCGGCCGCCGTGACCACGCCGCTGGTGATGATCACCGCGCATGGCGCGTCGGAACGCAAGCTGGCCGAAACGCGCCATCGCGGATTGCAAGTAATCGAAGCGACGTGTCCGCTGGTTCATCTTGCACATGAAAGCCTGAACAAGCTGGTGGGCGAAGGATTTCATCCCGTCATCATTGGCAAGCGCGACCATGTCGAGGTGCGTGGCATGACGGAGGATTTGACGGTGTTCGATGTCGTGCTGGATGAGAATGATGTGACTAATCTGCCCGAGCGCCCGCGTTTCGGCATCATGGCGCAAACCACGCAGCCGATTGAAAAAGTCCGGCGGCTTGCGCAAGCGCTCCGCGAACAATTTCCCCGCTCAGAAGTGCGTTTCGTGGACACCGTCTGCCAGCCAACCAAACAACGGCAGCACGCCGCCGTGGAACTCGCAAAACAGTGCGACGTGGTCGTGGTCATCGGCGGCGCGCACAGCAACAACACGCACGAACTGGTCAAAACTTGTTCGCAGTTTTGCACGCGAGTCCACCACGTCCAGACTGCGGATGATTTGCTCCCGGACTGGTTTCAGGCGGATGACACCGTCGGCATTACTGCGGGAACTTCGACACCAGATTCAGTCATTCTTGCCGTGGAAAAAGCCATTCACGTCATGGCGGTCGGTCGCCAGGAACTTTCCAGAACAATGCAATGTGTCGCTAAACTATAAACGAAAGGAAAAATGAAAGCTCAATGGTTCAAACGACTGGGCTGGTTTTACCTCCCTATTTCAGTGCCAGGTGTTGTTATCTTGCTGGCGGGGCTGGCATTTTGCATCCAAGTGTTTTTCGCGATTGACCGGAAATCACATTCCGTCAGCGATACATTTTACGGTGTCTTTCCTTATTTCATTTGCGCGTTTCTCTTGTTCGATCGGATCGCCAGCCGAGCGAGCGGCAAAATTTAACAACAGATTCAATCCCGGCAAAGAACACAAATCATAAAACCACAAATGCATGAATACTGAATCCAGCACCAAACCAGGGCGGATGGCCGAAATCATCGGCAACGCGTGGCGTTACTGGGAACCACGCCGATTAGCCTACAACGGAGTGCTCACGCTGGCCGCGTTGGGCTGGATAGTATTTACCTGGCCGCATTTCCGTCCGTCGTTCAATTTCCACGCCGCCGGGGCGCTCATCGTGCTGGCCGTGCTCGCCAATGTTGGTTACAGCGCGGTTTATCTGGCGGACGTTGCCGCGCAATTTTCACCCGCACGAGCGGCTTGGTTGCGCTGGCGGAGTGCCGTCTGGTGGCTCGGCACGCTATTCGCCCTCGCGCTCGAAATGTATTGGATCGCGGATGAAATTTATCCGCAGCCCACCGGTCCATGACCGGACATTGCCGGCAAAACCGGCAACAAATGAAAACTAACCGAACCTATTTCGCCCGCTTCTGGATGGTCGTGTTCTATGCGATGGCGATGGCGTGGGTGGAATCCGCCGTGGTGTTTTATCTGCGCTCGATGATGGACCGCCTCGAACCGTATCAACCGAACCCGCTACCTGTCATCGGTGGATTTGCCTCGGTGGAACTGCCGCGTGAATTCGCTACCCTGATCATGCTCTTTGCCGTCGGCTTTCTTGCGGGGCGCACCTGGCTGACGCGCATCGCCTATGCTGCGATTGCCTTTGGTGTGTGGGACATTTTCTATTACGTCTTTCTGAAAATGATTTGTGGCTGGCCGCACTCGTGGCTCGATTGGGACGTTTTGTTTCTTCTGCCGATGCCGTGGTGGGGACCGGTGCTGGCTCCCGTTCTCATTTCAATGTTGATGATTTTGTGGGGCACGCTTGCCAGTCAATTTGAAGGGATACACCCCCCGGCGCTGGCAAATTGGCGCGTGTGGATTTTGAATTTAGCCGGGGTCGTGCTCGCACTTTATGTCTTCATGGCAGACACCATCCTCGCCGCGCAACGCGGTTTGGAGGCGATTCGCGCAGCGTTGCCGGAAAGGTTCAATTGGACTCTGTTTTGTGTGGCACTCATAATGATGGGCATGCCGTTGATGCAACTGCTGTGGCAACGCTGCATTCAAAAGGGTTCTGTTGTTGTCATCACTGCAAATTCCACACAACTCTGTCCCAGATATAAGAAAGCAGAACAATCGAAAACGACCACTCATGAATCGTGAACCACTTCTCCTTCGCCGCATTAAATGGCTGACGCCGGTGCATCGCGCGAGTTGAGCACCTGCTCAATGCACTTCGCATCAAACGTCTCGCGGATGGCTGCCGTGCCGATGACGGTGATCGGCTTGCCCTTGTCGCCCGGCGCCGGGATGAAGCCGGTGGCTTCGCCTGTGGGCCGGATTGGGGTGGGGTTGCTGGTATTCATTTCAAATTTCAAGACAATGTTTCAATACCGCCGCCGCCGAGGATGAATTTGGAAATAAAATCAGTCGCGAGGCGGGCCGCCTGTCCCAATGGCACGCCGAGACGGAGAAAATCTTTTGTGTTCATCGCTCTAAAATCTCTTATTCAGGCAACAATGCTTGTATTTCTTTCCACTGCCACAAGGGCAAGTCTTATTTCTTGGATTCTTCGACAAAGTATGGCCAACGTCTGGAAATTCTTGTGCGTTTTCATGATGTTCGGTTGCCTTTGTGAGGATTCCCAATTCTTTCTGAATCAACTTCGCATTTTCATTCATTTCCGCCGTCCATTCGCGTGCATCTAAATAAATCGAATCCTCTGATCTGCTCAAATAACTCGGGTCTGTTTCAGTCGCAATGCCGACAATGTCTTTTGCATCTGGAAAAACCAACTTCGTGACCAAACAGCAATCTTCCAGAAATTGCCGTTTCACATTTCGATACTCTTCAATTGTTTTTGCGTGAATCATTGGAAGTAACAAAAAGACATAATAAGGATTGCCAGCTTCCCTTGGTGGAAGAACACACAAATTGCGATTCGTAACGGGCGTTGTAAAAATCATCTCCAAAATACGCTTGGCCAAGTAACGCCTTATCCATCGTGGCTCTCGTGCCATGAAGCGAAGAATCTTTTCGGAGTCCTTGATGCCGCCGTCTGTGACAAATTGCTGCTCGCCTCGCAACGCATAGTAACTGAATTTTTCAATCAACTCATCCCATGCGTAGCTAACTTTATCAGCGTCTATTTGGGCGATTCGTTGGGGAGAGTTTTGAAAATCTTCCCAATGACCTTCTGGTAAGAATATTTTACTGATGACTTGTCCGGGTTTAATCGGAAAAACAAAATCATGTTCACCTTCTTGGTCAAGGTTCGTGAGATAGATCGCGAGCAACTGTTCTTCTCCTGTGGCGTAAATTGCTCTCTGTCCTCGGAACAACTGCTCTCGCTTGGAAAGATAGTCTACAAAATCAGAGATCGTATTTCTCGTTGCCATCAAGGTGTGTAACGAATCGTCATCAAGAACGTGGATGAAAGTTTTCTCTGATGCGAGGTCACCCACGTGGAACGGAGACGTATGTTGGCCAAAACCCTTAATGCTTGAATCAAGAATCAAGCTGCCACTGCTGCCGGTTTAATGCCTTTTAATCCGAGACGAAACACCATGCGCCACCACGACCAAATGGAAAATCGCTTGCTCCATCGGCGGCAGGTCAATGGGCAAAGGATGCTTGCATTCGCGGTCGAGAAAAACCCGATTCGGTTGCTGACGAATCCAGCGTTCAGCGCCCCATGCCTGTTCAGCCGATTTTTGAATGGCCTTCTTGAACCATCGCTGCCAATCACGCTGCACATCCCCTGAATCTTGAAGCTCACAATGCTTGTCAGAGAAAATAATGACGTGCTGATCAAAAAATACCAAAAGATCACAAACCTCTTTGCCGTGCCCATCGTTGCCATGCTTACCTTGGTCGCGAAACACACCGGGATAACTCCAGAGAGACAGAAAGTTTTTCTCGCAAAGTCGCGCCAAGTATTTTTCAGCAACCGTGACCCCATCAGCTTTTTTGACGGGTTCGCGTTGCGGTGCTGCTTCACTCGACGATTTTGACTCTGGAATCATTATGTAATCGCAAGTTAAAGGATGCTCCTTGCGAATTGGTTTCGCAATGTTCGACTCCTCACTCCGGCCCTCTCCTCGTTCGGCGAGGAGAGGGAGAATTTTATTTTGTTTATTAAACACAGGACGGCGCTCGTTTTCACGCCGCTTGCCCTGGGCTATTTTCTTTCGCCCGTTCCGGGCTGCGGTTTGTTTCATTTTTCCATTGGGTCAAGGCTGCGCCTTGTCGTTCAGGAACAGTTTCCATTCCGCGATGCCGTGGGCGTTGCGGAGGAGCGCCGTCACCGGCAGTTCCTTCGGCGCGCGCGGCTCGTTGAGCAGCTTCAAGCCGGCTTCGTGCGGCAGGCGGTTGCCCTTGCGGGTGTTCACCTGCCTGCTCGACCACACGAGGTTTTCCCACGTGTCCGGGCCGCCGCGCGAGCGGGGCACGACGTGGTCGAGGCTGCCTTCGTCCGGGCGCAGCAACGCGCCGGTGTATTGGCAGCGGTTGCCGTCGCGCTCGCGGATGGCGCGGGCGCAGAGCTTCGGGCGCTTCTTCGGCACGCGCGCGTAGTTCACCGCCACGATGACGGTCGGCACGCGGATCGCGCCGCGCGTGGTGCGCACGGCGTGGTCGCCGTCGCGAACGGGCAGCGTGATCCACTCGTCCCACGTCACGGGGCGGAGTGCTTCCGCACGGGCATCATCGCCCAACTCGATGTCGAGTGCGGTGGCGGCGCTCGTGGCCATCTGGCAGAACGCGACCGCCGGCGTGCGAATGTTGATCGCCTGCCAGTTGCGGTTGAGCACGAGCACGATGGTCTTGTTCA
>ODAK010006100.1_pt1 | contig 12187 bp, 9 predicted proteins | sample 1539591 | NCBI WGS metagenome assembly ODAK01 (sample SAMEA3539303, study PRJEB22396) | soil metagenome | biome: tundra; feature: field; material: soil | place: USA | collected 2010-05 | depth 0.15 m | reverse complement strand
GTAGCGGGCGCGCGAGCCGTGGCGGACGAGCACGAAGACGTTCTCGCCTCGAGCGAGCAGCAGCGGGACCAGGTGGCGGCCGATGAAACCGGTCGCGCCTGTGATGAAGTACGTCACCCGGCCGACAATAGCTTTTTAGGACAATCGGAGACAGACCCATGCCAGAGCCAGTCATCGTCGCCCTCGCCAGATCCCCCATCGGACGCGCGATGAAGGGCTCTCTGGTCAACGTGCGGCCCGACGATCTGGCCGCGAGCGTGGTGAACCAGGTCCTCGACCGCCTCCCGCAGCTGGATCGCTCGACCATCGAGGACCTGATCTGCGGCTGCGGTCTGCCCGGCGGTGAGCAGGGATTCAACCTCGGACGCGTCATCAGCATCCTCACGCGGGTCAACGCGCCCGGGACCACGGTCACCCGCTACTGCGCCTCATCGCTCCAGACCACGCGCATGGCCGCGCATGCGATCCGTGCCGGTGAGGGCGACGTCTTCCTGAGCGTCGGCGTGGAATGCGTCTCGCGCTACATGAACGGATCGAGCGACATGTCCCAGTGTCAGAACGAGCGCCTCCAACCGGGCAACCCCGAACGGTTCCCCGACATCTACCTCGCCATGGGCCAGACGGCGGAGAACGTCGCGGCTCGTGAGGAGATCTCACGCGAGGAGATGGATCGTTTCGCGCTCCGCAGCCAGCAGCGAGCCGTCGCCGCGCAGGACGACGGCTTCTTCGCCCGCGAGATCGTCCCGATCACGCTGCCCGACGGGGCCGGCACGATGACCAAGGATGACGGGCCCCGCCGCGAAACCACGCTCGAGAAGCTCTCCGCGTTGAAGCCGGTGTTCCGTGAGAACGGCACCATCACGGCGGGCAACGCCTGCCCCCTGAACGACGGCGCGGCCGCCGTGGTGATCATGTCGGACACGCGGGCACGCGAGCTGGGGATCACGCCGCTCGCGCGCATCGTCTCGACCGGGCTGACGTCGTTGGAGCCGGAGTTCATGGGACTTGGTCCGATCGAGGCGTCGCGCCAAGCGCTCCAGCGAGCCGGCATGACCCTGGATGACGTGCATGTCGTCGAGATCAACGAGGCGTTCGCGGCGCAGGTGATCCCCTCGGCGCGTGGCATCGGGCTCGACCCGTTCGATGATCGCCTCAACCCCCACGGCGGGGCGATCGCCCTCGGTCACCCCTTCGGCATGACCGGCGCGCGCATCCTGTGCACGCTGCTCAACGATCTGCAGACGCTCGATGCCACGATCGGCCTCGAGACCATGTGCGTCGGCGGCGGCCAGGGGATGGCCATGATCGTCGAGCGCCTCAACTGAGGCGCGGCGAAGTCAGAGCGCGAGTCGCGACTGACGCCGCAACGGCCGGCCGGGAAGCACCACCTCGACCTCATTTGAGGCCTGGGCGCTAACCGAGCGGCGACGCGGCGGACGGCTCCCCAGGATGATCGCCGCGAGCGACTCGACGACGCCATCGGCTTCACGGCGCTCGAGGATGAGCGGCGCCAGGAGCCGGACGCTCCCAGTCCCGCCGGGGAGCGCCAGGATCCCCCGCTGTTCGAGGCGGCGCAGGAGCATCGGAGCGTTCAAGCTCGTCTCGACGGCGACCATCGCTCCGCAGCCGCGCACGTCACGGATCTCCCCGAGACGGAGCGCGCGGAGGCGGCTCTGCAGACGCTCGGCGGTGAGCTCGGCGAGTGCGCGAAGGGTTGGGCTCAGAGCGGTCCGGATGGTGGCGTTGGCTGCGGCACAGACCAGAGGCGGACACGCCTCATCGTGGTCCCGGCGCGCAACGCGCGCCCGGCGAGCGATGGACGGGCCAACCGCCGTCACGCCGAAGGGGAGACCGTTCGCCAGTGATGACCCGAGGCAGACGATGTCCGGGCCGACGCCTTGTGCGGCCGACGCCAGGGTCGGTCCCATGCGCAACGCGGTTCTCACCTCGTCGACGACGAGCAGCGCGCCCACGCCGCGGCACAGATCGGCCACCGCGGCGAGGTATCCGTCGGCGGGGACGCGAATTCCCGCCTCAACCTGAACGGGCTCCACGAGGACGGCGGCGACGCTGTTGTCGAGCTCTGCCCTGAGGGCGTCGAGGTCGTCGAACGGAACGCGCACCACGTCCAGGCTGCGCCCCGCGATCTCACCGAGACCCCGGCCGCTGCTGGCGCCCCGCCCACCGATCCCGGACCCGTGATCGGAGCGCTGCATGGCGATCAACCGGGGACGGTGCGATGCGGAAGCGACCCATGTGAGCGCGAGATCGGCCGCCGACGAGCCGGAGGTGGTGAAGCTCACATGGGTCAGCGGGACCGGGATGATGAAGCTCAGCGCTTCGAGCAGCTCCTCGCGCAGGTCGTAGTCGAAGCCCGGCGGCACGCCGCTGAAGGCGGTGAGCTGGCCACTCATCGCCTCGGTCACGCGGGGGTGGTTGTGGCCGAGCAAGGTGGTCCCGCCGCTCGACGTCATGTCGAGGTACCTGCGCTCCTCGTCGTCCCACACGTACGCCCCATCGCCCCGAACGAGGCGCAGGTCGCGCGAGGTGCGACTCAACTCATTGAGCCATCGATCCGGCAGTACCGCGGTCACCGTTGAACCTCCGCTCTGTGTGCGGTAGCGTACCCCCAGCGCGATCAAAGTGGCGGATGCTTTACAGAGCCCGCCTGCGCGCAGTACTCTCCGTTTGACCCGCGAGCGGCGTGCGACGCGTTCGCGAGGTCCGGGGAAACGGGAGCGCTTTCTTCGGAGGCCGGCGTTCGGGGGAGCGCCGGCCTCCATTCTTAACGCCGAGACCCTAGTCGCCGACTTCGATCGGCCGCGCCGGGTCGGTGATCCACTCGCTCCAGGATCCCGCGTAGAGAGCAGCGTCGATGCCCGCAAGCCCGAGGGCGAAGACACCCTCGGTGGCGACGACGCCTGATCCGCAGTACACGGCCACCGGCTGACCAGGGGCCACGCCGGCCGCCGCATAGACATCGCGCAGTCGGGCCGGTGAGAGAAAGCTGCCGTCGGGGTTCTCGGTGGTCTGAGCGGGAACGTTGCGAGCCCCGGGAATATGTCCCGCCACCGGGTCCACGGGCTCCGCCTCGCCGCGAAATCGCTCGGGTGCGCGCGCATCGATCAGCACGCCCCTGCCGGCCACGCCGGCTGCGCCCGCAGCATCGAGGAGCCGCATGCCACCTGGCATCGCCTCGAAGTCGCCGGGATCGGGATCGCGATCGTCGCCCTCCTCCACCGGGAGATCCGCCGCCGTCCAGGCTGCGAAGCCGCCGTCGAGGAGGGCTACGTCCGCGTGTCCGAAGTACCTGAGCAGCCACCAGGCTCGCGCGGCGGAGGTCGAGGTTGCGGTGTCGTAGACGACGACCGGGTGGGCTCGTCCCACGCCGTGCCGGCGCATGCCCGCGGCGAACGAGGCCGCATCCGGCAGCGGGTGGCGTCCTGGACCCGGTGCGGCGCTGAGCTCATGATCGAGATCGACGAAATGCGCGCCGGGGATGTGGCCCCTCTGGAAATCGCCAACGCCGGACGGTCCGCCGAGCTTCCATCGCACGTCGAGGACCACGGGCGGATCGGCGGTCGCAAGACGTGCCGCGAGTTCGTGACAATCGAGCAGGCGCGATACCATTGCTTCAGGATCCCCCAGTGACCCAGACCGACGAAACCTCAGTGAAGGCGGCAGCGTTATCTCTTCGATCGCGCAACTCGAACGCGTCCTGAGACCGAACAATGGTACGGTGGAGATGCATGGCTGACCAGACTTGGCGGAGCCGCGGAGGCCTCATGCTCGCCGGCGGCGTTGCCATCGGCGGATTGCTCCTCACTTCGTGCTCGCTTCCGGGAACGTCCGCGCCGGTGGGCAACATCGGTACGGTCCACGTTGCGGGCGCGCCCGTCGTTGCCCCACCTCCGACCATCGTCGTGAGCCCGTCGAATGCCGCCCAGGCGGTCGGGCTCGATGCTCCGATCGTCGTGTCGGTGAGCACGGGTCATCTCGACACCGTCTCGCTCAGCGAGGCTGGTTCGTCAACGCCACTGCCTGGTGCCCTGTCGCCGGACGGACGGTTCTGGCAGATGAGCCAGCCACTGGACCAGGGGGCGCACTACACCGTGGTCGCCACCGCGACGAGCACCGCTGGATCCACATCAACCTCGACGTCGACGTTCGTGACGCTGACGGCAAAAAGTCGCCTGCTCACCGGCATGACCCCTCTGGCCGGCGCCGTCGTCGGTGTCGGTGAGACCATTGATCTGCATTTCAACACCAGCATCCCTGCGGGCGAACGCGCAGCCCTCCTCGAGCGCATTCAGATCACCTCGACGCCCCCGGTCATGGGTGGCTGGCACTGGCTGAGCGCCGACACCGTCCACTTCCGCCCCGCGACGTTCTGGCCCGCCGGTACCAAGGTCACGGTCTCGGCAAATCTGAAGGGCTTTGATGCGGGGAGCGGCATCTGGGGCCTGGCTAACTGGACGTCGAGCTTCTCGGTGGGCGCCAAGCACCTCTCGATCATCAACAACCTGACGCACACCATGCAGGTGTTCAACAACGGCGCCCTCATCGCCACCTACCCGGTGAGCCTCGGCAAGGGCGGGTTCGCCACGATCCAGGGCACCCTGATCGTGCTCTACAAGACGCCGGTCGTGGTCATGAAGTCCTGCCCGACGTTCCACACCCCCGCCGCGTGCATCCCCGGCGGCGCCCAGTACTACGACGACCCGGTGTATGACGACACGGCGATCTCGACGAGTGGGTACTTCATCCACGCCGCCCCCTGGTCCGTTGGATCGCAGGGCCGGGCCGACGTGTCGCACGGCTGTGTGAATCTCAGCATCACGCGCGCCGTGCAGTTCTACAACTTCAGCATCCCGGGCGATGTTGTGCAGGTCGAGAACACCGGCTACAACGCGTCGTACTCGGACGGTGAGGGGGATTGGCAACTGCCGTTCGCATCATTCTCGAATTCAGCCGGCCTTGGTCCGGTTTGGACCGGCCCGGTCGGCATCTCTTCGCTGGCCGGTCAGGACTCCTGACCGCCGCTCCGGCGCACCAGGGCCACTGAGCTTTGCGCGCGATCATCGTTACAGCGCCCGGCGGGCCCGAGCAATTGCGTATCGGAGAGCGCCCCGATCCGGTCGCGCGTGACGGCGAGGTTGTCGTCCGCGTTGCCGGGGCAGGGATCAACCGAGCCGACCTGCTCCAGCGCCAGGGGTTCTATCCACCACCCGCGGGCGCGAGCGACATCCTCGGCCTCGAGGCGTCCGGCACCGTGTCGAGTGTCGGCGGCCGTGTCGACACGCTGACCGAGGGTGATCGCGTCATGCTGCTCGTCGAGGGCGGCGCATACGCGGAGCTCGTGGCGGTCCGGGCCACTCAGGCCGTGCGGGTTCCGGACAACATCGACATGATCGACGCGGGCGGGATTCCCGAGGTGTTCATCACCGCTCATGACGCGCTCTTCACGAGAGGACGTCTGCAGGACGGCGAGACGGTGCTCATCCATGGCGGCGGGGGCGGTGTCGGCACTGCCGCCATTCAGCTGGCTCGTCAGCACGGCTGCCGTGTGCTCGTCACCGCCGGCAGCGCCGAGAAGCTCGCGCGCTGCGCGGCGCTCGGTGCCGACCTGGGCATCAACTATCGCACCGAGGACTTCGTCATTCGGACCCGCGAGCTGACCGACGGCCGCGGCGCCGACGTCGTGCTCGACATCATGGGAGCGTCGTATCTGGACCAGAACCTCGACGCGGCCGCCATCGATTCGCGCATCGTCGTGATCGGCATGCAGGGAGGCACCCAGACCACCATCGACCTCGGCGCGATGATGCGTCGCCGCATCTCACTGATCTCGACCGCGCTCCGAGCTCGTCCCGCAACGCAGAAGGCGGCGATCGTCGCGGCGTTCGCCGCTGAGGTTGTGCCGGCGCTCGCCGCCGGCCGGATACGACCCGTGGTCGATCGGGTGCTTCCTCTCGACCAGGCCGGCGAGGCACATCGGCTCTTGGAAGCCGGTGAGGTCGTTGGCAAGATCGTGCTCGACGCCTCCTCTGGTGCCTGACACCGACGTCTGGGCCGCGTGGCTCCGGAGCGGCCGCGACGGTGGCAGCGCCAGGATGCGCGCCGAAAATCTGAGCCGGCTTGCCACGGTCCGAGACCAGATCCTCGACCGCGCGCAGATCCAGCCCGGCGAGACCGTGCTCGACGTCGGCGCCGGCCAGGGCTTGCTCGGACTCGCCGCTCTGGACCGAACGGGACCGGACGGGCACGTCATCTTCTCTGACATCTCCGAGCCGGTCCTCGATGACTGCCGCGGCGCTGTCGAGAACATGTCGGCGCTCGGGCGCTCGAGCTTTGTCCGCGCCTCGGCGACGGAACTCTCCGCGATCGATACGGCCGCAGTCGACGTCGTCGTCGAGCGGGCTGTGCTCCTGTTCATTGAGGACCGCGGTGGCGCTTTCGCCGAATATCATCGTGTTCTTCGCCCCGGCGGTCGCGTCTCCCTCGCCGAACCGCTCAACAGCTGGATGAGTGCCGATCAACCTGGCTTCCTCTGGGGGTACGACGTGACCGAGGTGACTGACCTGGAGCGGAAGTTGCACGAGGCTGGACGAGCACGAGGAACTGCGGATGCGGAGGTCCTCTGCGGATTCGACGACCGCGATCTCGTGGCCATGGCGAGCGCTGCCGGCTTTCAGCGTGTCGAGGCGCAAACCGAGCTCGCGCTTGCGCCGCCGCCTGCGCGCGACGATCTTGATGTCTTCCTGGACACCGCCCCGAACCCGCTCGCCCCGACCACGCGGATGCTGCTGGCAGCGGCGCTCACCGTTGCGGAGGCGGAGCGATTCACCGCGGCGCTTCGCGAAGCGCTCCGCGAAGGTCGTGGCGAGCGCCGCCACGCCATGACCTTCCTTCGGGCGTGGCGGTGACCGCGCGGCACGAAGCAGCGTGGGATACGGTCGTCGTCGGCGCCGGGCACAACGGGTTGACGGCAGCCGCGTACCTTGCGCGCGCCGGTCGGACGGTCCTCGTTCTCGAGGCGCGCGATCGCATCGGCGGCGCCTGCACGCTCGAGCATCCCTTCGAGGATCCGGGCTTCGTGGTCAGCCCCTGCGCGTACCTGGTCGGCCTCCTCCACCACCGCGTGATCGACGAGCTCGAGCTGCGCCGGCACGGTTACCGGGTGCACCTCGTCGATCCGCATCTGTGGTGCCCGTTCGACGACGGCACCGCGCTCAGCCTGTGGGACGACCCGCAACGCAATCACCGTGTGGTGGCGGCGATGAGCCCGGGCGACGCCGACGGATACAGCCGGTACGAGCAGCTCTTTGCGCGCATCCGGCATGCCCTGCGCTCTGAACCGCACGACACCTGGGTCGGCGACGCCCCGAACCGCGCGGCGCTCGAGGAGCTCCTCGCCCATGACCCCGAGCTGATCGAGGTGATGTTCGACGAGTCGATCGCTTCGGTGATCGAGCGCCACGTTCGCGACGAGCGCCTCCGCACCGCACTGCACGGCCAGGGCCTGATCGGGACCTGGGCGGGTCCGCGCGATGCCGGCACCGCTGCGATCCATGCGATGCACTCGATGGGCACCATCGAGGGTCGTGGGGGCGCCTGGGGATACGTCCACGGCGGGATGGGCAACGTGTCCTTCGCCCTCGCGAGCGCAGCGGAAGAGGCCGGCGCCGTGGTCCGTCGCAACGCGCGAGTCGTCGAGATCGTGCCCGGTGAGGCGGTCATCCTCGAGGACGGTTCGCGCATCCACGCGCGGACGGTCGTCTCCAACGCGGATCCGCGAACGACGCTCGGACTGCTCGCCGACGCCGCACCCGCCTGGTTTGCGGAGAAGGTGCATGACTGGCGGATGGAGGGTCCGGTGCTGAAGATCAACTGCGCGCTGTCGCGGCTGCCGACCTTCACCGCAGCGGAACCCCACGAGGCGCCGCATCGGGCAATGGTGACCATCGCGCGCAGTCTCGACGAAACCCAGGCGGCATATGAGCGCAGCCGTACCGGCGAACCCGCCCCCCGCTGGGCGGAGTTGTACTTCCACTCCGCGTACGACCCGTCGGTCGCGCCCGAGGGTCGGCACGTCATGAGTGTGTTCGCCGAGTACGCCCCGTACACCCTCGCTGCGGGCACGTGGGACGAACGCCGCGAGGCCGTGGCCGATGAGGCGTTCGCCGAGATCGCGCGATTCGCACCCGATGTCGCGGATTGTGTCGTCGCCCGCCAGGTGCTGGCGCCACCCGACATCGAACGTGCCGTCGGGCTTTCCGGCGGCCACATCTTCCAGGGCGAATGCCTCCCCGACCAGATGTGGGATCGGCGCTTCTCCCCACGAACGCCGATGCCGGGTCTTTACATGTGTGGCGCGAGCACACATCCCGGCGGCAGTGTCATGGCGATCAACGGCCGGAACTGTGCGATGGCCATCCTCGCCGACACGGCAGTGGACGCGCGCTAGCCGCGCAGCCGCAGGGCAGTGGACGCGCGCTAGCCGCGCAGCCGCAGGGCATTGCGAATCAGGCTCATCTCCTCGCTGTCGGCAACGCGGAGGACGAGCAGGGCGGCGCCGTAGATCAGCGCCGACGCGACAACGACCACGAAGAGCAGTGCGCGGCTCTGATGGGGATTGGCGACGTAGATGAAGACACCCATCACCAGCCCCGCAACCACGGCTTTCCACGACGTCCTGACCAGGGAGATCGTGCCGAGCTGCGCGCGCAGAACGAGCCATCCGACGATCACGAGCGCTGCCTCGGTGACCACCACCGCCCAGCTGGCACCGAGGTATCCGTAGCGCGGGATCACCACAAGGTTGACGCCAACGTTGATGACCAGCCCCACCATTGCGACGAACGCGAACACATTCTGCTTGTCAATGGCGTTGAGGGTGGCCGCGAAGGTGTTGTCTGCGAACATGAAGACGATTGCCAGCGCGAGGATTTGCAGCGCCGGCTCCGACCCCGGATAGAGCCGGAGCAGGCTGTTGAACTGGGGGGCGAGCAGGAACACGCCAACGGTGATCGGCCATCCGAGGATGACGAGCGCTTTGAAGAACTTCTCGGCGAGCGGCAGCACCCGGTCGGGCGAACGCCGATGGTAGACCGAGAGGACCGGAAAGACGACGCTGCGCAGCGCGAACGGGATGAACAGCAGCGACTCGAACGGCTTGTACGCGAAGGTGTAATACCCCACCTCGGAGTACGGCCGGAACCGCTGCAGAATGGGGACGTCGACCTTGAAGTAGACGGTGGTGATGATGAACGTGATGCCGAGCGGCACCGCGACTCGCACCCACGAGAGGAGGAGTCGCGGCTCGAGCCGCAGACCCGGCCGGAGCACTCCCATGCAGATCAGCACCGTCGCGAAGTACACCGTGGCAAAGGCATAGCTGATGGCATACGCCCACAGGAAGAACCCGGTATCCGCGTGGATGTGGACCCCGATCACGACCAGTGCGAAGACGACCAGGGTTTCGGGGACGATTTCGATGATCTCGAAGGTGAGGCGCTGCATCGCGTAGAGCGTGTTGCGGAGCAACAGCTGGTATCCGGAGAGCACCAGGATCGCGAATGCCGGCCAGAGCAACGAGGGAACCGCCGCGAAATACAGCGCCGCAAGGATGAGCGGCAGGCCGATCGCCGCTCCGAGCAGCTTCAGCGATGCCACGTTGTTCCAGTACCGCGAGAGTTGGTCGTTGTGACGCGCACCCTCGCGCACGTAGAGGGCCGAGAACCCCAGGTCGGTGACCGTGCCCACCAGACCCACGTAGGTCACCGCCGTCTGCATCTCCCCGAATCGCGTGGGATCGAGGTAGTTGCCGATGATGATAACGGCGATGAGCGCGATGATCCGGGAGATCACGCGCACCACCAGGATGAGGAGGGTGTTGCGCAGTGCCCGCACCCCGAGGCCGCCCGGCATATCCGGCGTCGCTGCGCCAGGCGCCGGGGCTTCGTCCTGCAAGGCGCTCATTCTATCCGCGCCCTGGCGCAGTGCCTGCCGCCGATGCCGCTCGATACACTGCCGAGCCATGCCTGACGTCGCCGCCGAGCGACCTCGAACCGAGGCGGAGCAACGCAACGACGGCGGTGCATTGATGGCGCGAACGCTTCGCGAGCGCGGGGTCACCACGGTGTTTGCCCTTCCCGGCGGACACATCCTGCCCTTCCTCGACGCCTGCATCGACGAGGACATCCGGGTCGTCGACACGCGCCACGAGGGTGCGGCGGTGCTCGCCGCCGAGGGCTGGGCGCTGGCGACCGGAGACACGGGCGTCGCGGTGGTCACGGCTGGCCCGGGGTTCGCCAACGGCCTGATCGGCCTGCTCGACGCCGCCACGTGGAGCGTCCCCCTCGTGATGCTCGCGGGCCGAACCAGCCGCAATCGCCAGGGACGCGGTGCCGTCGCCGACGTCAACCAGCTGGCGATCGCCGCCCCGATCGCGAAGTGGGCCGCCGGTTGCTCGGACGCGGGAAGGATCCCGCGATCGATCGCCGAAGCCCTCCATCGCGCCCGGAGCGGCTGCCCCGGTGCCGCCTATCTCGAAGTCGATTCCCATGCCATCTACGGGAACGCCGCCCCGCTCGACATCGTTTCCCCCGGCTTCCCGCTGGCGCCCAGCCGGCCCGCCGGTGCCCCCGCCGACATCGGTGCGGCGATTGCCGCGCTGGCCGCGGCCGAGCGTCCCGTCATCGTCGCCGGAAGCGGCGCCTTCTGGTCTGGAGCCGGGCCCGAGATCGCCGGCTTCGCCGAGGCGGCGAAGATCCCGGTCATCACCGCGAGTGGCGCTCGGGGAGTCGTCCCGGATTCGCATCCATGGAGCCTTGGGTCGCTGGTGCACGGTGGCCTCGCGATTCCGAGCGCCGACTGCGTGCTCGTTCTCGGCTCCGCTTTCAACGCCAACGTGATGTACGGCGGCGCACCGCTGTTCGGCGCCGACCAGGTCATCGTCCAGGTCGACATCGCGCCAGAGCGAGTCGGCGGCAATCGTGCCGCGGATGTGACCGTGATCGGCGACATCGCGTCGGTGGTGCGGGACCTGCACGATGCGTGGTCCACGGCGCCGCCCGGACGCGACGAGTGGCTCGTCCGCGCGCGAGCGCTCGCCTCGGCATCCATCGGTTTCTGGGACCGCCAGATCGACGAGCACACCGGCGACCTCGTCCACGCGGGTGCGGCTGCGCGGGAGGTGGCCGCGGTGGTCCAGGAGCGATTCGGCGGAGCGGCGACACTTGTCGCCGACGGCGGCGACGCGCTCGCGTGGGCGCTCGCGTACTTCGGTGCGGAACGCCCCGGGCACCTGCTCACCACCACGACCGCCCTGGGAACGCTCGGAGTCGGCATGCCGTTCGCGCTCGCGGCGCAGGCTGCGCGACCGGGCGAGCGCGTCTTCCTGTTCACCGGGGACGGCTCCTTCGGCCTCACCGCGATGGAGGTGGACACGGCGGTGCGTCACAAGCTCCCGGTGATCGTGATCGTGTCCAACAACGCCGGCTGGGGCGACGTCCGGTACGAGCAGGATGAGCTCTTCGGGCCGGGACGCCACGTGGCGAGCACCCTTCCCGGCGTGCGCTACGACCGCCTCGCTGAGGCTCTCGGAGGCCACGGTGAACGGGTGGAGCGCGTCGATGAGCTGCGACCCGCAATCGATCGATCCCTCGAGAGCGGCGTCTGCAGCGTCATCGACGTGCGGACCGACCCGGCCGTCGTCTCCGAGTTGCTCCGGATGGTTGCGCAGCTCGGGCTCATGTAGGCATGCGAGCGGTCAAGCTCCTCGACGCCCACCGCCTCGAGCTCGTCGATCTGCCGGTCCCCGAGGCGATGCCGGGAGAGGTGATCATCCGCGTCGACGGGTGCGGCATCTGCGGCTCGGACCTGACCTCCTACAAGCTCGGGCTGTTCACTGACGCGGTTCCTGGCCACGAGGTTGCCGGCGTCGTTGACGCCATCGGCGAGGGGGTGACCGGCTGGAGCGTCGGTGAGGCCGCGGTCATCGATCCCAAGATCCCCTGTGGCGCGTGTGATGACTGCCGCAACGGAGCGTCATACCGCTGCGCCATGGCACTCACCTCGGGCATCGGGTTCGCGCGCGACGGCGGATTCGCCGAGTGCGTGGCCGCGCCGGCCGCCCTCCTCCACCGGCTGCCCACGGGGCTCGCGCTCGGGCACGCGTGCCTGG
>ODAK010006099.1_pt1 | contig 12187 bp, 8 predicted proteins | sample 1539591 | NCBI WGS metagenome assembly ODAK01 (sample SAMEA3539303, study PRJEB22396) | soil metagenome | biome: tundra; feature: field; material: soil | place: USA | collected 2010-05 | depth 0.15 m | reverse complement strand
TTTGGCGTCATGCGGAAGCGGACGGAGCCATCGGTTGGGCGCCTTTGCCCGTGGGAGCGGTTTTTGTGGGTGGAGGGTTCATGTATCACGGCGCCCGCGTGGGCGTTGACTTCGATTTTGGCCTGGGCGAAGGCGTCTTCGTCTTTGTGGGTTACGACCACTTCCACGAAGGGTTCTTCCGAATGCGCGGCAGGGAATGGGCCTGGCACATTCATGGGGACCGGTTTCATGCCTTTTATGGGAGGAGCGTGCTTAGAAACGAATTTCGCCGGGATGAGCATGGCCGGTTTGTCAATGGAGGCATCGGCCACGAGCGCATGGAACGCGCCACCCATGGCCGCGTGGAACAAGCCCGCTTCGAAGAAAGAAAGCCGGTGGGAGACCGCGCCGCGCTTGCGCATGGAGCGGGCGAGAAGCCGGGCGAAAAGGCCGGTGATAAAGCGGGGGCCAGCAAGGTGTTCAGGCCGCCGACAGCCTCCAAACCAGCAGCCGCCAAGCCGGCCGCAGCGTCATCCGGCGGAACGAAGAAATAGCACGCTTAACGGTTAACGAACAATCATCAAGGCAAAACAGAAAGCAAGAAAACGATGAAGATTAGGCATCGAACTATTGGTGTCGCGGTCGTGTCCATTGGACTCGTGTTGACGCCCGGTTGTGTGAACCCGAATGGCACGCAAAACAATACGGGAACGGGCGCTTTGTTGGGTGGGGCCTTCGGCGCGGTTGCGGGCGGGTTGGCGGGTGGACGTCATCATGCCGCCGAGGGCGTATTGATTGGCGCTGCGGCTGGCGCAATTACCGGCGGGTTGATCGGGCATATGATTGATCGGGACCAGCAGCAGCGACTACAGCAACAGTCACCGCAAACGTTGCAAACCATCCAGCATAACGATGCAGTCTATCAGCAACAACAACAAGCGGCGCAAGCGCAGACACCGGGACAGGCTCCGCAAACGCTGACACAGGCACCGCAGGCGCAGACGCCTGGACAGGCTCCGCAAGCGCAGACACAGGCTCCGCCGGCCGAGGCCCTCATCCCGCTCACCGTGGACGACATCAAGGCGCTCGACGCGGCCGGTGTTAAAAAGGACGTCATCATTGCCGAGATCGGAAAATCGAAGTCCGTTTATACCCAGGCCGACATCACCGCGCTGCAGCAATCCAACCCCAACATTGATCCAGCCATCATCAAGTGCATGAAGAACTCCAGTTAGAACAACTCTTTCTGTGGTCAATTGCTTGGGAGCGGGGGGACTACGGTGCGGTTATTGGCCGCCCGCTGGCTGATCCTTTGCGAGATGTGTTGAGTCAGTCGTTTTCGGTTCTGATGATTCGTTCATTTCCGCGTCATCTTTATTGTTCGCTACGGAACGCCCAGCACGGCTTGGAGCGCGGGTAATCCTTCAGGCAGGCGGCGGCTTTTCCACGTTGGGGGGGCGGCCTGCGGCGCGAAGATTGGTAACCTTGTTCAGGATGTCAAACCAGAAGGGTGCGCCTTGAGAGATGGCGCCGATGGTGATGAGGAGGCCCAATAGCTTCAACCACCAATCTTCCGGCGTGGTAGGGTTGGCAACGGTGCTGGTCAGGAGTCCGCTCACCAACAGGTTTGGCGACTGGTTCGTCTCCCATTCGTGCCATTGCAGCCGTATCGGGAAATGGGTGAGCACCCACGCCGGAACGGAGTTGGAGATTCCGTTGATAGTGCTTGGCCCCCAACCCAACGGGAGTTTCAGCCGGCTGATATCCTCCTGGAGCATGGCCAGTTTGTTGCTCTGGCCTCCGCTGGAAGCCACAACATTGGTTTTGGTTACGAAGTCAGTGGCGCTGTCCACCAGGACGTTTCGGAACTGGGTGTCCGCCAGCAGCCGCCGCGCAAGATCAATGGTGTCGATATTGAGGCATAAAACGAGCAGTGTGGCCCAGATGTAGAGCCAGAGCTGAACGCGGCGTTTGTACGCGCCACTCACGCGCACCATCGATTCGTTGAACCACGCCGCGAGGCGTAGCCGGACTTCCTGGATGTTCCGCGTCCCTGCCAACACGCTGCTTAAGAGTTTCTTGGCATGCAGGTCATTCAGGTTTGCGATGGTCGCTACCAGATGCGTTGAGCTCACGTCCTGGAAACTCACTGGCGGGGGTGCGCCAACAGCAGGGGGTGGGTTAACGAGCAACGCCGGCGCCGGGGCGGCCAGCAATCCCACCACGGCATCGGCAAACGTGTACGCTGGCAGGTAACTCGGGCACGTGCTTCCTTGGGGTGCCAGACCCTTGACAAGGGGATGCTCCAGCAAATGTTCCGCGAAGTTCTGCGCGCCTCCGATGACCGGCGCCTTTTTGGGAATGAACAACCGCACGGGCGAGGCCAGAATCGCACCGAGGGTCTTGAACCACTGCCCCGCCGGCGGCGTCTTGCTGCCCTCATCGGAGAGCAGCGCTTTGAGGGAATTTTCCAGCACTCGTGACCGCAAATGCGTCAAATGGCCGAGAACGGCTTCATTGATCGCGCTGATCAGCAGGCTGAACAAGAGATAAACGAATACTAAGCCAATCGCGGTTTCCAGAATCGTCGAGCCAAGCATAATTAGTGGGGCAGTTGAATTGAATTAATTCGACGGGCGTGTTGGCGTTGCTGTGCCCCCCGCGGTGCCTGGGGCAGAGAGCGTTCGCCAAGGGTTGGACTATGCGGCCAAGCTTTTTGCAATATCGATCGCCTCGTCCGCATACTTTAGGAAACCGGCTGTGGCGGTAAGAAACGCCCCAATGTTCTCAATCGACTGGATGGATTCTTGCAGGGCGTCATTGGCCTTAGTGATGCCAGGCAATGTTGCATCCAATTGTTGCGAGCTCTTTCGAAACAACAGGTTTTGGACAAGGTCAATGCGATGGAGTATCTCTTGCATTTCCATGAGGATTGCTCTTGCCTTGGCCGGATCGGCGACCCCGTCGAGGGCCTCGGATAGCTGCGTGTGCCGGGCCAGCAGCATGGTGTGTAATTCCTGCAAGGTTTTATTCATATTCTCGTGGTTCTATTTGGCAGTATTGGGAATGGATTTGAAGCGGTTTAAGAGGTTTTGGGTATTCTGGACTTCCTGCTCAACCGCCGAGATGGCGGCTGCCGCGCCCGGGTAGCTGGCCTGAGCCAGGGCATGGTGCGCGTCAGCCAGGGCGAAAAACGAGCGTTGCAGGGAAGCCAAGGCCAGATCCTGGGTGATCTGCCCATTCATCAGGCTGGCGTATTGTGCGGCCAGGGTGCGACGGTCCGCCGGCGTCTGGTCTTCAAGGAAGCTTACCTTCAATGTCGCTTTGCGTTGCTCCCAATGGGCATGGACTGTCCCGCGCAGGTTGCGCGTTTGGGAAGTGCCGATGGCATCCGCCATGGTGGTGAAAATAGTGTGGATGGTTGGGTCAGTGTGGGACAAAACGGCCAGGGCGTCATGTTGCGCCTTGGCATGGAGCAACAAATCTCCGAGTTCTGTGAACGCCGCCGACAATGAAGGGGACAAGGAGGGCACCGTCGAAATCATTTTCTGGGTCTTCAGGTCGCTGCCCACTTGTTTCACCTCCGTGGCCAGGTTCACCACGCCATCCTCATAAGCCTTCGTCAGATCGGGCGACGTGAGCAACGTCAGATTCTGGGCGTACTTTTGCAGGGCGGTGAAGACGTTGTCCCAGACCGCCAACGACGCGGGATCCAAGACGGGCAGGAAATTAGTATCAGTCAGCCTGGGTTGTGAAGCCGCGTAATCAATGATCGCTTCGCTGGTAAGGTCCGTGACCGCCTGGAAGGCAACGCTTGTCTGGCCTTTAGCAGCCGAAACACCAGTGGAGAAGTTCGCCAGGCCAGCCGGTGGGATGGTGCGGCAACCGGCCCACAGCACGGCGAGAAAAGAAATGGAAACCAACCGTGTATATCCCAATGCTTTCTTCATGTTAAAACATGTCCTATCATTACACCCGACCTCGACTACTGAGCCCCGCGCCACTCATGCCCGCGAGGCCGGAGTTCCGGTTTCCAAACCGGCTTAGGGCTCCCTCAGTCGTCATCCATGTCGTTTCCTGGCACAAGCCCGTGCTAAGCCGGTTTGGAAAGCGGCGCTCCGGCATGCGGGCGCGCCCTATTCGTGCCCGCCGTGCTGCTGCAAAAACGCGGCAATCTCGGGATGGCTCCACTTCTGCGCCCGGGCCATTGGAGTCCAACCCTGGTTGTCCACAGCATTGATATTTGCCCCATGCGCCAGCAGCAATTCGGTGATTTCCTTGTTCCCATTCTGAGCTGCCTCGTGAAGCGGGGTAATGCCCGTGCTGGTCTTGGCGTTGACATCGGCGCCCTGGGCCAACAGATACTCGACCACATCCTGATGATTGTGCAGCACAGCCAGGTGCAATGGGGTCAGGTCGCCCCAATCCTTCGACTGAAGCAGCGTCGGATCACGTGCGAGAATGCTTTTCAGTGTTTCCAGATTACCCCCCTCCGCAGCGGCATCGACTGCCTTGTAATCCATCGGATCGTGGTGGGAGGAGACGATTATGCCGCAGCCAGCCATTGAAACAGCCAACGCGGCCAGAATCATTGTCATCTGGAAATGCGTTCTCATGGCGGGGGGGGTGAGGCGGTTCATGATCAAGGGAAATTCTGCAGGAGAGTGCTGAACTTGGCGGTGGTGTCGGGCGGCTGTCCGCGAATGCTATCCAAAGCATTCTTGAACGCCTGGCTGATTGGGGAGGCGGGGGCAGTTCCGGGAGTGTACCCCGCCGCCGGAGGTTGTTTGTTCAGGTAATCAATCAAGGGCGGAGCCGTGGGAATATCAGCCCGGGGCGAATCCAGGTTGAGCACATCGAGAATGCTGCTGACGGCCCGTTGGTCAACCACATCGGAGTAAGGCTGCCCATTGCCAAATTTCTGAGCGATGAACTTCAACACCGAGGTGTGATCCAGGACCGGGTTGAACACAGTCCTGGGCTGCACAAAGGGGGAAATCACAAATCCCGGCACGCGCATGCCGAGGGTTTCAAAGCTCTTAGTGTATTTGGCTCCGGTTGGCGGGTCGGTGCGCAGCGCGGGCGGGGAGACATGATCGAAGAAACCGCCGTGCTCATCGTAATCGACTATCATCACCGTGCCATTCCAAACATCGGGCACCAGGCTCAGCGCGCGATAGACTTCCAGCAAGAACTGCTGCCCTCCCTTGACCGCGGAAGGGGCGTGGTCATCGAAGCTCACTCCGAGATGGGGGGCATCCGTGTACATGGGCTCGACGAATATGACCTGCGGGAATTCGCCGGGCGGCTCGTTCTGAACATCGTCCCAGAGCTTTGCCAATGGCCGGAAATGGTGCCCAGTCAGAATGTCAGGAATCCATTTGGGCATCATGATGAAAAAAGGCAGCCCTTCGTGGTAAACCCGCCAGCGGATATTGTGAGCGGTCAGCCAGTCATACACCATGTCCTGTGCGGGCAGCCCATACTGATTCACATCGATGTTGGAAAAGCCGCTCATGGACATCAGCCGGTTCGGCTGCGTGCCGGCAGGGAGAGAGCAAAACCAATGGTCACAAATGGCGAAATTCTGGGCCAGAAAATCGGTGATGGGAACTTGCGCGGGTGTGAAATAACCCATGACGGGAACAGCGTCGCCCGGGTTCACGGGCGGGGCGCCTTTGGCCTTGGTGTAGTTTGTGACGAACCCGTTCATTGGGAAAACGCCGTTGACGCTTGTTCCCATTTGCAAGGCGATGTCGTCACGTTCGTGCGGGGGGTCTGCCGCCATGACATCGTAAGGATCGGTCAAGGCTACGGGTGGGAACGAAGAGTTGTTGTAGAGACTGGCAACGCGGGCTTTCCAGGCCGGATCATCACGCAGCCCATCCACATTGGGCCAATTGTACGGCGCCATGCTGAGGTACCCGAGGAGATGGTCGAACGACCGATTCTCCATCATGACCACCACGATCGTTTTGATCAAGCTCAGATCTGTTGGCATTATGTCCTTATATGTTGACCTCGCCACATTGCTAACGAGCCAACCGTAAACCATGAAGGGAAACCGGTCAAGAGACGGTGTGCGGTTCTTCGACGCAGGATGCTATGGAAGACCGAAAGGGGACGGGAGTGGCCCGGCAGGCACCGTTTTCAGAGGAAGCGATTTTGGATTGACTGACCGGCGGCTCGGGGTCCGCCGGCCATTGCGGGTCAGCCAGCCCGGTCAGGACCGGGATTTGGGGGCGGCTGGGTTTGCCCTGGATTGCCTGCCGTTCACGATTAACCGCCTATTCGGCTTTTTGAAGCGGCGCGACACCGTTGGTCATCATTGCGTTATTTGCATTCCAACCGCCGCCCAGCGCCTTGATTAACTGGACGGTCGTCACGATGCGCTGCCCGTTCAAATCGTAAGCCAATATCTCGTTTTCCAACTCGGTTCTGTCCGCCACCACTACTTCGAGATAGCTGGCCAAGCCTTCTTTATAGCGGATCAGTGAGAGATCGGCCACCTGCTTGGCCCCGTGCACCGCGCGCATTTGCGCCTCGAATTGTTCTTTAAGCAGACGCAAGCCGACCAAGCCGTCCTCCACCTCGCGGAAGGCGACCAGGACCTGCGAGCGATATTGCGCGACGGCCTCTTGGTAAGCCGCCTTGGCGCGCTGAAGCCCGGCGCGATTGCGGCCTCCTTGAAACAGTGGCAGGCTGATGTTAGGGCCGATGCTCCAGGCGCGGCTTTCCCAATTGAAAATATCCTTTAGCTCCACGCTTTCCACGCCGGCGGAGCCCGTCAGTTGGATGGCGGGAAAGAATGCCGCCTTGGCAATGCCAATGCCTTCACTGGCGGCCGCCATGGAGCGTTCCGCCTGTGCGACGTCCGGGCGCCTTTCCAGCAGATCGGCTGGCAGGCCGATGGGAATGGCCGGAGGCCGGTATAGGCGAGCGGTTTCCGCCAGCGAAAAACAGGACGAGGCTTGGCCGCACAGAACGGCGAGGGCATTTTCCAGTCGAGCGCGCCGCAGCTCCAGTCCCACCAGATCCGCTTCGGCGGAGGAGAGTTCCGTTACGGCTTGCGCCACATCCACGGCGCTATCGGCGCCGCCTCGATGAAGGGATTCAACGAGGGTGAGGTTCTTTTTGCGCAACGCAATGGTCGCGGCCACGACCCGCCGGTTCAGGTCAATCGAACGTATGCTAAAATACGTCTGCGCGACATCAGCCTGAAGGGAGAGCAGGACGGTCTGGTAGGCGGCGGCGCTGGCTTGGGCCAGTTCGCGCGCGGCGCGGAAGGAGCGCCGGACGCGCCCCCAGAGGTCAATCTCATAGCTCAAATCCAGCGGAAGGACGAAGTCATTGCCGGTATAGCCCAACACGACCGATCCCGGCTGGGTGGTCCGGTTTGCCGAATAGTGTGTGCGGTTAGCATTGGGATCGAAGCTTAAGCCGGGGAAGAAGTCCGCCCGGGTGATGCGTGCGACGGCTCGGGATTGTTCTACGCGCTCGAACGCAGCCCGCAGGTCCGGGCTGTTGGTCGTGGCTTCCTGTTCCAGCCCGTTTAGAACAGCATCATCAAAAACCTCCCAAAAGTTTTGTTTGATTTCGGCATCCCGAGGCCGGCCCTCTTTCCAGGGCGATCCCGCCTTCCACTCCGCGGGCACGGCGGCGGGAGGCGGTCGGTGGTAATCGGGACCCACGGCGCACCCGGCAAGGGCCAGCGCGCACAAAAAGGCGCTGCCAATGCCGCAGCCCGGGCGTCCGGGACGAGTCTTATTCATGGGCTGGTTTGGCGGAATCCGTTGCCGCTTTGGCGACCTGAACCTTAATGCCTGGTTCGAGGGAGTCGGATGGGTTGATGATGACGTTGTCGGCTTCGGAAAGGCCATGGACGATCTCTACAGTGGTGCCGTAATCCCGCCCCATCGTCACGTTGGCCAGACGGACGATGCCGTTGGAATCAATCAGGCCGACTTGCACCCCTTGTTCGTTGCGGAACAGCAGCGTGTTGACCGGCACGACCACCGGGTTTACCCCGGTCGCCAGGTTTACCCGCACCATTGCATGAGCGCCCGGCAACAGCTTCCCGTCGTGGTTGGACACCAGTAATTCGGTGAGGAGAGTGCGGGAGATCGGATCAATGGCGCCCGCCGTGCGGTCCACTCTTCCCGTGAAGTTTTGGCCGGGCAGTTCGGAAAATGTCAGCACCGCCTCATCGTTGGTCTTGACCATCTGGCTGTAAGCTTGCGGCAAACTAACATAGACCCGCAGCGGATCAGTCCTCGCCAGACGGAAAATCTCCCGGGATGATCCCGCCGTGATGAGCGTGCCGGCGTCCACGGTCCGAATGGTGATGATGCCGGGGAAGGGGGCGACGAGCTTTTTGAAGTTGGCCATTTCTTTGAGGCGTTGGACGTTGGCCTCCTGCGCCTGCACATCGGCCTGGCGGGCGTGCCACGTCGCCACCCGGACATCGGTGTCCTGTTGCGACACTGAGTCACTTTTGCGCAAGTTTTGCCAGCGCTCGGCGGAAATGCGGGCGATTTCCAGATTGGCGTTGGCCTGGGCCAGCGCGGCGGTCGCCTGGTTGAGTTCCTGGTCCAGTTCGGGCGTCTCGATGGTCGCCAGCTCTTGCCCCTCGGCGACGCGCGTGCCGATGTCCGTGGACCAATGCTTGAGGTAGCCGTTGACCCGCGCATAAATGGGGGCCTCCTCAAACGCCGTGATGTTGCCCGGCAAGTCAAGCTCGACCTGCGCCGCCGTGCGCTTCGGGTGAGTGATACTCACCGTGGGAACCAGGTTCTCGATGGTGTCGGTCTCCAACTGCGCGTGCGCCCGCGAGCGGGACACAACAGTGATCACGGTCAGAATAACCAACACCAATCCAACGCTCCCCAACAGGAACAACAGGACCGTCCGGGATGGAGGCGCAGATTGGGTGGTGGGAGCCCCCAGTTCGGCCCCATGTGGCGTGACGGCAGCGGGAGGGGCGGTCGTGGGTTCGGTTTCGGTTTGGTTCATAGGTTCTAACTAAATCGTCTTGGCCGTTTGAGTATCGGCGGGGCCGGTGGATTCGACATCGTCCCGAGTTCGGATCATGCAAAAGACCACCGGGACAAAGAAGAGCGTCGCGACCGTTGCAACCAACAGCCCGCCGATCACCGCCCGGCCCAGCGGCGCATTCTGCTCGCCGCCTTCGCCCAGGCCCAGCGCCATAGGGACCATGCCGATAATCATCGCCAGCGCGGTCATAATCACCGGGCGCAACCGGATGTAACCGGCATCCAACGCGGCGGTGAAGGCATTCCGGGTCTCCGCCAGCCGCTCCTTCGCGAAGGTGACCACCAGAATGCTGTTGGCCGTGGCCACGCCGATGCTCATGACGGCGCCCATGAGGGAAGGCACGTTGAGGGTCGTGCGCGTCAGGAAGAGCATCCAGACGATGCCGCACAGCGCGCCCGGCAAGGCGGTGATGATGATGAAGGGGTCGCTCCAGGATTGGAAGTTGATGACAATCAGCAAATAGACCAGCGCAATGGCAAAGAGCATGCCGAGCCCCAGCCCGATGAAGGAAGATCTCATCGTCTCAACCTGCCCCCGCACAATGATGGAGCTGCCGCGTGGGAGTTTCTTTTCGGCAGCACGCACGATCCCTTGAAAGCCTTTGGCCACGCTGCCCAGGTCGCGCCCCTGGACATCGCCATAAACATCAATCACCGGTTGGACATCGTAATGGCTCACCACGCCTTGTTCGGTGCCCCGCGAAATCGAGGCGAGATTGCCCAGCAACTGCGGGCCCGTTCCGCTGGGCCCGGTCACCGGGATTCCGGCCAGGGTCTGCAAGGAATCCAGGTGGTACTGGGGCACTTGCGACGCCACTTGATAGCTCACGCCATTGGCGGGATTGAGATAAAACGAGGGCGCGGTCTGAAAACTCCCGCTGAGCGCGATCAACAGGCTGGACGCCACATCCCGCTGGGTGAATCCGACCTCCTGGACTTTCGTGCGGTCCGTCTTCACTTGCAGGCTCGGCAGATCGAACATCTGCTGGACATGCACGTCCACCGCCCCTGGAATGTGGCGAAGCTGGTCGGCAATTTCATTGGCAATGTGGTAATTCGCGACCTGGTCCCGACCGACGATCTGGATGTCAATGGGGGACGGCAACCCGAAGTTCAGGACCTGGCTGACGATGTCGGCTGGTTGGAAAAAGAAGGAGACGCCCGGGAAAGCCAGGTTCAGATCGTGGCGGAGCTTCCGAATGTGGCCTTCGGTGGCCTGGTGCTTCTCCCGATTGAGCGAGATCAGGATTTCGGCATCGAACGGCCCGATGGTTCCGCCATTGTTGTAGGAAACGTTGATGCCGCTGGTGGGCAGGCCGATGTTATCGACAATGCTTTCCAGCTCCTTGGCCGGAATGGTCCGCCGGATCACCTCTTCAACGTGATCGCACAAAGCGGCGGTTTCCTCCACGCGGGTGCCCGTTTTGGCCCGGACATGGAGCCGCATCTGACCGGCATCCACTTTGGGAAAGAAATCCTCACCCAGAAAGGGCGTCAAAAGGCACGACGCCGCGCAGAAAGCAAGGAAGCAAATGGCGAAAAGCCGCCGATGGTGCAGGCAAGCGTCCAGCCAGCCGCGGTAACCGCTTCGCAGCCGCTCGAATCCGGTTTCAAACCTCGCGTGGAACCGGCCAAACCAGCCTTTCGCCTCCGTGCCGGTCTCATGCACGTGATGGCGGAGGAAATACATGACCAACGTCGGCACCACGGTGCGCGAAAGCAGATAAGAGGCCAGCATGGCGAACACCACCGCCTCGGCCAAGGGCACAAACAGGTACCGGGCCGTGCCGGTCAGGAAGAACATGGGCACGAACACGATGCAAATGGCCAGCGTCGAGACGAACGCCGGCACGGCAATCTGCGCCGCGCCATCCAGGATCGCCGTGCGCAGTTCCTTTCCTTGCCGGAGATTCCGTTCGATATTCTCGATTTCCACCGTCGCATCGTCCACCAGGATGCCCACCGCCAAAGCCAGACCTCCCAAGGTCATGATGTTCATTGTCTCCCCCAGGGCGCTGAGCGTAATGATGGAGCAGAGGATGGCCAGTGGGATGGAAATGACGATGACGAAGGTCGTGCGCCAGTTGCCGAGGAAGATCAGAATCATGATGGCCGTAAGGCAGGCGGCTACGACCGCCTCCTTGATCACCGACTGAACGGCGGCCCGCACGAACAAGGATTGATCCAGCAGGGTGCGGATTTCCAATTCCGGCGGCAGGGTTTTGGCCACCAGCGGCACGGCCTTCTTGAGGCGCGCCACAATATCCAGCGTGGAAGCGGCGCCGGATTTGATGACCGTCAACAGCGAGGCGCGGATGCCGTCACTGCGCACGATATTCTGTTGGACCGTGAATCCGTCACGCACATGCGCCACATCCCGGATATAGATCATTTGGCCATTGATCTTCTTGAGGGGAATGTCGTTCAGTTCCTGTATGGTGGCTGGACTGCCGTTCAACTCGACGGCGTACTCGGTGCTTCCGATCTTCTCCGTTCCGGCAGGCAGGATCAGGTTCTCGGCGCCAATGGCGTTGACCACATCGTAGGGGGAGAGACCCTTCCCGTTCAAGGCGGAGACGTCGATGTCCACCATGATCTGGCGGGGTTTGCCGCCGTAGGGGTTGGGCATGGAGGCCCCTTGCACCGTGGCCAGGCCGACGCGAAGAAAGTTCATTCCCAGGTCGCTGACCTGGGATTCCGAGAGCGTCTTGCTGCTCAAGCTCAGTTGCAAAATGGGAACGCTGGACGCGTTGTAGGTGATGATGAGCGGCGGCGTGATGCCGGGTGGCAGGGTGCGCACGGCCGCCTGGCAAATCGCGGTAATTTGCGCGATGGCCATGTCGATCTTCACGTTCGGGTGGAAGAACACCTTGATCACTCCCATCCCATTGAGCGACTGGGATTCGATGTGCTCGATGTCGTTGACGGTGGTGGTCAGCCCGCGCTCGCTGGGGGTTACAACGCGCGAGGCCATTTCCGTGGCCGACATGCCGCTGTAGCCCCAGATGATGCTCACCACTGGAATGTTGATGTTGGGAAAGATGTCCGTGGGCGTACGCAAAATGACCACCGGGCTGACGAGTAAAATCATCAGCGCGACCACTACAAAAGTATAGGGCCGGTTTAGGGCCAGTCGGACAATCCACATAAACTCA
>ODAK010006098.1_pt1 | contig 12188 bp, 12 predicted proteins | sample 1539591 | NCBI WGS metagenome assembly ODAK01 (sample SAMEA3539303, study PRJEB22396) | soil metagenome | biome: tundra; feature: field; material: soil | place: USA | collected 2010-05 | depth 0.15 m | reverse complement strand
CCTGTCTCGATTGTACGATACGAGGCACAGGCATTGCCCTTCGATTCCAGGATGCACCGCAGCGGCGGGCTAGCTCTTCTTCGAGGTCACCGCACTGAACGTCGAGACCAGTTGGTGGACTTTTTCACTGCCACATTGCGGACAGCGCAGCCGTTCCTCTTCATGTTCGCGGAGCGTCAGAGTCACGTTGAAAGCGGTATCGCAGGCGTCGCAATGGTATTCGTAGTGGGGCATGGTACCTCCCCGAGTTCATCAGCATTCTGCGCCTTCCGAACGGATTGTCAACCGTCATTGGCCGCCACGGTTCAAAGCGGGAAGCCTTCGCGGTGGTACTGATGGGCGGCCCGTTGTACGATTCGCTGAATGAGTTCCGCGCCGGGTACCGGGTCCGAGACTGCCAACTTGGTGGCTGAGTTCTGCGCTCAGCATTTCGAAGCGAGTTCTGCAGCGGATTTCGGGATTGATCGCGATGGCTTCGTTACATTCGTCTCCGAAGTAGTTGCCCGGTGGAACGCCAGCCCATCCGCTAACGACCTGAAGCAGTTTCTCGCGTCCTTGCGCGCGGAAGAATTGGTGCTGACGCGGGCCTGTGCAACCGGCAACAATGCCGCATGGGAAAAATTTCTTAATCGCTATTGCCCCACCTTATATAACGCCGCTTACAAGATCGCCCACGATGAAGCCAGCGCCCGGGAACTTGCCGACTCGCTGTATGCAGAGCTCTACGGCGTCTCGGCAATTGGCACTACTCGGGCTTGTAAGTTGCTCTATTACTCGGGCCGCGGATCGCTCGAGGGCTGGCTGCGGACGATTGTCGCCCAGGAGCACGTCAATCGTTACCGCCGCACCCGGCGTGAAACCAGTCTCGACGAGGCGGTCGAGCAAGGGCAGCAATTTGCAGCACCTACGCCCGCCGGCACTCCCGCGGCCGATCAATCGTTGAGTCAGGCCATTGCGGCAGAACTTGCCGTGCTCGACGACGATGAGCGCTTTCTGCTCGCCTCGTATTACCTCGATGGACGCAAGCTGGCAGAAATCGCACGTCTGCTGCGCGTCCATGAATCCACCATCAGCCGCAAGTTGGAGCGTGCCACCGGCACCCTGCGCAAGCGCATCCGCAAACGACTGATCGACAGCGGGATATCGTCGCGGCAAGTGGACGAGTGGATGCAGGACCTCGACGTACGCGATGTGCAACTCCCGATTGCAAAAACTTTGCGGCAAGAAAAGCAAAGTTCGACGTTCTATAAAGGAAGCGAGCCGTAACCGCGATGAGTAGCGAGTTTCAAAACCGATTGCGCCAAAGCCTGGACCAGCCCTCTCCAGGGCAGCACCCTGCGCCCGATGTCTTGAACTCCTACATCGAGCGCGTGCTGCCTGCCCCCGAGGAGCGGCAGGTACTCGCGCATTTATCGGCTTGCGCGGAATGCCGCGAGATCGTGTACCTCGCGAGCTGCGCGGCAGAAGAACCGGCGACCGCTGCCGTGGTCGCGCCGTTGCGCCGGGTGCGCTGGTGGACGTGGGCTGTGCCAGTGGCAGCGGTATTGATCGTGGCTTCGACGGTATTCCTGCTCCAAAAACAGAATCTCAGCTACATGAAATCCGCAGCACCCCAGGAGATCGCCCAGGCGAGGCACGACGCTGCACCTCCTGAGATGGCGCCTCAAGTCAGCCCCTCGAAAGACTCTGCCGAGAAACAGTCGCACATTACGCCGCCACGCCTGATCGAACCGAAGCTGAGCAAAGAAACTCAGCCTTTCGCAAAAGATAAGGTCCAGAATCCTTCGGCCCCGGTTGCCCCTAAGCAATCCGATCGCCTTGAGACGTATAGTCGTGCGCAGTCGGAAGCGAAAGCGGCACCGACTCCAGCGGTACGCGCCGAACCTTCCAACGGCATCTCGCCGGCGACAGGTGCGGTCACTGCTGGTGCGGTCACTGCCGCTCCCCCACCGCCTGCGCAAAACCAAACTGTGCAGGTCACCAGCGAGACCGCGATGGTAGATGTGCAGACTGCGGACGAGGCGAAAAATTTGGCCTTAAACGCTCCTGCCAAAAGCGAAGCTGCGCAGAATGCTTACTTGTTCCGCGGTGCGCGCGCGAAGAAAATCCAATCTGCCCTTGATTGGCGGGTTTCAGCCGACGGCAAGCTCGAACATCTTCTGCTGGGTGAGTGGAAACAGGTTTCCGCAAGTCCGCAAGCGCAGTTCCTGACAGTCAGCAGCGTGGGCGCTGATATTTGGGCCGCCGGCAAAAACCTGGCGCTCTACCACTCCTCCGATAATGGAGTGAACTGGGAGCGGCAGAGCCTGCCGGCAGCCACGACCGACATCGTCCACATCGAATTTGCGAGCGCCACCATCGGCATTTTGAAGACCAGTTCCGTCGGCGCTTTTTCTACGCACGACGGCGGCAAGACCTGGATAGCGGCCGATCAGAGTCCCTAATCACCTGATTCAGCAATCTTGAACATTCCTGTTGCTCAGTCCGTACTATCCGCAGAGGTCTTCTGCGTGAAAAAAGAGTTCCTGCTCTTCGTTTTGATTTTGGTCGCCGCCAATGCGGGCGCGCAAGTGCAGTCAGAGAAGCCAGCAACCCCGGATCCGCTGTTTCAGACGGTATCCGCTCTCGATACCCAGCTCTTCGATGCCTACAACCACTGCGACCTGGAGAAGTTTCGCTCGCTGCTGGCGGACGATCTCGAGTTCTATCACGATCTCACTGGGCTAATGGTCGGCGGAGCGAATGTCACCAACGCCATCAAGGAAAACATCTGTGGCAAGGTAACCCGCGAATTAGTTCCCGGAACTCTCGAGGTCTATCCGATCAAGGATTACGGCGCGGTCGAGATCGGCATACATCGATTCCACCATCCCGGGAAGGATGATGACGTGGGCGAGGCGAAGTTCATTCAACTTTGGCAGAACAAAAATGGGGTTTGGAAGTTGACGCGTGTCTTGAGCATCGATCATCACGCAGCCGCAAAGTAAAAGCTTGGGCGTTGCCCTTAGCTTTTCAATTCGTCAATTCTCTTTTGCAGGAAGCGGCGCTCCGGGTCCTGCCGGGTCAGCGCCAAGGCCCGCGCGTAGGATTTCCGGGCCTCATCCCTTCTTCCCAGCCGCCGGCAAAGTTCGGCTCTTGCGGAATGTGCGAGGTGATACTCGTCGAGATCGCCTCGCGCAAGAATGGCGTCAACCAGCGCAAGTCCTGCGGCAGCGCCGTCACGCATCGCAACTGCAACCGCGCGGTTCAATTCGACGACCGGCGACGGCACCGCTTGCGCGAGAAGGTCGTACAGCGCGACGATCTGTCGCCAATCCGTGGCCGCCGCCACCGGTGAACTCGCATGGACCGCGGAAATAGCGGCCTGCAGTGTGTACGGCCCTGGACGGCGTAAAGTCAACGCGCGTTCGACGAGCGCTGTGCCTTCGGCAATCTGAGCACGATTCCATAGGCGACGGTCCTGGTCATCGAGCAACACAAGTTCTCCGTCGCTTGAAGTGCGCGCGGCCCGGCGAGATTCATGCAACAACATCAGCGCCAGCAATCCGAGAGCTTCGCGATCCGGCAATAACTCCACCAGCAATCGTCCTAGCCGGATAGCTTCGGCCGAAAGATCGGCGCGGGTCAGCGAACCGCCCGAAGAAGCCGAGTAGCCCTCGTTAAACACCAGGTAAATCACGTGCAGAACTGCATCGAGGCGCTCGGCCATTTCGCTGGTTTCCGGAACCGCGTAGGGGATGCGGGCCTCGCGAATCTTGTTCTTTGCGCGCACCAACCGCTGCGCCATCGTCGTTGTGGGGACGAGAAAGGCCCGGGCAATTTCGTCGGTTTCGAGCCCGCAGAGATTACGGAGTGTTAGCGCGATTTGCGCGTCCTGCGCGATTGCCGGGTGGCAACAGGTGAAGATCAGCCGCAGGCGGTCATCCGGGATTTCGGCCGAATAGACCTCTGGCTGCGTGGCAACGTCGAGGCTTCCCTGTTCCAGCCGCGGCTCAAGTTCTTCTTCAAAGCGAGACTTGCGGCGGATACGATCGATCGCCTTGTGGCGAGCGGTCGAGATGATCCAGGCGCGCGGGTACTCGGGAACGCCGTCTTTCTCCCACTGGGTAACCGCCGCGGCAAAGGCTTCCTGCGCGCACTCTTCCGCGAGGTCGAAATCACCACCAACCATGCCGATCAACGTCGCCACGACGCGACCCCACTCGGAGCGGTAGACTTCTTCGATTGCGTTGGCAACGTCCAGCGGCATCCGGCGATTTTAGATTCTTCGCCGTAAGGTGTCGATTCGGACGATTCCTATTCGATTGATAAATGGAGGGACGAATGAAGTACATGTTGCTGATTTACGCCTCGGAGACGGAGTACACCTATCCGGAGCGCTCAGACTGCTTCAAGGAATCGACGGAGTTGGCGCACACCTTGAAGAGCGAGGGCAAATTCATTTCGACAGCGCCGCTGCATCCGGTTGCCAATGCTACGACCGTACGGGTGCGCGAAGGCAAGCGCCTCGTTACCGATGGCCCGTTTGCGGAGACCCGCGAACAGCTCGGCGGATATTTCATGATCGAGGCGAAGAACCTCGACGAAGCAATCGCCGTCGCGGGACGAATTCCAGGCGCGCGTCGTGGAACCGTCGAGATCAGGCCCGTACTGGAAATCAGCGGACTGCCTGAATAGCGGAATAAGTTTCGAGCATTGTCGATTCTGATTGTTCCCACTCGATTTACCAATAAACGCGGAGTGGGAAAGATGATCTGTCCAGCTTGTTTGGGTGCAGTAGCGGCGGCGGTTGCGAGTGCAACCTCGGGAGGCGGTGTGGCGGCATTCCTCGCCAGGCGCTTTCGCAGGCCCGCGAGGCAACGCGCCGCTGGAGTCGTGACGATCAATTCCACCAACCACCACGCAGATCGAAAAGCAAAGAATCGAGGATGGCGATGGCTACGAGGAGCTTAAGAATTTCGAAAGTGGTATCTGAGGCGGAGTGGCTGGAAGCACGCAAGGGACTTCTGCAAAAAGAAAAGGCCCTCACGCGGCAGCGTGACGAAATCAATCGCGAACGGCGTGCACTGCCCTGGTTAAAAGTTGAAAAAGAATATCGCTTCGAGACGCCAGTGGGACCAAAGACGCTGCCAGAATTGTTCGACGGACGCAGCCAACTGATCGTCTACCACTTTATGTGGCGGAAAGATCTCGATAACGGCTGTGTCGGATGCTCGTTCTTATCCGATCACCTGGACGGCGCCAATCTCCATCTCCCGCACAACGACGTGACCTTGGTCGCGGTGTCACGTGCTCCGCTGGCTACGCTCGAAGCCTACAAGCAGCGTATGGGATGGAAGTTCCCGTGGGTATCCTCCGAAGGCAGCGACTTCAATTTCGATTACCACGTCTCGTTCACGAAAGAAACCTTGGCTACCGGCAAGGTCTATTACAACTACGAACTGGTCGATGCTTCCATCGAGGAGTTGTCAGGCATCAGCGTCTTCTACAAAGACGAGAGCGGCGAGATTTTCCATACGTATTCGAGTTACGGACGTGGCAACGAAGAAGTGCTTGGCACCTACATGTATCTCGACCTGGTGCCCAAGGGTCGGAGCGAAAATGGCCCGAACTTCAACCTGACAGATTGGGTTAGACACCACGACAAATACGACGACGAGGGCGGCTACGTCGAAGTCACCGGTGGATACGTCCCACCAAAAATATCGGGTGATTGTTGCTCGAAACACACATGAAACAAATCCAGGGCTAGACTTGCTGGTCGGAATCAGAATTCTGAAAACGGAGAGAACTATGAAAGATGTGAATTGTTACCTGGTGTTTGATGGAAACTGCCGCGAGGCCTTCGACTTCTACAAGAAGTGTTTCGGCGGCGAATTATTCGCCATGAAGTTCTCCGATGCGCCGGAGGGCAGCGCACCGAAAGGCGGGGGGATCGCCTGATGCACGCCGCATTGCGCAACGGATCAGCTTTGCTGATGGCTTCGGACACCATGCCGGGTATGCCCTTTCAAAAAGGCAACAACTTCTCGGTCACGATCACCTGCGAGAGCAATGAAGAAGTGGACCGCTACTGCAAGCTGATCTCAGAAAAGGGCAAGGTCACGATGGAGCCGCAAGAGACCTTCTGGGCAAAGCGCTTCGCCGGTTGCACCGATCAGTTCGGCGTCAACTGGATGTTCAATCACGAGAAGCCGATGCAGATGTAGCATTCTGCTCTTGGGGTTTCTGGGCGGCGGGCAGCGTGACGGTAAAAATCGCACCGCCTTGCGGGCGATTGTGACAGGTAATCTGGCCGCCATGCTTTTGCACGATCCCATAACACGCACTCAACCCCAGGCCAGTTCCTTTGCCGGGAGACTTCGTTGTGTAAAACGGGTCGAACACAAGATCGGGTTCCCTGACACCGGCGCCGGAGTCGGCGAACTCGATTTGTACCTGGGCGCTCCCGCCCCGCGTGGTGATGTGAAGAACACGCACAACAGCGTCTCGCATGGCATCGGCAGCGTTGCGGATCAGGTGCACGAAGACCTGCAGGATCTGCGCCGAATCGACCGCCACCATCGGTAGATTTTCGCCGATGGAAAGTTCCACCTTCACGGCGTGGCTGGGTTCGAGCGCTGCGATCTTAATGGCGTTATCGAGCAATACATGGACTTCATTGAGCGATCGTTGTGTCGGCGTCTCCTGGGAGAATTTCAGTAAGTCTTCGACCAGCATCTTGGTACGGCGGGCTTGATGGCCAATTTTGTCAGCCATGCTGCGAGCTTCCGGATCGACGCCGTCGGTATGGGAGATAAGGTCCGAATAACCGAGGATCGCCGTCAGGGGATTGTTGATCTCGTGTGCCGCACCCGCAAGCAATCGTCCCATCGACGCCAGCTTTTCACTCTGTACCAGTTGGTTCTTCACTCTCTTTAAATCAATGAAAGCGTCTGAGACGCTTGCCAGGGAATTCACCAGGTCGCGCTGTAGCAATGTCTGCTTCAGGAATACGAAGAACACCAGCAGGCACATGGCGACCAGGGTGATCGCAAGACGGAATTCCCGTACTGCGGGGTTCATTCCATGCGGGTACTTCAACAAGACAAAGCCAATGACCGGCGTAGAAACGGTAGCGACCATGCCCATAATCGCCGGCCATCGTAGCGCGCCTTTTCGCGGGGTGGGTTCCGGCAAGAGCTCATCCGGAGTTGATTGTGGCATCCATCGACCCTGGAGCACCGCGTAAGCGAATGCGCACATCGTGCCGACGAGGAGAATGTCGTAGGGCGATCCCGAATAGTAGGCGTCCTCATCAATCGCGAGGTTTGCGATATCAGAGAAGACAGCGTACGACAGCGACGCGACACTGAAGAACAAATAAACCTTGCGCCACGGCCCGCGAGAACGGATGAAGGCTACCGCCAGCGCGATCATCAGTGTCCAGTGACCGACCTTATCGACAAGATCAAAATTGAAGTTGTAAGCCGGAAGGTCCGGGTTCACGAACTCATACGGCATCACCATCAGCGCATAAAAGTAGAGCCAATAAGTAAGCAGCACCGCCAAGTCGAGCCACGTGCGCTGGCGTCCCATTGGGTCACGTGCACGCTCTGGGCGTACTCCAAGCGCTGCGACGATCGGAACGAGATGCAGGAAGAGCAGCGTGTCGCCAATCGTCAGATGAGGCACGCCGGTACGCGCCAGGACTTCGTAGTACGCCCATAGGCCGAGATCGGCAAACCACAGGCTGAAGCCGATCGACATCAACAACCAGAACACACGCGCCGCGCCACGCGAGCGAATGGCGTTAATGATCGCCACCGCGGTAACGAATCCGCCGATCAGGAACTGTGAAAGATCTGCGAATGCGGTCTTGAAGAATCCGCCTTGAACGACTAGGTGGAACGGCAGGTGGTAGACCCCGGTCCGCGAGACTCCATAGGAAACCGCGCCCTGCAGAGCAATGACAAAGAGGGCCACTCCGAGCCAAATTTTGGAGCGCCTGGTCACACTCACTCTCCAACTTGCGGCAATGCGCAAAAACAGCGAACCATTGGTGGAACGGTATTACAAAAACCACCCAAATGGAAAAACTAAAGTGTCTTAAATGTCAGGGGAGATTGACTGAGTTGGTGATCTGGGGGAGGGAGCCTACGATCCGCTGGTAAGTTTCAGTTCGATACCATGCTTGTTGCAACGGATCTCGAGCACGGCATGCTGATTTTCGACAAAGTTGCCACGAACGCTTCCTGAGCTATCGTACTGGTTATCAGCAGTGTGCACTCTCACTTTGATCTCGTGCGCACCACTTAGGAGGCGAAGTTCGTGCAACTCTTTGCCTTCGATATTCCCGCGCAGAACGAAAAAGCGTTTCTTCGCCGTGCCGTGCGCAATTCCGGAGAACGCCAGTTGATCGTCTACCCACACCGAGACCTCGGCCTGCGCAAAGTTGTGCTGTAGCGCTAATTGCAGGCTGGTGGCCTTGCCCGTCGTTGCCGCCTCGATCGGTGCCCGCATGGGCGCGGGTGTGGCTGAAAGAATCGCGGACACATTAACTGGAATCGCCGTCGCTTCCGAAGGGCTGCTGTGCGTCGCGGTGTAATCGAGGTCAGAATCAATCGCCCTGGTGCGGGTCGCCTTCTTAAGTTTTGGCTCGCGATGCCAAACTATGACTTCCGGCTCATCGGGTGCGGTACTGGTCGCAGAAATCGGAGGCGGTGGCACACTCGCACGAAGCACGGCCGGCATACCGATGCTTGCGTCAACGGACTGAAGCGCCGTTCGTTGGAAATGTTCCACGAAAGCCCCAGCGGCGGATGCAATGCCGACGACAACGCCTAATATCACGACCGGTGATGCGGCCAGACGGCCAAATCTGGAATTCGACACTTGCTCAGGTCTCTGAGGAATGACGGTTGTAGTGCTCGGAGTCCGATCAACTGAAGGAGCGACGGAGTGACCGTCGTAGCTCGGCGAAAGTGTCGCCCGCGTCACGGTGTGCCCTACTGCCGTCAGGAATGGGCGATAATCGCGATCGACTCGCACCACGTCGGCACTGACCGAATCTTTTACTTCTTCGCGGCTGCGCGGCGACTTGCCATCAAGAATGTCTCCGAGGTCTTGCGCCATCACCGTCCCCGTCACATAGCGCTGCTCGGGATCCTTGGCCATGGCTCGCGCCACTACGTATTCAGCGTCCTTCGACAAATCGAGATGGAGGTTCGTGATGGATACCGGCTCCTGGTTCAACACTTTGAAGCAGATGGTGCTCGCTCCGTTCCCCTGGAAAGGCCGGAAGCCGCTGAGCATCGTGTACAGGATCACGCCAAGGGAAAAAATATCGGTACGTCCATCCAACGGACCGCCCATCATCTGTTCGGGCGACATGTACGCCGGGGTTCCGAGGATCTCGCCCTGTATACCGGCGTTCGAAGAATCGAGACGCGCTACGCCGAAATCGGCAATCTTCGCGTTGCCCTCGTCGGTTATCAGGATGTTCGAAGGCTTGATGTCGCGGTGCACCACGCCCTTGTCGTGTGCAAACGCTAATGCTTCCGCAATCTCTTTCGCAATCTGAAGGGCGAAGCGTTCCTGGATGCGGGAAGATGATCCACTCAGGAGTTTGCTGAGTGGTTGGCCTGCCACATACTCCATAACAATGTACGGAGTCTGCGTTTCCGGTTCTTCCCCGCGATCGTAGACCGCGACGATGCTGGGATGCATCAACCGTCCGGCCGCCCGCGCCTCCTGGGCAAAAAGCTCACGGAAAGCTTCGCTTTCGTCACTAGTGGCATCGAGACTTGAAAAAATCTTGATCGCGACTAGTCGGTCGATATCCGGATCGAGGGCTTGGTAGACCGTGCCTGCTGCGCCGCGGCCGATTTCCGCCAGGAGTTGATATCGCCCTAAGTTGACGCCCGCGCGTATTTCCATAAAGAGAGTACCCGAATACTTGGCTGCGGGTCGGCGAGCTAACCCGTGCGGCGCATGATGACATTTCCTCGTAGCACGAGCAACAATCGAAAGTAACCGACTTGCAGATAACTTACCAGTTAAGGCATTTAGCAACTTTTGAAATTGAGATGCATAGGCAATCCCGCCGTGGGTGCGGTTCTTTAGAGATGAAAGTTACGAAAGGAGTAGAACAAGTGCGGATGGGCGAGTGGGTTAGTGACCGACGGACCGCCCTGTGTCGCGGCAGGACGGCCCGTCGTTTCTCCTGGAGGGAGAACTTGAGGAACTAATCTTGTTCCGCGGGAGGTGGACCCTGTGGTCCTTGAGGGCCGCCATGCATGCCGGCTCCGCCGTGCATTCCGCCGAAGCCGCCCATGCTACCGAACAGTTTCACGGCCTTCGCCTTCTGCTGCGGATTTAGCACCTTGTAGATGGCGTTCATCTCGCGGGCGTGCTCAAGCATTTGCGATGCCTGCAGTTGCTGCACCTGTGCGATCGCCGCCTGAACTTTGGCTTCGTCGAAGATGTCGCTTATAATCAGCGCCTGAAGTTGTTCATGCAGACCCTTCATCTGGGAATGCGTGGCCTGCATCTGCGTGTGCTGCCCGCTCCGGATTTGCTTGATCTGGGTGACCTGTGCGTCTGTCAGATCAAGTGCCGTCGCCATAAAGTTCATGCCGTGATCGCCCTTTTTCCCAGGTTGTTGCGCGACCGCGGTACCGATCATCGTTGCAGCCAGCAATCCAAAAACGCCGAGTGCAAGCTTCAGAGATTTCATTGAGTGTTCCCTCCCCATTCCCTATCGCAGGGATGAGCTTTCCTCATCCATAAGACCATTAACCAGCAGCTTGTGAAGTCAAAAGTGGTCGAGATTACGTAAATATTCTTGTTTTCCGGTACTCTGAAGAGCCCGTCGCCTTCCGGGGTCTTACGATTTTTTACCCCCATGGACAGAGGCGCTGCGCTACCCTTGCAGGCAGCATGAAACAAATCCTGCTGATCGATGACGATATTGAGCTCTGCGCCCTTCTCACCGACTACCTCCAAGCTGAGGGTTTTGAAGTGGAAGCGGTGCACAACGGCGAATCGGGCCTGCAAAAAGCTTTGACCGGCAGTTACAGCATTGTCGTACTGGACGTGATGCTCCCGGGGATCTCCGGGCTCGACGTGCTCCGCCGCCTGCGTCCGCAATCGCGTGTCCCCGTACTGCTGCTAACCGCGCGCGGAGAAGACGTGGACCGCATCGTTGGCCTGGAATTAGGCGCCGACGATTATGTCCCGAAACCCTTCAACACCCGCGAACTACTAGCCCGCATCCAGGCGATTTTGCGGCGCGTTCAAGGCGGCCAGGCGCCTGGAGCTTTGGTTTCCGTCGGCGATGTCACCCTCGATCCCGGCGCCCGCACCGTGCAGCGCTCCGGACAAAAGCTGGATTTCACCTCAGTAGAGTTCGACCTGTTGCGTTATCTACTTGAGAATGCCGGCAACGTGGTGCCGCGCGAGGAACTCGCGGAACGGGTGCTCGGTCGACGCTTCTCGCCGTTCGATCGCAGCATCGACATGCATATCAGCAAAATTCGCCGTAAGCTGCTGGACGAGACCGACGACTTGATCAAGACGGTGCGCGGCACCGGGTACATTTATGCCCGGCCCGTAGTATTAGCCGGGAGCAAATGAGAAGCCTGTTTCTCAAGATATTCCTCGCCTTCTGGGGGGCGATGGCGGTTTTCGTCACCCTCGCCTCCATCACCACACTCGTAATCGTGCGTTTCCAGACGACCGATTCCGCGATGGAGGCGATGACTCGCGCTTCCGTTCAGGCCTTCCAGAGCGGCGGCCCGGGAGCCCTGCACAACTACTTTCACCAGATCGAACGCGACCAGCTCTTCCGCGCAATTCTCTTTGATGAACAGGGACATGAACTGAGTGGGCGTCCCGCTCCTCGCTTCCTCGGTCCGGATGGCCAACTCGGCCGGCCCCCCGTGGATGGCTCCACAAATGGACCTCCGCCACCACCGCCCAGCTTTGAAGAACTCTCCAAACATCACTTTCCGAAGCATACGATCCTCGCTGCTGACGGCCATCATTACACCCTGATATTGTTGCCGCCCTCGCGTGCCCACCTCTGGTTCCTGACGGCACCGACCCGGCTGATCGGGATTCTCGTTGGACTCGCGGCCACCGGCCTGATCTGTTTCTTCCTCGCCCGATACGTTACCCGGCCGATCGCCAGCCTCAGGGCTGCCAGC